>VFQP010002816.1_pt1 | contig 18748 bp, 19 predicted proteins | sample 3512351 | NCBI WGS metagenome assembly VFQP01 (sample SAMN10412372, study PRJNA504923) | tailings metagenome | isolation source: Relicate 1 Philex TSF1 revegetated site | place: Philippines: Tuba, Benguet | collected 2017-08-29
CGTGCTCTGGCCCCCCGCCCACGCACGATTGACGCACTTAAACTCCACACGGACAGCCCGCCGCCGCCGCCGCCGCTGCACTCGTGCCCAGGCACGGCGGGCTGTGGATGCACGAAACGTTGCCTCGCCTCGCGCGCTTGCGTCCGTGCACACACACTGTGCCACCTCCTCTCAGTGTGGGTGGAGCCCTCGAGTAGCCGCGCCGAGTGTCTCTGATGGTGGGGGGTGACTGGCCGTGGCGAGGTGGTCTGCATCGCGTGCGAGCTGCGCGCCTGTGTGCACGGCGCTTCTCTCTTGCCTACTGTTGTCTGCACGGCAGCGGTTTGCTCATAGGCAGCATTGTCTGGCTCCCCAAGGGCGCTTGGCGGCCCTCTTGCTGGCTCTGGACATGGCGGCGGCTGTGGGGTGACTTCAAAGAATCACCCTGTCTGCCAAAGGGTTGTTTGGGTGGTGGCTGGTAGTGCTCCAGCGGGGGGCCGGCGCGCGTTGTTGATGCATGGTATGTACAACTGCCTGATCAACTAGGACGTCGCTGCAAGTGCGAAGTGCATGGACACCCGCAGCATGTGGGTTGCCGGGTGCCAGGCCCACCGACCACCTTGCAGCATGCGGACCTGCTCCGTCTCTCGCAACCAGGCACAGCAACGAGCAGGCACGCGCCACGGAACAAAGGGCCTCGTTCCCACGACCGACGCGCGCGGGACGACGCACAGCGGCACCACCACCAGCCGCCACCAGCAGCTCAGGCGCCCAGGTTGAACACCTTGTTGGGCGTGGCCACCACCAGCGACGCGCCCTGGCTGCCGCTCTTGGCGTACCTGAGGCGAGGCAGCGCCGCGCCACACAAAGCGCACAAAAGCAGTTGAGTCGAGTGCGCCAGCGGCGACTCTGGACGCCAGCCGTGAGCGCCAGAGCAGGCGCGCAGCCAGGTCGCGAGACGCACGCAGCGAGGCGCACCTTGGGTGCAGGAAGGCGGCGTCCACCACGTCCTCCTCGCGCGCCGAGAGGATGTAGTCCATGCACGTGGGCATGCCCCCGAACGACAGGCTGTCGGCCGTCATGGAGCGGATGCGCCGGAAGTTCCAAATTACCTGCGGGCGGCGCATGGGGGAGCGCCTCGGGGAGGGCTCGAACGAGCGCGCAGCAGCTGCTGCCAGGCCGGAGCAAGCCCGGGGAGCAAGCAGATAGCCGCGCGGGCGCTCCGGCTGCTGCGGCGCATGCGTGCGCGCGGATACCAAGCAGCGGAGCGGCGGAGGGAGGACAAGTCCACAGGCGGGCCACGGCCCACACCCGCTCAGGGCCACACCCCCTCCACCTCTCATTGCCGTGCGAGCGGAGCACGCACGACGCGACGCGACGCGCAGCGGCGGGAGCGGCGGCTGGGCTGCCGCGACGGCTCGCGGCGGCGCAACGCACCGAGTACGCGACACGACGCGCAACGAGGGAGCGGTGGCCAACGACTCGTGGCGGCGCATCTCACCGAGTAGTTGCCGACCTGCGCCACGATCCATCGCTCGGTGGAGCCCGCCTCGGTGATCCAGGTAAACTTGCCCTTGGCGAAGGGCTTGCCCTGCGTGCGCGCCACGTCCTCGGGCTTGAGCCGCAGCAGGCGCGGCACAGCGCCGCGGCTGCCCATCTTGTCCACAAACGCGTTGGTGTCCTGACCCTGCGTTCGCACATTGCACACGCGCGCAACGCAGCCCGAGATCGGAATTCGGCCGTGTGGAGCAGCAGCGCACGAACGCACGCGCGCCAGCGCGCTCGCGCCGCGTCGAGCCGCCATGGAAACAGCTGGCGTGCCTCGCGAACGGAGTCCCGAAGCCGCACAGCACCCCCTCCTTCCTCCTCCGGAGTGCCATCCCACGGCTCGCACCTTGTCATTGGTGAAGGTGGTCTTGATCACCATGAGGTACTTGTCCGTGGTGGCCAGCACATACTTGCCGTCGTACGTCACGTCCAGCGCCGTAATGGGGCTGCCCAGGCCGGGGATGGCCGTCTTGGCCTGCGTCAGCGTCTTGCTGTTGTACAGGCGCACCTTGCCGTCCTACGCAACCACGCACGCGGCGGTTCGTCCGTGCGCGGCGGTGAGGGCGCCACGTCGCCACGGGCTGCAGCATCTCCCGCCGGCGCAGGCAGTTCCGCGAATTGCCGTCAACTCGGCAACAGAGCTGCAAGAAACACCGCAGGGCGTGGAGGGGGAGGAACGGGGGAGCGGGGAGATGCCTGCCCCTGACGGCACCGGCGCCCACGCGATTGTCCCCTCCCCTCGCTGCGCCCACGTCGACACACCTTGGAGCCCACCGCCACGTATCCATCGCCCGACGTGGCGATGCAGGTGAAGTTGGTCCCGCGCGAGTAGTCCTTGCCGCCGGTCCAGCCCAGGCTGCTGGCCTCCTGCACCACGCCGCGCGGGTCGCGCATGTCCCACCTGCAATCGCACACCCACCCACAAACCGCACGCACCAGTCGGCTCGCTCGCTTGCGCGCGCGAGGCGTCGGGCGCACCCGGCAGCAGCAGGGCTCTCTGCCTCGCGGAGTCAGCTCGGCACGCGCAGCAGGCCGCCGGGTGAGGGGCGTCACTCAGACCTGGCTCGCTCAGCGCTCGCCCGCCCCCCCCTCGAGCGGCTTGCCTCAAGCGTGCCCGCGCCCGCGCGGGCGCGCCCAGAGCCCGCTCTGAGCTCCAAAGAGCAGGCGCGCACACGCTGGCTCGTGTGCGTCTGCGCTGCGGGACATCTGATACGCCCGGTCGCCACGCTCCGGAGGGCCCGTTGAGGTGTCCAAACAGACGCGAATGCAACGCAACCGCACGCAGCGCACCTGATACGCCCACGTAGCTTAGCTGCGTCCCCGCCGAGGTGTCCAAACAGGCGCGTACCCATCAGTGCACGCAGCGCACGCAGCGCACCTGCACAGGCGGTTGTTGTCGAGGCCCATAAAGGTGCTGCGGACCTCGGTCTGGGCCGACTTGTTGTCGTGGTGGATGTCCAGCATCGGCACGTCCACGTCGTCCTGTTCAGGCAGGGCGGGGCAGCACGCGAGGCCCAGGTGGCAAGGCTAGTGAGGGCGCGAGCCACGAACAGACTGCGGCGGCCCCGGCACCGCGCGGCGGGGCAGAGCGCGCTGCGGGGGGGGGGGGGGGGCTCCGCGGGGCGCCAGGTTCCTCGGCGGCGCCGTCGCGCAGCGCGCCCGCCCACCGCCCACGCTGCTCGCGTTTCGACGCACGCACGCACGCACGCTCGCACGCACGCACGCGGCGCTCCGACACCACGCAACCATGCCGTGTGCACAGTGTGTGCGCCCTTCCTCCGGCAAGGAAGCCTTCGGCCATCCCAAAGGGCTCTCACCTTGACGAACTTGTAGGTGGACACCACCTTGCCCGTCTCAATGTCCGCCATGTGCAGCATGTGCTTGTTGTCGGGCGTGAGCATGATCATGCGGCTCTCCTGGTTGGCCAGCAGCACGCGCGACGGCGTCAGCGCCGGCTTGCCGCCGCCGCCCAGCGACGACGAGCCGCCGCGCGCGCCGGGCGGCGGCGTGAGCGTGAAGCCCACGTGCTTGTCCTCCACGCCGCCTTGCACCTGCGCCACCAAGCAGAGCATGTGGGGAGGGGGGATGCTCGGCGTCGGCGTGGCAGGGTGCTGCTGCTGCCGCTGCTGCTGCACGCGCGTACGCTTTGCACAGGCGGCGTGTTTGAAAGCGGCTGGCGCTGCGGGTGCGTGTCTGGCAGGGCGTTGAGTGAGGCAGTGTGTCCTCTGCGACTCACGTTGCGGAGCACGTCGAAGTGCCCGCCGCGCTGCAGGAAGTTGTTCTCGCCGGCGCCGATGATGACGCCGTCGATGGCGCCCTCGTCGTCGTCTGCGGGCGCGCAGCAGCGGCATGCAGGCAGCAGCATCGCAGCCGCAAGCACGCGAGCAAGGGGTGCACGGTGGTGGGTGTGGCGGGGCAGCTCACACCGCGAGCGTGCACCGCGCCACATGAAGGGCAGGGCAGACGCTGCCCTGAGCCACAACCTGCTCTCTCCCTCAGGCCAGCAAGGAGGTTGCTCCCCTGGCTGCTGCCTCCTTGGCCCCAATCCCCGCCACCCAGGCTCACCCTCAGGTCCCTTGGCCTGCTCGGCCTTGAGCTCTTCTGGCGCCGGCACGTCCGGCTCGGCGTCCACGTCCATGGGCGCCATGAGCTGCGGGCCCGCACGCACACGCACGCACGAGGCACGACAAGCAAGTACGCACACACACTGCGGGTGTGCAGCAGCTCGCGGCGGCACCGCCGACGCGCGACGCCGGGCCAGCAGCTGCAGGGCTCGTTGGCGGCAGTGCTCACCCACAACAGGGCCCCTCTCGCTCCTCACGGTACGCACGCACGCACACCGGCCCCCTCCCCTCCTCCCCGCCTCACCTTGGCCTCGTCCACGTTGTCAGCGAACAGCACGCCGCCCAGCTCCTCGCCGAGCTCCTTGGCGCGCGACGCCTCGTCGTTCTCCCTCCCCGTCAGGTTGGTGAAGGTCTTGTCGCTCAGCTCCTTGGCAAACGCCCTGAGAGGCAGCGCATGCGTGCACGAAAGAGAGGGAGGTAGGGCAGTGGAGCGGTGGGCGCACGCACACCGCCAGGTGGCCGCGAGGCAAACACGCTGCACGTGTGGGCGTCCAGAGCAAGGAAGGGGGTGCTGGGGCCGCCCGGCGCGCCGCCAGGCGCTGCCTGCAGCGCTGCGAAAGAAGCCTCACAGCCGCACCGCCGCCGCCGCTGCTGCTGCGTCCCAAGCAAAGAGCGCAGGAAGCGCGCCTCCCGCACCTGAACTGCTCCTCGCTGCCGAACCGCAGCGCCCAGATGCTGTCGTTGGCGGAGAAGGTGAGGCGCAGCTCGGCCACGTTGGCCTCGTAGTTCATGTCGAGGTAGGTGACGGGCACATCGACGTCCGACCCGTCCACCTCCATGTGCCTGCAGGCAGACAGGCGGGCGTCCCGCACGCATGCAGGCCGTCGCTCGCTGCTGCGCCCCTCTGGCTGCGCGAGGTGCAGCGTGCAGAGGAGGGAAGAGGGGGCCGAGGCGCACCACTCGGGCTTGACCTTGGGGCCCTTGTCCTCGTTGGCGTTGTAGAATGTGGGCCTGGCGTTGCCGCTGGCGAGCGTCCACGAGCCGCCGCGGGGCCCGTGCACGAACTGGAAGAGCTTGGTGGGGCGCTGCGCCTGCGGGGGGGCATGCGATGCGAAGCGCACGCAGCACGTCCGGCGCTCGCTGCTGGCGGCCCCGGTGGCGGCCAGGTGGCCAGCACCGTGCCAGGAAGGTCCTGCGGTGCCGCGTGCGCCCTGGGCTGCGTGCTGCGCTTGAGGGAGGGGTGCGGTGACAGCCCGGACGAGACCACGCTGCGCTGCTCACCGACGGCTTGGTCGCCGTGCCTGGTACCTCCGGGATGTCGGCCGCGAAGGCGTCCGTGCTGCTCTGCGCCTGGCCCATCCTCCTCGCAGCGCTGTGGCGAAATGAACTTTGAAACTGAGCGTGACCCGGGAGCGAGAGGCTGGCGCACAGTCACGCAATCTGCTCTCCCGCCACCACGTCACGGATGCTGCACCGACTGCAGGCGATCGTGCCGAGCTTTTCGATCGCTGCATGGCCAGGGCTGACCAACTCGCTCTCGAGCAGCACGATCGCGCAGTTCGGCGATGCAGCGGCGGCAAGGCGCGCTCGACTCCTGATCACAGTCACGCGCGATGGCGGCGCCGCATCACGGTCGCGATGCGTGCCGGCCGAGCTCACCAAGACGACGAGAGCACGCAGGCAGAGCGGGAGGGCTGCTTCCGGCGGCAGCATGGCTGCTCCTGCTCAGCACCATGTCAGCAGCGAGGTCAGGCACTTGCAGGCGTGATTGGCAGCACGGCACGCTCCCCGGGCACGAGCTCGCGTGTCCGATCTTCCCGCCGGCGACGGTGGCGATCTCAGCTGCGCGCAGCACAGCCCGGCTCACCCGGTGCTGGCCTTGTGCCGTCATCACGCTTGCGTGCAGGGCGGCAAGCTCAGCGCAGCCAGACCCGCCACCTCCGGGGATACACCTCTTCCACAAGGCGAGCGGCCGCCGCCGCTGCTGCTGGCACGGGCCCGCAGCGGAGACAAACAGGCAGGGAGGGGACACCATGGCCCCGCCACACGCGCGCCTGTGTGCGTGCAGGGCGAGGACGCGCTCAGCTGGGACAGCGACGAGCTGACGCACACGCGCTCCATCCGGTCGGCAGACGACCTGGACTTGCAGGCACGCGCGTGCATGCGTGTGTGCGTGTGTGTGCACGTGCCGGGCCAGGCGGCTGAGGCAGCTCACCCCCTGGCTGGGAGGAGGGCACCCCCAGAGGGCCCCTCCCACGGTGCACACGTGCATCGGCGCGCTGCGCCCGCTGGAGCAGCAGCCGGGAGAGCAGCGCTCTCGACTCGTTGGCGTTCCCGCATGTGCAGACGCTGAGCCAGGCTGAGAGCGTGGGCAGCTACCTTGGCCTGGGGCGCATCGACGCGCTGCACATGCCCGTGCCGCTCAACATCCTCTTTGTGGGCTTTGCCGGCGACGGCAACATGCACGTCAACATCAGCGTGGAGCAGCTGCAGCACTGGTTCGGGCACCTGGACCACGTGCTGCCGCACACGCGGATAGAGCTGTCGGAGCTCACGTGCGCCGAGGACGGTGAGCGCAGAGAGGGCAAGGGGGCGGGGGCGCAGGGCGGCAGGGCGGCTGGGCGGGGCGGAGTGGGGCGCAGCGATGGCGGCGCCAGCTTCCTCGTGGGCTGCGAAGGATGCCGGGCAGGGTGGGTGCGGCGGTGGCAGGCGACGTACTGGCGAGGTGCAGCCTGCAGCAGAGGGGTGAGCAGCAGGTACGCCCCCCAGCTGCGCCGCTGCCGCTGCTGCTGCTGCTGCTGCTGCGCCGCGTGCGTGCAGGTCACTGCGCGGGCCTGGTGCACGGGCGCGCCAGCCCGCAGCCCGTGCCCTCGTACGTGCACCTCAACTTTTCCTGCAACGTGGTGGTGACGCGCTCGACGGCGCTGGCGGGCGTGTTTGAGCGCGCGCTGCACGTCTTCAGCCGGCCGGTGGACCCCGCCATTGAGATGGGCGCGCAGCAGGTGAGCAGGGTCTGCAAAGTGTGGACGCAGGCGCTGGTGTGTGGCGGACCCCGCTATTGCGATGGGGGGGGCAGCAGGTGGGGAGCGAAACCACTCGGGTCACGGGAGAGCTCGTTCAGCGCGACATGAGCAAAGTGGTGTTGGGCTTCGCAGGCAGCGTGCCGGCTCTGGCCCTTTCCTCCTCTACCACGTTGGCCCTCCCGCTTGGAGATGTTTGTTGCGTGCGGCGCAGGTGGACGCGTACCGCATGGAGGCGTTTGTGGACAACTTCCTGCAGACGGTGGGCCTGCTGGACAACGCCTACACGCTGCTCGTCATCAACCCCACGTGAGGCACCCCACCGCAACGCACCGCACCGCACCGCAGCGCGGCGCTTGCGGGAGTACGCGCGCGCTGCGGCCCGGAGACGCAGCGCCGCCTTGGCGGCCGCTTTCGGGAGCGCGCAAAGCGCCAGGGCGGCGCCACGCCGCGCCCCGAGCAAGGCTTCGCCGAGCAGCGCGGCTGGCTTGCGCTGCGTGAGGGCAAGGGCTGCGCTCGCCATTTTTGCACTGCGACGTGGCCGCCGCTGTGCTCCTCCCTGTGTTTCTTGCAGGTGGTCGGTGACCGAGCCCGTGTATGGGTACCGCCAGGGCCTGTCGCAGCCCGAGCTGGACGTGGTGATGGCCGCCGCGCCAAAGGTCAAGCAGCTGCTGGTGAGCGGTCGGGGCACAGCGTGCGCAGCGGCGGGCAACACACGGGCATGTGACACGGTGTGCACGCGCTGCCGGCCAACCGCCCCACCGTGCACTCTCTCCTGCTCTGGGAGTCGCCGGTCGCACGTCGCACTCGCCACCTGCGCTCGCCCTCGCCCCCGCAGCAATCCGCCTGCAACGTGACGGGAGCCGCCCTGCCTTACCTGCCTTTCCCTGCCCTCGCCCGTGTCCTGTCCCGCAGCAATCCGCGTACAACGTGATTGAGCCGCAGCTGCCGGCGGCGACGCCGCAGCAGCAGGCCGGCTGGTTCGGCCGGCTGGCGCGCGGCACCACCGACAAGTTTGGCGCCGTGGACGTGACGGCCAGCGCCGACGCCTGGGCGCAGCGCATGGGCGGCTACCTGGCGCAGATGGAGGACTACCGCAAGTCCATCCTCAAGGTGCGGCCGGCGGCGACGGCGCAGCGCGCACTGCCGCCCCGTGTTTGCGCCCACCATGCGGCAGCAGCAAAGCAGGCTGCCGCGTCAGATGCTTGGGGGGAGGGCGACGGTCTTCTGGCCCGCTGACGCCGCTGACGCAGCGCACGCCGATTCCAGCCCCTGGGGCGCTGCGCGCTCTGTTCGCGCACCCCGCATCACCGGAGCGGCGGACCGTCCTCAGCGAGGCCGGGCGGAGGAGGCCAAGGCTGGCCCGCACCACCCGAGCACCCAGCGTCGAGCCCTGCGGCCCCTGCACGCGCGCGTGCGCGCAGGTGGTGGGCACCATGCCCGGCGCCGCCGCCATGGCGCAAGCCCTCATGCTGCTCCGGCGCGCCAACTCGCCGCTGTACTCGGTGCTGGTGGAGGAGATCTTCTCGCAGGACCCCATCAACAGTGAGCGCTCGCTTGGCCTGGTCACGCTGCTCCTGTGCACCAGGGCACACTTGAGGAATGAGCCCTGCACAAGGGCACAAGGGGCTTGACCGACCCTCTCCGGCACAGGCCGCCCAGCTCAGCCAACCTGCTGGACTGCACCTCCAGCTTTCCGCCGCGGCGCCGCGCTGCGGCCCAGACAGAGCCTGCGCGGCAGACAGGCATGTGCACTGCTCTAAGCGCGCCGCTCTGCGTGCGCCTCGATGTGCGCGCAGCTGTGTACAGCAAGTTCCGCACCATGCACCCCGCCGAGGACTGCCTGGTGAGCGTGCTCCAACAGCAGCTTCGCGCGTCTGCCTTTCCACCCATCATGACAAAGCCGGCAGGCCGCGCGGTCGATCAGAAACACGTCGTCCGGTGTGCGCCCACCCTCCCACCGCCGCATGCAACGCGCGAGCAGGGTGAGGAGCGCGTGCAGCGGCGTGCGCCCGCGAGTGACACACGGGCCGTTCGCCTGCTGTGGTGGTGTGGGTGGCGCGCAGGTGGGCAACTGGGTGGGCCACCAGCGCTGGGTGCTGGTGGACCTGACGGCCGGCGGCTTCGACTGGGGGCCGGCGCTGGGCGGCGAGGGCGTGGTGCACAAGCACTCGCTGCCCAGCGTGATGGACCACTTCGCCGCCGTGCAGGACCTCAGGGAACGTGAGTGCAGCGCGGCAGCTGCCGCCGCCGGGACGTTTCTAGGCCGGGCTGTTGGTTCTCCTGAGTGCATGGAGCACTTGGCCGCCCAGTGATCGGTGGGCCTGCGAACGACCGATGCGTGGGCAGCACGTCGGGGACGGGGGGGCGGCCGTGCCTGGCGTGCGGGCGGTGCGGGAGGGGCGCGGGCTTGTGGGCGTTGCTTGAGCAGGCGCATGCGTTGGCGGGCGTGTGGGGACGTTTGTTGCCTGCTCAGGCCACCTGAGCGACCACCAGTCGAGCGAGGAGCACCAGCTGTCTGCCGAGCTGGCGCAGCAGACGTCGATGCACAAGTCCAAGAAGGCCAACTCGGCCTACCAGGCCTTTGCAGCAGAGGTGAGGCGCCCAGGGGTCCAGTTCCGATTGGGAGGGCCAACTCGGCCTACCAGGCCTTTGCAGCAGAGGTGAGGCGCCCAGGGGTGCAGTTCCGACTGGGAAGGCAGCAGAGGCGTGGGGTCCAACACATGATGGGTGCGTTGGGCGGCAGGGCGTGTGCCTTTGCTCAGCCCGCAGCCGCGCCACATCGCTTCGGCGCCCAGAGCAGTGTGCGGCCACCTGGCACGCCCTCCTGCCGTGCAACGTTCGTCCCTGTGCGGCGGTGGCGCGCCGCGCCGCGCGTGCTCCTCCCGCGCAGATGGGCGCCCAGAGCGGTGTGCGGTCGCCCTCCACACAGCTGCACAAGGCTCCTGCTCCGCGCGCGTCGCCAACGCGTGCGTTTGGCCCCGCGCAGATGGGCGCCAAGAGCAAGGCGCGGTCGCCCGACGAGCCGCCCCGCTCCGAGGCGGAGGACCAGCACGAGCGCGACCAAAAGGCGAACGAGTGGCGGCTGCGCTACCAGGAGTCGCTGCTCAAGGTGCGCGCCGTCGGCTTTACCCAGGGTTGATGCTAGGGTTGACGCGAGTTCGCGCTCAGTCGGCACGCCGGACTGCGCGCGCGCCGCTGCTCCTCGGGGCCCGTGCCCGTGCCCGATCCGCATGCCACACCGCCAGATGCCGCTGCTCCGCGTGTGCGTGCGGCCCCCCTCCCTTACGCTCGGGCAGGCGGAGCTGGAGATGGCCGAGCAGTTTGCGTCGCGCCACTGCGCGGGCCAGCCGCGCCCATCGAGCTTCTGCACCAAGCTCAAGGACCAGGCCAGCAAGACGCGCACGGTGCTGGCCAAGCTGTCCAGCGCTCAGGTGCTTGCTTGCTTTGGCAACGGTTGGCGTGCGCCGCGGCCCCTCATGCAGTGGGCCCGGGCGTCGCTGAGTCGTGCGCACACCATGGACGGGCGAGGCAGAGTTGCTTGCAGCGGGCGCGGTCCGTGGCGTGGCGTGCGAGTGATTGCTGATTCCGCCTCTCGCCGTCACCTGCCCCCCCTCCCTCCCAACGCTGTTGCTGCGCGCTGCGGGCTGCTGCGATGCTCGCAGGCCACCAACGTGGACGTGTGGCGGGACGTGCGGTGGGACCTGTTTGGCCCCAGCGCCAACATGGAGGAGCTCAACGGACACGTGAGTGCAGATGCTGGATGCTCGCGTGGGCGTTAGGCATCACTTTGTCTCTTTCGGGGTCAAGCGTGCAACGCCTTTTCCTCTGCTCTGATCTCTCTCCGCCCACTGCCCAGCGCCCACCGCCCACCGCTCCCACCGTTGGCTTCTCGCCTGCCGCTGTGCGCTGGCGCCATCCACGCCTGGCACTGGCCTGTCAGAGCCCGAAACGCCCCCCCCCCCTCGGCGCTGCGCAGATCGCCGACGAGTCGCAGCGCTCGCGGGACCTCTTCCTGTCGGAGCTCAACGGCGTGCTCTCGCGCGCGCTGCGGCACGTGGTGGCGCCGCCCACCGCCACGTGGACGCACGCCGGCGGCTACCTCCACGACACGGCCACGCCCTTCACCAAGCACGTGCGTCCCGCCTCTCCGCGCCCCTCTCCCGCCTGCCTGCCTGCGTTGCTCGCCGCCGCACCTGCCTGCGGCGCCGGCTGCGGACACGCGGCACGCCACTGCTGCTGCCCTCGCGCTGCCTCGCTGCCGCTGCCTGGTCCTGACCATCTTTGGCAGCACGTGGTGTTGCGGGGCTGCAGTTCACGAGGAGGAAGGAAATGGTGTCCTTGGTTGCCGCTGAAGCCGGGCCCTGAAGCGGTGTGTTGTGCGTTTGTGCGTGCGCGTGAGGCGCGCAGGTGCACTTCCAGCTGTACGTGGTGCAGGACACGCTGCTGGCGTCGGGCGGCCCGGCGGGCAGGCAGACACACTTTGACCTGGCCACGTTCCAGGAGCAGGTCAAGCGCCTCGCCATCTCGGTGCGTGCCCCGGCTGTTGGGTCCATGCCTGCGCTGTGGGACACGCAGTGAGGCAGGGCCAGAGGGCGGGTGGCGGGAACCAGGTCTGCCGGCAAGGGAACAAAACGCCGTGCTGTGCGTGCTGTGCGTGCTGTGCGTGCAGGGCCAGCAGCAGTTTGACTTTGGCGTGCACGCGCTGTCGCTTTCGGACGACGGGCTGCTGTCGGCCACCTTTGCGGCGGCGCAGCGCTCCAGCGCGCAGGAGGTGCCCACGGAGCTGGACTCAGTACACGGTGCGCTGCGTGTTGGCGTGCGTGCTGGGGATTGCGTCTGTTTCATCGCGTTCGCGCGGGGCCGGAGCCGACCAGTCCGGGCGTACCAGCCGTCCTGGGTGCTCTTGTGCTTTCCTGCGTTGCTGGGTTGCGCAGAGGTGGAGCGCATGTGGCTCGACACGCGCGTCCTGGCGCACGGGCTGAGGCAGCGATTCACAAGCGCGCAGGTGCGAGAGGGGCTTGGCGTTTAGGGTTCGAAACGGGCAGCAGGTCATGCCCCCACCTCCAAGATTGCACCCCAGCGGGGCCAGCGCTGCAGCGAGCAACGCGCCCTCAGATCTGGCAGGGAAATCACTCGCGTACGCACTTTCGCGCACGCTGACCCTGTGCGCGTGTGTGCATGCATGCGTGCGTTGCGCGTCGCCGTCGCGTCACGTCGCGGTGTCGTGTCGTGTCACGTCGCCGGCGTCACGTCGCGCAGCTGGTGGCGTCGTACGAGGGCCGCAGCCAGTACATGCAGGAGCTGGTGGACGAGTGGAAGCTGGGCGGAAGCTCCTCCTCGGCGCCGCCGCCCTCGGCCTCCACGCAGCGCGTGCCGCTGGAGGGGTCCAGGAACCACCAGACCTACGTGGTGCGTGGAGCATGCGCGTGTGCGTCGACATTGCATCTGTCTGGACGCCTCGGCGGGGCCGGAGCCAACCTACCGGGCGTATCGTTTGGGTGCGCTGGCGGCTCCGTTGACGCGGCTGGCGGCTCCGTTGGCGTGCGCGCGCCGCCAGTTCGGGGGTGCGGGGAGGGCGCCTCATCAGGTTCTGCCTGCGCTTCAAGACTCGGGGGAAGAGAGCCCGGGAAAAGGTTGCTCCAGGGAGAGGCGTGGCAGCGCTGGCGTGTGTGGCGAGCGAGGGTGACGAGGCGGCTGACTGGGTCGGGTGGCGCCGTGCCGACTGCATCTCGGTGGCGTGTCGCAGGTTCCCGTCTTCATCTTTGAGCTGCAGCGCGACTACGCCACGCTGCTGGACGAGCACTACAACGCAAAGGTGAGCGACCACTCGTGAGAGGCGGGGCGAGCTCTCGAGCAGGGCGGGACCAGCGGCACGGCCGACCTGAGCGGCAGCACTCTGCCGTCAGACGTGCGCGTCAGACGTGTGGCCGCTGCCCACAAACGCACGCTCTCTCCTTCGCAGGCCATGGAGGACATGATCCTGGTGGTCGTCAACGCCGCCCGAGAGTGAGCGAGCGGGTCCTCTGTTGGGCGGGACGCGAGCGCTCCGCCGTGGCCCCTTTGTTGCGGTGCACGGACCGGTCCCGCCCGCAACGTGATGCCGCCGGTGGCTGCGCGGCGCGCCCACCCGCCCGCAGGGACGAGCACCCCACCGGCATGATGTGCGGCGGCGCGCTCATGGCGCGGCCGCTGTCGCCGCTGCGCGAGGCGCTGAGCGCCACGCTGACGCACCTGTCGGGCGTGCTGCCGCCGCACCTGGGCTACTCGCCCGGCACGGGCAAGGTGCAGCACGACTGGCTGTGGAGCGTGGGCGGCAGCCCCTTCTCCTTCACCTCGCTGGGTGAGCGCGCTACACGTCGTTGGGGTTGCTGTCTGTCTCTCTCTCCCCCTCCCTGCAGAGGACACAGCAGCCTCGCCGTTGCCCATCGCGCGCGCGCGCGCGCGGCGCAGTCCTGTGAGCGACACGACCACACGCTGCGCGGCGCGTCATGCTGATGCTGGGGCTGCGCCCCGCCCCCACGCATGCGCGCGTGCAGGCACCCAGTTCAGCGAGCTGCAGCGCGACGCCGTGGCGCGCTCCTACCTGCTCGACGGCATCGACAGCAGCGTGGACGCCGTCAACGCCGGCGTGGCGGCGCTGCGGCAGGTGGCGCCCTCGGCCGTCGCCTTCGCGCACCTCAAGGCACACAAGGTGTGCGGCGCTGACGTGGGAGGGGGAAGGACGGTGAAGGTGGAGGCGTGTGCACGCTGGCTCTGGCGCGGGGTGTGCCGCAGGGTCACGCAGGGAGAGGTGCGCTACGCGGCACGGCAGCAGAGGGCAGCGGCGCTGCCCGACTTTGCTGCTTTCTGCCGCGGCGCCGCGCACGCACGCCTCGCCTTCCTTCCTTCCCTGCGTGTGCTCCCTGCAGGCGCAGCTGGCGGACCTGGTGCGTCTGTGGGGCGAGCTTCTGGGGCTGTGGCGCGCCGTGATGCAGGGCGCCATGCACCTCAACTGGGGCGTGTCGGTGGCCTACCTGGGCAGCATCGAGGACAAGAGCCTCGAGTTCCTGCACCTGGCCAAGGTGAGTGCGTGTGTGTGCTGTCCTTGCATGACGGGGCGGTTCACCACCGTGGCGAGGCAGCAAGCGTCAGCAGCGAGGCAGATTGGAAACCCGCCCAGGCCAAAGCATGCGTCCCCCACTGCCAAGGCTCAATCGGCGGCACGGACCTGTGGCTGCGAGTGTGGTGCGCGAGGGGCCCCTGGGTGTGTGGGCGCACCTGACGCCCTTGTCCTTTCTCCCTGGGTGTGCCTGGGTGTGCCTGGGCAAGGTGCCGTCGGCGTGCTGCCTCACCGCCTTTTTGCGCCGCGCGCAGCTGCTGGCGGACGTGCCGGTGGGCAGCCAGTGCCTGGGGCTGGTCAAGCCGTCGCGCTCGGAGCGGCTGGTGCTGCCGACGCTGGTGCTGAGCGTGGCCGTGGCGTCAGGCGCCGTGGTGTACCTGGCGTGGCCGCTGCTGGCCGCCCTGCTGGGCATCCCCACGGGCGGGCGGTCCGGCAGGCGCAAGAGCGGCAAGAGCAACTGGGCGGGAGGCATGCTCTCGACCGACTGAGCTCTTCGTGTGGGGCCGGGCGGGGCGGTGGGCCGCGTGGACGCGCGGCGGCGCAGGATGACCCCCGGCGATGGCTTGCACATACGCTTGCGATTCGCATTGTCTCGCGCGATATGCAATCACTTTCCGGACCTGTGAGGAGTGCAGACGAGCAATCAAGGTCATGACCGGCCCACCACCCTCAACACCAAAGCGCAAATAGTTTGGCGCTACACTCCACGCAGCTTGTCAATCTCACGCGCATCCACGCAGCATGGCGCAAACTCCAGCTCTTCAGGCTGTGGAGCAGGTGGCCGCCCGCCGCGACGCGGGCGCCATCAAGTCGGTGGTGCAGCGTTTGGGCCTACAGCTGGAGTTCAACCTCACCAGTACAGGACAAGCACACATTCCTGTTCACAGCGTGAAGGCCAAGCTGACCGGTGCGACCCATTCTACTTGCTGGGGAGGAGTCGGGAGTCCGCAGCACCGCGATCGGCCGCCCGTCGCACAGCGGTATCGTGCTAGTGGGTGCATCGTCTCGGTGGCGCTCGCCGCCCCGCACTCGCGGCGGCTGTGGCGGGGCGCTTTGGGCCGTTCGCGCCCGCTGCAGCAAAGGGACAAGCACCAGGCGCTGCAGGCACAAGCAGCCGCTCGGCCATCTCTCTGGATCACCTGCCAGTGCACGCACGGGCGCAGGCGCGGACGGCGGCACCATTGAGGCGGAGGCGTCAGCGTCAACCGTGACGTCCGCCAAGAACCTGGCGCTCGTGCGCCTGGCGCACGACCCCCAGTGGCTGCAGCTGGCGCAGGCCGTCGCCAGCGCGCTGGCGCCGCCCAAGGCAAGCCTTCTTCGCGGCAGCAGCAGCAGCAGCAGGCGGGGCACCGCCCCAACGGCCGCGTGCTCCTGGGGCGTGCGGGGGCCACCCGGTCGCCACCGCCATTTGCGCACACGTGCCGCAGGAGAAGGAGAAGGAGAAGCAGCCTGCCCCCGAGGCCGGCGCCGCGCCAGAGGGCGGCGGCGGCGGCGCCGGTGGCGGCGAAACCGTCGTCATCGCCCAGCCGGTCGTCGACCACAAGGGCAAGCTCATGATGGTGCGACAAGGGACGCACCTGGGGCGGGCGGGCAGGCAGGCGAGGCGTGGCGTGCTGCAGGCCCCACACACTCGTGCTCAGAGAGGCCGCACAGCAGCCTCGCTGCCGACCCTTCCCGCTTGACGATGGGCGGTGCGCGTGTGCATGTTGCATCAACGGAACAGGCCGCCGGTGGCCCGTTCCGTCAGTGCAAGCTGCGCGCACGCACCGGTCTGCCCGTCGCCCCCCTGTGCGTCCCTTGCCGCCCCCCCCCCCACCTGCGCAGATCATGTCGCGCGCCCGCGCGTGCGCCCGCAACATGCCGGGCTTTGACCCCGAGTTCTTCGTGCCGTGCATCAGCGCCCGCATGCAGGGCACCATGTTCGTGGGCGAGGTGAGCCGCTCCTCACGACCGTGGCGCACCTGCACACGTGCATGACGGGCAGAGCTCCCAACAAGCACGGCGGCATCCTGCGGCGTTGCCCTGCGCCCACCTCCTTAACCTGTGGGGTGCTGCGTGGCATACGCGCACAGGTGACGGTGCGGCTGCCTGGCGACGAGACGGTGGCGACGCACGGCGTGGGCCAGCGCAAGAAGCGCGCCGAGCAGGAGGCCGCCCTCATGTGCCTGCAGCGTGAGTGGAGGAGCAGCAGAGTGGTACCTGTGTGTGTGCTACTTGCATGACGAGGCGGTTCACCGCCGTGGCAAGGCAGCAAGGATCAGCAGCGAGGAAGATTAGGCACCAGCCCAGGCCAGAGCATGCGTCACCCGCTGCCAGGACACCTGTCTCCTGAGGGAGGCGCGGGACTCCTGAGGGAGGCGCGGGACGAGGGAGGTGCTGTGCCCGCAAGGTCGCCTACGTTGGCCATGCCCCTTGCGGACTCGCGCACGCAGACCCGCTGATGGAGCCCTGGGTGCGCGGCTTCGGCGAGAACTGGGGCGCCCGCGAGCGCAGCTCGGCGCTGCCCTCCGAGGTCAGCGCGCTGGTCGACGCGCTGAGGCGCGCCGGCAAGCAGTCGGGCAAGAAGCGCGCCCGGAGCCCCAGCCCTGCCGGCGGCGCGGCCCCGGCGGCGGCGGCGGCGGCGGAGCAGCAGGGCCTGGCGGTGCCCGTCACCCCGGCGCTGGCCGGCGGGCGCCTCGCCACGCCCTCCAAGGACGGCACGCCGCCCGTCACGACCGCCACGCCAGCGGAGGGCGCGCCGCCGGGAGAAGGCCATGCGGTGCGGGGGCCGCAGCCGGAGGACCGCGCGCCGGCGGGTGAGGAGGAGGCGATGGCGACGGGTGGGGAGGGCCCGCTGGGCACGGCCTCCGGCACGGGCCTCGCCGCGGAGCGCGAGGGGCGGGGCGTGGCGGAGAGGGCGGCGGGGGCAGAGGTGGAGGGCGGCGCGGGTTCTGTGGGTGAGGACGTGGGCGGTGAGATGGCGCAAGCCCCGGCTGGCATGGTGGCGGCGCTGGTGGCGCTGGAGGACCTGGCGGTGGACGCCATGCAGCGGGGGATGGGCGGCGTGGGCGGCGGCGGCGGCAGCGCGCTGCAGCAGGGGGGCGAGGAGCGCGGCGACACGGCGGCGGTGGACCTGGCGGCTCTGTGAACGCGCTCGTGTGGCCGTGTGGAGGAGCTTCAGGGGCATGGAACGCAGTTGCGGGTCTGCTTGGTGGGCGTGGTGCACGAGGGGACTGGTTGGCTGGCTTCTTCCTCGAGCAGGTGTTGAGTTGAATTTGCAAGGCTCAACAAAAGAGAGAGCACTATGGACGACGTATGTACGCGCTCGCACACGGAGGAGCGAAGGGGGCGCTGCAGCAGAGGCAGAGAGGTCAGGGCTTCTCCGTCACGGTGGCGGTGGACAGCTTGATGATAACCGACTCGCTGAGGCCCTGTTGCGGGTCGCAGGTGCCCCGTCCCTGCCTGCACGTCTCCACGTTGGCGCCCGGGTTGCGGCAGAAGGGGCTGGACGGGTCGCGGCACGGCACGATGGCTTCGTGGCACGCGGACCCGCCGTCCACCGCGGAGCGCTGCTCAAAGGTGCAGCGGCACGCCGTGCCCGCCGGAGGAGCCTGCGCATAGAGCAACAAGAAGGGGCACGCCACGCGTGAGGGGACTGCGGTGGCGGCACGCGTGCAGGGTGCGCAGCATCCACGTGAACACTGGCAAGCGCGCACCACAACGAGGTCGCAGAAGGTATTCTTGTTGAAGGGGCTGTCCTCGCCGTGCAGCTTGCACTTGCAGAAGCTGTTCTCGTACGCGTCGCAGTCCGAGTCCTTGACGCTCTGCACGCTGCGCTCGCACGGGACAGGCAGGTGGGGCACAGTTCTTCAGCGTCGAGATGGGCCGAGAGGCGCTTCAGGAAGGAATGCAGTGGCCAGGGCTGCTCACCAGGACTGGATGGACGTGTCGGGCGCCTTGCACAGCGGGCTGTTGGGGTCGCTGCAGCGCGTGACCTGGCCGGTGCAGCGCGACCCGCCCCAGCTCACACAGCGGCAGGCGGTGCCGGCGGGAGGAGCCTGCGAGCACATCAGCCGCGCCACGACGCCAGCACTCGTGCTTCGCTGCAGCTCTGGCGGCGGCCGTGCATTCACTTTGCGCGTGTGTGGTGTGGCCCTGCCGAGGGCAGCAACCAGGGGCGCACCTTGACCATGCGGCACCCGCTCTGCGCGCCGCCCAGGGTGTGGTGGTCGCAGTCGCAGTCTTGGTCCTTGTAGCCGTCGCAGTCGCCGTCGCCCAGCACGCACGAGTGGATGCTGGCGTCGGGCCGCTTGCACAGCGGGTGGCTGGCGTCGGGGCAGTCCACCACCTGGCCCGTGCAGCGCCACGCGCCCTGGTAGACGCACTTGCAGGCCTTGCCCGGGGGCGGCAGGGCAGAGATGGCGCAGCCGCCGGCGTGGTAGTCACCTGCGCAGGAGGGCGGGCGACGCAGGCGCGTTGAGCACCGTGGCCGGTGGTGTGCGGTCGTGCGCGCCGGTCGCGCCGGCGAGCGCACTCACAGTCGCATCCGTCGCTTG
>VFQP010002817.1_pt1 | contig 18748 bp, 28 predicted proteins | sample 3512351 | NCBI WGS metagenome assembly VFQP01 (sample SAMN10412372, study PRJNA504923) | tailings metagenome | isolation source: Relicate 1 Philex TSF1 revegetated site | place: Philippines: Tuba, Benguet | collected 2017-08-29
GCTCAAGGCGGTGCAGGCCAAGGAGTACGAGTACCTGCTGCGCGACGCCGTCAAGGGCCGCAAGGCCGGCAGCAACACCAGCCGCCCCTGGGCAGGTGCGGCAGGGGCACGCGACACGGCCAGCGCCGCACCCGTCCCCAAGAGCTGCGCCTCGCGTCGACCAACACGCCGCTTCCCACTGCCCCACGCGCAGAGGTGGCTGACGAGCTGACAGTCAACCTGGGCCTGGACATCCTGCAGATCGTGCCCGGGCGCGTCTCCACCGAGGTGCGTTGCAGTCGGGGGCCCCCCCTCTGCAAAGCCACCCGCAGCCACACGCGCACACACGCTGCGCTCGAGGGGTCTTGCATCCCTGGAGGGCGTGCCAGTGTTTGCAAGCGAGCGTGTGTGTGCGTGTGCTTGCGTGCGGTGCCGCAGGTGGACGCGCACCTGTCGTTCAACACGCAGGCCACGTACGACAAGGCGCTGCGCCTCATGGACCTCTACGTCAAGAAGGGAGTCGACCCCAAGTGAGCGAGCGTGCTGCGGCGTGCGCCTTGCAGGCAGCGGCGGGGTCAGGCGGCGCCGGGGAAAGCACTTGGGAACGCCCGCGCAGCGCCTGAGCGGTGCCGAGCGCCCGCCTCCCACCGCCTGGTGCAGGCGCGTGTACATCAAGATCGCCAGCACCTGGGAGGGCATTGAGGCGTGCCGGCGCCTGCAGAGGCAGGGCATTGACACCAACATGACGCTCCTCTTCTCCTTCGCCCAGGTGCGGCGGCGGTAGCAGTGGGGCAGCAGGCGCGCGGTGCCCCACGCACGTCGCCCTCAACCTCTATGCGTTCTCGCAGCAAAGCTCTTGCCCCAGGGACAGCCAGGGGAGCACCAGGCAATCAGCGTGGTGGTGGCGCGTGGTGGGGCGTGCATGCGTGTGTTCTCGCTGCAGGCGGCGGCGTGCGCCGACGCCGGCGCGGCGCTCATCTCGCCCTTTGTGGGCCGCATCATGGACTGGTACAAGGCCAAGGAGGGGCGCGACTTCACGCCCGAGGAGGTGCGGTTGAGCGGGGGCGCGCGCTGGCGGCGCCTGGGTCTTGTGCCGGGCTGGTGGTGCAGGGTTGAGTGTGCAGGGTTTTGAGTGTGCCGGGCTCAGGGTGCCGGTTGCACTGGGTGTGCTGGCGGGAAGGCTCCCCGGAAGCAAACCATTGCGCCGGGACGACGGCACCAGCGTGCTGCTCCTCGCGCCCGCCGCCTCCCGCTGCATGGCGCCGCGCAGGACCCGGGCGTGCACAGCGTCAAGCGCATCTACTCGTACTACAAGACGCACGGCTACGACACCATCGTGATGGCCGCCTCGTTCCGCAACGTGGGCGAGATCCGCGAGCTCGCGGGGTGAGAGCCACCGGGCGCCCTCGCCGGCAGGCTGCGCGCACACTCCCCCTTTCTGCGTGCCCAGCAGCGGCTGGCGCGACTGGACACAGGACGCGTCACCGACTGCTCATGCTGCTCTGCTCCCCGCACGGCCGGCGCCCAGCAGAGCAGAGCCCAAGGCGTGCGCGTTGATGCGCGCTGGATGTGCACTTGACCCCACAGGCCCCCGCACGTGTGTGTGTCGCTGCAGGTGCGACAACATCACCATCTCGCCGCAGCTGCTGGGCGAGCTCGAGGCCAGCACGGCGCCGCTGCCCCGCAAGCTGGACCCCAGCGTGCGCGACGCCACCACGCGCCTGGCCATCAACGCCACCACCTTCAGCGCGCTGCACAACGCCGACCAGGTTCGAGGAGGGACCCGTTTGGTGGGGGGCGGGGGGCTTGCGTGGCACGCCGTGCGCATGCAGGGACGGGGGTGGGGGCTGCTTTGGGGCACCGTTTCGGCGGACTCTGCGGCCAGTGCGCTTAAGAGGGGGCGTTTGCCAGCGACCGTCATGGGCATTGAGTGTGCGTGGATGTGTGGGGGGGCGTGTGCGCAGATGGCGGTGGACAAGCTGGCCCAGGGCATTGAGGGCTTTGCCGTGGACCAACGCAAGCTGGAGGACCTGCTGGCCAAGGCGGCCGCCGAGCTCTGAGGGGGCGGCAGAGTCTGCAGCAGGGCGTGTTAGTTGCAGCGTGCTTGGCGGTGGGAGCCGGATGCTCAGCTTGTTCCCACTTTTTGGTTCCTCCCTTGCGCCGCTTTTTTGGTTCATCGTATTCACTGGGCGTGTGCAACTGGCTCTTCATCATGTCGTGCACGGCAACGGAGAGAGAGAGCAGCGCTGTTAACAGTTCGTCACCAGTCCAGGGGCACGCCGTCCACGTACACGGAGCCGTTGAGGCGCGGCTCGTAGTGGTCCAGCCACCACGCGATGCTCTGCGCGCCCTGCAGCGCCGACCGCGTCGCTTCCTGCAGCAACAAGCACGCAGCGAACCTGCTGGTGTGACGCACGCAGCAAGCGTGCTTACATGGTGCCATCCAGGTCAGGCGTGCCTCACCTTGCCTCCCATGTCTGTCCTGCACCACCCCGGGTCGGCCGCCACCACGGCCACCTTTGTCTGCGCCAGCTGCGGGTCGTCGGCCAGCAGCTGCACCACGCGGTTGAGCGCCAGCTTGCTGGCGTGGTAGGCGCCCGCGTCCAGCGCGCCCTGCACCTTGCTCTCACGCCACTGGCCCGCCGCCTGACGCACGTCCTGGATGCAACATGGACGGGGAGGAGCGCTGGAGAGCGTAGGGCTCGCTTTCACCGTTCACACCCCTGCACAGCAGGCCCGCCACACAGCCCACGCACACAGACCTGCACGGTCTTGGCCTGGAAGAGCTGCTCCACATAGCCGGGGTCCTGGTGCTGCCGCTTGCCGTACGAGGAGGACACGTTGACCACCAGCGCGCCGGAGGCGGGCGCCAGGTGCTGGGCCAGCTCGCGCGTGAGCTGCAGCGGGCCGTCCACGTTCACCTTGAGCGTCTCGGCCAGCGCCTCGGCGTCCCAGCGGTGGGGAAGCAGCACCCCCGCGTTGTTGACCTGCGCGCCAGCAGCCCCAGCGCTGCTGTTCCTCGCTGTCATGGCGCGCTTGTGGGCACGGCGCTCCGCGCGGGTGCGCGCGGGTGCAAGCAGAGCCTGACCACGCTTAAAGTGTGCTGGGCTGTCGCCAGCCTTCTGTCCCTGCCTCACCAGCACGTCCACGTTGCGGCCGAAGCGAGCCTGCAGCTCCTGGACGGCGGCCGAGATGGACGCCGATGACCCCGTGTCCAGAACCACAGCCTCCACCGCGGCAGCGTCTGGCACGGCCTTCTGCACGGCCGCCACCGTCTCAGCGCCTGCGCCGCATGCATGGCAGGCGTTGGCTGCCACAGCGCGCGCCCGCTGTCATGACGCAGTCCTGCGACCGCCCAGGCCCCTGGAGCACTGCGGCGCACCTGCAGAGGATTGCCTCACGCCCACAATGACGCGCTTGCCCTTCTGCGCCAGCAGCTTGGCGACCTCGAGGCCGATGCCCCTGTTGGCGCCCGTGACGAGCGCGAAGCCTTCCGAGCGGGCGAACGATCCGATGGGCGACATTCTTGACGACGAGTGACTGTTCTCGCAGTGTGTGTGCAGCGGCAGCGGCGCTCCGATTTGTTGCGCTGCAGGCAGTTGATCACGTTATGCCGTGGGTGGGTAGGATGTCATCGAGAATCTGCTAAGATCGTCGTGGTGGCGGTTGCTGCCTGCTGTCCAGTGATTGCGCCGTGCACCGCTCTGCGCGATAGGAGCCGGCGGGTCTGCGCACCGTCGTGGTCGGCTCCCTGTGCGGCCTTGTCGCTTGTGAAGGCAGGTGGCCTCCTGGGCTCAGTACTGGGTGCTGGGCGCCGCTCGCACACGCAGCGTCCTGCTCTCTCTTGGGGGGGTCACGCACACGTGGCCCTTGGACCCCGATGCGCCCTCTCAAAAAGGGCCCCACAAAAGCGGAGGCGCAAAGAGCAGGAGGGAAGAGCAGCCGGCCGGGAGAGCAGACACACAAGCACACACACACACACGCCTACGCACAGCATTCGCCCAGGTGTGCGCCTCGCCTTTGTCCTCCGCTCGCGCTGCACCTCCTTCTCCTCCTTGGGGCGAGACCGCCCTCGTGTGGGTGGCTGGAGGAGCGGGAGGGGCCAGCGCCATGCCGCTCCCGTCCACGCACGCTTCACACTTTCTCGCCTGCTTGTGCTGGGCCGTTGAACCTGTCACACCGCGCGCGCACGTGCGCTCAGCTCCACAGCGCCATCGGTTGCCCATGGCGCTCCTCCGCTCAAGCCAGCAAGACCAACAACAACCACAGTCCAAGGGAAACACGAATAGAAAGGAATGGGGGGGGCGGGTCCTGTCTGTCTGATGGGCGTCACGCAACCAAGGGGCACGCGTCATCCTGAAGCGCACGCAAGCACGCACGGCAGCACCTTGCGCTCACTGCACCGTGTCGACCGCCGCCACGGCCCGCTTGGACGCCGGGTCGCTGACCAGCGTGTCCATGCTCCGGTAGTAGTGCAGCGACGTGGCGAACCGCTCGAGCAGGTTGATGAGCGCAATGACCTCGTTGCGCTCCAGCACCAGCCCGCCCGGGAACACGGGCTCCTGCGGCACGTCGTCGTCGCCAGCGTCGTCGCCGGCGGCGGGCGCGGTGGGGCCGGCGGCGGCGTCGCAGTCGGGGCTGGAGAAGAGGATCTTGAGCGCCGTGGCGATGCCTGCGCGAGCGGGGTGCGCCGGCAGGGCGGGTGGCCAACAGCGGTGTTAAGCGGCCTGGAAGCAAGCTGGGTGCTGGGTGAGAGAGCGAGCGCCCCGGCGCGCACCTAGCGTCTGCAGCTTGCCCCAGAGCTTGCACTTCTCGCAGCCGACGCAGTCCATGATTCGCGTGATGTTGCGGAAGGTGGCCTGCATGCTGCCCAGCAGCTGCGCGCCCTGCTCGCCCTGCCACAGCTTGCTGGCCTCAAAGGGCACGAAGCACGACGCCGGGAGCGCCGACTGGGACAGCTGCGCGGGGCCCACATGTGACAGAGCACGCACAGCGGTGCAGGCGTGTGCCCTCTGAGCGTGCATCCCTCGAGCCGCACGCTGGCACGGTCCACGTCGCCCCACCAAAGCAGCTTGTCAAGAGGCCCCGTCCACTCACCACGCTCTGCACCATGCGCGTGGTGCGCTCGTCCTCCTCGGGCATGCCCGTGTCGTAGCGCAGCCGGGAGAGCAGCGGCGCCGCCTTGCTCACCGCCCGCAGCACAAACAGGTAGGCAAAGTACAGGTTCTGCGCACGCCAACACACACACGGGCGGGCAGCAACGCACGTTTTGGTGACGGCCCGCCAGCGCCATCCCCAGGCCCTGCAAGCCCCGCCCCATCGTGGCATGCTCTCAACGGAGCTGGCGAGAGGGGGCAGAGCCGCACCCGACGTGCAGCAGGGCCCGTGCTCCCGCGATCTGCTTCCCACCTCCCTGGCAGACGAGGCGAGCGGGCGCACGCGAAGCGCAGCACACACGCACAACGTGTGCGGCTCACCTTGACGCGCTCCCGGGCGACGGGCGTGCCCAGCCGCTGCCTGAACTGCTCGGGGCTGGGGCCCCACAGGCCCTTCTCCTCGTCCAGCAGGTACTTTGCCGCGATGTGCGCGCTGCGTGGGCAGGCAGCGAGGGAGCCGCACAGGCGCAGATCAGGTGCGGTAGGCGGGCGGCGCGCACGACGTTCAGCCCGCAGCCCACAGACAGGAGAACGCAGGCTGCCATCGCCGTGCAATTACTCGCGCGGTTCCTTCAGGCGTTCGCACGCCTGTGCAGAGCGAGCCGCCGCCCCGCCAACGCCCCCCGTCCCCCCATCCCCCAAAGAGAACAGCACCTGAATGATTGAGGTATGCATGCCGCTGCCGCCCCGCCCACGCCCCCAACCCCCCAAGAGAACAGCACCTGATTGAGGTGTGCATGCCGCTGATGAGGCGGTAGAAGAGCCTGGTCTCGGTGCACTGCTGGCTGCCTGCCTGCGTGAAGCAGCTCTGGTTGTAGATGGCCGACCAGATGCGGTGCGCGTGTTCGCCCTGCGCCGCCACACACGCACGCACGCACGCACATGCCACACCCAGCGCTCACGCGACGGAACAGGCCGCTCACAAAGGTGGGGGCGAGCGGCTGCGCGCTCGCCGCCAAGCCGTGTGACGGCCGCGCCTCGCGCCCGCCTGCCGCCCCGCGGGCAGGTCTGGCGTGCGCGCACCTTGTACCCTGTGTAGCGCTCGGGGTTGGCGATGAGGTTGATGTAGAGGAACTCCTCGTCCTCCTCGCCCTCGGCCATCCAGGGGTTGTTGAGCCCGCGCCAGCCCTTTAGGTGCTGCAGCCCCACCAGCACCTGGGCGATTGAGCACGCGCACGCGCACACAGGGACGCAGGCAGGCCGCCGGCGTGGCACGTGACGCCCGCGCGTTCACAGTGCTCACAGTCGCTTCAAGCACTGGACGAGCGGTTGCTGCTGCTGCTGCCGCTATCCACAGCCCAAGGCGAGCGGTCGGCGCGCCGCTGCTGCGTACAGCCTGCTCCTGCAGAGCCGGCCAAGTGTGCGCACGCACCTTGGGCTCCACGCCTCTGTCTACCACGCTATCATACTCAGCCGCGCACTCGGCCGTGTCGCACGCCTGCTCCTCATCATCCTCGTCGTCGTCGTCGTCCTGCCCGTCATCATCCTCGCTGGCGTCCGGCGGCGCAGCGGCGGCCGCGGGCTCCATGCCGCTGGGCGGGGCGGCGGCGCCGGCGGCGAAGGGGGCTGCCTTGAGCCCCGCGACGGTGGCGGCCGGGCTGGGGGTGGTGGCGGGGGGCTGCTTCTTGCCGCAGGTGGGCAGCGCCGCCGCACTGGATGACTCTGCCTGCGGGACACGCGCCAGGCAGCAGGAAGGGCACACCCGCGGGTGGCGCACGTCAGCACTGCCGTCCAGGGCACCATCTCAGGCAGGCAGCTGCATCACGAGCCCATCCACAGCTCGCACCTGCAGCCAGGTCTTGGGCAGCTCGTCGGCGCTGCACTCGCACACGCTGCAAGCCCTGAGGGCGCACATGCCGTCGTCGGGCCACAGCGGGCAGTCGCAGTACAGGTTGACCTGCGCCACGCACACAAGCGCCACGGTGTGGGGCGCGTCATGGGCAGGCGGCACGTGTGGCCCGAGGGGCCTCCGCCCTGGAGCAGCAGCACGTCCCGTCCTGTTCACGCGGCGCCTGTGCCGCCCGTTCCCCCCCACCAGCGGCGCCCACACGCCCACTGCTGTTGTTGAGCAACACCTCCCTGTGCCTGTGCCTCCTTGAACGTTCCCCTCCAGTCAGGCTCAGACCTCCTGACCTTGAAGTACCGGAAGTACGGCATGGCCACCAGCTGCGTCAGCGAGGGGAAGAGCTCCTCGTTGAACTTGTCCACCTCCTCGTACGAGCAGTTGCCTGCACAGGCAACGCGCCGCGGGCCATAAGCGCGCGCCTCGCGTGTCGCACCTTGGGAGGTGGATGCAGCAGGACACCCGTGCTGGAGAGGGGGCGAGAGAGGGGGGGCGCACTCACAGCACTCGTCCAAGGAGCCCTGGAGGCTGCTGCACGCCGGCCGCGGCGTGGTGCGCGCCTGCATCACCGGGAGCCACGGCGGCCGGGGCACGCCGCCCGCGGCGCCGCTGCTGCCTGACGCCGCCCGCGCGGCGCCGCTGTCTGTGGGGAGCTCCAGGCCCTGCGCTCCCTGTGAGGCGGTGCGCTGCGGCAGCGTGAGCAGCTGTGGCCAGTGATGAGGTTGCTCGGCCGCGCACGTGTCCCAAACTGGGTGTGACGGCGGCAGGCCTGTGCAGGCCCGCGCGCAACGCCACGGCGTGCCCAGCCTCTCCTCACCATGGGGAGGATGGGCCGGGGGGCCACGCTGCCATTGCTGTCTTGCTGCTGCTGTGATCGTGAAGCTGCCTGTGCCGCTGCTAGCGCGAGCTCGATTCCTGCTGCCGGCGGAGAACCTGCTCCGGCTCGCACACCCTGTCCCGCGAGCAGCGCCAAAAGCAGCGCTAGAAGCGGCTCCAACAGAACTGCTCGCCGTCTCGCTCTGTGTGCGCACGTCATGCTCTTCTGCGCAATGATGCGCGCGGTGGAGCGAGCTTTTTTCGCGCAGAGCCCAGAGCCCTGACCATGACGAGGACACGGGCGCGACGACACGGCTGCGACGACACGGCGCACACCATGTAGAGCAGCTTGACCTGTGAGCTCGCAGCAGCAACTCTTCTCCAGTGTGGACTAGGAGCCCCTGAGGAGGACGCGGCCCCTGTTCCGACGCCAAGGAGCAGGCCCAGCAGCATGGACGAGTCCGCTCTCATCCATGCGTGCTGCTCCAAGCACTCCAGGCACTTTGCCACGGTGCGTGCGCCTGCGCACAGCCAGCGCGTGCAAGCTTGGCGCATGCATCGCGAGCTCGTCCCTGCACGCGCCTGCCCGCATCGCAGGTGGGGCTCACGGAGCAGACGTTCCACGCCGCCTGGGACGCGCTCAAGTCCTGGATGGGCGCGCAGCTGCAGGCGCAGCACGGCGCCGAGCTGCCCACCTTTGGCTGCGTGGCGTGGCCCTCCGCCGCCGCGACCGCACGCAGCACCAGCACCAGCGCGGCCAGGGGCCAGCCGCTCTTCCTAATGCCTGACGCGCTGCTCAAGGAGAAGGGCCTGCAGGCCGGCGAGGGCGTCGGGCGGGCCAGCCAGGCGCACGCCGCCGGCCGCAGCGAGTCGCTCAACTACGCCAAGCTCGTGCTCAAGTGCGTGACGCGTTGATCACGCAGCCTCGGATACGACCACGTGCACTCGCAGTCACTCACCGGGGGCAGCGCGTGCTGCGCGTGCACGCAGGCACGCCCAGCCGGGCGCTGGGCTGACCAAGGCGCAGGCGGTGCTGGCGGTGCGCCACCTGCTGGACGAGCTGCTGGAGCGCATGGCCTCGGGCGCGCACCTCAGCCAGCTGGACCTGGGCGTGGGCACGCTCTCGTGCCGCCACCGGCAGGTCCGCGCTGCGCCTCGCTTGGGGCCCCCTCTCACGTTCCTCAGGACAGCACCAACGTCGCCCCATCGCTGCTCTCCTCACACAGCTTGCCGTGTGCTCAATCGCCTGCAGGTCAGCTTTGCCTTCAAGCCCGACGTGGCGCTGGCAGCCGCCCGTGCTCCCAGGCCTGCTAGCACCGATGTGGCACGCACCTCACGGCCCAGCAGGCCAGCGTCAGCAGCGGCAGTGAGCCTCCCCGCGCGCCCCGCCACCGCCAGGAGCGCCGCCAGCGTGCCCAGCGCCGCCGCCCCCGCGGGAAACGCGCAGGCGAAACCTCGCGTCGTAGCACAGCAGGAGGAGGAGGAGGCGCCCGTCGTCTGCGTGGGCACACCGCTCCAGCTTCAGGAGCAGCGCCGGCAGCCCCAGGACGACGGCCAGCGAGGCCGCACTGCCGGCGCCCCGTCTGCCGCCGGTGTGGAGCTGGCGGGCACCAGCCGGGCGCAACAACCGCCGCTGACGCCGTCACTTGCGGCAGCCCTCGCGCAGCGTGCGTCTCTGGAGGCACGGCGCAGCGAGGCGAGCACCGCCGGAAGCACGCACCCGCAGCTGCCGGCACCCAGCGCAAGGCTCCGCCGCCGCAGCCGTCCCGGCAGCGCGGCGGGCTCGGTCGCCGGATCCGTCGGCGCCGCCTCCTCCCAGTGGCACACCTTCCCTGCAGCTTCCGGGTGCGGAGCGCCTGCGGCCGCGCAAGGACTGGCAGGCCTTCCGCAGTCTCCCGGCGTGGCGCTGGGCATCACCCACCTAGGCGCTCCTCATGGCAGTCCCCGGCAGGGACAAGAGCGGCGCGGCGTGGCAGGCGGCGGGCAGGACGCGGCGAGAGCAGCGCCCCAAGCAGCTGCGGCGTCTCATGCGCACGGGCCGGAGCCGACGCAGCCCCGCCCGGCGCCGTCCACGCAGCTGCTGCAGCTGGACCGCCGCTGCGGCTCTGCACAGCGGTCCGACCACGCTGCGCCCGCAGAGGGCAGCCACGCAGCTGTGCGCTCCAGCGCACGGCCAGCACGGCAGTCTCAGGCGGGGGGCGCGTCAGCGGCGCGGCCGCACGCCCCCACCGCCACGTCAGCGCATCAGCCTGGTGGAGCGTCGGCCCACAACCCAGGGCCGGAGGCCGCGCAGGGGTCGCAGGCGCCTGGGCTCACTGCATTTGCGCTGGCGCAGCACGCGCGCCTGCAGCAGCACCACCCACAACCACACACCACCAGTGGCAGAGGGTCAGTGGCCCAGTCCGCGCACATGGGCGCCTGGGACGCGCCACCGCCCCTGAGGCCCGCCTCCGCCGCCGCCCCCCCAGGCACTACGCGACCGCAGCACCACTCCGCGCCCCCGCAGCCCTTGCATGGCCTCGCTTACAGGTCAGCGAGGATGGCCCCTGTCCACGCCGGCTTGCTCACTTTTCTCGAGAGAAGGGCACAGAGAGAGAGAGGGTAGCGCAAACGCCCACTCGTACACTCGTGCGCAGGAGCGGCCCACCCGGCGCTCTCCAGGACGACGGCGCGTCCAGCGTGGCCCCACCCGCCCCCTCCTACCCGCTGTCGGCCTTCCCCGACGACTCGTGCTCGGTGGCGGCGCTCAGCCTCAGCAGCGGGCCCGCCGCCACCCACGCCACGGGCGGCCACGGTGCGACTCTCAGGCGCAGCGCTGACGCCGGGCACGCCCGGGCGCTCGCAGCGCCGCAGCAGCCCGCCGTGGACGTGGCGGGCGCCCGGCGGCCCGTGGACCTGTCCACGCAGCCGTTGCTGCTGCCCAAGAAGGTCGTGTACGCGCCGCCGGCCAACCTGTCAGAGAAGGACAAGGTGCGCACCAGGTTTTGGGGAGGTTTGGGGAGGACAAGAGGATGAGTTGAGAGTCGAACGGAAGGAGTGTGTGCGTGCTCTCCCTCGCCCGTGTGCGTGCAGCTGGCCAACACCAAGCAGTTTGCCGCCGCGCTGCTGCGCACCTACCTGGAGGACTCGCAGCAGCAGCAGCAGGCGAGCGCGGCGGCGCGCAGCGGCGGCAGCCAGCACGCCACGCACAACGTGCCGCCAACCAGCACCACGGCAGCGGCGGCGGCGCCGCCACCGCCGCTGCCGCTGCTGCGCACGTCATGCGAGAGCTTGCTTCTGCAGCACGAGGCGCCCTCTCCCCAGGTGAGGTGCTTCCTTGCCGTGCTCACGAGCGTTCCATCGTGTCGCGCGTGTGCCCGACGGCTCAGGTCGTGGCGGTTCCGTCGGTGTGCACGCCACAGGTGGCCCGTGCCACCAAGGCCAAGTTCATGTCCGAGTCGCAGCGAGCACTTCAGCACCAGGAGCTGCAGCAGCAGGTGTGCAAGGGATGGCCGGCTGTGCTGTGCCAGGCTGCTGCGGGCGACTCACCGCAGAGCTCCTCTCCACTGTCCCCTGATCGCCTGCCGTTCGTAGGTGCTGGGCCAGCGGCACAAGCAGTACATCCACGAGTGGCTGGAGCACTCGGTGGCTGCGCCCATGCTCACGCGCGTGTCCGAGCCCGCCCTGGGCAGTGAGGCCGGCGGCGTGGACCCTCACGGAGGCCTTCGCGCCTTGGGGCGTGAGGACAGGGCGCTGCGCTCCTTTGCCCGGTCCCAGCACGCCGCAGCACGCCCGGCCACGGCCGCGGCGTCCACGGCGGCCGGCTCGTCAGTGGGGAGGGCGCAGTCGTGCTTTTCAGCGGTGGGTGCCAAAGCGCTGCTGACTGCGCTGCCTTCCCTGTATCGCTGGGAATGACATGTGCGCACAGCTGGCGAGATTAACATGCGCTTGGGTGCCCACTGGTGCAATCGTCATCGCCTCTGGCAGGCACTGCAGCTTGCGTCACGGCCGCCAGCGCCCTCAAGCAACCCCAGCAGCTCTGCAGCGTGTGGGTGGTGACTGAAGACTCCCGAGCGGTCATGAAGTCAGAGCCTTGCACAGCGCGGGCGCATCGAAACTCGACAACTACAGCATGAGCACCAGGAAGATGAAGCTGCGGTGGGCGCTCGACCGCAGCGGCGCCACATCCCGTGATGAATGATACCAGTGAAGCTCTCACCAACGTGACAGCAGCAAAAGCCAGCCACCATCCAAAACGCGCCAGCAACGTGACGCGAGCAACATCCACGCAGCGGCAGCAAAGACCTTGCCGGCGCTGTGGGCAATGACAACGAGGGTGCAACGCGCACCAACCGCACCACACGGCAACCTGCAACTGATGCTCGTCACGGATGAAGCGCCTGCCTGCAGAGTTAGCTAACCAAGTCAGGACTGCAGACGGCGCGCAGCTAGGCGGCGACCAGCGTGCGCCGGCGGCGGCGCTGCTCTGTGGCCGCTCCCGCTTGGGTGTGCAGCACGTCGCGCTGACTGAGCCATGCCGGCCATGGCGAGCGGAAGGCCACGCACCTGCACACCGAACGCGTGCACGTGTGTGCACGTTATGGGGCAGCAGCACACAACTCCCTGCGCACGAGTCGAATAGCAGCGGCCAGGGCGCGCCGCCCGCTGGCACTCACTTGTAGGTGAAGCTGTTGTCGTCGCACGTAAGCGGCAGCGTGTCGCTGGGAGCGCACCAGTCCACCAGCGCCAGGGGGTCCAGGGACTGCGCACACACTTGGCCACGCGTCATGCTGCGGGCCGCCGCACGGAACGCACCCTCTGGTGGAGGGCACGGGCGACTCACGTATCTGCCGACCTCGACCATGAGCGCGCCCTCGTCGCTGCCCACGGCACTGAGGCCCGCGCGGTAGACGACGGAAAAGCCGGCAAAGGTGGCGTTGATGCACAGGGTCGAGCCGCCGCCGCCGGGCGCGCGCCAGGCGTGCAGCTTGAGCCTGCGCGGCGGGGGGGCAGAGCGAGTCCTGCTTGGAGCCACTAGTGCGGAGCTGCTACGCTCCCAAGCGGCCCCGGAGGTGAGGGCTCACGATCTGTCGTGGCCGCCCGTCAGCTCGTAGGCGGTGCCGGCGCCGGTGGACGCGGCGGCGGCGGAGGACGTCTTGTTGACGAGCGTGGTGCTGACGGCGTCCTCCCACCACTCAAACGTCACCTTGCCGTGCGCGTCGCGCGTGTAGAGGAGGGACACGGGCTGCGACACGAGCTGGCCCTGCGCAGGGAGGTGCACGCGCTGGGTCGTCGTTGATCACTGTGATCTGAAAAGGGCCTGGGCGCACGCGGGCACACGTGCACTGGTCATCACCTCTGGCAGGCACTGCAGCTTGACCTGGCCGTCAGGCCCGCGCGTGGCCGCCGCCTGCTGCACGCAGGCACCCTGGAAGAATCCCAGCAGCTCTGCAGGGAGAGCGTGTGGGGGCAGGGAGAGGGCACCGGCGTCAACGCCATCGACGCAGCACCCTGGCATCAGATGCATCAGAACACCCACCCAACAACACGCACCGTGCGGCTGACGGTGCGTATTGTCCGCGCCCGCCGTCACCACCAGCGCCGCCGCCAGGACCGCCTCCAGCAGCATCCACGCCATCACTGATGGCATCTCAGAGGAGGCACGCCAGGGGCTGCAGGGGGCCTGCAGAGGGGCTGGAGAGCTCTGCGCGCCGCCCTGAGCAAGCCCCATGCAGGAGTCTCAGTGTTTTCGAGTGAGCTTGATCGGCGCAGCAGGGAAGCGCCTCGCCACCCTGCACCGCCGCACCCGTCAGAACACCCCACGCCCGCTGCAGAGATGGCCCTCGCCCAGAAGAGCACCATGCGCCTGCAGAGCGCCAAGGCCCCGCGGGTGAGGAGGAGCTGGAGGAGTCGGGCGTCCAGCCCAACTCGGCACCGCAGCTCCACAGCGACGGCAGCAGCTGCGCAGCCAGAGGAGAGCATCGCAGAGGCTCTGGCGATCGGCGCGCACAGGCGCTGCAGCGCCGAGCGGAGCGGCGTCCTTTTGCTACCAGCAGCGCGGATGATGAGGAGCGCGGGCCGCTCACCGCAGGCGCCAGCAGGAGCAGCAACGCGTCGTCGTCGTGATGGCGTGTGTACTCGACGCAGGTGGCCAGCCGCAAGGCCGTGGTGGTGCGCGCGGACGCGAGCTACCTGGGCTCGACCACCAACCTGGTGGGTGCCCGCGCGCGCGCGCTCGGGCGCACGCAACAGCGGGAGGAAGGAACGGGTGCGGCGAGCGGTGGCCAATGCAGCACGAGCGCGGCGGCGTCGCGCGTGCGATGGCGGAGGGACGAGCGGTTGTGTGGGCGCGGCCAAGTTGCGAGAAGTCTGCGTAGCGCGAGAGTGCAGCGCTTCCAGCAGCAGCACAGCATCGCGAGGAGCCCCACAGTCGTGGCACGCGCGCTGATCGACCTGGACGGCGGGGTCGACGGGTGCGCCCGCTCTGCGCGCCGCCTGCGCAGATCATGGTGGCCAGCACGGCGACCTTCCTGTCGGCCGCGCGCTTCGGCCTGGCCCCCTCGGTCAAGAAGGTGGCGACCGCTGGCCTCAAGCTGGTGGACCGCGAGGTGCCCTTCGTGACCAACGACCCAGCGGGTGCGGTGGCGGCGCGGCGCGGCCTCGGGGGGCACCTGTTAATCCCCTCGGAGCCAGGGCACACTTGATGAACACGCACGATTGCCCTGCACCACCTTGAATCGCGCAGGCTTCACCGCCGTGGACGTGCTGACGCACGGCGCCATCGGCCACATCGTGGGCGTCGGCATTGTGCTGGGCCTCAAGGGCACTGGCCAGCTCTAAGCGCCGTCTCTCTCAACTGAGAAGGAGCGGCTGCGCTGTGCAGCAGAGGAGCTTTTCTTTAGCATCTCAAGGAGGCGTGGAGAGTGCAGCCGCCAGGGGGAGATGCCCTGGCAGCGCGGCACGACGGCTTTGAGAGCAGGGGCGGCAGCAGCGCCACGGCCGCGTGATTGCGGCTGGGCGTCTGGCGCTCGTTGATCTCTGGCCTGGTGGTGTGCGGGGGCGGCAGCGCTGTGCGACGGGCGCCTTGCGAGGCCCAGCATGTGAGGAGCGGGGTGGACGCTTGTTCTTGTGTGCGCCCACGCGTCCTCGACACGTCCTGCTCGTGAACTGGGTGCTGCGCGGGTGCTGCGGCTTTGTTTTTGCCCTGGCCCGGCGCTTTGCTCTGCACTCCGTGAGCGGCAGACGACCCGGTTGTGCTTGGGGCCCCATGTCTTGTACATGTTCTCTCATATGCAAGATGGCCAGGCGGTTCATCTTGCGAGGTGTGCGACAGCAGGAAACGTCAGGCGTCTGACCTGCAGACAGGTCAGACGCGGTATGTGCGCCCGGTGGTGTTGCCCAGGAGCTTGGCCGCGGCGCCGCCCGGCAGCGTGCCCACGGCGGGCGCGTGCAGGTGGATGTGGTGCGTGGGGTGGTGCGGGTGGTCACAGCACTCGGCCACGCACGCCTGAATCGGGTGCTTTACGAAGTCGGTGCCTGCGGAGGGCGGGGCAGGCAAGCAGGCGAGCGTTGAGGCGGCTTGGAGCTCGGCCGGCGGGGTGGAGCTGGGGTGCGGTGGCCAGCCATGCGGCGCCCGTGGTGGCGCGACCCCCGTGGCAGTGGCGCACCGTAGGTGCTCGAGTTGGCGGCGTTAGCTGAGGGGAGCAGTGGGGGGGGCGGCCTCTCGGGACGCTCCGGGATGGCCTTCCTGGTAAAGTCATCGCCGTACGTCGAGCTGCCCGTGAACGCCAGCTGGGGGATGTTCCAGGCGGCGGGCCTGCGCACAAGTCGTGTGGCGCGTGATGGCGGAGGTTGGCGTGGCGTGCGGCAGGCGTGACGTGAGAGGGGCGCGCGCACCCTCCTCCTCCCGCCCACTCACTCGTACGGCCGCGCCTGGTGGCCGTGGTCGACAAAGTCCGCCTGCTTGGTGCTCAGGCCTTGGAAGGGCGCCGACTGGGCCAGCGGCGGGGCCGGCCTCTGCTCCAGCGGCACGCCCGGCTTGCCCTTGTGGTAGTGCCCGTACGTCGTCTGGCCTGCATGTGCACGAGGCGAGGGTGAAGAGGGGAGCGCCCGTGCGTCAGGGGCTCAGCCTGCTGGGAGCTTTGCGCTCTCGTCTCCTGCTGATGAGGGCTCACTGTTGAAGGCTGCCGCCGGCACGGGCTTGGCGGCGGGGCGGCACGACCACGTGGCGGCCTTCTTGGGCACAAAGTCGGCGCGCTGGGTGGTGCGCCCGTCAAACTTGGCCAGGGACGGGACCAGCTCGTTCGGCTTGCGCACGCGCTCTGCGGGGAGCGGGAGGGGAGGCACGGGTTATGGTTGATCCCCACACGCAGGGCGCCTCACACACGCGGCGCAGGTGACGCCCCCACGCCCGTGTGCGCACGCACGCACCGTTGAGGCCCGCCTTCTCGTCAAAGTCCTTGCGGTAGACCGAGTTGAGCTGCGCGGCACGCCATTGCACCCGCGCATCGCGGTCAACGAGCGCGCACACACGTACAACGGCACGCCCCGCCGAGGGCGCTGCTCCCCAGTGGACAAGGGCGCCGGCAGCAATCACAGGCATGTTGGTGCCTCCTCATATCACGCTACTGCTCACCGTGCCTTCCGCCCACTGCGTCTCCCGGTGGGGCCGGCAGGTCGGGAGCCGGCAGACGCTGCAGAAGTTCTTCTCGCAGCCGCAGTGCTGCTGCTTCTTCGACGTGCTCTGCGCCGTCGCCTGCGTATCGCATGCATTCCGCGCACGCTCTCTTCCTTTGCGGGTGCGACATCGAGTCAAAGATACGGCGCTGCACCTGCTCGGCTCACCCCCATCATCGTGTTCGAGACGACCATTCTTCTCCTCTACAAGAATGGTTTGCAGGATCGTGAGTCTGCGTCACCGGGCACCTCGCTACGGCACGCAAGTCTGACCCCAGACGACAGCCAGAGTCAGATGAGCGTCTCGGCGATGGGCTTGCGCTCCATGCCCTGCAGCGCCTCGATGCACGCCTCGCTGAGGTGCGGCAGCAGGTCCTTCTGCCAGCTGATCTGCTTGAGCAGGTCGGCCGTGCGGATGAGCAGCCGCGCAATGTCGCCGTCGTCCATGCCGCTGTCCGCCACCACCTGCGCAAAGCGCGCGCAGACACCACCACCACCAGCACCCGCCGCTCCTTTCACTCGCTCACCCCAGCATGTCGCACCGGGTTCCCCGCCCCGCACCACCCTTCCCCTCCGGCGCACCCCGCACACCCCCATCCCATGCTCCGCCCTGCCGCGTCGTGCCGTGCCCCCCCAGCGCGCCCGCGCACCTGCTTCCACATGAGCCCTGCCGCCCACGCCTCGACGATGCCGGCCAGGCGCAGGTCCACCAGCAGCGTCTCGTTCCACGCGCCCAGCCCCACGGCCGCCTGCAGCTCGCTCAGCTTCTGCCGCCGCCCCTCGAGCGCGTTGACGGCGTCCACCACCTGTGTACAGCGGGTCGTCACGGCCACGCGAGGCGGCGCCACAGCCCAGCAACGCACACGGGGGGCCGCGTCACGCGCAGCGCAAACGCAGCTCAGCATGCCCATCCCCACTCCCAGTGCACAGCAGCCGGCTACGTCCACCAGCACCGGGGCAGGTCGCCCTCGTGACGACCGTCCCCCAAGCAAGCAGGCGTGTGCAGGCGCCACCAGGTAGGCGGCAACTCCCCGCCACCCTCGGGCTCTGCGCGGCTGGGAGGCACCTCACCCTCTGGCTGGCGGTGTAGGCGGCGGCGATCTCCCCTGGCTTGCGCACCACCTCGCCGCACAGGATGGCGCCCAGCACGCCCGCCAGCTCGGGGCCCGTGAGCCCAATCATGACGGGGTGCGTCAGCACCAGCGCCAGCCACAGCTCGTTCTGGCCCTGCAGAGACGCGCGCGGCAGCACAAGCCACCGCTCGCTGCTGCTGCGTGGGCTGCGGCGCTAGCCAGTCAAGATGCGGGCGGTGGGGCGAGCGTGCGAGGGGTTGTCCGCGTGGTGTCGGTGCGCTGCTTCAGGGGTTCTTCTCACCTGGATGTTGCGCGCCACCATGCCCAGCGGGTGCAGCTTGAGCGAGGTGCCCTCAATCGCGTCCATCTGCCCCAGCACCGTTACCACGTCCTGCATGTGGTGACATCGTCAAGACACGCGCGGGAGGTCCGATTGACGACGGTCCCTGACGCCCAGGCGCCACGCGGCGTCCGCGCGCCTGCCATGCCGCAGCACAGGGCAGCGGTAGGCAGGCAGGCGCGCTCTGCACACCTGGAAGTTGCGCCAGGTGTCTCCCTCGGCGGCGCGGATCTCCTCCTTGAGCTTGTCCACGCGCCGCTGCAGGCTGCGCGCCAGGCCCAGCTTGTCCATGGGGCCCCTGCGGATGCATGCCAGCGCGGCATCAGGGAAGAGCGCGTTGCAGCGCGCCACGCCCCAAACAACCGTCCGCAGACCCTGACAAAGCAGAGCTGCACGGGGCAGCGGCAGCGGGGAGCAGCAGCAAGGCGTTTGCACAAGTAACCCAAGCGCAGCAGGCAACCCAAGTCCAGCCGAGGGAGAAGGCGAGGGCAACCGACACGCGGGTAACGCCGCCAGCGGCAAAGGCCCCCGCCCCCCCCCCGCGCACGCACGCCCGCACTCCCAAGGGGGCCCGCACCTGTCCTGCCGAGGCAAGCGGCCCTCGTCCTCCTCCGCGCCGCCGCCGCCGCCGCTTGGGCCGCGGTTCCAGCCGCCGCGCCCGGCAGCGTCGTTGGCGGCGATGGACTCGCGCAGCTGGTGCGCCGCCAGGTCCGTCTGCGCCTTGCTCAGCGCCTGCGACGCGCCACGTTTGCGCACACGCACAAGCGGAGCTTCTTGGCAGCGAGACGGGCGCTCAAGCATCGGAGGCGAACATGCATCGGGCGGCAGCGCGCACTCGGGCACAAAACTGCAGCCTGGGCGCCTGAAAGTGCACGCGCGCCCAGGC
>VFQP010002819.1_pt1 | contig 18745 bp, 17 predicted proteins | sample 3512351 | NCBI WGS metagenome assembly VFQP01 (sample SAMN10412372, study PRJNA504923) | tailings metagenome | isolation source: Relicate 1 Philex TSF1 revegetated site | place: Philippines: Tuba, Benguet | collected 2017-08-29
TGAACGCGGCAACGGACGTGAACGGTGCGACTAACATCGCCCTGTCATGGAACCCGCCCTGCGCCGACCCGCTGAACATCGACCTTGATCTTGCCGGCCTGCGCCAGCAGTCGAGCGACTACACGGTAATCTCGAACACGCAAAACGGCTCGCCGCTGGGCTTTAAAACCGGCGTCACGGTCGGCAGCGATGGCGTGGTGACCGCACAGTTCAGCAACGGCCTGTCGCGCAAAGTCTATCAGCTCGCGATTGCCACCTTCCCCAACGTGAACGGCCTGTCTGAACTGAACGGCAACGTTTACCGCGAATCGGATACCTCGGGCACGTTCAACCTGCTGGAAGCAGGCACCGGCGGCGCAGGGCTGATCAACGGCGGCGCGCTTGAAGGGTCAAACGTCGATCTGGCGGATGAATTCTCTAAAATGATCATCACGCAGCGCGCTTACTCTGCCAATACCAAGGTGATCACGACGGCAGACCAGATGACGGCGGAACTCCTGCAAATCCGTTAACCCTTAACGGCGTAACCAGAAGGAAGCGCCCGCGTTTACCACCGGCGGTCTGGGCAGAAGCCCGGACCTCCATCCTAAACCACTGAAATACCAGTAAAAATATTTTAAGGAGAAGGATCAAAAAAGTAAGACTGTAAACCATTCTTTAACGATTCCCGTGAGAGAATAAACTTATGGTCGCGGGAAGTAATCCCAAAGCCGACTGCCACATCAAATCGCATTAACCTAGGAAAGGAATATGCATCATGGCTCAAGACGTCACCCTCACAGCTGCACTCCGTACCAACCTGCTGTCTCTGCAAAATACCCAAAGACAAATGGACACCACCCAATTGCGTCTCGCAACGGGTAAAAAAGTTAACGGTGCACTGGATAACGCTAACGCCTTCTTCGCTTCCCAGTCTCTGACGAACCGCGCAAATGACCTCTCCCGTCTGCAAGACGGTATGGGCCAGAGCATTCAGGTTCTGAAAGCCGCTGACGAAGGTATCAAATCCATCACCAGCTATCTGGAGCAGATGCAAGCCGTTGCGCAAGAAGCGCTCGACCAAGCAAACGCTGCAACGGACGGTATTCCGGTGGATGCTGAATCTCTGGCAGCCAGCTTCGACGAACTGAGAACGCAGCTGGATGGCGTTGCTAAAGACGCCGGCTATCGTGGTACCAACCTGCTCGCAGGCGGTACGCTGAACGTAACGTTCAACGAAGACGCCTCTTCTACTCTGGAAGTAGCAGGTGTTGACATGTCGACCGCTGCTACTGGCTTGAACATTACCGCAGCGGACTTCGAGGCTGGTACAGCAGGCGATCCGGATGACAAGCAAGTAGGTATCGACGCGATCCAAGCATCTCTGGACTCGATCAAAGACGCGCTGACGACTGTACGTGCACAGGCTCGTTCTTTTGGTACGAACCTGAACATCATCCAGACCCGTCAGGACTTCACGGCGAACATCATCAACACGCTGAAAGAAGGCTCTGACAAGCTGGTTCTGGCTGACAACAACGAAGAAGGTGCCAAACTGCTGGCGCTGCAAACGCAGCAACAGTTGGGTGTTACCTCGCTGTCCCTGGCTTCCCAGGCTCAGCAGTCGGTACTCAGCCTGTTCTAATCAAAACGGCTTACCAAAAAAAGCGGCGGGGAAACCCGCCGCTTCTTTTTGGGTATATGTTTTTCTTCTCGTTTTTATTTCTTTTTAAAGCCATTTATGAGATAATAGACACATACATCGCGGAAGAATTCCGTGTCAGAAGCAGGAGAGAATCTCGTGGCCCTTATCATCGATTTAAAACCATCCGAACGCATTATCATTGGCACCGCCCTTATCACCAATGATGAAAACCGCACACGCCTGCATATTGAAGGCGGCGCCGCGATTTTGCGCGAAAAAGACATCATGCGGGAGCAGGAAGCAACATCGCCCTGCAAAAAAATCTACTTCACCATCCAGATGATGTACCTGTCCCCGGACCCGAAGTCTTTACATGAAGCCTATTTCGACAGCATTCGCGCCATTCAGGACGCTGCGCCGAGCACAGCCCCTTATTTTATGCGCATCAATGACTTTATCATGGACGGCCATTACTATAAGGCCCTGAAAGAAGCGCGCGCCTTGATCGATTACGAAACGGAGTTGTTGTCCCATGCAAAGTAAGAATCCCTACGGTCAAGCCTCTGACGCTTATGGCAGTATGGCCGCAAAAGGCGACCAACGTTCACTCGAAGGCAAAGTCCTTCTTAAATCCGCGCGCCAGCTTGAAGAGCTTTCCAAGCGCCTTGCTGCAGGCGAAAAACCCACGCTGGAAGAGGTCAATTTTCCTCTCGAATACAATCGCAAGCTCTGGATGGTTTTCGTCAATGATACTATGAACGACAGCCATCCGCTGCCGCAGGAGATCAAAAACAATATTGCTTCGCTTGGCATCTTTGTTTTTAAACGCACAATCGACATTTTGGCCGATCCGACCCCGGCAAAACTTCAGTCTTTGATCGAAATCAACCGGAACATCGCAACCGGCCTGATGAAACAAAAACCGGCGGACAAGTCCGCAGCCGATGCGCCCGCCCCGTCCGCAGACAGCAACCCGACAGACAACCTGATCTGATTCACAATCACAAGCAAAACGCCCCGCACATATAGAATGGCGGGGCGTTTTGCTTTGACGTACATGCCGTAGCGCCGCCTGAAGCCCCGCATTCAGGCATAAAGAAAACCGCTGCAATCGCAGCGGCCCGTTTATCATTGAGTTTAGAAGCTCAAACCAGAATAGACTGGCCCGAAGAAGCCGGCGACGCAGAGCGTCCGGCGGAAACCGTCTGGCCGGAAGAAATATCCGGCGTAGAAGTTGCGGGTGCGGATGAACGCGGCGCCGAAGCCTGATACAAATCAGGCGCGGACTGCTTGGCAGGCGCTGCAGTTTTCTGCGGCGCGGCCGTCTCTGTGGATGGCAACTCTGGCGAAGCTTCGCGGTACGCAGTTTCGGCCGCAGCTTGCTGACGTGCCTGTTGCTGTGCCGCTTGCTGCGCTGCTTGGCTTTCGTTTTGTTGCTGCTTCAAACTGGCGGCCCGCTGAAAAGCGCGGATCTGCGCTTCGCTTGGGTACTGCTTGACCACATCGCCCGTTTCACTGGAGCGTACTTCAAGAATGGCACGCTCGGCACCACTGTCCAGTCGCACATAAAGGCGTGTACCATAGCGCGGAACTTCCGCAGACGAAACCGACGTCACAGCGCTGGAAACGGCATAAGAGCTTCTGGCCTGAGGATTTAACCTCAGGGAAGCCCCCTGCACATGCGATGTGCTGACAGATTCAATCATATTCTATGATCCCTATCGCACTAGCGGTCGCCCCCTACAGGCAACCTACTCCTACACTTCTTATGCTATCGCAAGGCAGCGATTCTTTCAAGTAAAAACCGTTTTAAAACAACGCCATTATTGAACATCTTCACATAAATTGGCCGTTAATACTTGCTTAATACTTTGTTAACTAAAAATTAATACTTTGTTAACCGATTATTTACTTTTAAAATGTCAAGACCCAAAGGAAAATATATACAAAACAATGATTTATTATATATTTTTCAATACATATCCCTTATTATTAAAGGAGAAGACCCAGCGGCATGATTATTGAATGTACCAAAGGGTGCCACTTAGCGAACGGACGCAGTAGGTAAAATTTGCCTAGTGTCTGAAAATTCGTTAATGTGTTTAGTGGGGTTTCGGGTTTCTATGACATTTTGCTATACGCCGGGATTCCCTTCTTTGAACAACCAAAGCAAGGTGATCACTCGTGGATTCGTTCTTTGACTCGATGAAAAATCTGGGCGCCGGCCGTCTGGCCGTGATGGGTTTGACGCTGTTCGGCCTGATCGTCTTTTTCGTCTTTCTGATGGCGCGGGGCGGTACGCCCAATCTGACGCTGCTCTACAGCGGTTTGTCCACATCCGATTCAACCGAGATCGCCGCCAAGCTTGAAAACACCCGCATCAATTATCGCCTGAGCGATGACGGCACGCAAATTTCCGTGCCCCAAAAAGACGTCGGCCGCGCCCGCATGCTGCTGGCGCAAGAAGGCCTGCCCCGCCAAGGCTCGATGGGCTATGAAATTTTTGACCAGAAACAAACCTTTGGCGAAACCAATTTCCGCCAGAACATCAACCAGCTGCGCGCGCTTGAAGGTGAATTGTCGCGCACCGTCGGCACCATCCAGCAAATCCGCAATGCGCGCGTGCATCTGGTTCTGCCGCAGCGCGAACTGTTCAGCCGCGATACCCGCCCTGCCAGCGCCAGCGTTTTCGTCAGCCTGCGCGGCAATGACAGCCTCAGCACCGAACAAATTCAGGCCATCCAGCATCTGGTCGCCGCAGCCGTGCCCCAGCTGAAGTCAACGCATGTGGCGATCATCGACCAGGCGGGCAATCTGCTGGCGCGCGGCGAAGACGGCGAAGCCGGTAGCGCCACCGCCCGTAGCACCGAAGATATGCGCCAGAAATACGAACAGCGCGTGACCCGTTCGGTCGAGGACCTCGTCAGCCGCATCGTCGGTTTCGGCAAGGTGCGCGCGAACGTCACGGCGGAGCTGAATTTCGACGTCGTCAGCCGCAATTCGGAAACGTATAACCCCGAAGGCCAGGTCGTACGCTCCACCCAGGCGGTCACGGACGAGACGCAGGAGAGCACGGCCAACGGCAACGCTGCACCCGTATCGGTTGAGACCAACCTGCCCGGCCTGCCTGGCGGCCAGAACCCGAATGCGCAAGCCGGCAACAAAACCAGCCGCACCGAAGAAGTCACCAACTACGAAATCAGCAAAACGGTTGAAAGCGTCGTGCGCGCTGCGGGCGACGTCAAACGCCTGTCGATTGCCGTCGTGGTAGACGGCCGCTACCAGCCCGATGCGAACGCCGCGAAACCCGAAGGCGCCCCCGACAGCTGGACCGCCCCCAAAGTGTATGTACCCCGCACGGATGAAGAACTGGATAAAATCGCCACCCTCGTTAAATCCGCCGTCGGTTTCGACGCCAGCCGCGGCGATACGGTCGAAGTCCTCAACATGGCTTTCGCCGCGTCGGATTTCTTTGACGAAGCGCTGCCCGATGACAGCATCATGGGATTTGAACGCGCAGATCTGCTGGGTCTTGCCGAAACGCTGGCGCTGAGCCTGGTTGCCGTGCTGGCGCTTCTGGTCGTCTTCCGCCCGCTGATTACGCATTTCGCCGCCGCCGCCAAAACCGCAGGCAACAACGCCGCCAGCAATGCAGCCGACGACATGCCGCCGCTGCTGGCGGGCCAGATGCCGCAGCCCCAGCTGGCAGGCCCCGCGGGCATGCTGACCGGCGGCCCCGCCCCCATGGGCGGCGGCGAACTGGACAGCATGATCGACATGACATCGGTCGAAGGAAAAGTGAAAGCGTCTTCGGTACAGAAGATCAGCGAACTTGTCACCAACCACCCGAACGAAACCGTTTCCGTCATCCGCCAATGGATGTCGCAGGAGAGCTAAGAGATGCGCGTACGCGAAGACTACCGCACCCTAACCGGCACCGAGAAGGCTTCGATCCTGCTTCTCTCGCTGGGTGAGGAATATACGGCCAAGATTTTCGAGCAGCTGGACGAGGAAGAAATCCTCAACCTGTCGCACACGATGGCCAACCTCGGCAAAGTCAGCTCGAACGTCATCGAGCGATTGTTCATCGAATTCGCCGAGAGCATCACCTCGACCAACTCGCTGGTCGGCACGCTGGATTCAACCGAACGGCTGCTGATGAAGGTGCTGGGCAAGGACAAAGTCGCCACCATCATGGAAGAAATCCGCGGGCCCGCCGGCCGCACCATGTGGGAAAAGCTGTCGAACGTGAACGAAGACACCCTCGCCACCTATCTGCAAAAAGAATACCCGCAGACCGTGGCCGTGGTACTGTCCAAAATCACGCCCGAGCACGCCGCCAAGGTTCTGGCGCACCTGCCCGAAGGCTTCGCGATGGAGGTCGTCATGCGTATGCTGCGCATGGAGGCCGTGCAGAAAGAAGTCCTCGACGACGTTGAAAAAACCCTGCGCACCGAATTCATGCCCAATCTGTCGCGCGCCAGCCGCCGCGACAGCTATGAAGTCATGGCCGAGATTTTCAACAACCTCGACCGCGCGGTCGAAGGCAAGTTCATGGCATCGCTGGAAGAGCGCAGCCCTGATGCCGCCGAACGCATCCGCAGCATGATGTTCACGTTCGAGGATCTGGGCAAGCTGGATCCGGGATCGGTACAGACCCTCATCCGCTCGGCGGACAAGGAAAAACTGCCCCTCGCCCTCAAGGGCGCATCGGATGCGATGAAAGACCTGTTCTTCTCGAACATGTCGGAGCGTGCGGGCAAGATCATGAAGGAAGACATGGCCGCCATGGGCCCCGTCCGCCTGAAAGAAGTCGAAGAGGCGCAGCAAAGCCTCGTCACCACCGCAAAAGATCTGGCCGACCGTGGCGAGATCACGATTGTAACGTCCAAGGATGAAGATGAGCTCATCTATTAAAAACGACGGCGACAAGAAAAAGTTTTTGTTTGACACGAACGATTTCGACAAGCCCGCCCCCGTGGAAAAACCCGCCATCACCTACAGCGAAGACCAGCTGATGATGGCGAAGACGCAGGCCTATGCGCAGGGCAAGAACGAAGCCGCCGCCGAAGCGCGCGCATCGCAGGAAACGCAAACGCATCATCTGCTGGGCCAGCTGATCATGCAGCTGGAACGCCTGATCGCCGCCGAAGACCGCCGCGAGATCGAAAACATGACCGCCGCCACGCGCCTGGCCATGAAAGTCACGCACAAGCTATTGCCGCAAATGGCGGAGAAGTTTTCGCTGCCCGAAATCGAACGCGTCATCCTTGAATCGCTGGAGGTGCGCAAGGACGAACAGCGCATTGCCGTCATGGTGTCGGCGCAGCATCTGGAAGCGCTGAAAGAACGTCTCGACCGCCTTGCGATCGAACGCGGATTTGCCGGCAAGCTGATTTTGATCGCCGATGACGCGCTGGGCGCCTCCGACTGCCGCGTCGAATGGGCCGATGGCGGGGCGGAGCGCCTGTACGAGCGCCTTTTCGCCCAGATCGAACTTGAATTCGCCAAGGCGATTGCCGTGATGGAAAAAACCGCGCATGCCGCCAGCGATACAGACACAGATACCGAACAACACCCGCACGCATAACTTTAACCGAAGGGGAGCCCCCATATGTCCAACGATCCGAACCAGACCGTCGAATTTGAAGAAGTCGAACAAGGCCTGACGACCGAAGTCCGTAAAAAAGACATCGACGCTATTTACGATATCCCTGTGCAGATTTCTGCCGTCCTCGGCAAATCGTCGATGCAGGTCAGCCAGCTCTTGAAACTCGGCCGCGGCGCCGTGGTGGAACTGGACCGCAAAGTCGGCGAAGCCATCGACATCTACGTCAACAACCGCCTGGTTGCGCGGGGCGAAGTCATCGTGGTCGAAGACCGCCTTGGCGTCACCATGACGGAAATCGTCAAGTCCGACCGCACGTCGGGCTAAGACCTTATTGCTGCTGACCAGACGACCTGACGTTACTTGAACGGAGATTGAATACCCATGCGCCTGATGATTGTGGGCAGCCTGAACGGGCAAATCAGCACCGCCGGCAAAATCGCCATTGGCCGCGGCGCCAAAGTCGCGCATTGCGAAGACATCGAGCAGGCGCTGGGCGCCCTGCGCGCGGGTCGCGGCGCCGACCTGATGATGGTCGACGTGAAGCAGAATATCTCGACGCTCATGGAAAACCTGTCGGCGGAGCGTTTTGTCATTCCCGTTGTCGCCTGCGGCATAGACAATGACACCGCGGCCGCCGTCAAGGCCATCAAAGCCGGCGCGAAGGAATACATTCCCCTGCCCCCCGATGCCGAACTGATTGCCGCCGTTTTGCAGGCCGTGACCGAAGAGAGCAGCAGCATGATCGCGGGCGACCCCGCCATGAAGGCCGTGATCCAGATTGCGGACCGCATCGCGCCGTCCGACGCCAGCGTGCTGATCACGGGCGAAAGCGGCACGGGCAAAGAAGTGATGTCTAAATACATCCACCAGAAAAGCAAGCGCGCGGGCGGGCCCTTTATCTCGCTCAACTGCGCGGCGATCCCCGAAAGCTTGCTGGAATCCGAATTGTTCGGCCATGAAAAAGGCGCCTTTACCGGCGCCATCGCCCGCCGCATCGGCAAGTTCGAAGAAGCAAACGGCGGCACCCTGCTGCTCGACGAGGTCACCGAGATGCATCCGTCGCTGCAGGCGAAGCTGCTGCGCGCTATTCAGGAGCGCATCATCGACCGCGTCGGCGGCACCGCCCCCGTCAAAATCGATATCCGCCTGATCGCCACATCGAACCGCGACATGGAAGCGGCCGTGCGCGCCGGGCAATTCCGCGAAGACCTTTATTTCCGGCTCAACGTCGTGAATATCGAATTGCCTTCATTGCACGAACGCCCGGGCGATATCCTGCCGCTGGCCAAAATGTTCGCCGATAAATACAGCGAGCAAAACGGCATTGCCCCCAAAAATATTTCCGCTGCCGCCGCCGAAAAACTGCGCGCGCACCATTGGCCCGGTAACGTGCGGGAGCTTGAAAACACCATGCACCGCGCCATTCTGGTGTCCATGGAAGACGACATCGAAGCGGGTGCGATTATGCTGAGCGGCCAGAAATCGACCCTCGCCGCGCAGGCGGCCCACAACGTCACCCAAACCGCGCCCGCGAAACCGGCCGCCCCCGCCGCCGTACAGCCGAGCGCGCCGCCCGCCGCCGCGCCCGCCTCATCCGGCAATGCCGCACTGGTCGGCCGCACGGTCGCGGATGTGGAGCGTGATTTGATCTTGAGCACGCTGGAGCATTGCCTGGGCAACCGCACACATGCGGCGAATATTCTGGGCATTTCGATCCGCACTCTGCGTAACAAACTGAAAGAATACAGCGAAGCGGGCATGCCCGTACCGGAAAGCGGAGCATAATAGATGGCAGAGGCGGGCACAGCCGCAGCAGGCAGACGCTTGGGCGGATTTAAAATGCGCAGCGACATCATGTTTGCCGTAGGCATCATGGCGATCATCGTTGCGCTGGTGCTGCCCATGCCGGCTTTTTTGCTGGACATCTGCCTTGCCTTGTCGTTTGCCTTTTCTGTTTTGATTTTGATGACGGTTCTGTTCATTGAAAAACCGCTTGAGATCAGCGCGTTTCCGACCATCCTGCTGGTATCCACCATGCTGCGCCTGGCGCTTAACCTCGCCTCCACCCGCCTGATTTTGTCCAAAGGACACGAAGGGCACGCCGCCGCCGGTCATGTCATCGAAGCTTTCGGCAATTTTGTCATGCAGGGCAATATCGTCATCGGTGTGATCGTGTTTGCGATTTTGACCATCGTCAACTTCGTGGTCGTCACCAAAGGCGCAGGCCGCATCGCCGAAGTCGCAGCGCGTTTCAGCCTCGATGCCATGCCCGGCAAACAAATGGCGATTGACGCCGATTTATCGTCCGGCCTGATCAACGAAGACGAGGCCCGCGCCCGCCGCAGCGAACTGGAACAGGAAAGCACTTTCTTCGGCGCCATGGACGGTTCGGCCAAGTTTGTACGCGGCGACGCCATCGCCGGCCTGCTCACCGTCTTCATCAACATCATCGCCGGTATGATCATCGGCACCGTCCAGCAAGACCTGAGCGCGGCCGAAGCCGCCGACATCTACACGCACCTGACCATCGGTGACGGCCTTGTCGGCCAGATCCCCGCGCTGATCGTATCGATCGCGGCCGGTATGCTGGTATCGAAGGCAGGCGTGAAAGGCTCCGCCGACAAAGCGGTCTTTACGCAGCTGAGCAATTACCCCCGCGCCATGGGCGTGAGCGCCGCGCTGCTGCTGGCGCTGGGCATCCTGCCCGGCATCCCCTTCTTCCCCTTTGCACTGATGGCAGCGCTGTGCGGCTTCTTCGCCTGGAATACTGCCAAGACGCGCGAGCAGGAAGCGGTGATGAAAATCGCCGAGCAAAAAGCCGTGGCCGCAAAAGCGCCCGTCGCCGAAGAGCCGATTTCCAAAGCGCTGGCCATCGATACCATCCGTCTGGAGCTTGGGTATGGCCTGCTGCCGCTGGTGAACAATCCCGAAAAGGGCCGCCTGACCGAGCAGATCAAAGGCCTGCGCAAGCAGCTGGCCGAAGACATGGGCTTCATCCTGCCGTCGGTGCGCATTCAGGATAACCTGCAACTGCCCGCCAACAGCTACGTGGTGCGCATCAAGGAAATCGAAGCGGGCCGCGGCGAAATCCGCCCCGATATGCTTTTGTGCATGAACCCGACCGGCGAAGGGCTGGAGCTGCCGGGCGAAGCGACGCGCGAACCCACCTTCGGCCTGCCCGCCCTGTGGCTGAGCCCCGACTACCGCGAGGAAGCCAATTTCCGCGGCTATACCGTTGTTGATCCCGCGACGGTCGTGACCACGCATATCACCGAAATCATCAAGGACAACATGCCCGACCTGCTGTCCTATTCCGAAACGCAAAAGCTGCTGGATGAAATGCCGCAGTCGCACCAAAAGCTGATCGCCGACGTCATCCCGACCAAGATCACCGTGACCGGCCTGCAACGCGTTTTGCAAAATCTGGTATCCGAACGCGTATCCGTCCGCGACCTGCCCACCATTCTGGAAGGCGTCGCCGAAGCGACCGGCTTTACAGGCAACGTAACCATGATCACCGAACACGTGCGCGCACGCCTGGCCCGCCAGCTGTGCGACCAGCACCGCAACAACGCGGGCGTATTGCCGCTGGTGACGCTGTCGGGCAACTGGGAACAGGCATTCGCTGAATCGCTGATCGGTCAGGGCGAAGAAAAACAGCTCGCCATGCCGCCGACCAAGCTGCAGCAATTCATCCAGTCCGTGCGCGGCACGTACGAGGAACTGGCCATGAAAGGCGAGGCGCCGGTGCTGCTGACCAGCCCCGCGATCCGCCCCTATGTGCGTTCGATCGTGGAGCGTTTCCGCCCGCAGACCATCATCATGTCGCAAAACGAAATCCATCCCCGCGCGCGTATCAAGACACTGGCGCAAATCAGCTAAGACCTAAATACACTTTGTACTGAACGGAACTGACAGGACACCATGCGTTTAAAATCTTTCGAAGCCAAATCGATGCATGAAGCGCTCAAACAGGTGAAAGACACCCTGGGCGACGACGCCATCATCGTTTCGACCAAAGAAGAGCCGAGCGGCTGGGTACGCATCACCGCCGCCGTGGAGCAAATCGCCCCCCCGCCCGAGAAACACGGCGGCCTGCCCACTGAAGCTCCCGCGGCGCCCGCCCGCCCTGCCCCTGCCGCACGCGCCCCTGTGGAAACCGCCGAAAAACTCGACCCCGAAGAGGTTATCGAGCGCGTCACCGACACATTGCTCAAACACCGCGTGCCGGGCGCGATCAGCGAAAAAATCATCTCGGCCGCCGCGCTCGACGGCAGCGGCGATCCGCGCCGCGCGCTGGCCAAGGGCATTGCCCGTACCTTTACCTTCGCGCCGACCGAGGACAAGTCGCGCAAGCCCCTCATCCTTGTCGGCCCGCCGGGCGCAGGCAAAACGCTGATGACCGCCAAACTGGCCGCCCAATCGGTGCTGGATGGCCGCCGGCCGCTGGTGGTCACGACCGACATCAACCGCGCGGGCGCGATTGAACAGCTATCGGCTTTTCTCAATATCCTCGACCTGCCGCTGCATACGGCCGAAGACCCCAAGGCGCTGCAAGACATGCTGAACCGTGCCGCCGGGCAGGAAGTCATCATTGATACCGGCGGGCTTAACCCGTTCGATCCGCAGGAAATGAAATATCTGGCCAAGCTGCTGGCCTGCGGCGACTTGAAAGCCGCACTCGTCATGCCTGCGGGCATGGACGCCGAAGAAGCTGCCGAAATGGCGCTGACGTTTGACATTCTGGGCGTCAAGAACCTCATCGCCACCCGCCTTGATTTCGCCCGCCGTCTGGGCGGTATCCTGAGCGCGGCGGCCAAAACCGGCCTTGCCCTCGGCACTGCCAGCCATACGCCGCAAGTGGCGCATGGCACCATCGAACTGACACCGCTGAAACTTGCGGAACTGCTCATGCCCGCATCCGCCGCCACGCAATCGGCGGAAAAGCGCAAAGCATAAGGAACCCATGCCATGACAACCATGACCGAAACACCGCAAAACACCGCACCAGGCAGCAGCACCGACAACGCCCCCAAACGCGCACAGCGACTGATCGCCGTCGCATCGGGCAAGGGCGGCGTGGGCAAGACATGGTTTTCCATCGGGCTTGCCCATGCGCTGACAAAGCTGGGTAAAAAAGTATTGTTGTTCGACGGCGATTTGGGACTGGCCAACGTCGATGTGCAGCTCGGCCTCATGGCCAAGCGCGACCTGAGCGACGTGATCGAAGGCAACCTCGGCATGGCACGCGTGATCGAACGCCACGAAGAAGGCGGGTTTGACGTCATCGCCGGACGTTCGGGCCAGGGCGCGCTTGCGTCGCTGCCATTGCCGCGCCTGCAGGAAATTGTCGAGCAGCTGCGCATGATATTGAAAGACTACGACGCGATCATCATCGACCTTGGCGCGGGCATTGACCGCACGGTGCGCTACATGTCGGCCTGCGCGGATGCGACGTTCGTCGTGTCCACCGATGAGCCCACGTCGCTGACAGACGCCTATGCTTTTATCAAACTCAGCCATGCCGCCGGCCATGCAGACAATATCCGCGTGGTCGTGAACCAGACGGGCAGTGAAAAAGAAGGTCAGGCGACCTACAGCACGCTGTCCAAGGCCTGCCAGAACTTTTTGAAATTCACGCCGCCGCTGATGGGGCTGATCCGTCTTGATAAACGCGTGCGCGAGGCTATTCGCGCGCAGGCGCTGTTCCTGACGCGATCGCCGAATACCGAAACGGCCGAAGACCTTGAAAAAATCGCCGCCAAGGTTGCGCAAGAAATATTGGCTTAAAATATTGGCTTAAAATTCGGGCCTGAACATTCCATACGGGGAGGACGCCGCCATGAGTGAAACCCGCTTCCCGCCCCCCTCCGGCGCATCCGTCGTGGGCAGCGCAGGTCATGGCGGCGACAAGCCGCTGTTGCAAAACGTATTGGTGACGCAGGCGACCGCCAGTATCACCCAAGGCGCCAGCGCGAAAACGCTGCTGCTGGACGGCCGCGTGACCGGCAATAATCCCGCCCGCGGCGAAACGACGTTTAGCACCGCAAAAGGCGATATTGTTATTCAAACCGGCGGCAACCTGCCCGTGGGCACCGAGGTCAACCTTGACCTGCGCATGCAAAATCTGTCCCTGCGCGCGAATATCACTGTGCTGCGCCAAAAAAGCACCGAGATGAAAACCGCACAGGAAATCGGCAAACCAGCAACCGCCCCGCCGCCTGTAGATACGCCCGATATACCGCCGCCGCCCATTAAAACAGGCGACCGTCTGATGGCATTACGCCTGCCGCAAGACATACCGCCCCCTGCAACGCCGCCTGCAACTGCAGCAGCGCCGCCCGCCACCACCAATCCCACGGCGCCCGCCGCGATGCCTGCGGTGGACAGCGCCCCACCCACACCGCTACCGCCGCCCAAATTAACGCTGGAGCAAGCCGCGCAGATTATCGAAGCCGCACGCGCCGCGATTGGCGGGGCGCGCCTGCCGGCCGCCCTGCCCGCCGTACCGCCCGTGCCGTTGCCAGTGCTGTGGCAGATATTGAATACGCGCGATGTCATGACGGCGCTGGTCAAACTGCCCGAAGCGATGCAAATGCAAATTCTGGATTTCCTTGCGCGTCCTGATATTACAGCCGCGCTGCGACAGGCATTGCCGCCCGCGCAGGCGCAAACACTGCTGCCCACGCCCATGACGCCCGCCGATGCGCAAGATCTGGCACAGGCGCAAATGGCTGTACGCCCTGCGCTTCCCGCGCCAACAGGCAACGCGCCGCAACAGCCCCCTTCCCAGGCCAATCTGCCGGCTGCCACACTAGCGCCGCTGCCACTGACAGGCGGCGGCTTTATGGGCGGATTGTTACCCATGATTGAAAACATGCTGGGGCAAGGCATGCTTCCCATGCAGATGATGGCGGGCAAACTGCCGCAAATGATACCGGGCGCGGGCAACCTGCCGCTGCCGCAAAACATGTTTCAGCTGACGGTGCAGCAGGTCATTCCGCCGCTGCCGAATGCCCCCGCCCCTACGGCGCAAAGCCTTGGCCAGATCACGCCCGATGCGGCACCCGATGCAACAGCGCAAGGCATTGCCCGCCCGCTGGGCAGCATCGTCGCCACAGTTGAATCGCTGACGCCGTCGGGCATGCCGGTGCTGCGCACTGCTGATGCGCATTTCGTGCTGCGTCAGGCGGCTGCGCTGCCCGTGGGGACGCAAATTATTTTCACCCTCGCCCCCGCACAGGCATCGGAGATGCTGGCGCCCGCAGGACCGCTGGCGCGTGATATTCTTTCGTTTGATCCGCTGTTCAGCCGCGGCTGGCCCGCGCTTGATGAAGCGCTGAGCCTTTTGGGCGGCAGCACGGCGCAGGCGGCGCAAGCTCTCGCGCAGACCGTGCCCACGGCAACCGCCCGCCTTGCACCGACCACCTTGTTTTTTTTGGCCGCACTGCGCATGGGCAATATCGAAAGCTGGCTGGGCGAAAACACGCTGCAGGCCATACGCAGCGGCGGGCGCAAAGATGTGGCCGAGCGTCTAGCGCAAGATTTCGGCCGCATCGCCGCACAATCCAAGACGTTGATTGCCGGTGAATGGCGCGCGATATCGATGCCACTGATGCAGCAAGACCAGCACATCAGCATGATCCAGTTTTTTGTCCGTCCCCAGCACGACGACGCGCCATCTGCGGGCGATACGCCTGAGAACAAAAAGATGACGCGCTTTATTCTGAACCTGCACCTCTCGCGCATGGGCGACATGCAGCTGGATGGCCTTTTGCACCAGAAACGCTTTGATCTGATTTTACGGTCCGAAGAGCGCCTGCCCGCCGATATCCGTCAGGAAATGATGAAACGCTTCGCCGCAGGGCTGGCGCAAACCGGCATGGAAGGCGGCATCAGCTTTCAAACGCGCGGCGAAAGCTGGGTGCGCATTTCGGCGGGCGGCGACACCATTACGGCGTAAACCGCACATAGCTGCGGTCATCAAACGATACCTGTCCCGCCTGCATCCCCTTGGTCGAGGGGTGGATTTTATACAGCATCGGGTCATCGCGCAGAATATCCTGCAATGCCTTTTCACTTTCCGCATGCGTCATGCGCAAAACGGGGTATCCGTCTGACGCCAATACAACCTCGCGCGCGTCTATCGCCGGAATGATATCGATGTATTCTGCGGGAATATCGTCACCATTCATGACGCCGTACCCGAACACGTCCATCCCCGCGCGGTTGGCAAACAAATGCTGGCGCTGCAACAGCGGAAAGATAAAAGCGCGGCCTTTGTCATCAGCCTGTAAACTCTCGAGCGTCTCCCCCTCCAGCAGCAAACCGCGGATCATGGCGGCGCGTGCCTGCGATGCAATATCATCGACAGCCTTGGGCGCCATATGTTCTACGCCGTCAACCAGAATGCCGATATCGCCCACGCGCCAGATTTCGCGGCGCGCGCGGCTGTAAATGGCGACGCTGCATGCGGGCTTTTCGCCCGTTCGGGTGATGTCCATATGCGCAGATGTCGCGGCACGCAGCGCGGCCGTCATCTGCCGCATCGCATCAAGCCCTTCCGCATCCGGCGCGAGCGACTGCACAACCTGCGCCGCCGTTTGCGCCGCAAAGCGGCCACCGGACATGCCCGCAATAAGCGGGCAAGATTTGCTGGTGGCGCCGTCGATGACAGCCACAAAGCTTTCGGTTGCGACGATCATATCCTCGCATAGCGCCGGATCGTTTTTCTTGCCGCAGATAAATTGTTCGATCAGATTCATTACTCGTCGCGCTTCCGGCGGAAAGCTTCCAGACCGATCGCATCCATGGCGGCATTTTCCTTGAACAGGCGCTCTTCCGCTTCCAGCCGTTCGCGTTCGTCCTGCGTCATTTCGTATTTTTTGAGTTCGGTAAAAGTATCCATCAAGGATTCTTTGGCTTCTTCGATGCTGCGCTCCATTTGCCGCTCGCGCTCATCCAGATCCTGCCGCTTCAGGCGCACGGTATCTGCATAATGGGCGAAGGTAAAATGGATATCGTCGCCCATCAGGTTCAGGGCTTCTTTTTCACTTTCGAATGCGCGCTCAAGCTCCAGCCGCTGGCGCTCCAGCAATGCCATCTCGCCGTAAAGCTCGCCGAGTACGCGGCGTTTTTCGTCGAGGTCGTGTTTATGCAGGCGTATCAGGGCACTTAAATCGGCCATGGCGGGCTATCCTCCCCCTCCCCTATTTTGCGGGCGCCAGTTGCAGCGCCTGTGCCAGCAGCGCATAGCCTTCGTCCAGACCTGTGCGTTCCTGCGGGCGCTGCGCCAGAAATTTTTCGATGGCAGGATAGAGCATCATCGCCTCGTCCACCTTGGGGTCCGATCCGCGGCGATAGGCGCCGAGGCGGATCAGCTCGGCCATGTCTTCGTATGTCGACATCACTTCGCGCCCGCGCATCACCAGTTTTTGCTGATCCGGCGTCAAGCAGCGCGGCATCGAGCGGGAGACGGAGCGTAGAATATTAATCGCCGGATAACGGCCACGGTCGGCAATCGCGCGTTCCAGCACGATATGTCCGTCGATAATCCCGCGCACGGCGTCGGCGATCGGCTCGTTGTGGTCATCCCCCTCGACCAGTACCGAGAAGAAACCGGTGATATCGCCCGCCCCGCGCACGCCGGGCCCTGCACGCTCCAGAAGGCGCGCAAGCTCGGAAAACGTGGTGGGTGGATAGCCTTTGCTGGTCGGCGGCTCCCCCGCTGACAAACCGATTTCACGCTGCGCCATGGCAAAACGCGTGATCGAATCCATCAGGCACAGCACCTGCTTGCCCTGATCGCGGAAATATTCGGCGACGGCCAGCGTTGTATAAGCCCCCTGCCGGCGCATCAGGGGCGATTCATCGGACGTCGATACAATCACCACGCTTTTCTTGAGACCTTCGGGACCGAGATCGTCTTCAAGGAATTCCTGCACCTCGCGTCCACGTTCGCCGATCAGGCCAATGACGCTGACCTCGGCGGCGGTATAGCGCGCCAGCATCGACATCAAAACCGATTTACCCACGCCCGATCCTGCGAAAATGCCCATACGCTGGCCGCTGCACGTCGACAGGAAACTGTTGATGGCGCGCACGCCCAGATCAAGTTTTTCGCCAAGGCGTTTGCGGTCGTGCGCCGCGGGCGCCTTGTTGCGCAAGAGCATATGCGCCTCGCCATGCATCAAAGGGCCTTTGCCGTCAATCGGCTCGCCCAGCGCGTTGATGACGCGGCCGAGCCACGAGGGGCTTGGAAAAATCGCAGGCTGCGCGGCGGCCACTTCGGCACGGCAGCCAAGGCCGACACGGTCCAGCGGCTTGAACGGCATCACCAGCGCGTGGCCTTCGCGGAAACCGACGACTTCGCACGGGATTTGCTCCGCCCCTTTGGGGGTTAAAATACAGCGATCCCCAATGGAAAGTTCGCGTTCGATGCCGCCAACTTCGACCAGCATGCCGAGAATTTTGGTGACACGGCCAAAAAGCTGATACCCCGCCAGCTCGCCGATACTGTCAGCCAGATTGTCGATGAAATGATGCTCTGCCGCCATAAAGAAACCCCCGTAACCTCTTTGATTATCCCATATTTCGGCAATAAAATCGCTTTTCTTTTCTTCTTTTCCTATCAAAAGGTTAACTGTTTTTTTCATGGTTTCTAAACGGATTTTTCCCTTATTTTTAACCTTTATTAACAATCGTGATATAATGTGAAGTGGGATTAAAGAGTGATTTAGCAAAAATAACGAATCATTAAGGGGATGCACACAATGCGGGTACTGCTTATCGAAGACGACCAGTCCACGGCAAAAAGCATTGAACTGATGCTGAAATCCGACGGTTACGTGGTTGACCTGACCGACATGGGCGAAGACGGCCTTGAAATCGGCAAACTCTATGAATACGACATTATCATTCTCGACCTGATGCTGCCCGACCTTGACGGGTATGAAGTCCTCAAGCGTCTGCGCGCGGCGAAGGTTGAAACGCCCATTCTTATCCTCTCCGGTCTTTCGGAACTCGACAGCAAGCTCAAGGGTCTCGGCTTCGGCGCTGACGATTACCTGACCAAGCCGTTCGACAAACGCGAATTGCTCGCCCGTATCCAGGCGATTGTCCGCCGCAGCAAAGGCCATGCGCAAAGCATCATCAAGACCGGCCCCGTGGCCGTTAACCTGGATGCCCGCACCGTTGAAGTCGACGGCAAGCAGCTGCACCTGACGTCGAAAGAATACGGCATCATCGAGCTTCTCTCGCTGCGCAAGGGATCAACGCTCACCAAGGAAATGTTCCTGAACCACCTTTATGGCGGCATGGACGAGCCGGAAGTGAAGATCATCGACGTTTTCATCTGCAAACTGCGCAAGAAGATCGAGAAAATCTCGCCCGAAGGCGGCAACTGCATCGAAACCGTCTGGGGCCGCGGCTATGTGCTGCGCGATCCCAGCGGCGCGACCGAAAAAGAAACCGCCCGGGCATAGCACGCGGCGCAGACAAAACAAAAACGG
>VFQP010002820.1_pt1 | contig 18732 bp, 22 predicted proteins | sample 3512351 | NCBI WGS metagenome assembly VFQP01 (sample SAMN10412372, study PRJNA504923) | tailings metagenome | isolation source: Relicate 1 Philex TSF1 revegetated site | place: Philippines: Tuba, Benguet | collected 2017-08-29
GGGGAGACCACGCAGCATGCACGCGCCACACACGCACGTCGCTCCTGGCCCACCAACACGCGCCGCCCCGCCCTCGCCTGCGGTCCTGGCAAGCTGTGGTCCTCTCCTCTCCTCCCACCCACGCAGGGGTCTGTCCCGGCGTGGCGCCTCTGCGGCTCGTCGCCCCCCGCCCGTCGCTGCCCTCCGCGCCTGCCCAGGCGGCCGCCGCCGGCACACGCACCGGCGCTCCACCACAGGTTGACGAGCGAGTTGCCCGACACGGAGGGCGGCACGGGCATCATGCTGTAAATGCGCTCGTGCTTGGCGTTCTTGACCACCTGCTCAGCACGCGTAGCACACGTGATACCACGGGCGCGTCAGAGGTGGGCGGGGCAGGCCCGCAGGAAGCCGCTCCCTGCTCGCCTGGAGCCCGCGCACGCACCCGTCCCCTCCTGGACTGCGGCCCACACGTCGACCGCCTGCCTCCCCCACCCCGTCACGCCCGCCCCGCTGACTCGCGACCCACCACGCCACGCACCTGCCCCTCGGTCTGCGGCAGCACCTTCTCCTCCCGCCCGCCCTTGTACGTGCCCACGCCCGGCGCCGGCGAGCTGCGCCCCAGCGGCTTATTGCCCGCCGCCGCGCTGGTGTTGCTGCCGCCCACGCCGATGCCGCCGCCGGGCGGCCCCGCCGCCAGGCTGCCGGCGTGCGCCAGGCCGGCCGCCGCCGCGCCGGCGCCGTGCGCCGAGCCGTCGCCGCCGCCGTCGCCGCCGCCGCTGACAGCTGCTGACTTGGCCTGCTGCTGGGCGTTGGCGTGCTTGGGCGGCGGGGGCACGAGCTGCGAGAGGCGCTCAATGACCTGTGCGGGACATGGAAATGGCAGTGTCCACGGCAGAGAGCGACCGTCGTGGCCATGGAGCGGCTGTGGGCGGCGGAGCCGTGCCCACGGCCAGCTGTGTGGTGCCGCTGCGTGCAGCCGCGGCAGCCAGGCTGGAGGGAAGTGAAGCGCGCGCATGCCGCTGCAACCTGGCCTCCACGCTGCACTGTCGCTAGTGAGGACCATGCAGACCCTTCTGACGCCACAGGGCGTGCACCGCCGGACCCTGGCGGCAGCAGCCAAGCTGCGGCGCCTCCAGCAGCGACCGGCGCCTCCTTCGCCCACCGCGCCGCCGCCGCCGCCCTGCGCCAGCCCTGCTTGCCCCTGTGGCCCGCGCGCCTCCTCACCTTGTCGTACTTCTGGTAGATGCTCTTGCGCATGAGGATGGTGGCCATCTTGGCCACCGTGCTGAGCCCGCCGTACACGTTGATGAGCGTGAGCCCCTGCTGCACGTTGGCCTTGATCTCCGAGGCGGCCACGATGAGGTCCTGGTCGTCGTTGCGCAGCATGGCCTGCGGGGATCGCGCCCAGCAGCAGGGCCCAGCAGAGCGGCCGTTGGTTCCTGGTCATGCCACACTTCCCCACACTGCCTGTGTGCTGCGCGGCGCATCACGACCGCCTGTGGCGTCCGCGGAACGGCGGGCCTGCCGGGTGGCCTGCCGGGTGCTGCGCCGGCGATTCAACGGCTGATGTGCCAGCAGCCGATGCCACCGCCTGGGCGGCCTGAGCGCTGCGGCGACTTGACGGCGCGCTGGATGATCCGTCCCGGGTCGGCGTCCCGAACGCGTGTACCACACGTCATCTTCCAGACGCCGCCCCGTCACCCCTGCCCACCTGCTCCAGCCGCCCCAGCGCCCTGTGCGCCTCCTCCAGCAGCTTGGAGGACTTTTCCCTGTAGCTGAGCGCGTTCTCGCACTTGGCCTCCAGCTTGCTGATGAGCCCGCGGCACTCGGCCGTCTCCTTGCGGAGGAAGTAGAGCTGCGTCTGCTCATCTGCGGATGCCCAAGCAGGTGCCACCCAAGCACGGCGCTGCCTCTCTGCCGCCTCTGTGCAGGTTGTGACCCGCCAGGAAGGTGGAGCCCAGCAAAGAGCTGCTGGCCCGCCTGTGGCGACCCACGCGCTCGCATCGATTGGCGCAGCACATTCGTCGCGATGCCGCCAATGGCGCAGCAGCGCCGTGAAGCACTGGCGCACCGTGCCGTGGAGAGTCCTGCGCCCCACGCAGCAAAGTCTTCACGCGCGTCATGGACAGCAGCTGCGACGCCTTCGACATGAAGCCCGCATCGCCGGCCTCCTCCTGCACGCTCGCCAGGAGCGGCTTGTCGCCCTGTGTGCGAGCACACGGGGCGCAGCATCGCCAACTGTGTGCCGTGGCGAGCAGCTTGGACACGCGCAAGCACAACTGTGTGCCGTCACTGTAGCGCTGGTGCTGTCGTGCAATCACCTCCATCGCTCGAGCCTCCTTCCTGTTGCTGAGCGACGCTGCTTCAGGTCGGTGGCGCTCTCCTCGCTCGCGCCAAGCCTGGCGCGGCGCACATGCCGCCGTCGAAGCAGGAGGGAAGCATCATGCGCAGCGATTGCAGCTTGCTCTCGTCACAACTGCAGTCACAGCTTCGTTCGCCCTCGATCAACCCTCAAGTTCCAGAACAGGAAAATCATGAGAAAAGGGCCACAGCGTCCCCCACAGCGAGGTACCACAACATGCCAGGCCTGCTACCGTGGCCGGCGCTTCCCGTTGCCTGCCCGGCTCGCCGCTCGCGCCAGCGCCTGCTCCATCTTGTGCTCCATCAGCTGCTTGAGCTCCGCGCTCGACTGCAGCGCCTCAGTGGCCGGGCAAGGCACCCGCGCCAGCCGGTCATTGCGGCCCGGCAGGCCCCACGCCTGCGGCTGCGCCGCCACGCCGTCACCGCTGCCGCCGCCCATGCCGCCCACGCCGCCCTCCATCGCCAGCCACGACTGCCCCGCTCCCTCGCCTGCAGCCGCAGGCGACGCCTCCCTCGCTGTGGTGCTCCGCTCCTGACCGGCCGCGTCGTGGGGCTGCGGCCGCAATACTAGCGCCCGGTGCTGCTGCTGCTCCCCCTGCCGCTCCCCCTGCTGCTCTGACGCCCTGCAGTTCGCCCCGCTCTCCGCCGCTCCCTCGACTCGTGGTGAATGAAGAATAGTGCTGCTGCCGCCGCCGCCGCCGCTGCTGGTTGCGGGCCCGCTCCACTGCGGGTCGAGCATCCACGCCGGGCCGGGCAGCAGGCCCGGCACCAGCCCCTGCTCCCTCCACTCGTGCTGCGCCGTGAAGGTCAGCGTGGTCGACTGCTCCCGGTCCTCCTCAAAGCCGCACCGGGTAAAGAAGGGCTGCGCCTCTGCCGGCACCACGCTGCCAATGTCGTACACCTCCTGCGCGTCAATCGACGCAGGCGCTGACTGAGAAAGCATGGGCTTTGGAGTAGCACGCCGCACCAGCAAGCGACCCTGGCCGCATACCTTGAAGTACAGCTGCTGGGTCAGCACGCGCAGCAGCTTGGTGCCCACGCCGCAGCCCCGGAAGTCCGGGTGCACCGCCAAGTCGTAGATTGTCGCCGCCTGCGTTCAGCAGCACACAACGTCGCCGAGAGAGGCAGCGTGGGCACCTGTACGCTTTCCCTCCGCCTTGCTTTGCTGCTGGCTTCAACGGGGACCCCTGGCCGTAGGCGCGCACCAGGGAACCGTCGCCGGCCGCCCGCACAAACCCCACGAGGCTGCGCTTGCGCTGCGCCCGGCTGCTGCCGCTGCTCCTCAGCCAGTTCCACGAGATGGGCCCGCCGTCCATGCTGCTGCTGGCCGACCCGCTGCCGCCGTCGCCGTCGCCAACCGCCCCGCGCCCCGTCGCGCCGCTGGGCTGCGCCAGGCCGGCGCCCTCGTAGACGTCGCAGTTGGTGAAGGCGGCCACCACGGCGATGCTGCGGTCCAGCGCCCGCGTGAGCTTCTGCAGCACACGCTCGCCTGCCGCCCCTGCGCAGCGCGGGAAGGCCACGCAGCTCTTGGCGAACGCCGGTGGCGAACGGGTGCCCCGCCTGCCTCTGCTCCCCTCCCCTGGTGGAAACAGGCGCGCGCACCCTGCAGCGTGGCTGGGCTCCAGTGGTAAAAGTACGAGGTCTTCTGCACGCTGCCGCTGTCCAGTAGCGTGTGCTCCTTTGACGCGGCCAGCAGCAGCGCCACGTCCATGGCCGTCACCTCGCGCTTGTTCTGCCTGCATGGGGCCAACCATGGGCACACCTCATGCTGCCAGTGACTGTGGTGCACGCTAGCGCTGGTTGGAGCCTTCCGTGGCTCGTGCTTCCTCGTCCCGGCGCGCGCGCTCACGAGTACACGACGTAGGGGAGCGAGCGCTGCCGCTTGCCGGTCGCCGCGGCCCTGGTGCTGGTCGCGCTGAGCGTGGCGCGGACGCCCCGGCATCGCGAGAGCGAGCGCCTGGAAGCGCAGTGGTGCGCGGGCCTCGCTGAGCTCAGCCACGGGTTTGCGCCCAGGAGGATCCGCCGCTGCTGCTGGAGCAACAGGACAGCATCCCGGCGCATTGCCGCTGCTCTCCACTCTGCGCACGAGCGAAGACGGTGGGGGCGGAGGTCTGCGCGCGGCCATGCACGTCCAGGCGGCGCGGTGCTGCTGAGTCACGCGCACGCTGTGCGCAAGCTGAGATGGTGCCGGACGAGCTCATCATCTTGAGGTGAGCAGGCAGCACTCGTGTGGGGCGCCATCCGCACGGTGGGGCGCCCTGCTCAACGTCCGCGCGCTGAGGCCCCGTGCACGCAGGGCGTTCCAGCAGGCCATCGCCCGGCACGATGAGCTGCACCAGCACGCCGGCTCTGCTGCTGCGCCGCAGCGGGAGAGCACCTTGGCGGCGCCAGAGCAGGGCAGCGGCGATCGGCCCCCATCGCCTCCACCCGCCGCAGACGCGCCAGCAGTCGTGGCCGCAGCAGGCCACCAGCAGCCCTTGAGCGCCTCACCTCCTGCGGTGCCTCAGCCTGAGCCACCGGCGCCGCCCAGATCTGACCACGGGCCCACACCACGGGCCGCACCACAGCTGGCAGCGACAGCGAGGCAACGCCGACAGCAGCAACGCTCACAGCCTGCTGTGCCGCTGCTGCACGACGGAGGGAGAGCACGGCAGCCGCTGCCCGAGCAGGCGCCGCTGCCGCCTCCGGAGCCTGCGCCGCCCGCCACGAGCTGGTTCGACTGGTACCTCCGCACGTACGGGCACTGGCACGCTGGGCAGCACCAGCAGCAGCACGCCGCCTACCCTCAAGCTTTGGGCCCTGGGTGGTCGAGCTGGCAGCAGCAGCAGCAGCCGCACAGTGGAGCGCGCTTGCCGCCGTTGCCCCCGCCACCCCCACCGCTGCCGCCACCGCTTCCCTTGGAGCTCCAGGGCTTTGATCACGACCAGTGGCTTTGGTGGGGCGGCGCGCCGCCGCAGCGGTGCCGCGCGTGCGGTGCCTGCTTGGCGTGCGCGTCCGAGCGCGCGTGATGGGTGCTCGCCGCTCGACGCCCCCGCCACTCTCCTGACCCGCACACCGGCCTGCATGCGCATGCATGCGTGCACCTGCTCTGGAGCAGCGGCAAAGCGCCCGTGCGTTCTCCTCCTCTGGCGAGCATGAGCGCCGGGCCTCCGCCATATCACCTCGATCTCAACTCGCTTGTGCTCGAGCAGAGGACGCGATGGAGCTGCGGACGCATCGTTGAGCACACCCTTCTCCTCTCATCTGCTCAGCAGCACCAGTTGGTCGCACCCTTGGGTTGTCGCAGCAGCTTGCGTTGCTCGGCGCGCGGGAGTTGCGGCTGGAGGATCTGCTTGGGGGCGCGCGCACACAACAGGGGCCCGCCGCCAGGGCAGCGCGAGGAGCCCGCACGGCGCAACGCAGGTGAGTGCGCGCGCACGCGCGTTAGCGGGCCTGCGGGCTGCGATCGCGGCGCGATCAACCTCGAGTGCCTCGAGTCCCAGCACGCGCGCAGGCCGAGCACGCAAGCGCCATGGCGACGTCTGAGGACTACACGCCACGCAGCGCCTACTCGCACCGCCTGGGCGAGGAGGAGGGGCGCGGCCCAGGCTCCTCTGCGGCCGGCGACTTCAGCGTGCACCCGCACCCAGGCGCGACGACCGCCCCGTCCTCCGAGGGACTCGCGGGCGGGGTGGACGCCGTGACGGTGGCGCAGGTGCGCGCGCGGCCACAGGGTGGGGCACTCGCTGCCGCAGCGGGGTCGGCGCGCAAGGTCGGCTCGAACAGACCAGGTCCTTGCGCCACCCGCGCACTGCACGATGACGACGCCCTCTGACGGCCAGCCTGCGCCGCTCCGACGACAAGCAGCCACGCACCAGCAGGCCTGCACAGCTCACCACGCACCTGCTGCATGCTCTGCTGCCCTGCCGGCAGCGATCTTGCCCGGCGCCCTGCGCGCCACGCTTGGACCTCTCTGCGCCTGCGCCACCGCGCCCCGCGTGCACGCACGCAGAAGCTGCTCTTCATCAACGCGCACAAGCTGGCGGGCTCGCGGCCCGTGGTGGTGCCCGGCAGCGACGGGCTGAGCTCCGGCGCCACGACCTCTGGCCGCCCCGGCACCGCCTGCAGCAACGCCAGCAGCGCCAGCAGCCAGCAAAAGTGGATGCTGCCCAGCGGTGCGTTTTCGGCCTGCGGGCGTGCAGGCGCACGCTGATCGCCGTGCGGCGCGCACTCTGAGACGGCTGAGAAGGAACAATGCGCGCGCGTCCACGTGCGCGCTTGTGTGCGCGTGGTTCCCCTTCCCCCATGACGCCTGGCGCCCTGCTGCTGCGCGCGCCCGCAGGCCCTCGCAAGAAGGGCGAGGGCGTGGAGAACGAGGAGCAGGGCATCGTGTCGGCCGAGGCGCAGCCGGGCGGCGGCGGCGCCGTGCTGCGCGTGACGCTGCTCGCCGCCGGCTTCATCATCGGTGCGCTTTGGCACGGCTGTCTGGCTGCGGCTTTCCAGGCCCTGCCGATGAGCGCCTGCCGCTGCTGCTGTTGCCGGTGTGCGCCTCACACCCACAGCGGGCCGCGCCGCACCGCGCCGCGCTCCTCCTTCTGCCTGCCTGCGCACGCCCTGCAGGGCCGTCGGGATCGTCGGTGCGGGAGATCATGCGCGTGACGGGCGCCGACATCAAGAGCTGGACCGACACGGCGTGCCGCTCGCGCAGCCGCAACCGCCCATGCCGCGTGTTCGTCCTCGAGGGCGACGACGAGGCCGTCTGCGCCGCCATGGACATCATGGCGGCGGCGGTCGACCGCTACAAGGAGCTGTGCGAGGGGCGCTGCGAGGGTGCGTGCTGCTTCTCTCTCCCTCGGCGCGCGTGCGGGTCGCCAGCGGCGAGGACGGTGCACGAAATCAACCGTCGCGAGGGTGTGGGCGCGTTCGTGTCGCTTTGCGTCGCGTGCCGCAGGCCAGACGGTGACGCGCCAGCAGCACGTCTGCGGCGTGGACTTCAGCTACCAGCCCCCGCCGCGCCAGGTGGTGCCCTGCGCCGCCGCGCTCAAGAGCAACATCACCAGGTGCGCGGGTACATCAGGGGCCCGAGCTCTCCCGAGCGCGCTCACTCGTGAGCTCGTGGGCCAGCGATCCTCTGCTGTGCGCAGGCCGCCCCCCAAGCCGCCCTCGTCGGCCGAGCGCGCGCACCAGCAGCACCAGGCCGCCATGGCCATGCTGCACGGCATGGGCCTGCCCGGCTTCATGGCGCCGCTGGGAGGCGCGTACCTGCAGCCCGCGGGTGAGCGAGGCCGCCGCGCGGTCGACCCGCCCGTGCGCCTCGTACGTCGTCGCTGCGCTGCGAGAGTCGTGCGCGCCGTTGCTTTGACCGCGCCGCGCGCAGGCTCGCCCAACGCCAGCCTGCCCTTCCCGCTCTACCTCACGCCCCGGCACAGCGGCTTTGGTGGTGAGCGCACAGCCTCGCTTCCGCTGCTCCCGCAAACCTTGCGCAAGCGCCTTCGCCGCACCTCTTGACCTCGACTCCTTGCGCGTGCGCGCCTTGCTCCACTGCGGCGGCTCCCCGCACAGGCGTCGACCCGTCCGGCCCCGACTTCTCCGCCCTCTACCCGGGCCCGCTCAACCCCGCCGCCACCCTCTTTGACCCCACCAATGACGGGAGCGCCTTTGGCTCCCTCGCCGCCATGGCAGCCGCCGCCGCCGCCGCCGGCCCCGGCCCCGCCACCACCTCGCTCGCCGGCGGCGCGCCCCCCTCGGGCTGGCCCCCACCGCTGTCGCCGCCGTCCATGGCAAACCCTTACCTGGGCATGGGCGCGCCCTACGGGGCGCTGGACCCCGCCAGCATGATGGCCTACATGAGCCTGGGCCTGCTGCCCTCGCTGGTGCCGCCCTCCCCCGGCGGGCCCTTCCCTCCCAACGCCCTGGGTGCGTCTGCTGCGCCAACTCCGCCTCCCCAGCCGCTCGGCGGCAGCAGAGCCTTGTTCAAACGCCTCCGTGCCTTGTCCCCACCCGCCGGCGTCTCGTGCCGCCCGCCGCGTGACCGCACCCGTGGCCGGCGCTGCTGTTGCGCGGCGCGCCGGGCTGAGCCTCGAGCCTCATTCACACGCCGTTCCATCGCACCTTCCCCGCCTGCTCACCCTCGTGCCACGCTGCGTTGCGCAGGGCTGGACGACGCCCTGGGCGGCTATGGCGGCGGCAACGGCGGCGGCGGCAATGGCAAGGGCCTGAGCGTCGGCGCGCCGCTCCACCCGCCACCTCCCGACCACCCCGACTCGTCCGCCGCGGCGCCTGAGGCCGCCGCGCCCTTCCCCGCCCTCAAGCCAACGCTGAGCGCCGGCCCGCCGACGACGGCGCCTGGTGTCCGCGCCGCCACGCCCACCCAGTCCGCCGCCGCCGCTGCCGTCCCCGCGCTGCATGGTTACAGGAGCGAGGGGGCGCCCACCGAGGCAGGCGGTGAGGGCGGCGGCGAAGAGGGCCGCAGGCCGGCCGCCGCCTCCCTGCACCCGCCTCACGGGGCGTTCCCTGGCGGCGGCCGGGAGAGCGGCGGCGGCCTGGGCGCCTCGGCGCTGGGCGGCATGGCTGGCGCGCACTACAGCGCCGGTGGGGCGGCGGGCGGGTACGGCGGGGGCTTGGTCATGCCGTCGGGGCTGCTGGCGCCCTCGTCGTCCTCGCCGCCCTACACCATGTCCATGGGCTGCTGGTACCCTTCCTCGCCTGGGTGAGCCCTCCTTCCGCCCGCTCTGGATTCGTTCTCGACTCCTTTTCGCCGCCTTCGTTTGAACGCAGTTTTTTTGAACCGCGTGCTGTGCGTGCTGCGGTGAGCGCAGGTACGCGCCCATGGTGGCGCCGCCGGGCACGCAGCCCTACGGCTCGCCGCTGGGCGGCGGCGCCGGCGTGGCCGGCGCGGTGGGCGGCTGCGCCGGCCCGCACGTGATGGCGGCGCCGCCGTGGGCGGCCGGCGCCGGCGGCCCCGCCGCCGGCCTAACGCACCTGGGGCCGTACGGCACGCCCATCGCGCCCATGGCGCAGGCGCCCACCCACTACTTCGTCGGCTCCCCCAGTGAGCGTTTCGTGCCTGCTTTTTCTTCGATTTCTCGTGCCTCGGCAACGCCCACAATGATGACGACCGCCGCTCCACGCACGCAGAGCAGCAGCAAACCCAGCGTGCTCGTTTTTCTGCTTTCCCCGCTGCCGTGGTTGCCCCGCAGACTCCCCTCCCGACGCGCAGCCGCCCGCCTTCCACGCGCCCTACCTCGCGCCCACCTTCGCGCCGCCCGCCGCCGCTGCCGCGCCGCCCACCGGCCCGCACGCCGTGCACGTCTCCCCCTCCGCCGCCTCCACCACATCCCCGGGCCGCCGCCTCAACCCGCTGGCCCAGCCCTGGAGCGGCGGCAGCGGCGGCGGCGCACCGCCCGCCACTGCCGCCGCCGCCCCGCCGCCGCCCAGCGACGCTGCGCCCGATCACGAGCGCCGCGGCGCCAACGCCTCCCCGCCAGGCGCGGCAGCTGCCCGGCCCGTGGCGGGTGCCGCCTCCCACCCCGCCGGCGCCATCGCCGACGCCCCCGCCGGCAGCGTCGCCCACAGCGGCAGCAGCACCGGCGGCAGCACGCCCCAACCCCCCGCCGCCACCCACGCCGCCCCCCGCGCCGTCGACGGCACGCCTGCGGACGCGCGCCCGTCTCTGCTCGTGCCGCCGCCGCTGCCGCCGCCGTCGCAGCCCCCCAGCGCGTTCACCACGGCCTCCACCGCCGCTGACCCCGTCCCGCTGATCCAGCCCCGCGCGCCGCTGCACGTCGCCGTGCCCGCCTTCCCTGTGCCCACCCACCACCCGCTGGCCGAGCCGTTCAACCCGCCGCCGGCAACGCTGCACGCCGCCCACGTCCCCGCCGCCGCCCCCGTGCTGCGGCTCGACCCTCATCACCTGGGCCCCGCCCATCCGCCCGGCGCAGCGCACTTTGCCGGCGGCGCCGGCGCCACAACGCCGCCGCACTCGCCCGCCGTGCTGTCTAGCGGCAAGACGCCCAAGCGGCCCTCCATGGCGGGCTCTGGCGCGCACGGCGGCGGCAGCAGCCACGGCGCCTCGTCCTCCTGCGGCGGCGGCGGCGGCGGCGGTGCCGGCTTCCAGCCAGCCCGCGGCGGCGCCACCTCGGCGCCGCGGGCGATCCGCAGCGACGGCCGCGTGGGCGCCGGTGGCGGCGGCGACGGCGGGAGCGTGGGCGCCTACTCGGCCGGCGCGGCGCCCTCGCACCCGCACCAGCAGCAGCGTCTGTCGGTGGGGGCGGTGGGGCAGGGGCTGGGCGGCGGCCACGGGGAGTACGGGGGTGGGTCGGGCGGCGGGCGTGGGGTGGGCGGCGTGCCGCCGCCGCCGCCGCTGCCGCTGCCGCTGGGCCACCTGCACCACCCGCACCAGCAGGTGCCCATGGTGTCGAGTGAGGACCCGCTGGTGTCGCCGAGCCGGTTCAACCCTAGGGCTCAGGCGCTGAGGCGCGCCCGGGGCTGATTGCGCCGAGGGAGCGGGGCGGAGCAGGGGACGGCGTCGGCGCTTGGTGATGGGGAGGAGGAGGAGGAGGAGGACGGAGAGGAAGAGGGCTGCGTGAGGCGCGCACTGCGCACGGTGCAGCGCCGGTGCGGTGTGGCGGCCGGTGCAGCATGTGGGCGTGTGGTGCGAGTTGGAGAAACGAGGAGGAAAAAGAGGAGGGGGAGGAGGTGGAGCAACGAACGGTTCGCGCGTGGGCTTCTGTCAGGGGACGGGGCTCTGGGCTTGTTTGCATTCCAGATGGGTCTGCGTGTGTGAGCTGTCTGGTGTGCTGCTGCGTCGCCGTTCCTCCCTGCCCTTCCCATCTTCGCCAACGCCAACGCCACGGCTCTGCGCGTGCGTCTTCACTTGTCTGATGTCTCGCCTGAGGACGCACTGCTCGAGAGGGAAAAGGGTGTGCCAGTGCTGGATGCGGGCTTGCTGAGTCAGTAGCTGCAGAAGCGTGCGTCGGGGGCGGACCTGCTGGGCGCCGGACACGATGTGCTGAGGAGCCTGACGCGTTGCATTGCACGACGGTGGGGAAAGGATTGTCAGGTTGCTTCCGTTCTCGATGGCTGGTTGACGACGCCCACCCTTTGCCCCCCTTCTTGCGTTGTGTGCCCAACGTCTTTGCTTTGCGCAGCGTTGATGATGACCAGCCCTGATTTGGCGAGAGGAGACGTAGCACCCTGCCCTGGCCCCCGTTCAGCACATGCATTCCGTAGAGCCGCTAGCCCGCCCGCCTGCAAACGTCGAGCGCCTGCCGAGGCCAGGCAAGCAACCCGCGCAGCCGAGCGGGCGGTCAGCAGCGGTGGAGCCCCTTACCACACAGAAAGCTTGACTGGGCCTGGAGCACAATGGTGCCGACCTGGCCGCTGGCCGCGCCGCCCGCGGCACATGCGCCATCAGCTCGAGGGCCCGAAAGCGCACACCAGCGCGCACAAAGCAGAGAGCACCCCGTCACTCGCATCCAGCTTTGTCTCTCCCTGCAGCTGCCGCTCGCGGACGTGCCATGGCGCCGCCAGGAGTTCTGCATCGCGCGTCGGCGGACGCGATGCCCTGCTGCAGCGGGCGGCAGCACCACGCCAGCACATCGTCCGTGCTTCCAGCAGCATCAGCGCCTTCGCGGTGTAGGCGGCGGCTAGCTGGGTGCGTCGTGCGCCGGGAGGACACTTGGCACGGCATGCCGGCTCATCTCGCAAGGAGCAGAGCCGGCAGCAGCGCATGCATCATGATGGCGTGCAGGCGTGTGCGTGCGGTGGACCAGGACCTGGACTGGGAGCCAGAGTCCTCCAAGCGGCGCCCGCTGACGGGGCCAGCCGGCGCGCCGCGCCCGTCCACCTCCATGCTGCCGCCGACGCCGCCACCACCACGCCGCCAAACAGTATGTGCAGGGCGGCGTGCCGGCGGCGCCGTTTCAGACGATGGAGGGTCGGCAGCGATGGAGCGGCGATCGCGATGCGTCGCGCCACCTGCACGGCCCTCTCTGAGCAGCGATTGAGCGCCTGGTGCTGCTGCGCAGGCGTGGTGGGAGGCGCCCTTTACGTCCCGCCGCAACATCGGCCTCACCATGCTGGCGGGCAGCGCCGGCGTCTGGCTGCTCAACAACAGTGAGGCGCCCGGCGCACGCTGCTCTCCCACCAGCAGCGGCAGCAGCACATCTTCGACAGGAGCAGCACCAGCCACGCAAGGTAGTCACTGCTTGTCGCACGACTGACGGGATGGCGGCGCGCGGGCCCCCCGCGCGCTTGCAGAGGCGGGCCCCATCCGCTTTGCCGACAAGCCCGACATCCCCTTCAAGCTGCTGGGCTTCACCGACCTCAAGGAGGAGGACTTTGTCTACTTTAAGACGGCGGGCGGCAACTGGCTGGCGGCGGCAGAGGACCAGCAGGGCAGGCTCTTCATGATCGACCAGGTGGGACGAGGCGCGGCGGGTCGCCTTGGGGAGCAGAGGGCACAACTGCAGAGGCGCCAGGGACGATCATCAGAATCGCTGGCGGCAGCGCCCTCAGGACCGCAAGGAGGCATGCCGGCACGTGTAGGGCGTGCCGTGGTCTGCGTGCCGCGGGCACGCGCCGAAGCGGTTTGCTCGTCCCGTCACGGCGGTGCCACGCAGGTCGGGGACCTGTACTACGACTCGGGCGACCCTGAGGTCGGGCTGTACGCGGTGCGTACTGCTTGTACCGCCGCCATGCCCTGCAAGCCTGCGTGCGCCGCCGCCCGCCGCCGCTTTCGCTCCCCTTGGCACCATCCCCCGCCCCCGATGGAGCAGTGTGCCTGCGCCGCTCTGTCCCTCCTCGCTTGCAGATGGACACCCAGGGCAACCTGTTCAACTTCTACAACGACATTGGCGGGCAGCGCAAGATCACGCCGGTGGGCAACATCCGCGACCTCAAGTCGTTCAAGATCAGCGAGCTGGCGGGCGTGAGGCTCGACCGCGACGTCAACGTGGTGGCCTTTACAGACGGGAGGCAGGTGCCGCTGCCGCCCGGCACGGGCTACACGGACGAGAACGGCAACGTGAGCGCTTGCAAGGGGGGGGGGGAGGGAGGGGATGCGAAGGGCAGGGTGAGCGGAGGGGGAGGCTGGGTGTGGATGGGAGCACGTCACGGGGAGGGGGCAGTCGGACGAGACCTGCAGCGTTGGGGCCTTGGCGCCTGGGAACGCTGCACACCATCGCCGTGCCGACGCACGCCGCCCCGCCCACGCCGCGCCCACACCGCCCCCCCGCCGCGCTCCCTCTGCCGCGCAGTTTGTGCCTCCCGGCGAGCTGGTGGAGGGCTACACGCGCACGCGCACCAAGCCCGGCAACCTGCTCTCCGACCTGCTCACGGGACCCGACGCATCGGACGCGCCGCCCGACCGGTTCGAGGTGGACCTCAGCGATCCCACGCCGCTGCAGCGGCAAATGTTCGACCAGGTGCGAAGACTTTTGCCCCAGCGACACGTGCCACGACGCGTGCTGTTATTGCACGGTCGAGTGGGTGGGAGCGTGGCAAGCGCTGCCGTGGTGCGCTGCCCGCATACCTGGCCATCGAAGCGCCGCACGCCGTTCCAGCTTCCAGGAGGGGGAAGGGAAGCCGCGCCGGGTGGCTGCTGCTCACCTGACCCGTGCCCTCGCTTTTCTCAACTCTGTTCCTCCTCCTGCTCAGGTGCTGCTGGACGACCCGACGCTGCCGGGCTACCAGCCCGCCCTGCCCGACGACTTTGACCTGGACGAGTTCGCCGCGCAGGTAGGGCAGCCAGCCGCCGCTCTCTGCCTTTGGTTCTCTGCCTTCGTAACTCTGTGCATGATGCCCTTGAGGCGACGCGTGGCCTAGAGAGGTCTCCCTGCGCGTGTGCCTGGCGCTGCGCAGGTGGAGCGCGAGGCCAAGCAGGGCAAGGGGCCGGGCGGCGGCGGCATCTTTGGCCGGCGGCCCGCCATCCCCCGCCGGGACTGACCTCACTGTGCTTCGCATCGATGCTGGATGTTGCGGTGGGCGCGAGCGAGGGGAAGAGCCTGCCTTCTTCATGACCGAACCGGTGCTGCTGCGGCTGTTTCGCGGTGCATTCGTGCAAGTGATGATGGACGCGCCGGCAGGGGGAAACGAGAGCGCGGAGCGGGAGAAGGTCCGATGCCGCACGCTACCACCTCTTGGTGAGGCTCATGAGCAGCTGGATGAACTCGAACGGGTTGCCCTGCTTGTCCTTGCGCGCCGCTAGCTGCTGTGCCGCCGTCTTGGGGGCCTCCTGCACAAGAACGCCGCGCAGCGGGAGAGGCGGGGCGGGCCGGGTGCATGGCGTCGCCATCACCGCCGTCCAGCAACGCAGATGGGCAGGGAGAGAGGTGCGCGCGCCCTCACCGGCTTGGTGAGGGCGGCCAGCGCCGTGCGCCAGCCGACGAGGAACACGGCCGTGGAGGCCAGGCTGACGACGATGAAGGCGGTGGGCGGCAGGTAGCCCTTGGTGAGCGTGCGCACGGCCAGGCCCACGGGCGCGCCCACCGCCCAGCACTTTGCGGCCGTCAGCGCCGCCGGCGCCACGCCTGCGGTGCAGCGTTTCGGCGCAACCTTGCCGCGCTGTCGGCTGCGCGCGGCCAGTGGCAGTGTGCGCGGCAGGCAGCTGGGCTGAAGGAGTGTAGCAGCGCTGGCGGCGGCGGGCGGCGGGCGCACCTTCCTTGCCCTGGGCCTTGGGTCCATAGCCTCCGAGGAACGGCGCGGTGGCCAGCCACCCTGCAAGCGCTTGCACAGGGGCGCTTGCAGGTGCGCTCACGCAGCACGGCCATCGCAGCGCACACATGACAGGCAGGCGTTGCGAGCTGGCTCACCGGCAATGAAGGGTCCCGCCGTCGCGAGCGTCTCAAAGTCCACCACGTCCCACCCGTGGCTGGCGCGGCCCACGGCGGCAAAGGCCAGCAGCGCGGCCACGTCGCCGCCCGCGATGGCCAGCGCCTTGCTGCGCAGTGCCCAAGGAGAGAGCACCAGCAACTTGGTGGCCATCAAGCAAGGCCCTGAGGCTTGCTCGTCAGGAGCAAGCCAGCGCCATAGCGGATGCGCACGAGCAGGGACTCCTCACGTCAGGTCCGTCTCCTTGCCGTCGTCCACGCTGGCAACGCCGGCCCACGCCTCGGGGCCCGCCTTCTCCACGGGCACCACCTTGAGCGGCTGCCCGTCGGGCCCCAGCATCACGCCGGGTGGAGCGCGCGGCGGGGGCACCGGGCGGGGCCTGGGAGGGGGAGGTGCGGCTGCTGTGGCACCGCTGCTGGTGCTCTCCGCTGACTCTGGTGGCGCCGCGTGCACCATGCCACGCCACGCCTGGGCCGCAGCCCCGAGACCACGCGCCGGAAGCGACGAGATCGAGCGGCCCGCCTTGAAGCAGAGGCGCCGCGCGAGGGTGCCAGCGGCAGACACTGATGCCATCTGTGAACAGCGCAACGAGAGGCACTGCGGAGGACGAGCGCACGTCGCGATTTCAGCCGCCCTAAGAGATTTGGCGCCCATGGCGAGCGTGCGCGAAGCGATGACGCCTGCGCCACACGCACCAATTGACTGCACCGCACTTCCCCTCCACCTCCTCCTCGTCGTCCCCTGCGGGAGGGCCAGCGCCCGGAGAAGGCGTGGGGACACCCATCAGCACCCGCAAGCGCATTAGCAGCGGCGGCACCCCACAGCACTACTAGCAGCAGCAGCACCGCCGGAGCAGCAGCAGCAGCAGCCGGGCGCAGCGGCGCGGCAGAGAACCCCAGGAGGACACCCGTCGCAGCGGATCTCCCGCACGCGCGTCCACCAGCAACTTACCATGGTGCTCAACGAGCTGGGCGCCAAAATCACGGGCGCGCTCGCGCAGCTCAACAAGGCGCCGGCCATCGACGACGCGGTGCTCTCGGCGGTGCTCCAGGACATTGCGCGGGCGCTGATCCAGGCCGACGTGAACGCGAAGCAGGTCATGGAGCTGCGCGCCAACGTCAAGAAGCGCGTCAACCTTGAGCAGCTGGCGGCCGGCCTCAACAAGACGCGCGTCATCGAGAAGGCCGTGGTGGACGAGCTGGTCGCCATGCTGGACTCGGGCATCGACCCGCGCAAGCTGGAGCTCAAGCGCGTCAAGGGGCAGTCCTCCGTGGTCATGTTTGTGGGCCTGCAGGGCTGCGGCAAGACCACCACCTGCACCAAGTACGCCTACTACCACAAGAAGAAGGGCTGGAAGCCCGCGCTCGTCTGCGCCGACACGTTCCGCGCCGGCGCCTTTGACCAGGTGCGCACGCGCAGGAGGAGCTCCCTGTGCAGCGGGGGCGGGCTGAGGGTGTGTGTGCCGCATGCTCATGGGGAGGGCGACGTGACGGCCCGGCGGCGATGGGACGCGTGTGTGGGACAGGCAGCCCTGCGGCACAGCGCTTGTGGACGCCAGTGGGGCCTGCGTGGCGGCCCTGATGGCGTTGCCCTGGGACCCAGCTCAATCGCCTCAGAGGCGGAGCGCAGTTGGCACACGTCTTTGGCTGCCCCCCGAGTGTGACCAGCAGGGGGCACGAAGAGCGGAGGGGGAGGAGCAAAGGGAGAGCGCACGCAGTGCCATCCGCCCCTGCGACCGTTCATACCCCTGCCCGATCCTCCGCCTGCGCTCTTGGTGCCGCCCACTGCGTGCGCACGTTTCGGGGGGCGGACGAGGTCGCGTGGGCCCGCTGTGCTCCTGTCCTTCGAGCCGTGGGCGGGTCCCCAGGGCGTCGCCGCAGCCCGGCCGCCATGCGCGCCCTCGCGCACCACAGCAGAGGCAGGGCGCCATTGCGTGCAGCTTTCGCGCCCGCAGCGCCGCTGCCTGCTCCGCACACACGGCCAGCGTTTGTTATGAGGCGGTGCCTTGGATTGCATCGTAAGAGCGTTGCGCGCCTCCACTCGACGCGTGCGGTGGTGTGGCCTGCTCCCGCGTGCCTGCTTGCCACGTGCGCGCAGCTCAAGCAAAACGCCACCAAGGCGCAGATCCCCTTCTACGGCTCGTACAAGGAGACGGACCCCGCCGTCATCGCGCAGCAGGGCGTGGAGCGCTTCCGGCAGGAGGGGCGCGACCTCATCATCGTCGACACGTCGGGGCGGCACAAGCAGGAGGCGGCGCTGTTTGAGGAGATGCGGCAGGTGGCGGCGGCGGTGGAGCCCGACCTCGTCATCTTTGTCATGGACGGCAGCATCGGCCAGGTGGCGTTTGACCAGGCCAAGGCGTTCAAGGACAGCGTCAAGGTGCGGGTGCTGGTCGGGCTGGGCGCGGGTGTGGCTGGGCGGTGCGGCAGGCGGTGTGGAGCGTGCAGGTGCTCCACGGGAGGGCGGGTCTTTTATTGGCGCTTGCGCTCGCGGGCGGGCTGCAGGGTACGGGCAGCTGGCTGCCCGCTGTGCGCGCCGAGCAAACAGAGCAAAGAGGCGACGCCGCGTGGCATGGTGTTGGGCGTGCGCAGGTGGGCGCCGTGATTGTGACCAAGATGGACGGGCACGCCAAGGGCGGCGGCTCGCTGGCGGCCGTGTCGGCGACCAAGTCGCCCATCATCTTCCTGGGCACGGGGGCGAGGCGAGGGGAGGGGGAGGTGCTGGGGGCTGGCGCAGCTGCACAAGGGTGTTGAGGAGCCGGCCGGGCGCGTGTGGGCGGCGGCGGCTTGCACGGGGTGGGGGGGGCCACAGGTGCACGGCCCGGTGGGCGTGCGCGTCGTGGGTTTGCGACCGCGCCGCCCTGGCGCGCCGCCCGCCGCAGGCGAGCACATGGACCAGTTCGAGCACTTTGACGCCAAGCGCTTCGTGGAGCGGCTGCTGGGGCGCGGCGACGTGGCGGGGCTCATGGACAAGATCCACGACGTGATCCCCGAGGACAAGCAGCCGGAGATCATTGAGAGCTTCCAGAAGGTGCGGCGCTCGCACGGCGGCGGGCGGGCGGTTTGGGAGGCTCCTCTGCGCTCGTACGCGCAGCAGGCGCATGCTGCAGGCGGGGCAGCTGGGGGACGCCGTTCGCAGCGTGTGCGGTGCGAGTCGGGGTGGGCAGGCGCAGCGGTCGCGGCCGCTCGCCTCAGGGCGTGCCTTTGATGCACGCGCTGCGTGCGTGTGCATGCGTGCGGGGCTGCAGGGGCAAGTCACGCCGCGGTTGCTCAAGGACATGTTTGAGTCGGTGCTGGAGATGGGGCCCATGAGCCAGGTGAGGGCAGTCGTGGTGGTGGTGGTGGGAGCGCTCCCTTGGGGCGTGGGGGGTCCAGTGCTGGAGATGGGCCCCATGCGCCAGGTGAGGCTCGGTGAACGGGCTTCGGTGGGGTGTGAGGCGTCTGGGCCTCTTTCAGGCACTTGAGGGTCGTGGTGGCGTGCACGGCTTTCCTCTGGGTCAGGCGGTGCGCCTCGTCGTGCGGATCGTCCGCTTCACGACTGAGCGAACGAAATTGTATGCGCGAGGTGAGGCGCCGGGGGAGC
>VFQP010002821.1_pt1 | contig 18732 bp, 14 predicted proteins | sample 3512351 | NCBI WGS metagenome assembly VFQP01 (sample SAMN10412372, study PRJNA504923) | tailings metagenome | isolation source: Relicate 1 Philex TSF1 revegetated site | place: Philippines: Tuba, Benguet | collected 2017-08-29
GAGAGAGCGCCCGCGCGAACCGTCCGCTCGCGCGCCGCGGCCTGACGTGCTAGGCGCGCGCTGGCGGGCCACGCGCTTCCTCCCACGCGTCCTCCGCGCACACCGCCCGGAAGCTCGCGCTCACTCCCAATCTCTGCCCCGTGACGCCGCTGCCGCACTGCCCCCCCCGAATCCCTCTGCCTGGGCGCACACGTTTGCGCAGGTTGGCTCAAGCGCAAGGCGGGCTCCATCAACACGGACGTGTCGCCCACCTCGGCCATCGCCTGCCCGCACGGCGGCCTCCTGCCCAAGGTGCGCCGCTCTCCCCTCGCCTCGCCTGCCGCCGCCTGCCACCGGCGCGTCGCCGTCACTGGCGCCGTCACGACCGCGCCGCTTCGCTTTGCCGCTTGCGCGGCACGCACTCACGAAGTCAACCTCTGCCGGCGCACGCGCGCGGCGCTCACCAGCGCGGGCAGGTTCGACGCAGACCCGCTCTTCCCCTGACTTGCCCCGCCGCGACGCGCCCCGCAGGCGCAGACGGTCGTCCTGCCTGGCAGCACCTGGCGCCAGCTCAAGCGGATCTGGGTCGACACGGTGCAGTGGCAGATCGACAACCCCACCCAAGCGCCGGTCGGCAGCCCTGCCGGCCGCCGCGGCGGCAGCCGCCCCGCCCGCGGCAACGCCGCCGCCGCCCGCGCGCTGCCCACCTCCCCCAAGCCCGCCAACGCCAACGCCGCCGCCGTGCAGAGCCACCAGCGGCAGCCCTGCCTGAGCCCTGCCGCCGCCACGGCCGAGCAGGTCGTCATGATGTGCACGAGCAGCGACGACGACGGCGACGGCGGCGGCGCCAACCGACTCCAACTGACCGAGCCGAACGCCAACCACCACGCGCACCACGCGGGGAAGGGCGACGCGGCGCACGCCGGCGGCGGCGGCGGCGGTGGCGGCGCGGCGAGCAACGGCCACCTGCCCGCGGGGCAGCGGGCCGGTAGCGGCGTTCGGGAGTCTGTGTCGTTGGAGGGGACGCCGGCGCCGGAGGGCGGCGGCGGCGGCGGGAACGCGGCGGCGGCGGCGGCGGCGGCGGTGAGGGAGGTGGTGGAGCTGCGTGCGCTGGCGCCGCCGTGCGCGCAGTGCCAGCAGGCCATGGGGCAGGCGGAGCAGCGGCGCAGCCAGCTGCAGCAAGGACTGGAGGGCGAGCGGGCGCTGCTGCCGGCGCTGGCGGCGGGCTCCGGCGCGGAGCTGCAGGTCGGGGCCACGTACCACCTCGTCCCCAGGTGCGTGCATGTGTGTATGCCCTAGGCTAGGGCGTGGTTGGGGCGCAGGGCGGCGCGAGCGTCGCGCAGTGATTGTGATGGTGCTTTCTCCATCCCGAGTGGCAGCTGCGCGACATTTTGTGTGGCGTCGGCGGTGATGGTGGTGATGTTGGTGCGGCTGTCGCAGGGCGTGGCTGCGGCAGTGGCAGGCGTACGTGACGCAGACGCAGCGGCGCACGACGGGGCAGATGCTGGCGGCGGCGGGCGGCGACGCGGCGGCGGCGGCCAGCGCGGCGGCGGCGGCGCCGCGCCCGGGCCCGCTGCTGCCGGCCATGACCGGCCTGCTGTGCCCCTGCCACCCCGCGCAGCCGCACCTGCGGGTTCGCCCGCCCGGCGTCGCCGCGCGGCGCACCAGGCGAGTGCTTCGCCCCCTCTCATGGCTCAGATTAGTTAGGGCTTACCCGCATGGGCGAGGGGCGGCGCGCAACGTGGCACGCGATTTAGGGTTTGGCGTGCTAAGCCCTGACGCGTGCAGGCTGGAGCAGGCCAACCCCGAGACGGACGAGCTGACCGTGGTGTCGCCGCACGACTGGACGTCGCTGCTCTCGCTCTACGGCCCCGACGCCTTCCCGCCCACCGCCGACCAACCGACGCCAACCGACGCCGGGGGCGCAAAGCCCTCGGACGAGGGCCTGGCGGCGTGCATGCGGGGCTTCACGGCGCAGCTGGTGCTGCTGCCGCCGCCGCCGCCGGCGCCGGCGGCGGCCAACGGCGGCGGATCCCCGCAGAAGCAGCAGCAGCAGCAGCAGCAGCTCGAGTCTGACGGATTCGTCATGTGCGAGGGCGATGGAGCGGCGGGCAAGGCGCAGCCGCAGCAGGGCCGGGAGGCGTCGCCGGCGGCGGCCCCGGGCATCGCGCAGCAGCAGCAGCAGCAGCTGTTGGACGACGCCGCGATAGCGGCGGCGCTCGCCGGCAGCGGCGCGGCGGCGGCGGCGGTGGCGGCGGCGCGGCCGCGGCGGGCGGCGGCGGTGCGGGGCGAGAAGCGCATGGCCGCGTTCATGGGGCACGGCGATGGAGGCGGCGGTGAGGGAGGCGAGGAGGCGGGCGGCGGCGGCGCGGCGGCGGCGGCGGCGGCGCTGATGCTGCGGTCGCAGCCGCCTCCGTGCGAGCTGTACATCCAGCAGGTGAGGGAGCGCGTATTGCATCGTCGGAACGGGCCACCGCCTGCGTCAGGCAGCGAGGCGGATCATTAGGTGCCATCCCAGGCCAAAGCGAGCGTCACCTGACCGCAGACCGCGAGCGGCAGGTGAGGGAACGCTCGCGGCGCGCCGTGCTGCGGTCGTGCTGTGCCCTGGCCGGCAATGGCGCCGGCGCCTTTCGTGTGCGTGTGCGACTTGCCACCCACCATGCTTCATCTGCTGTGCTTGCTTGTGCTGGCGCCTTGTGCCCCGCGATGAGCTCTGGCCCAACCGCACGCGAACGCCGAGTCGCGCCGCGTGCTCCGCCCCTCCTTGTCTGCAGGCGCAGGACGACGTGTGCCGCGCGCTGCTGTGCGCCTCTGGCCAGGCAACGAGAGCGCGCAATGCGTTGCTTGCCCTCCGGTTCCAGGTTCCAGACGACGCCCCCCGCGCGGCGCTGCTGTGCTGCGATAGGCTCTGACCCACCACGACGACCACGTCGCGCTTCTTGCTCTGCCCGTCCTGCGCGAGAGTGCAGGACGGCGCGCAGCGTGCGCTGCTGTGCGTCGTGATAGGCTCTGACCCACCACATCGCGCCGCGTGCTCCGCCCCTCCTTGTCTGCAGATGCAGGACGACGTGCAGCGCGCGCTGCTGTGCGCCTCTGGCCTAACCGAAACCACCGCGTTGCGCTGCGTGCTCTGCTTTCCCTCTTTTTGCAGGTGCAGGACGACGCGCGCCGCGCGGCGCCGCTGTGCTGCGATAGGCTCTGACCCACCACAACCACCACGTCGCGCTGCGTGCTCTGCCCATCCTGGGCGCAGGTGCATGACGGCGTGCGGCGCTGCTCTGCCCCGCCATCGATTCCGCCCCACGAAACGTTGCTTCGATCGTGGCTTGCCCTCCCGCAGGTGCAGGACAACGCGCGCCGCGCGCCGCTGTGCCACGAGGGACCAGAGCGTCCTGCGTGCTGTGGCCTCCCTCTCTCCGCAGGTGCAGGACGACGCGCGCCGCGCGGCCCTATGCTACGAGGACCAGAGCGTCATGGTGGAGCTGCTCACCGACGAGGGGGAGCTGCGCACCACGCAGTGGAGCGCGCCGCCCACCTCCTTCCCCGCCGCAGGCACAGGTACGGCGGCGTGGTTGTGCTGTGTGTATGTAGGGGGGGTGGAGCATGGGGAGCGTGCCGCCGCCCGCCTCTTTCCCTGCTGCGGGCACAGGTGCGGCGTGGCGCACTGCTTTGGTTTCCGTGCAGAGCGGGTCGCCGTGCCCCTCCAGATATCTCTGCTGCGTACCTCCAGACATGTTCCTGAATGGGGCAGCGTCAGCTGCAGGCGTGCAGTCACCAGCACGGCAGGAGGGCGGCGCGATTGCTGCCGTCAGCGCGGCCGTGCCTGCCTGTCTGCTTGCGCGCAGGGCCCGTGGGGGGCACGGGCGGCGGCGGCGGCGGCGCGGCGGCGGCGACGGCGGCACTGCAGCCGGAGCGGCGTTCGCGCCGCACGCGCAAGGGGCGCCACGCGCTGCCCGTCAGCAGCGGCAACACCTTGGGGGACCTCAAGATGCTCATCTTCCAGCACCTCAACGTGCACCCGCTCAACGCCTGGGTGAGTGAAGCGTGGGTGGGCTGGGTGGGGTTGGTGGGCGCACTGATTGCGTCTGGCACCTTAACGTGCACCCGCTCAACGCCTGGGTGAGAAGCGTGGCGCCGCCGCTTTTTCGGGGGTGGGCGCTCCAATGCTCTCGGCACCCCAGACGCACCTCACGGAATGTGCGCTTTTGCCCTGGGCGTTCTGCAGGTGTACGTGCGGGGCAGCCGGCTGGAGGGCGACCGGCGCACCCTGGCCGACCTCGAGGTAAGCCCTAAGGGCTTAGGGCTTGAGGATTAGGGCGTCCGCACGCCCTGCTTCCTCTGCGCCACCTGCTCGGCGGCGGCGCGCATGAGGGATGGTGCGCGCAAGCCCTGATCATGCATGCAGGTGTACCCTAACGAGGAGATCCGCGTGCTGAGCGTGGGCGACGCCGACCCCAACGACCTGGACAGCGTGATTGCGGCGCTGGACGGCAGCACCAGCGCCACGTGCGCGGGGGGGCACGGCGGGGACGTGGGCGCGGCGCTGGCCAGCAAGCGCAAGCGCGAGGTGCGGGCGTGGGTGGGGTGGGGTGGGGTGGGTAGGTTGGTGGGGGGGAGGGGGGGCGGGGCACGGCCCTGGCCAGCAAACGCAAGCGTGAGGTGCGGTGGGGTTGGGGGGTGGTGCAGGGAAGGGCCGTGGCCAATGAGGGCAAGCGCGAGGTGCGGGCTCCTGTTCTGTTTCCTTTTTGCTTTTGCAGGTGGAGACGGGCTTCAGGGACACGGCGCTGCAGAGCGGGCGCGGCGGCGGCAACGGCGCGGCGGCGGCGGCGGCGGCGGCGGCGGCGGCCCCCAAGGATGAGGCGGCGGCCGGCAGCGGCGGCGGCGAGGAGGAGGCGGCAGAAGCGGCGGATGCCGGCGTCCCGGGCGAACGGGCGGGCGGCGGTGGGGTGCAGGGTGGCGGCGGCGGCGGCTTGCCTGCGGCGGCGCCAGGGGAGGCGCAGAGGGAGGCGGAGGTGGAGGAGGTGGAGGAGGTGAAGGAGGTGGGGAGGGCGCGGCGTCAGCGCGACGTGGTACACGTGGAGGTGGACGGGGACGATGAGGAGGAGGAGGGTGGGCAGCACAAGAGCGGCAAGCGGCAGCCGCGGGGCAAGAAGGCGAGGGCGTGACGCGGGCGGCGCTTCTGCCTGCTTCCGGCGCCCTCGGATCGCGTTTGCGGTGCTCGGCGGGGCTGCACGGGGGGTTGGGCGAGGCGGCGGGACCGCCAGCGCCTTCTTGGTCCTCTTCATGGGCGTCGGCGCTGTTTGGTGCTCCTCTTTGCGAGTGTTTGAGAGTGCTCGCTCGGCAGCTTGAAGCAACAGAGTTGCTGCTTTGTGTGGCCGGGGGCCCTGTGCATCGGCATGTCTGCGGACTCTTTTCCTAAAGATCTGACGGATGGTGGGGAGTTGATGGGCGTGACGTCACGACTGCGGGAGGAGCGGCAACGCTGTGCATGCTGTGCGTGGCTTGGACCTGACCTGCAATCGCCGCCCTGATTTGCCGCGACAGAGAGCTGCTGATTCGTGAGGGCAGGCGGTCAGCGGCACGGTCGGCGGGGCGTGTTGAAGGGCACGTCTTTGCACAAGCACACAAGGGAGGAGAAGCCGGAAACAGATGATCATCTGTTTCAACGCGTGTACATGGCAGGCGACGGGCTCGGGCTGATCAGCCACGTCGCGGCGCTGCACGTCGCGGCGCTGAGCGGTGGCCCGGGGTGCAGCCGGGCGCCCCGAGGGAGGACGGGGGAAGCGGCCCCCATTAAGAGGGACCGATGTCAGCGCGCGCCGGCGGGGGGGTAGGTCCGCCCGTCCCTCCGCTTCTGCCCCTGGAGCGTGACGACGACGGACCTGGCGCCGCCGTGGTCGCGGTGCTCGTTCAGGTAAATTCCTGCGGCCCGGGCACAACACACACGCACAAGCGCACCCGGAAGGCCGTCACAGCGCGGCCAGGGTGCTGCGCAAAGCGTGGTCCAGAGCTCGCCCCACCAGAGCAAAGCGCGGCAGCGGCGGCGTGACGCTGAGGGTCAGCCCTGAGGGTTCATCCAGCAACTAGCTGGCAGTGCGCCAACACAGCAGCACCTGGGCGGCTCTCTGAGACCAGCACCCGGTGCTCGCTCTTCGCCACTGCAACCCCCCGCGCCCCGCCCGCGCCCAGGGGCGGCCCGGCCCAGGCGTGGCACACGACGGCGGCCCTACTCAGGCCTGGCTGCAGCGGTTGCTAGGACGCCCCCCCTCCCGCCGCGACAAAGCAGGTGGGAGCCGGGCAGAGGGCGCGAGAAGGCATGGCTAGATGCATCGGCTTGACCCCACACACAGCCCTTGAGCGGCTGCCCGTGAACGGCTGTGCCGCGGGACATCTGATATGCCCGGTAGCTGGGCTCCGGCCCCGCCGAGGTATCCAAACAGATGCAAATGCCACACACACACACACACAGCTCGGCAACGCTCAGCACTCGCCTTGCCAGGTGCCCAGCGCGAGGCGCCCGTGGCTGATGGGAACTGTGAGCGACATGCCCATGAGGGAGGTCTGCGGGCACACACACACACACGCACACGCTCCTGGTCGGCGGTTGGACGGGTCAAGGCGGCTGGCGGCGGCACTGCGTGCGCCTTTCTGCCGTGCGGCGTGCGCTCGATCTCGCCCCGTCGCGTCTAGGTGGCGTCTAGGTGGCAAGAGCTGCTCACAGAGCCGCCAGCCTCACCTTGACGTGCGCGGGCATGTCGTCCAGGCCCTCGTCCAGGTGTCGGTACAGCTTGGTGCTCTCTGGCACGATGCGGTCCAGGGCGTCCTGTGCACGAGTGGCAAGCGGGTGGCAAGCAGTAGGGCGCGTGCGAAGCCAAGACGCACGCGCGGGTGCACAGACACGCGCCCCCCGCGCGTGTTCTGCACCGCGGCACACGTGAGGGGCGCGCAAGCGCGGCCAGCCGGGAGCGCAGAAGCAGTGAGCTCACGTTGAGGTCTAGCGGGACGTCGGGGGAAGCGTTCTCGTTGATGGTGAGCGAGGCGGACGTGTGCTGGATGAAGAGGTTGGCCAGTCCCACCTCGAACTGCGAGAGCTCCGGGGCGATGGCGTCCACGATGTGGCGCGTCACCACGTGGCAGCCCCTGCGCCGGGAGGGAGCAGCGGGCCAGGGCACGGGCAGAGTGCCTGTCTGCGCCACTCCGTGCGCCGCGGCGGTGCGCTTTGGCCCCCAGGCCGGTCCTGTGGGTCGGCGAGCGTGTGCAGCGCCACAGCTCACAGGTAGGTGAGACAGAGGCTGGGGCTGCACTGCTTGCCTGGGCTTGGGAGGAAGCTCGAATTTCTTCTGCGCCCACTCGGTGGCCATGACGGGCGGCGGGGCGGTCGCAGAGTCTTGTGGCGCCATCGCGCTGCTCTGCTGCTGCCTGAGCACCCCTGCACATAGCAGGATGGCGGCGGTGATGGTGGTCAGCGCCAGAGCGAAAGAGGCCCACGACGCGGGCTGCATGTGGAGGCGGCGAGAGCTCACGTGCGGCGTGCAGCCGCGCGCGCGTGGGGACGGCGCCGATCAAGCCTCCACTGGGCCTCGCTGTTGCAGACGGGTGGAGCTGGCAGTTGGCACGCATACTCAGCTCCTGCTGACTGCTGATCGCTGCCTCTTGCGGGCACTGTCGCAGCATGGCGAAGGGCTTGGTTCTTTGCTCGCCGCACGGTGCACGCGGCTGCAGTCCGTGTCTGCTCGCAACGCCAGCACACACACGTCATGCAAGCGTGGGCTCCCGGTCCACCGGCCATGTATGGGGCGCTCTACGGCCCGGCCGTGCCTCTCCCCGCGCCTCCCCCCGTGGCCCCCGCTCGAGCGACAGCGCCGCAGTCAGAGCGCGAGCAGCGGCTACAGAAGCGAAAGCAGGTGCGCGGGCGGGGCCTCGGCGCGTCGGGTTTCAGGCGCGCTCCGGAGCCGGAGGAGCAAGCACGCGAGCACAGCAGCACGCACACAGGGGCGTCAAGCAGCATGGCAGGCTATCCAGCGTGGCCAGCCGCTGGCCTGTGCGCCCTGCTGGCAGCCGCGCGCACGTGACCAACATGCTGCTGACGGCGCGCAGGCGAACCGCGACAGCGCGCGGCGCTCCAAGCTGCGCAAGAAGAAGGAGAACGAGGAGCTGGTGGTGCGCGCCGCGGAGCTGGACGCCAAGCACGACTCTCTGACGCGGCAGCTGTCGGCGGCGCGCGAGCGCACCTCGCAGCTGCAGGCGCTTAACAGCGACCTGCGGCAGCAGGTGCTCAACCTGGGCGTGGACGCAGCGCTGCTGGACAGGGTACTCGGGCTCCCAAACGCCGAGTCTGGAGGCGGCCAGGGGGGAGGAGGGGGAGGAGGCGGGTGGTGATGACGCGCTGTGCGCACCGCGGGGGGAGGCTGATCACCATGGACTTGATTGTCAAACTGCCTCGCACCGCCCAAGGGCACGAGGCAGCGCGTGTGGCAGCGGGACCCGGGCGTGGAATGTGCTTTGACGCTTTCTCCGTGACGTGAGCCTGGCAACAATCGGTCTCGGCTGACACTCCTGTGGCCCGAAGCTGCGCTGTGTTGGTGCGTCGTCATGGCTCGGTACACAATAACACTTCTTCGTAGTAGCGGGCGAGCTGAATGCTCCCCTTTTTTTGGTGGTGTTTGGGGTGGCTGTGGTCCTTTGCGTGTCAGGCCCACCCCGCACCTGCCCTGTTGGTTTGTGTGCGTCCTGTTCGTTCCGCTTCCTGCGCTCCTGCCCGCCTGCCTGCATGCATGCACACCTCCTTGATCAATGGTTTCAGCGTTGTTGTTTCTGCGCAGGTGGTGGTTGTGCGTTTGCTTTGGTCGTTCGTTCGCCATGCGTCGCTCCTTCCCGTCCGCTCCCGTCCCTCCCACCCTGTGTGATTCCACCTCCCCGGTGGCGCTCGTTCACCCTGTGCGCCGTTTGCTACCGCGTCCGCTCGTCATCATCACCAGACTCCTCCGTGCACGCCGCCCTGCCGTGCTGCTGCGCCGGCTCGCTGCTCGGGTGAAGGTGGGGGCCGGGGGCGCGGGCGCCACGGGCGCCTCTTCAGCGCCCCTCCCCACCGTCCTCTGACCCCGAGACAGGAGCCTTGCGTGGTGGCTCGCAGCGGCAGGTTGCAGGGCTGCTGTCCGTGCTCTGTGCTGATCTGGCACAGCACCGTGATGATGCCGGCGACGCCGTGTTCAGTCGGTTGGTTCCGGTTCGTTTGGTCGTCACGTGAAGACCCTCCCCCCCCTGGTGTGCCGTGGTCGGTGTGGCTTTGTGCTCTTGGTCGTGCTGCTGCTGCTGAGACAAGGGCCCCGGCGGCGAGAGTGTTGAGAGGACTGGCTGGCCTTTCAAGTGAGCCAAGCGTTCGAGCTGTGTTGTGCGCTCGCGGACCAGCATCGGGAGGGCAGCATGCACAGCATGGCGCGGCCACCCGTTGCAACGCCGCAGAGCTCTCCAAACAGCAGGCGACGCCAGCAGAGCAAGAGGCTGCGCAAGGAGTCCTCGCCATCCCACGTTTGTCCCCGCCACGCTCAGCGTGCCGCCCCCTGGGTCGCCTCGTCCCCACGCCGCCCCGACCACCCCAAACTCCGCTCCCGCGCCCATTGGCTCCAAGCAGGGCGGAGGAACTTCTACCACTTCTGCTGCCCCTCCCCTCCTGGGACCCACGCGGCTCCGCACTCCAACAGCAAGGCTCCGCCACGCAAACGCCACGCGGCGCCACGACGCAGGCGTCCCGGCGCTCACTGGAGCCAGGCAGGCCACTGGCAAGTAGACGCCGTGCCCCCTCCCACACCTGGCATGCCACGTCCGGTGCACGGGCCCCACGGGACGCGACGGCACGCCACAGCACGCGCGGCACGCCAGGCTCATCAGCACGCAGCGTCCCGTTCCCCCGGGGATCCACATCGCATCTAGTTGGCCGTGGTGAAGGCGTCCTTCCCCTCCCCATTCCCCTCCCACCAGGATGACGCCACGCACCCAACCAGCCCCTGCTCCTCCTCGCTGGCGACCCCCGCGCCCTCTCCCAAATCCCCTTCCCCCCTCCTCCCCGTCCCCCTCCCCTCCTCCGCCCTCGACGTGCTCCAGCGCCGAGGGGAAGGTGGAGAAGAGCGCCTCATGCAGCGCCGACATCTGACCCGGCACCACGCTGCTCAGCGTGCCGCCCGCCTGGAGCGGCTGCAGCTGCTGCTGCTGCTGCTGCTGCGCCTGGTGCTGCTGCTGCTGGTGCGCCGCCAGGAGCACGTGGTACCCGCTGTGGTCCTGCAGCGGCGAACAACAACGACGCAGCACAGCACGCACAGCACGTTGGCAAGTCCTGGCTAGACATTTGCCTGACCCGATCTGCTTGGCGATCCTTTGCTAGCGGGCTGCAGCAACACAAAGTCAAGAATGCCATGCAACGACGACGACGAAAACGACGCCACGGAGAGAGTGAGTGACGGCGACCCCCCCCACGCCTGATCTGCGGCCCGCAACCCCACCGCACACCACCAACCCACCCACGCACACACCTGCGACGAGCCCGTGCCCTGCGGCTGCTGCTGCTGCTGGTCCTGCGGGTAGTGCCTCTCAACCGCCGCCGCCGCCACCGACGCCGCCGCCACGGCCGCCGCCGCGTCCTCCCCGCCCGCCGCACCCGCGCCGCCGCCCGGCGTGTGCACGCCCACGCCGCTGAGCCCTCCGGCGCCCGGCCCCAGGTCAGACTGCAGCCCCGCCAGCAGCGTCGAAATCATCCCAGAGGGCAGCGCGGCGGCGGGCCCGCCGCCGCTGCCGCTCGTGACGCCGCCCGTCAGCTGCATGAAGAGCTGGCTCGTGTTGCCGCCGCCCTGCAGCCCGCCGCCGCTGCCGCCGCCGGCGCTGCCCACGGCCGGCGACCCCGCCGGCGGAGCCAGCGGCTGCAGCTGCAGCGGCGGCGGCGAGCGCGCGCCGCCGCCGCCCGCCGCCCCCGCCGGCGACTGCTGCTGCTGCCCGCCGCCGGCCGCCGCGTTCGTGGTGGTGGTGGTCCTGGTGGTGTTTGCCAGCGAGCTGAGCAGGGACTGTAAGGCCGAGTTGTTGAGCGACGACTGCTGCTGCGTGGGCAGGCCCGAAGACAGCGCGGCAAGGTCCGACGGGAGCAGCAGCGGCGCGCCAGCGCCGCCGCCGCCGCCGTCGCCCTGCTGCTGCTGCTGCTGCTGAGGGTCGACCGCCATCGCAGACGAGTGCTGCGCCGGCGGCGCCGACGCCGACGCCGCCGGCAGGCCCGACACGGAGGATTGCAGCATCTGCAGCAGCGCCGCCGGGGACAGGTTGAGGTGCGCGTCACCGTTGCCATTGCCGGCGGCGGCGGCGGTGGCGTCGACGCCGGCGGCGGTGCTGGGGTTGGGCCCGAGGGAGACGCCGCCGTCGGCCATGGACGCCACGCCGGGCAGCTGCTGCGCGTGGTGGTGGTGCGTGTGCGGGGGCGCCAAGAGGAGGTCGGCGTCGGCGGTGCGGGCGCGCTTGGCCGTGGGCAGCGGCGGCTCGCCCTCCTCCATCTTGATGGCCACGGCGCCGTTGGGCGGCGCGCCGTTGGCGTGCGGGGGGGGCTCGGAGGGCTGCGCCGCCGCCGCGGCGGCGGCCGCCGCTGCAGCGGTGGCGGCGGCGGCGTCGGAGGCGGCGGTGGCGGCGGCGGCGCCCGGCGTGAAGGCCTTGAGCAGGGCCGTGAGCAGCTCGCCCGTCTCCATGGGGCGTCCTTCGGACGTCACCTGAGTGAACAGGCAAAGGCGGGATTCAGGGCGCGCGGTCGTGTTGCTTTTTCCCGAGGTGAGAATAAAAACCACCTCATGCGAGAAGGCTCGCCCAGCCTACCTGCCCCGTCATCTGCGTGGCCAGCTGCGTGACCGCCGCCACGTTGTGCAGCATCGCCGCGGCGTTGCCGGTCCCGCCGCCGCCGCCGCCGCCCGCCGCCGCCTGCTGCTGGCTGCTGTTGGCCAGCGCCGCCGCCAGGACCTCAAACAGCCCCTGCTGCGCTGGCGCCGCCTGCTGCTGCTGCGCGGCGGCGGCGGCGGCGGCGGCCGCCGCGGCCGCCTGCTGCTGCTGCTGGTGCTGCTGCAGCAGCTGGATCGCCGCCTGCTGCCGCGCCAGCGCGTGCAGCACCTCGAGCGCGTCGCCGCCGGCAGCGCCGCCAGGCGCGCCGGGCGGGAGCGCGCCGCCCACGTAGGCGCTGTTGGCGCGCTGCGGGAGGTGCAGGCGGCCCAGCCGCGAGCCGGGCGGCGCGCCGGGCGGCAGCGAGCCGCCGCTGCCAAAGCCGGCGGGGTGCCCGCCCAGCAGCGCGGCGGCGCCGGCCAGGCTGCCGGCGCCGAGCAGCTCCGAGGCGGAGGACGAGGCCTTGCGCTTGCCCGCCAGCAGCATGAGCGCGTCGGCGGCGCCGTCGCCCTCGCCTGGACAAGGCAGGGAGCAAAGCGAGGCTCGCAAGCCCTACCTTGTGGTACCATGTGTTGCCTGCTGCGCCCGTGCCTCTGGTTGGCAGTTGCTAGGATTGGGAAAGAGCGAAGGGGGTGGGGGGGGCGCTCACCGTGGCCGGTGGGCTCGCCGTGCCCGTGGATCACCTCCTGCACCAGCTGCGGCGCGGCGTGGCGCGACCAAATGTCGGTGGCGGCGGCGAACGCCTCCTTGGTGTCCACGCCGTTGCGCACGCGGTCCACGTAGATCCACTGCGCGGCGCCGTGACGACGAAAAGCAGCAAGGGGGCAGCGTGTTGCGCCGGCGCTCTTCCGAGCTCTCCCTCTCTGCCCTGCTCCAGCCCCCTTTGGAGGTGCGCTGGTTGCGGATCAATCAAGCTGTCATAGGCGCTCACCAGGAAGCTCTCGACCTTGTTGTTGGCCTTGCTGCGCCACGTGGCGTTGTACAGGTTCTTGATGCTGTTGTCGGTGCGGCCAGGCAGCTTCTTGGCGATGGTGCTCCAGTGGGAGCCCGTGCGAGAGTGCTCGCGCGCGATGATGTACTGCGCGTTGCGTTCGGGGCGCACAGCGTGCGAGGCGTGTGCCGCCAGCGTCCGCCCCGCCCCACCCACGCCAACACACCCGCGGCATCCCAAACGCACCTCTTCCCTCTGCGTCCAGCCGCCCTTCTTCATGTCGGGCCGCAGCGAGTTGAGGTAGTGCTCGCGGCACTGCTTGCTGGTGCGCCCCGTGCCCAGCTCGGCGGCGATTTGCCGCCAGCACACGCGGCTGCGGCAGCGCAAGACGGGCGCACAGCAGAGAGATCATCCTGCTGCTAATGATGCTTGCTGCGCACGGGCCACTGATCTACTGTGGCTGTGCCTGCCCGCAGGTCGGACCCGTCTGTCGCCGAGCCCAGTGGAACCTTGCGGGCCCCGCACCTGTTGCCGTTCTGGTGCCTCTGCGCGAGCTCCTTGAGCTTCTCCTCCTCGAACTCGCTCCAGGGCGCCCTGCGCATCCTGCTGCTGTTTCCCCCTCCGCCCCTGCCTCCAGCGCGGTCCGATTCGTCCTCATCGTCCTCCAGGCTCGCGGCGGATGAGGGCGCCGCGCCAAAGGCCGCAGCGACGTCCAGCGACGCTGGCAGGCCTTGGCCGTTCCAGGCCATGGGCGCCAGGCCCCCCAGGCTCTGCGCGGCCTGGGCCACGGCCGCGGCCGCCTGCACCGCCGCAGCGAGCGACTCCTCCGCATTGCCACCTAGCGCCTGCTGCTGGGCCGCCAGCGCCTGCTCCAGCTGAAGCGCGGCCGCGTCCATCTTGGGAGCAGCGCAGGAAACGACGAAACCGCTCTGCGAAGCGGCTCTCTGCAGCAGCGGCTGGGCTGTGGCCTGCGTTCAGCGCTGGCCACGCGACGCGAGCTGAGCTGGGTGCGCCGCTGGTGGAGGCTGTTGTGTGGAGCCTGGGCGGAGGGAGAGGCTCGAACTGCCAAGAGAGCGCGGCGCCTCGCGCGTGAGCCGGAGGGGGGACGTGCTGCTCGCTGAGGCACCGCACACACCAGGCCAGCGCCGGCGCTTCGATCTGTGTGCGCAGACCTGCCCTAAGGGTCTGCGTGCACACAGGGCGGTGCAGCAGCGGCAAAGCAGCACGTCAGGGAAGCTTCAATGCCCGGGCCTGGGCCCAAACATGACTTTGCCGCTGGGTCAGGCGGTCGCCTGAGCCCGCAACGGCAAGGGGCAATCGTGCGCTGAGCAGCCTCAGCCGCCCACACTGGTCGCTGGCGCAGGTCGTCGCAGCCACTGGCACGCCACCTGGGCGAGCGGGGCGCCAGCATCGTGCGCAGCGCGGCACAGCACACCTGTGCGTGCGAACAGCTCGGCTTGCACGTGCACGAAACCAAAGTGTCAACCTGACTACGAAGAACGCAACGCCTGACAAACACGCACCCCGAACACAAGTGCATCTGCTTCCCGCCGCCACAGCCCCGAGCAGGCGCCGCGCGCACGGGAAAGCGGGGATGGGAGCCTCCGCGGGGCGCAGCCGACGGTGCCTCCGCCCAAAGACCTGGACGCAGCAGCTGCGCCCCCTTGTTGGTGGCCGGCCCTTCTCCCGCCGCCCCGAGCGCTCTGGCAGCCCACCACTGGTCCACCACGCCACGCCGCCCACCTCCTTCCCGTGTTCCCGGCCTCCCCAACGAATGCAAGCGCCCTTCACACGTCGACGCGGCGAGCAAGCGAGAGACCCCACGCGACACAGGACGCCGGCAACAGCGCAGCCCCACCGTGCGACAGCTCTGCAAGGGTGAGAGGTCAGGTCACGAGACTCGGGTCAGGAGAGGGCACGGCGCAGCAGCGGCAAGGCCCCAGGCGTGCCCCAGCCGCGCACACACGCCACAGCGTCCGCACACGCGCACAAGGCGTCCGATCCAGGAACCAACACGTCAGGAGGGGGGTGGGGCGGCCCACATCATCGTGGAGGAGCGGCGGCATCCACAGGGAAAAAACCTTTGGGCGCGCCCTGGCGTGAGGCCGTAGGGTTGCGCACCAAAGGCGGGGCTACGATGCACACACACGCACACACACACATGCACGCCGCCTTGCGACATCGTGACAAAGGCGTGCCACGCAGGCCGCAACGGGCATCGTCACAAGGAAGAGAGAGAGGACGCGACTGCTACACAACTGCTCCCTGCGTGTTGTGGCTGGATCTGCCTTGCTCTGCAGTGCCCTCGCGTCGCGCCTGCTTTGGGAGGCCAGAGCAGACAGGGCAGAGCGCCAAAACTGTGCGTGCAGCGGCGGCGGCGCCGAGGGACACGTTCTGGGGCGAAAGAGAGGAGATATGGGTGCGGCGCGCGGCGAGGACGACGACGACGCTGCTCCTTGCGGGCGGGAGACAAGGAGCAGGTGCGTAGACAAGCCGCGCGCGGCGCAACCGCTGCTGCTGCTACGCTGCTGCTGCTGCTGCTAAACCTTCCTGACACGTGATGACGATGCGCCTGTGCTCAGCAAACGAGACCAGACGTGAGGAAAGGCGGCCCCCCTCTTCCCGTCACGCAAAACAAACGCTGCTCTGCTGCCCTGGGTTGGTACACCCTTCCCCGCCACACCACCGCGCCCCAACAACGCCAACTCCTCCCTTGCCCAACAGGGCCACCTCCTCTTCCGCCTCTAGCACACCCACAGCGTGGACAAGCAAACCGCCACGAGTCCTTACGCCGCGTGCATGATTGGGCCTAGGGGATAGCTCAATGGCGGGCTCTCCAGCACCACCTGCGCACCGCCCCCTCCGCCCGAGCCGCCCCGGCTCCCCACCCCACCCACCACCTCGTCGCCCGCCGCCGGCCCGCCGCTCACACCCGCCGCCACCGCCGCCGCCGCCCGCAGCGCCTGGTCCAGCCGCGAGGCGCTCCCGCGGCCCCCGCCGCCGCCGCCGCCGCTGCTGGTGCTGCGGCAGGAGCTCCGAACGCTCCCGCCGAACGAACCGGACGCGGCCGCCGGCAGCACCAGCGTGGACGCCGCCGTCTTGCCGTTGGGCGGCGCGGCGGCGGCGGCGGCGGTGGCGCGCGAGGCGGCCAGCGGCCCGGGCACCGGCACGCGCCCGGCGGCGGCGGCGCGGCCCAGCTGCAGCAGCTGCAACTGCGACGCCGTCATGGCGGCGCCGGGCGCCGGCTGCGGGTAGGCGCGCAGAGGCGCCGCCTCCTGCTGCTGCTGCTGCTGCTGCTGCTGAGGAGCAGGAGGTGGTGGGTAGGCGCCGCGCAGAGGCGCGGCGGCATCGGGCGCGTGCAGGCCAGAGGGCGGGCCCGACGCCGGGAGAAAGAGGCTGCCGTCCGAGGCGTCGAGCGCCTGCAGGCTGGCGCTGCTGCCCGCCACGTTCCACCACGGCGGCTGCGACGCCAGCTGCGGCGGCGCCGCCTGGCCTCCTCCCGCGGAGGCGAGGTGGTGCTGCTGGAACGAGGTGGGAGGGTAGCGGCCGCCGGCGGGCGTGGCGGCGGCGGTGAAGGCGGCGGCGCCGGCGTTGCTGCTGCTGGTGAGGCTGTCGGAGCGGTAGCGCTTGCTCGCCATGCCTGGCGGCGGCGCCGCCGGCCACCCGTGCTGCTGCTGCTGCTGCTGCTGCTGCTGCAGCTGCTTGGCCAGGGGCGCGGCGGCCGGCGTGGCCGGCCCGGCGGCGGCGACGACGTGGTGGTGGTAGCGCGGCGACTGCGAGGTGGGCGTGGGCGGCGCCGCCGGCGCGCCGCCGCCGCCGCTGCTGCCGGCGTAGGCGGCCGGCGGCGGCGAGCCCACTGCGCCGAGGCTCACGCTCGTTGCCGCCGACGACGCCGGCACGCCGCCGCCGCTGGCGGCGGCGACGGCGCGGAACGAGTTTAGAAGCTCCTGCTGCGAGGGCGGCGGCGGCGGCCAGCGCAGCGGCGGCACCGCCGGCGGCGCGCCGCCGCCGCTCTCTGCGGTGGCGCCCAGGTGGTGCTGCCGCTTGTGCGCGTGCAGCGCTGAGCTGGCGGTGGGGCTTGCGGCAAAGGAACTGCCGGGTTCATCGCCCCACCACTGCTGCTGCGGCGCCGGCGCGTGGTAGAGGCCTGAGGCGGTGGCGGCGGCAGCGGCGGCGAGCGGGGAGGCGAGGTTGGCGCTTGCGGCGAGCGAGTTGCGCCAGCGTGCGGCGTGCACCACAGCGTCGTAGACGCCGGGGGCCCAGGGCGACAGCGGCGGCGCGCTGGGGTGCGGCTGCTGCTGCGGGCCGTGGGCGGTGGCGGCGACGGAGGTGAGGCTGCGGTGCGTGGGGCAGGCGCTGGCGGCGCCGCCGCCGCTGGTGGGCGGCGCGGCGGCCGGGAGCACCCAAGTGGAGGGGGGCGGGAGATGCGCCGCTGCGTGGGGCGCCTGCTGGTGCAGGTGAGGGTGGCTGCCGCTGTAGGGGGGGTGCAGGTGCGTGGACGAGACGTGCACGCTGACCATGCAGGCGCCGTCGTCGTGGCCGCCGCCGCCGTGCGCCGCCGCGCCCAAGCCCTCGCCGGGGTGCAGCTGCATGGCGGCGGGCGCGTCGTCCAGCCGCTTGGCCCAGCTCCACAGCATGGCGCCGTGCTCCGCCTCGGGGCCGCCGTGCGCAAAGCCCTCGCTAGGGTACGCCATCCCGCCATGCGGGGTGCCGTCGGCGTCGCCGTCGGCGCAGGAGCAGTTTGGCGACGCCAGGGCGGCGGCGGCGGGTGTGGAGGCGGCCAGCGAGCCCGTGGCCGTCACCATGGTCGATGGCGCGTCGGACGTGGCGGCGTCGCCGCTCGCCGCGTGCTGCGCCGTGCTGTGCGTGCTGTGCGAGCGCGTGTGCACCACCCGCAGGTGCACGCGCGGCAGCGGAAGCTCCACGGCGTTGCACGCCACGATGGACGAGGCCGCCGCCGCCGCCGAGGGCTGCTGGGGCATGGCCAAAGCCCTGGCCATGTCGTGGGCGGCGACAGGGTGCGTGGCGCCGCTGAGCTGCCACCAGCCTCCGGCGGGCGACTTGTGTGCGGGCTGTGTGTTGGTGGCTTGCGTGCGGGTGGACTTGCGAGGCGGCGGGTGCGGCGGCGGCGGCGCGGAGGAGGCGTTTGCGGTCGGCCGCAGCGCCACGAGCATCCCTGCGCGGCGCGCACAGCACGAGAGGCAGGACGGGGCGGTGAGGTGCCGGATGACCGCCGAGACGACGCCTGCGTGAGGAGTGAGGGGCGCCCCTGCCACTGCGGCGAATCGCCGCACACTGAGGCACTGCTTGAGCACCGAGGCAACGCCTTGCGTGCGAGGGCTGAGGGGCGCCCCTGCCACTGCGGCGGATCCTATTGCCACACGCTGAGACACCGCCTGAGCGCCGAGGCGCCGCCTGCGTGCTAGGGCTGAGGGTCGCCCCTGCCGCGCATGCGCACGCACCGGGCAGCACGCCGGGCGGCGCCAGGTGCCAGAGCCTCCAGTGCATGAGCAGCATGGTGCCGTTGTGCCGCAGCGCGTAGGCCTGCTTCTGGCAGCACGAGCGGCACTGTGGGTAGTAGCGCTGCCGCAGAGAGCGCTGCAGGTCCTCCCGCTGCACGTACGCCCACGCCTGCGCGCGCATGCATGCACGCACACACGCCAGAGGGCGCTCGAGACGGCAACAGTGGCAGAGTTGTCCAGAGTCTGGTGCTTGCTGATCCTCCTCTGGTCCTGGCGCCTGTCATTTCCTTGGCCCCGCTCCCTCCTGCCCTCGCCTGCCCCCACCCAGCTCGCAGAGCGCCTCACCCGGCTCAGCGCCTGCTGCAGGGGCCCCTGCGACGCGCGCTGCAGCTCCCGCTGCTTGAGCGACGCCTGAAGCTCCGTGAAGGACTTGGACGGCGGGATGTGGTCGCCAATCACCTC
>VFQP010002822.1_pt1 | contig 18717 bp, 22 predicted proteins | sample 3512351 | NCBI WGS metagenome assembly VFQP01 (sample SAMN10412372, study PRJNA504923) | tailings metagenome | isolation source: Relicate 1 Philex TSF1 revegetated site | place: Philippines: Tuba, Benguet | collected 2017-08-29
AGTCAACTCGGGGTGTGCGGCTCGCCGGAGCCGTGAGCGCCACCATTGATGTGGCGTGCGGCCAACGCGTTGCTTGCGGGTGTGCGCAGGAGGGCCAGGTCCTGACGGACCTGGTGGGCTCTGCCTTCTACGTGGCCCCAGAGGTGCTCAAGCGCTCGTACGGCAAGCAGGCGGACATTTGGTCATGCGGCGTCATCCTCTACATCCTGCTGTGTGGCACGCCGCCCTTCCACGGCGAGACCACGCAAAAGATCTACCAGCAGGTGCAGAACAAGACGCTGGACCTGGAGTCGCCGCCCTGGAACCGCATCTCAGGTGAGCCACTCTGCGCGCCTGTACGCCTGCTTTGGTGGTGTGCCTGCGGCGGACGCGTGCTCGGAAGAATGCCGCGCTGCAGCAGCTCTGTTAAGCAACGCGTTGGCCCTAACGTGCGCTTGCTGCGTTGGCCCTAACGTGCGCGTGCTGCGTGCGCGCAGAGCCGGCCAAGGACTGCGTGCGCAAGATGCTGTGCCGGGACCCGGCGCAGCGTGCCACGGCGCTGCAGGTGCTCAAGCACGACTGGATGCGCGAGAACGGCGTGGCGGCCGACAACCCCATCCAGCTCGAGGTGCTCACGCGCATCAAGAACTTTGCCGGCATGAACCAGCTCAAGAAGGAGGCGCTCAAGGTGAGGCGCGGCCGCGTGGTGTTGGTGTTGGGTGGGTTGGTGCTGGGGCTCAGCAGGAGGCGTGGGGCGGGCTCAAGGAGGAGGCGCTCACGGTGCGTGCAATGTGCTGTGGTGCTGGGGAGCGACGCTGCCCGAGCTCACACGCCAGCGGGCGAGCTGGTCGCCCACCCGTGGGTGCGCAGGTGATCGCGGGCAACCTGCCGGTGGACGAGATCTCTGGGTGGCGCGAGATGTTCATGGAGATTGACAAGGACCGCAGCGGCACCATCACCATTGACGAGTTCTCGGCCGCCATCAAGCGCAAGGGCCAGGCGGCCAACCAGATGGAGCTCATGCGGCTCATGGAGGTGATGAGGGGGGGGGGAAGATGAGGGTGCAGCGCCACAACCACATGCAGCACACCTCTCGAGTGCATTGCTCCCTGCAAGCGGCTGCTGCGGGTGTTGAGCGCTGTGTCGCGAGTGGCCGTGGCGCGCCTGTGTGGCAGGCGGCGGACCTCAACGGCGACGGCACGCTCGACTACGAGGAGTTCCTGGCGGCCATGCTCAACGCCGCCAAGCTGGAGCGCGAGGAGAACCTGGTGGCGGCGTTTGAGAAGTTCGACCTGGACGGCAACGGCAGCGTCTCGCGCAGCGAGCTGCAGCAGGTGCGCCGGCGCACCCGCAGAGAGGGGGGGGCGGGGCGCCCTGCTTGAGACACGCGTGTGGATCAGCGCGTCATGCTTTGCCAGCCTGTGCATCGGCCACGTGCGTGCAGGCGCTGCGCAACATGCAGCTGAGCGAGGCGGAGATCACCAGGACGCTCGAAGCCGTGGACGCCGACGGCGACGGTGAGTGACAATGCGGGCAAGCGCCGGGCGGGGGAGGCGACGCGGCGCACTGGCTGCGCGTGAGAGCGACCATGCCCTGATTCTGCTGGTGCTGCTGCGCGTGCAGGAGAGATCAACCTGAACGAGTTCTGCCAGATGATGCGGGAGATGTGAGTCTGAGGCGGCGTACCGCCCACCAAGACGACGACGCGAGACAGGCCCCTGCTCGTCGGAGCAGGGAGGACTCCTTTGGACCGAGTGCACATACGCGCATACAGACGGCAGGGCCTGCGTCCTGCTGCCACTGCACTGCACTTCACGCATGATGACCGCCCCCCGCGATCCCCCTTCTCCCCTGCCTCAGCACCACCAGCACTGCGACGTCGAAGATTCATGATGTGTGATCACCTGCGTGGCCTGCTCTTCGCGCATGCTCGTTCGCTCGCCCGCCTTTGACTGTTGAACATGGAACCCTCGATCGATGGTGCACGACTCGACGAGCGGCTCCGCGAGCATCCGCGAAGCAGCAGAGGCACAGAGCAATGGAGGGCCACCTGGAGCTGTGCTTGATGCGTGGCGAGGACCTGGCGAATGTCGAGCGCTTTGGCAAGCAGGACCCCTACGCCGTGCTCACGGTCGGATCCAGGAGCGTGCGCTCGACAACGCACACTGACGGCGGCAAGCACCCGGTGCGTGCGCGCACGCGCGGAGGGGGGTTTTCTCTTTCTTTCCCGCTGGGCGCGGGTCAGAGCACCGGGTGGCGCCGCTTCAGGCCCGCTGGCCAGCCCCGCCGGGAAGGAAAGCCAGCCAGTGGTGCTGCCGCCGTGGGGGAGCAGCACCACTGCTGAATCGCTCCCAGTGGGGCAGCTTTGTTGCGGAGTGCGCGGGCCCGCCGCCGGGCGGGGGAGAGCACGCGATGAAACAGCAGCATCGTCACGTTCCAGCCAGCATCCAGCATGGCCATGCGTGGGCACGAGTGGGAGCGCCGCATGCATGTCGGAAGATGGAGTGCGATGGAGAGAGTGAGGCGCCTCGATGGTGTTCGTCGCCGCTGCGCTTGCGTAGATGTGGAACCAGATGTTCACCTGGCCCAACGTCCACGAGAACGACACGCTGACGATTGACGTCTACGATGAGAACACCGTCATGTCGGACACGGCGATTGGCAGCGCCAAGACCAAGCTCAAGCAGGTGCTGACGCTGGGCTCCATGGACATGCGCCTGCCGCTCACCACGACAAAGGGCAAGCAGCAGGGCTTTGTGGTGCTGCGGGGCATCTACCGCCGGGGCTCCATGGCGCCCACCGCCGTGGGCGTGGTGACCGTCAACCCCGGCTCCATGGCCGCCTTCAAGCAGGCGCCGGTGAGCGCCGTTCAGCGGTCTCCAGTGCACTTGGGTGTGATCATCGCCCTGGCAGCCCTTATGTGCGATGACGCGCCACGCTGCTCTGCTGCCTGCAGCCACGGCCCACGTCGGGCTACCGGCCTGGGCTCTGGATCCTGCCCACGTACAAGTGAGGGCGAGAGCAGGGCGGTGGGAGAGGCGCGCCATGCGGACTCACGCAGCGCACCTTTGCGACGCTGAACGTAGGTGCAAGGACGCGTGGGAGCCGTACCGCAAGGGGCGCGTGCTTGGCCAGGGGTCGTACGGCACCACGTACCTGGCGGTGGACTCGGCCAGCAACCAGCAGGTGGCCATCAAGGAGATCAGCAAGCGGCGGCTGGCCACGGCGGCCGAGGTGGAGGACGTGCAGCGCGAGGTGCAAATCATGCACCACCTCCAGGTGCGTCGGCGCCGCGCTCGCGCGCTTGCTCGCTCCAGGTTGGCGACACCCGGCCTCCCTGGCAGAGCGCATTGTGAGCGTGGCATTCGCACGGCGCTGCGTTGCAGGGGCACCCCAACGTGGTGGAGCTGCTCAAGGTGCACGAGGACAAGGCCTACGTGCTCCTGGTCATGGAGCTCTGTACGGGTGAGCCGGCGGGCCTCGCGTGCAGCGGGCTGCTGCTCTGTGCTGCTTGCGTCACGCAGCATGCTCAACAGCAGAGAGTGTGTGAGCTTGTGCGGCACGCAAGCGCAGGCGGCGAGCTGTTTGACTCCATCATCGCCAAGGGCCGCTTCACCGAGCGCGACGCCGCCTCGGTCATGCGCACCATCCTCAGCGTGGTGGCGCACTGCCACAACATGGGCGTGGTGCACCGCGACCTCAAGCCAGAGAACTTTTTGCTGGCCGACAAGTCGCCCTCGGCGCTGCTCAAGGCTACTGACTTTGGGCTGTCGGCCTTTTTCCAGGTCAGGGCTACGGGGCCAGGCAGCATGTACACGGACAAGGGCTGGGGACCTGCTGCACGCTCACACCTTCTGCGCCCTTCTCATGATGCGGGTGTGCGCAGGAGGGCCAAGTGCTGGCGGACATGGTGGGCTCGGCCTTCTACGTGGCGCCCGAGGTGCTCAAGCGCTCGTACGGCAAGCAGGCGGACATTTGGTCGTGCGGCGTCATCCTCTACATCCTGCTGTGCGGCACGCCGCCCTTCAACGGCGACACGGAGAAGAAGATCCTCCATGAGCTGGCCACCAAGCCCCTGGACCTGACGTCGCCGCCCTGGGACCGCATCTCAGGTGCGCGCCCGAGATTTTTGCGTGCTGGGGGGGGGGGGGCGCGAAAACACCACAGACCTTGGTGCTCACGCCTCCTTGTGTTTGCCTCCTTGGCTGCTTGGTGCGCGCAGAGCCGGCCAAGGACTGCGTGCGGCGCATGCTGTGCCGCGACGTGCACCAGCGCGCCACCGCCGCCGAGGTGCTCAAGCACGACTGGATGCGCGAGAACGGCGTGGCGGCCGACAACCCCATCCAGCTCGAGGTGCTGGCGCGGCTCAAGAAGTTCGCCGGCATGAACCACCTCAAGAAGGAGGCGCTCAGGGTGCGTGCCACAGGTGGCGGGCGGCGGCACTGACATCGCGGCAGCCGGAACCGCACTGAACGCGGTTCTGCGCACGTGCGTGCGGCGCGCAGGTCATCGCCTGCAGCTTGCCGGTGGACGAGATTTCGGGCCTGAGGGAGATGTTTATGGAGATGGACAAGGACCGCAGCGGCACCATCACGGTGGACGAGTTCACGGCGGCCGTGCGGCGCAAGGGCCAGGCAGCCAACCAGTACGACATGGCGCGCATCATGGAGGTGAGCTCTTTTTGCGCAGCAAGGAGAGGGGCTGGCGCAGTCGTGGCCTGGCGGGGCCCGTGCGCCCGGCATGTCGTGCGGTGCCCGACACGTGAAGGCGCGCACAACTGCAATGCAGGCCGCCGACCTGGACGACAATGGCACGCTCGACTACGAGGAGTTCCTTGCGGCCATGCTCAACGCCGCCAAGCTGGAGCGCGAGGAGAACCTCATGGCGGCGTTTGAGACGTTTGACGTGGATGGCAACGGTCGGTTGTCGGTCGGCGAGATCATGCAGGTGCGCACGATGGTGCCGCAGACCGGTGTGTGGAGGTGGTGCGCCACGGTCTGTGCTCTCGCGCGCGTCCCTCCAACCTCCTGGTCCACCTCGGGTCCTGCGCAGGCGCTCAGACAGATGAAGCTGGGCGACGACCAGATCCGGCAAATCATGCGCGAGGTGGACCAGGACGGCAACGGCGAGGTGGACTACAACGAGTTCGCGCTCTTCATGCGCGGCTACAACTGAGGCTACCTGGGAACGCTGACGACACAAAATGGACTGCATCGCGCGGGGCGACGACGCACGTGGGGCCCTTCATCCTTGGAGAGCACTGTGGACTCTGTGCATGCTGCTCTGATGGTTGTTTCCCTCCTTCATCCTGCCGCTCCCGTCAACCTGGACTGCGCCACCTGTCGCGAATGCGCCACCTGTCGCCGGTTCGGGCGTTCAAGGCGCGGGGCCGATTGTCTCGAAGGAGATCCTTGCACGAGGCCAGCAGACGGTCGGCCCAAAGAGCGCACAACAACTCCCCACACGCTTCGCCGGGCCCCCTCCATCGCGCGGGGGCCAAGCAGCTGACGCGATGACACGCGCTTTGGGGGCCTCGCACCCTCGCGCCCCCGCTGCGGCGCCGCTCGCCGCCAAGCAAGGCACACCAGCACCTCCAGCATGCGCGCATCGCCGGAGCGCACCCCGATGGCCAAGATCGGCGCCGCGGCCCACGCAGTCGCCCAGAGCCACACCTTTGGCGCAAGTGGCCACCTCTCCCCAGCAGCAGGCGCAGCAGCAGCAGCAGCAGCAGCAGCAGCACCAGCAGCAGCAGCAGCAGCAGCAGGCGCTCGTGCGCGTGGCGAACCTGGCCAGCGCCTTCGGCAAGGTGGCCAGGCGCCTCCCCGTCCTGCAGAACCCAGCGGCGGCGCAGCAAGTCATCGCCGCGCTGCGCCTGGGGATCTCGCTCCTGGACGGCGCGCCGCCCAGGGCGGACGGCCGTGACCCCATCACGCGCGCCGTGCGCCTCTGCGTGCTGCTGGCCGAGCTGGCCGCCGTGGGCCTGCCCGTGGACGCCGACGCGCTCGCCGCCTGCGTGGTTGCCGAGGTGGCGTCCCACACCAGCGGCACCGGCCACGACCACGGCGCGGCGCACCACCTGGACCACGGCCTCATCGCCTCCAAGCTGGGCGACCGGGTGGCGGCCCTGGTGCACGACATTCTGCGCGTGCGCACCGCTCCCGAGCGCACCGAACTCCTGGACGACCAAGCGGCCAGGTGAGCACGCAAGAGGCAGTGCCGTGGGGCATGCCGCCTCCTATCTCTCATGGCACGTTGTGCAACACATGCCCTCCTCCGCAGCGCGCTGCGCGAGTGGTGCATCGCGTTCAACGACATCGTGGCCAACGTGGTGGAGGTGGTGGCGCGGTGGGACGCGCTGCAGCACATGGACGCGCTGCCGCTGTGGGAGCGCCAGCAGCTGGCGGTCGAGAGCCTGCAGGTCTGGGCGCCGCTGGGCCACGCGCTAGGGCTCGGCGCCATCAGCAGCAACATGGAGGACATTTGCTTCCAGGTGCGCTCGCCTGCCGCCTGCCTGCGGCCGAATGCCGATGGTGCGAAGCAGCCAAAGTATGGGCGGCATGCGGATGGGGCGCGTGGGCGGATGCGCGGATGATGGGCGCAGGTGCTTTTCCCCGAGTCGTACCTGCACACGAGCGAGTGGCTGCGCACCGTGGCCGAGCCCGCCGAGGACGCGCTGCTCACGGCGCAGGAGCAGCTGCTGCGCGCGCTGGAGGAGGACGCGCGCTTTGGGCAGCTGGCCGCCGGCTGCCAGGTGCGTTCCTTGCCCTTTCCCACCTCGGGCCTGGCTTGCTGGCAGGCTGGCTGGCGTGTCATGACCCGCCTGCTTCTTCTTCTTCTTGCGGGAGGTCGAACATCTGTGGCTGCGGTGCTTTGCGCGGTGGTGGTGCACGCAGATGCGCACGCGGACCAAGAGCCTGTTCAGCATGATGAAGAAGCTGCTGCGGCTGGGCGACATGGCGCGGGGCGGGCGGCGGCACGACCAGGTGTTTGACCTGCTGGGCATGCGCGCCGTGGTGCAGCCGCGCCAGGACCTGCCGCCCGACGAGGTGCGCCGCCCTCACTCTTTGCTGCGGCGAAACCATTTCCAACCCACCCGCTCCGCGCTCAGCTCTGCGACCTCCACCACTAGTGCTTCTGCCAGTGATGACCTCACCACCGCCTCGCTGCTGCTGCTGATGTCGTTGGCGCAGGCGGAGCGGCTGGCCACGCAGGCGTGCTACGTGGTGCAGGACGTGGCGCAGCGCCTGTGGCACGTGGTGCCGGGCCGTTCAAAGGACTACATCGCCAGGCCAAAAGCGTCGGGATACGCCTCGCTGCACCTCACCATCTGCATGCACAGCGTCGTGCAGCGCGCCTCCGCCTCCTCCTCCTCCTCCGCTCCCTCCTCGGGAGCAGCCCAGCAGCCGCACGGCGGCGGCGGCGGCGAGTGCTCGGACGCTTGGCTCCCGCAGCGGCAGTCGGCGCCCAGCGACGGTGGCAGCAGCAGCAGCGGGGACGACGGCGGCAGCAGCGGGGAGCGGGGCGGGCTGGAGCGCGGCGGCGTGGCGGCGCCCCGCGCTGCGGCGTACCTCGAGCTGCAGGTGCGGACGCAGTCCATGGACGACCGCGCCGAGATGGGAGAGGCCTCGCACTCGTCATACAAGGGCGGCCTGGACGCGCGGCAGGCGCGGCTGCTGCACGACTGGAGCCGCGAGCTGCACGCGCGGCTGCGGCTGGCGCGAGGCGGCGCTGGCGCCGGAGGCGCCTACAAGCTGCTGCTGCCGCCGTCGGTGGTGGCGCAGCAGGTGGGCGCGTTTTCGCTGCTCGACAGTGTGGACCTGGACGGGGACGTGGTGCAGCTGCCGCCCTCGGGCGCCTCGTCCTCTTCTGCGGCGTGGGCCGGCGGCAGCTGGTACTCGGGTGGTGCAGGCGGCAGCAGCGGCAGCCAAGGGTCAGGGCAGGGCGCGGAGGCGGGGGCGCGCGGCGACGCGTCGTGGCCGCCTCCCTCGACGTCGGGCCCCAGCAGCCCGTACGTCTCGCTGTTCAACGCCTTTGACCGCGACGGCAACGGGCGCTTGTCCGTGGAGGAGCTGCGGGAGCAGCTGAGGGAGCTGGGCGTGCCGTCGTGGTCGCCCGCCGCAGCAACGCCTCCCGCGCCCGCCACCCCCGCTGCTGACCTGGCGGCGTCACCTCCCCCGCCTCCTGCTGTGCTGCGCCGGGGCAGCACGCCCGGCATCATCACGTTTGACGCGGCGGCCGACGCCGAGGCGATTGACGCGTGGGTGCGCATGACCGAGGCGGGCGCGCGGGAGCAGCAGCAGCTGGAGGAGGAGGAGATGCAGGAGGGGGACGCCGGCGGCACGTCTGCGCTGGCCCAGGCGCCCGGCTTCATGACGAGCCAGGAGCTCACGTTCCAGGAGTTTGCCCAGCTGCTCAAGCAGGTGACGGCAGGGGACTGCTTGGTGCCCGGGAGGGTGGCGGAGCTTTCATGACATGGCACTCCACACGCGCTCCACGAAGCAAAGCGCGACGATGACGACAACAACTCAGAGGGCTGAGCTCGTCTCGATGAGGCCCACTCTTTTTCAATGGATACTTCCGAGTCGCAACGCACAAGCAGCACGCACCGCACGCACTTGCTGGGGGTGCGTGAACTGGGTCATGGTGCGTCCCACGCCCCTGCGACAACCCAAGTGCTGCTGTGGCGTGCCCGTGGTGCGCAGGCGGGCGCGGTGCGGGACCAGCAGCTACTGCTGGCGCGGCAGCAGCAGCAGCAGCAGCAGCAGGCGGAGAACCAGTGAGAGAGGGGCGAGGCACCTGACACATTCTTTTTTCGCTGTTCGTTTGGGCTGCTGAAGCTTGGACCATGCGCACCAGACTGCCTGTATTGAGAGTGTTTCGTTCATCTTGTTGTGCTCATGGCGCTCGCCTCTGCTTTTGCTCTTCCCGCTCGCTGCCAAGCTCTTCTTAGACGCGCGCCTTGGGTGCAACGCACGTTCCCGCGGCCCCACGTTGCAGCAGGCCTCATCCCACGGGGACAGCAGCGGGCTGCAGCGTGACGAGCGGCGCCAGCTTGGCGGCAAAGGAGCCTATCGCTTGGGCGGCCACTGCGTGCGTGCCGTCGCGCACCCGTGTCCGCACGTCCATCACGTACTTGTTGTCTGCGCGCAACAGGCCGCACACACGTCAGCACAGCCACGGGCAGTGGACCCTGTGCAGCTCGCAAGCGCTGCAGGCATGCTGCTCTGCTCACTCGGCTGAACGGTCTTCTGAGGCGCCGGCAGCGTGAGCGTGGTGGCAATGACGTCCACCTGCGCCGCATGGCCAGCCAAACAGCACCCACTGTCACCCAGGACGTGTGGTCAGAGCGCACGCAGGCCAAGCAAAGCACGCCGGCGCGACTCGCCTGCAGCTCAAACCCGTCGTGCATGCAGATGTACTCGTTGCCGCGCTTCTCAATCGTGTAGTCGTGCCGCGCGCCCAGCCCCTGCGGCCCGTCAGATGCATGCGCAGCGCAGCGGCTAGGAATGTCGTGTGAATGATGACGTGTGAATGAGGGCGCCGTCCGCCTTCCAGCGCGGGCATTGTGCACGTCTCACCAGGAAGAACTCGGGCGTGCTGGCCGTCGTGCAGGCGCTCTCCGTGATCTCCCGGACGGCTGTGGGCAGCCCCGCCGCAGCTGGCCCGCGCAGCGGCAGGCCTTCGTGCTGCACCAGCCACCTGCACAGGACGGCCGACGACCAGCGGACCAGTGGCGCATGGACTGCAGCAGCTGCGCCAGCCATGCTGTGCGCCCAGGAGCTCGCCTGACGTCTTGTTGCTGCGCTGGCTGCGCGCCAGCTGCCGCCTTGGCCTTTGCGTCCTGGATGGAGCGCGACACGCGCAGCTGCGTGCTGGTGGTCCCGCCCATCAAGGGCACCGTCAGCACCATCTCCTGCACCGCGATCGCCCTAACGTGCATGCACAGGCCGCGAAGCACCGTGGCCAGCGGCTGCACGTTCTGGTTGGGCACAATGCCAAACGCGCGGCACTCGGTGCGCTCCTGGCCCAGCGCGGCGCTGCTCATTGGGTTGCTAGGGCGGAGAAGACTGCGTGGGCAACTGCACCCAAAGGCACGAGACCGACGCGCACGGTGCGCCCTCGGGGCTTGCGGGCCGCGCACTGCGCCAAGGGGGTGCTTGGCTCGGGAAGGGAAGCAGCAGCTGCTCAGCGGATTGACTGCAAGGCTGGTGGGCAAGGATCAGCCATGTCAGCAGCGTCGGTGGCGCAGGTGGTGGACCTGAGCTCCGTGCAGGGCCACCATGAACCGTCGGCGAGCAAGGTGCTGCTGCGGCACCTCACCCGACCCAAGTCGCAGGAGCTGCTCATACGCTCGGCGCTGCTGTGCAGCATCTGGGTCCTGGCGTTCAGCACGCGCCTGGTGAGCCGAGCCCTCGCTGTCGCACGACAGAGACGCGCGCGCCGCTCAGAGAACTCCTGCTGCGAGTGGGCGACGCCGGATGGGGACGTGAGGGGGACAGGGTGGAGCGGCGAGGGGAAAGATCTGCGAGATCCCCCTCCCCAGCGGGCCTCTGATCCTGCTCGCAGTTCTCGGTGCTGCGCTACGAGAGCGTGATTCACGAGTTCGATCCCTACTTCAACTACCGCTCGACCATCAAGCTGGTCTCCGAGGGCGCGTACGAGTTCTGGAACTGGTTTGATGCAGAGTCCTGGCACCCGCTGGGCCGTGTGGTGGGAGGCACCGTCTACCCGGGCCTCATGTTCACCGCAGCGGCCCTCTACAAGGTGCAGCACGTTGGTGGGCGGGTGGGGCGTCAAGAAGAACGGGGGGCCGGCAGCCACAGCGGGCACACCTGCGCGCACACGAGCCCTCGCACAGGTGCTGGAGTTCTTGACAGCGACCGTCAAGCTCAGGGACGTGTGCGTCTTCACGGCGCCCTTCTTCGCGGGCAACACGGTGCGCGGGCGCTCACGCCTGACGCGCTGTCCTCCCGCTCCCCTCCCAGCAAGCAGCAGAGCAGCACCTGGAGCCTGCTCTCCGTTGCGCCGCAGGCCATCGTGGTGTACCTGTTCGGCACTCTGATCAAGGACAGGGGGGCGGGCCTGCTCGCCGCCGCCTTCATCTCAATCGTGCCGGGTGCGCGCCCCCCGCACCACACAGCGTGCTTGCCGCGTGCTCCACGCGCCACGCACCAGAGGGAGATCCCGAACTGACGCCGGCGTGCGTGCGTGCGGGTGTGGCGCGCCTCCGCGGCCGCAGGCTACATCTCACGCTCGGTGGCGGGGTCGTTTGACAATGAGGCAGTGGCCATCTTTGCGCTGCTGCTCACCTTTTACCTGTGGGTGCGCGCCGTGCACAAGGGCACCATCTCGGCGGCCGTCTGGTGCGCCTTTGCCTACCTCTACATGGCAGCCAGCTGGTGCGCCGGGGGGCGCTGCTGCTGTGCGGGCGGGTGGGGCTGGGAGCCACGGACGGAGGGAGGGCGAGCCTGGGCAAGGCGCGTGGCAAGACCACCAGCAACGCGTGGCGAGGCGCTGCGCTCTGCGCGCCGCAGGGGCGCGTACGTGTTCATCAGCAACCTCATCCCGCTCTACGTCATCCTCATGGTGGCGCTCAGCAGGTGTGCGGGGCGCGGACACACGGGCTCAGAGCAGAGATGGGGCCCAGCAGCAGCGGCGGCAGGCGCCACCTGGACGCACTGCACGTCGGGCAGGGGCGGCTGATGCGGGGCGCGCCCCGCCAGACGTGGGCTGAGCGTCAAGAGCGCCCGTGCAGGCGTCGGTGGTTGACGCCGAGGTGGGGTGCTGGGGGTGGCGTGCACGCAGGTACACGCGGCGCCTGTACGTGGCTTACAGCACGCTCTGGGCTGTGGGCTCCCTCCTGGCCATGCAGGTGAGGGCAGCCAGGGCCCAGGCGCAGCTTGTGCTCCTGTCCGTGCCCACGGCGTCGCTTGCTCTGGTGCTCGCTTGCAGCAAACCGGGTTGTGCGGCGGGTCGGTGGCTGCGCGCAGATCCGCTTCATCGGCTTCAACCACATCGTCTCCACCGAGCTGCTGGCCTGGAACGCAGTGTTTGTCGGCCTCCAGGTGCGGATCCACCTCGCACGCAACAGGAGCCAGGGGGGGAGGGCGGACGGATGGGCGCCCGCCCTTGAACCGGTGCCCGGCCCGCCCACCCAGCGACGCGCTCCCTCTGGCGCGGAGCGCACGCCACTGTGGGGCGGGGGATGGGTGACGTGTGAGGAGGCGCGGTCATGCCATTGCGTGGCGGTTGCCTGGGCGCTGGCACCTGGTGCGCAGGTGCTGGAGCTGATCCTGTACCTGCGCGCCAAGCTGGGCGACCGCATGTTTGAGCAGCTGGTGGCGCTGCTGGCCTCGGCGGCCGTGGCAGGCGGAGGCGTGGTGCTGGCGCTGCTGCTGCTCACGGGCAAGCTCAACCCCTGGACCGGCAGGTGCGCCCCCCCCCCCCAAACCTTGGCAGGGCTGCGGCGCCCTCACCTGGGCACCAGTCTCCCTGCCGCCCAGCAGAGCGCCTGTCGCGGGGCAGGGCGGGGCGTCGTCCCTTGGGCACGCGGCGGCCATGCCATCCGTTGCGCGCGTCTCGTCACCACGCCTGCCGTCGTCCCCACGCCGCCTGCCGTCGGGCGCGCAGGTTCTGGACGCTGCTGGACCCCACGTACGCCAAAAAGTTCATCCCCATTGTGGCGTCGGTGTCGGAGCACCAGCCCACCACCTGGTCCTCCTACTTCTTCGACCTGCACGGGCTGGTCTTCCTGGCGCCGCTGGGGCTCTACTTCGCCTTCAAGAAGCTCTCGGACGGGAGCATCTTCCTCATCACCTACGCGCTCACCTCCATCTACTTCTCTGGTGGGTGGGGCGACGCACGACCGCTCCTCTGCTCCGCCTCCGACTGCGCAGCCAGAGCGCACTTGCTCAGCGCCTGCGGCCCTCCCCTGCACGCGAGCCCGGACGCCGGCGCGCGTCAAACGCGAGCCTTGCGGTGCCCCAGCGGGCAGCCAGCGTGCATGCGGCGCGCGACGCGTGGGCTGTTGCCGCGCACGTGCGCCGCGCAGGCATCATGGTGCGCCTGATGCTGGTGGCGGCGCCGTCCTTCGTGCTGCTGGGCGCCGTGGGCCTGTCGGGCCTCATTGGCACGTACATGAAGGATGTGAGGCAGCTGGTGGCGCAGGGCCTGGGGGGCTCGGGCGCCGAGGAGGAGGACAAGGTGCGGGGCGACGCCGGATGGACTTGGCACAGCTCTGCACGCGCGCACGTGGAGACGCGACTGCGTGGCTTGCACACCGATGCGTCCAGGCAATGTTGCTCAGGGCCAGAGCCGCGCTGCGCGCGCTGCGTGGTCTTCCGCCGGGTGTGTGCGTCGCAGGGCGGGCGCAAGGGCGGCAGCAGCAAGGCGGGCAAGAAGGGCTCCGCCGCCGCGCAGAGCACGCAGCTGGACAACCAGCGCGTGTTTGCCGCCGGGCTCATGGTGGTGCTGGCGCTGGGCCTCACCTCGTACGCCACGCACTGCATGTGAGGCCGCGCCGCCCCCTCTTCACGCTCGAGTCGCCCGCTCGCCTGTCCCGGCCCCCTCCCGCGACGCCGCGACGCAACGCCGCTCGGTGTCTTGCGTAGCGCGACGTGATGGTTTCGTGCAGCCTCGTCTCAACACTCACGCACGCTTGCGCGCTGTTTGCTGCGTGGTGCGCAGCTGGGTGACGAGCGAGGCGTACTCGTCGCCCTCCATCGTGCTCATCTCGGGCCACGGGCCGCACCGCGTGGTGCTCGACGACTTCCGGGAGGCCTACTACTGGCTGCGGCACAACACCAAGCCCGACGCCAAGATCATGAGCTGGTGCGCCTCTTTGAGTCAGCAGGCTCCTCTCCCCTTGAGCAGCTACCCCTATCTCGCCGTGGGTGGGGGCGCGCACTTATCAGGACTCTGCCGCCCAAGGTCTCCCTGCTACCCCCATGCGCTCGTGGCTCATGCGTGGTGGCGGCCGGGCTGACGTGCTGCGCGCGCGAGCGTGCAGGTGGGACTACGGCTACCAGATCACGGCCATGGGCAACCGCACCATCATAGTGGACAACAACACGTGGAACAACACGCACATTGCCACGGTGGGCCGCGCCATGGCGTCCAACGAGACCGAGGCGTACAAGATCATGCGCCGGCTGGACGTCGACTACGTGCTCGTCATTTTCGGCGGGCTGTCGGGGTACTCCAGCGACGACATCAACAAGTTCCTGTGGATGGTGAGAGAGGACGTGTTCTGTGCTTTTGTATACACATGCCTTGGCGACGATGGCGGGCGCTCTTTTGCGCTGATGGCCGGGGCGGTGCGCCACGGAGCTCCCGCCTTCGTGCTGCGTGCGCCCCGCCGCAGGTGCGCATCGGAGGCGGCGTCTACCCCGTCATCAAGGAGCAGGACTACCTCGCCAACGTGAGCGCGCGCCTGGGCTTCCCTTCTGGAGCCGTCCTGCGGGGCCTGTGCTGCACGCGGCGCTGTTGCGTGGTGGCTGCTGCGTCGCCAGGCGTGCTCAGTGTGGTGTGGAGCGCTGTGTTGCTGTGCGTGCGTGCGTGCGCGCGTGCGTGCGCAGGGCGACTACACGATTGGCGCACGCGGCACGCCCACCATGCTCAACAGCCTCATGTACAAGCTCAGCTACTGGGACTTCAGCAACATCCGCACCGACCCCAACCAGCCGCCGGGCTTTGACCGCGTCCGCAACATTGAGATTGGTGCGCTGCGGTGTGCTCTTGCCTTGACCCGCACGTGCGACGCCGCACGTGGCGGACGCCTTGTGCGCTCGCTCGCTGAGACTTCACCTTTGCTTCGCGCGTGCTGCTGCTGCCTTTTCAACGCGCAGGCAACAAGAACTACAACCTGGAGACGGTCGAGGAGGCCTTCACCAGCGAGCACTGGATCGTGCGCATCTTCAAGGTCAAGGACCTCGACAACCGGCAATGACAACGCTGCACGCACTGCCTTGCACAATCACGTTGCAAGCGTCCGCGCTTCGCAAGGAAGGAAATCACGCTGTGGTCTAACGGGTGGTCAAAGGAAAGCGGTGGACGGCGGCGCCGTGCCCCCCTGCAGCTGGCGGATGCGCTTCGCCGCCGCCACCACGGCCGGGCGCATGGCGGCCAGCGCGTCGCGTGCCGCCTGCAGCTCGCGCCCCAGTGCCTCGGCCGCCTGGGGAGGCAGAGGGGAGGCAGCGCCGCCGCCGCGCCGGCGCTGCAGCGCCGTCAGCTCCAGCTCCGCCACACGCTGCTTGCAGGCGCTGCGCATGCACCGCCACGGTCAGCAACCACACCATCATGTGAAACAGCCTGCGCCACCGCCACCGCAAACATCAGCTCAACAGCACACAGCAAACGAAGCAGCGCCGCTCACCGGAACTGCTGCAGCTGTGCCTCCAGCCCCGCCAGCTCATCGTCGCCGGCCTCAAGCAGCTGAGCCGTCCAGGTCGCCAGCCCGGGCCCAGGGCCCCCAGCACCCTCCTGCCACGCCTGCTGCTGCGGCGGGAGGCCTGAGCCGCCGCTCCTGCCCACGTCAGGCCCAGGGTCTGCGCCGGGTGCGGACGCAGGCCTCTGGAGCTGGCTCCCGCCCACCAACCACTGCGCGAGGTCGCGCCCGCCACTTGAGTGTGGGCGGAGGGCCGGGCTCGTTACGCCAGCGTATGCACCGCCTCCCGCACCGCCGTCGCCGCCGCCGCCGCTGGGCCCTGGCCCGGCGTCGCGCAGGAAGGCGGGCATGCGCGGCGCCGCACGCTGCCTGGGCGCCGCCGCCGCCGGGCTGAGCGCCGTTAGCACAGGCATGCTGGGAGCGCCGCCTGCACGCTGCGGCTGGAGCGGCGGCGCCAATGGTGGAGGCGCCGGCCAGTTGTGCACGAGCGTCGGCACGGAGGACGTCTCAGGTGCAGGGCCGTGCATGTGCCACGACGAGGGCTTGGTGATTGTCTCGGCCGGATGCGGCGCAACCACGCCTGAGGGTGCGGCAGCTGCCCAGGTGGAGCCGGGCAGAGGCAGGGGCGCCGCCGTGGGGGCCACGGACGGGGCAGCTGGGACGCGGGGCTGCTGCTGAACGGCCGCCAGGCGCGGCGGCGACATGGCCCAGTGCTGCTGCGGCGCGCCCGTCGCCGGCGTTGCGGGTGGCACGCCACCCGCTAGCCATTGCGATGCTTGCGCCGTGGGAGCCCGACTCCCCGCCGGCGAAGCGACAAAGCCTGGGGCTTGAAGAGGTGAGGGCGGCAGCGCCATGAGGTCCTCCCGGAACGGCGGCAGCGGCTGCCGCAAGGTGGGGCTCCGCACCGACGCCCCCACCGCCGGCGCGCGGCCGCTCAGGCCGCCGCCCAGCGCTGCCGCCGTCGCTCTTTGGTCCCGATGCTCAGCGCTGGCTGGCGAGAACGCCAGCCTCGCCGCCGCCGCCGCGGGTCCGCCACCTGCGCCGTGCGGCGGCCCGCCGTGCAGCGCGGAGGCCAGGCGCGCGGCGGCCCTGCCGCGCGCGTGGCGCCGCCAGCGCCGCGCGTAGGGCGCGACGAGCAGTAGCTCCCGGGCCAGCAGTTCTGCCTGCGTGGCGGCGAGGTGCGCGAGGCGCTGCTGCCGGCGGGCCAGGCCCACGCGCAGCCACTGCGCCGCGCCCTGGCGCTGCAGCATGAGGGCGTGCAGCTCCAGCGCCTCCTGCTTGTCGCGCGCCTTGGCGTGCCGGTGGCCCACGTACCACCTGCGAGAGGGCCCGATAGTGCAAATGCACACACGTTTCAATGACATTCCAACTACGAGGCACGCTGGGCCGTCGCAGCGGATCCGCTGCGCCCCCCTACCTGAGCGCGGCGAGGCCGTGCCGCAGCAGGGTGGCGGCGCGGTGCTGCCCCGCCTCGCGCAGCGTCTGCGCCTTGGCCCGCCGCCGCCGCATGAAGTCGCGCCACGCTGGCCACGCCGCGCGTGCCAGGCAGCGCTCGGACCAGTGCTGCCGCGCGCGCGCCGCCATGATCTGCTTCCAGTGCGCGCGGCGGACCGCCTGCTGCCACGCCGCGAGAGCCGCGCGCTGCCGCGCCGCCCGCCAGTGCGACGCCGCTCGCGCCTCCTGCACAGTCCACAGAGCAACACCTCCTCGCACGGATTGTCGCTGCAGATCTTCACCATTTACTGGGGGAAAGGGGACGCGAGCCACGGCCGCCCTCACCTGGAGGTGCTCCAGCAGCGTGCGCACGTGCGCCTCGCGCCACGCCGCCATGACGCGCGCCAGCTTGCGCCGCCGCAGCACGCGCGCCGCCGCCGCCAGCACCTGCGCCTTGAGCGCGCGCCGCTCCCGCGCGGCGTGCAGGCCCCGCACCCAGGCCAGCAGCGCCCGGGCCATGAGGCAGTGCCGCGCGTAGCGCTCGGCGTCGCGCCGCTTGCCCGCCTTTACAGCCAGCCTGCCAACACGAAAAGCACGCCACCGCACGACGTCATCGTCTCGCTTCACACGACGTGAAAGCTCGCCAGAAGCGAACACAGCGCGCACCTGGCGGTCTCCACCTGCCACGAGGCAAACGCGCCCCTGAGCAGGCGCATGCGCCAGTGGTGCGCTGCCCGCGCCGCCCGCAGCCGGGCCTCGGCCGCCAGGGGCAGGTACAGGTGCGCCCAGGCCAGCAGCGCGCGCAGCAGCAGGCCCTGGGCGTGGTGCAGCGCGGCGCGCTGCCAGGCCTCGCGCTTGCCGGCGCGCCGCAGCACCGCCAGCCGCAGGCCGCACACGCCCTTGGACAGCGCCGTCAGGTACCTTTGGTCAACCAGCCACACGCAGGTTTTGCATTGGATTCGCCCCGAGCGGACCACAAACGCCGACACATGCGCTCCAGAGACCCTCGACAGAGTGTGGTGCTGGTGACGTGCCAGGCAGGGCGGTGCAGGGGGGGAGGTACGCACCTGTGCCTGACGGCGGCCCTCCACCGGCGCTCCGCCTCCTGCTTCTGCAGCGTGCGCTGGCGCCAGGCCTGCAGCGCCGCCGCCAGCAGCCCCCGCCGCGCCCACTGCGCCACTTCGCGCTTGACCACCCGCCAGCTGCACGGCACGCACAACCCCCCGGGCGCAGGGGCAAGCGACTGCATCGCCGTGTGCTGCCGCGTGCATTGTGAGGACGCAGCGTCGCACTCGCTCACCTCCAGTAGCGGGCCCAGCCCTGGTACGCCCGCCGCAGCGCGCGCTGCCTGTGGTGCGCGCCGGCGCGCCGCCACCGCTCCGCCTTGGCCCGCCACGCCGCCACACGCTGCGACCACGCTGCGAGAGAGCCGCGACGGGCCGCGAGCGACAGCAAGCGTTGCTGTCCTGCTCGTTGTCGGGACGCATCGCGAGCGCGCGTGTGCGGGCAGCGCAAGGGCTGACCTGTCAAGGCCCGGTGCAGCATGCCCAGGCGGTGCGCGTCCTCCGCCGCCGCCCACAGCAGCCGCTTGGCCCGCCGGTGCACGGCCCGCTCCCGCCAGCCCCGCAGCGCGCCCCGCTGCGCCACGCGCGCCATGGCCAGGTGCCAGGCGGCCTGCAGCTCGCGCTTGCGCTGGCGGTGCCGCGCGTACAGCGCCAGCGTCCTGCGGCACACGAGCACCACCACCCACACAACTGCAGCCTCTCACCACCTGTGCACTTCCCTCATCAGCAATGCGGCCAGGGAGAGGGGGCGGCATGGCCGGGCAGCGCGCAGCGCACCTCAGCGTGGCCCTGCCCACCACCGCCTGCCTCAGCTCCGCCGTTCGAAGCCCCTGCGACAGCTCCACGGCGCCCCGC
>VFQP010002823.1_pt1 | contig 18712 bp, 17 predicted proteins | sample 3512351 | NCBI WGS metagenome assembly VFQP01 (sample SAMN10412372, study PRJNA504923) | tailings metagenome | isolation source: Relicate 1 Philex TSF1 revegetated site | place: Philippines: Tuba, Benguet | collected 2017-08-29
GATTTCATTGCGAAACATTCGCCGCTACCGCCAGATGTCGAGCTCCCGGAAGCATCATTCTGGACGCCGGCCCAGGCCACGCTGCTGCGTGACGAACTGATCGAGGATGCGGACTGGGCGGAAGCGGTCGACCAACTGAATCTGGCGCTGCGCGCGCCGGCCTGAACCAAGCTGCCGCCCTGCGTCGGCGCGGCAGGTGCATCGGCGGGTCTGAAGTTTCCATTGCAGCATCTGGCGTCTGGTGCCTAGACTGTTACCTTGTACGGACCCGGTCTCCTGATCCATCCCGGGTCACGTAAAGGGCACCTCAACCGGTGCTTTCTGCGATTCGACATGGAGCCAATAACATGAAATATCCGTTCATCGTCGCTCTAGCCACCGCCGCAGTCACAGTCGCAGGCTGCGCTACATCGCCCTACATCCCACCGCCAACGCAAGGCACGCGCCCCATCGGCGAAAGCAAACTTGCACCCAAGGCGGCCGCGCAATGCATCGGCGAAAAATGGGCGCAAAGCACCGGGCAACAAGTGTGGATGCAGTACATGCTCGCCAATGACCAGGCGTTCGATGTCTATGTCCCCGGACAGCAGCCGCCAGCCGGTTCGGCAGCCGTCGTGCGCAAGTCGCCAACCGGATCGGGCTCATGGCTTGGCTATCGCGGCGCCGATAGCGGACCGGCCGGCGCCATCAGCCAATGCCAGTAAGCTGATCGGGCAAGGCTTGCCGCCTTGCCTCAGTTTGCCTGCGCCGACGCGGCGCGTTGCGGGACATCGCCTTCGATTCGCATCCGCGGCAGGAATTGCGGATATTCACGCTGCATGAAGTCGATCAGGCCCTCGCGCAACACGCAGCGCAGGTCCCAAGCCAGGCCAGACGACGCGGCGGTACATAGCACGCGCAACTGCATGGTGCGCTCCGTGGCTTCAGTAACCACGAGATTGAAGAACCGCTGGTCCCACTCCGGGGCTTGCCGGATGATGCGTTCGAGCTCCGCGCGCAACGGCGCCAATGGCATGGCGTAGTCCACGTGCAGGAATACGGATCCCATGATCCGGGCATCGTTGCGCGTCCAGTTCTGGAACGGCTTCTCGATAAAGTACTGCAGTGGAATGATCATGCGACGCTCATCCCAGATTTTCAGTACGACGTAGGTGCCAGTGATTTCCTCCACGCGGCCCCACTCCCCCTCGACAATCAGCACATCGTCGAGCCGGATCGGCTGTGTCAGCGCCAGTTGCAGACCTGCGATCATGTTGCTGAAGACCGGCTTGGCCGCGAAGCCGGCAATCAGGCCAACTACCCCGGCGGATGCCAGCAGGCTGGCCCCGACCTGCCGCGCGCCGGGAAATGTCATCAGCAACATCGAGGCACCGATCACCACAACCAGCGTCATCGCGATACGCGCCAGCACGCGCGTCTGGGTGTGAATGCGCCGGGCGCCCATGTTGTCCTGCACGTCCACCGGATGCCGGTCCAGTACACCCTGGGCAAACCCGGCAATCAGTCGCGCAACCAGCCACGTGGTGGCCACGATCATCAACAGGCCGTTCAGGTGCCGTACGCCATCGATCCAGCGAAGGTCGTCAGGCGCGGCCTGCCATACCGTCTGCAGCGCCAGCAACGGCAAGACGGCCTTCGCGGGAGCACGCGCCTTGATCACGATCGTGTGTAACACGGGCGCGGCGCGTGAAATGCGCAACAGCACGATGCCACCGATCCGATGCACCACAAGTGCTGCGATCACGGCAATCAGCGCTGCGCTCCAGGTGTTGAACCACGGGTGGGCAAGGATGATGGCTGGATTCATCTGGATTTCCTGGCTCGTTTTTCAACGGTTGCGAATAACGACGTTGCGGAACGGAAAAAGTTTCCACTGTGTGTTTTCCCGCCCCTGCTCCTTTAGTCCGGCCTGACCGACCTGAGCGTCTGGATCAACAATGCATGCAGCCCATCGACGGCTTTCGAGCCGCGCGACCCCTGGCTGCGATAAACGGCGACTTCCATGGGCTCGAGCGGTCCAAGCCCGTGCTCGCTACCAAGAATCTGCAAGTGGCCAGGTGCACTGCATTGGGTCAGCACGGCTACCGCCAGACCACTCTCCACCGCGGCAAGCTGTCCGGCGAGACTCGAACTGTTGTACACGACCTTGAATCGGCGCCCCTGCTGGGCCAGCGAGTTGAGCGCGCTGCGCCGCGCGAGGCTTGCGCTTTCGTAGACGGCAATTGGCAGCGGGTCGCGGCGCCATAGTTCGAACTGCGGTGCACCGACCCAGACCATCGGCTCATGAAACAGTAGCGTGCCACGCCGGGAATGGTCTCGTGAGACTAGTGCAAGATCGAGATCGCCGCTCGCCACGCGCGGAATCAGCGCGGTGGACTGCTCGCAGTTCAGCTCGATTTCCACGCCGCCGTGCCGTAGTGCAAAGCGCCGGAGTGCTGGCGTGAGGTATCTGGCCGCATAGTCGTCGGGCACGCCCAGTCGGACGCGGCCCGTCAGTTCCTCGCCGCGCAGGACCATATGCGCCTCCGCATGCAGGTCCAGGATTCTTCGCGCGTAGCTCAATAACGTCTGTCCGTCAGGTGTCAGTTGCAGCATTCGCGTGCCACGATCAAGCACGCGTTTGCCCAATGCTTCCTCAAGCTTCTTGAGTTGCATGCTTACCGCGGACTGTGAACGATTCACCTCTTCGGCCGCATTCGACAGCGAGCCTGTATCGACCACGGCAACGAAACATTTGAGCCAATCGAGCTGCAAATCGTGACGGTCCATGCCATACCTTTCGAAAATCGAATATATCAGGTTCGAATTATGCGCTTTCCGCTTTCGCCTGCTGCAGACAGACTGTCGCCATGGATACGAAAACACAGATGATCGCAGGTCGGCCGGCACATTCAGGCCAACGCCAAACGGCAGAAGGAGTGGCCACATCCGGTGCGTTCACCTTTCTTGCAGGCAACGCGCTGTTGGGCACGATCGGTGTGTTCGTGCATTACGCCAGCACCAACCCGTTGACCGCCACGTGGTTCCGAAGCGTATTCGGCCTGCTCTGCCTGACGCTCTGGCTATGGCAGCGCCGCCAGATACACCATCTTCGCCTGAACCGGGAGACTGGCCCGTGGATATTGCTGGCAGGCGCGTTGATGGTGGCCTCCTGGGCGCTCTTCTTTGATGCCATCACGCGCACGTCAGCGGCCGTGGCCATCGTGCTGTTTCACTTCCAGCCGATGTGGGTCCTGCTTCTCGGCAGCCTGTGGCTGAAAGAAGCCGTAGGTCGACAACGGATTGTCGCGGTTGCCGCTGCGATGGGTGGACTGGTCCTGGCTACCGGGCTTCCCGAGCATATCGCGGCGTTCGGACAGCACGACGGGGACCTGACACCGGGTTACTGGATCGGCGTGGTTGCCTGCCTGGTCGGCGCATTCTGCACCGCGTGCGTGACGATCATGGCCCGGAAACTACGCGACGTACCGCCTGGAGTCGTCGCGTGGTGGCAGTGCGCGACAGGCTCCGCGGCCTTGTGGATCTGGCCGCTCACCAAAGGCTGGCCACCGTCCGGCACCTCGTGGATCTGGCTGGCCGGACTCGGACTGGTCCATACGGGGCTGGCATACACGCTGATATATGCCGGGATGGCCCGCCTCTCCACCGCACGCGTAGCAGTCTTGCAGTTTGTCTACCCTGCTGTGGCCATCCTGCTCGACTGGCTGGTCTTTGACCGCAGACTATCCGGTTATCAGCTTGCCGGGGTCGTGGTGATGGCCGTCGCCATCCTGCTCGCGGAGCGATTGCCGAGAAAATAAGTACCGGGGCGAGCTGCCGAAACGCGCCAGCCGCCCCGCCATCGAACTCAGAACCCGGCGCGTGCCTGGATATAGACCATGCGCGGCGCGCCCACCAGACGGCCGGCGTTGCTGTCGGTAGTACGCGTGTAGTAGCGCTTGTCGAACAGGTTGTTGATGCCGATCGTGATGTCGGTGTTCTTGCGCTGCGGCAGCTTGAACATCGCCTGGATATTCCACGTACGGAAGCCCGGAATCAGGCCGTTGCTGCCGTCGGCGGATTCCGCCACCGTATTGGCCAGATCCGCGTACTGCTTGCTCTGGTGCGTCGTGGATACGTTGAACGTCCAGCTACGCCAGTCGTAGCGCGCGCCGATCGTATCGGTAGTGCGCGAGTAGAACGGTACGTCATTGCCTGCCGTGGTACCCGACTTCTGGATCGCCCGCGTGTACGTGTAGTTGGCGTACAGGTTCAGGCCACCCAGCATGCTGCCACGGTCGAACGTATAGTCGATCGCCGCTTCCACGCCATCGTGGTCGGTAGCGCCGATGTTCTGGAACGTTGCCGGGAACAGTCCCGGCACCTGCAGGATCTGGTTGTCGAACTTGATCTTGAACGCGGTCAGTTCGCCCCTGATGTGGCTGTCGGTCCAGCGCGTACCCACTTCGAAAGTCTTCGCCACTTCCGGCTGCAGCGGATTGTTCGGCGTCTGGGAGTTGAGCTGGGTATTCTGCACCGGACCGAACGACGTGCTGTAGTCGGCAAACACCGTCCACGCACTGTTCATCAGGTACGAAACATTGAGCGACGGCAGCGCCTTGTTGTTCACGCTGTCCCATTGCGTCGTGGTACCGCGTTGCTGGCGCGTGGTGTCGATATGTTCGAAACGTACGCCCGGTACGATGCGCCAGTTGCCATACGCAATGCGGTCGTCGATATAGACCGCGTGCGCATCGGTGGCATTGTCAAACGTGGTGGTGGCCGCATTCACGCCGGTCACCAGGCTCTGGTTGTAGGTATTGTCGTCGCCGCGCTCGCGGATGTAGCGGTAACCGACCGTTACGTCATGCGTGGTGGGCCCCACCCCGAAACGCTGCGTGTAGCGCGGCTCGATGCCGAACGTGGTGTAGTTGCGCGGCTGGTGCGCAATCACCGTGGCGCTCTGCTGCAGCGTGCTCTGGCGATAGCTGTCGTTGAAGAACGTGCGGATCTCGAACTCCTGGTTGGCCGAGATCGTATTCACATAGCCAAGATCGAAACCGTAGCGGTTGCCGCTCCAGTAGTCATTGGGGCGCGTGTTCTGGAACGGGTCTGCGTTGTACTGCGCCACCGTCAGGCCACCCGGCGTGCGTGAACGGACATCGTAGTACGACAGCTTGCCGTATACCTGCTGCGTCGGCGTGATGTCGTAGGCAAACTTGACGGCCAGGTCGTTGACATCGTCATTGCTGCCCTTGCGCCATTCGCGACCGGTCATGCCCGAGTACAACAGCGCAACGCCCAAGCCGCTATCGAGCGTGGTGCCGACAAATGCGTTGTACTGCGTATTGCTGCCGCCACCCTCGGTGAAGATATTCTCGCGGACCGACGCCTCGCCGCTGAACGCGCCCGGAATCGGCTTGGTATTGAAGTTGATGATGCCGCCCACGTTTTGCGGGCCATAGCGCACGGCGCCACCACTGCGCACCACGTCGATCGTTTCGATATTACCGAGGCTCACCGGGGCGAACGACAGTTGTGGCTGGCCATAAGGCGCGACCGCCATGGGAATGCCGTCCAGCAACACGGTCGAGCGCGGCGAGTAGCGGCCCGTCAGGCCGCGCACACCGATATTGAGGGAAATGGCGCTGCCGGCGGTACCCGAGTTGTCGGTCGATTGCACGCCCGGAATGCGACGCATGACATCGCCAATGCTTTGCGCACCGCTCTGCTCGATCTGCTGCTCGCTGACCACCGTACGCGCGCCCGGAAACGTCTTGACGCTGTTCTGCAGGCCTGTGCCCAGCCAGTTTCCTGTTACCTGTACGGTATCCAGAACCTTTCCCTGTCCGCTGCCCTGCCCGTCCTCATTCGACTGCTGGGCAGATGCCATGTGCGGCATGCACAGCATGGTAACAGCCAGCGCCGTGGCGCACATCGCGAATTGGGGCACGGCAAACGGCTGGCCGCGGCGGCTCGAGTTCATGGTCTACCCTTGTAACAAGAAATCTACGAAAGGCCATGAATGTAAATGATTATGGTTCTTGGTTGCACTAACCCCGATCAAAGATGATGTTGTTCTGATGTACAGAGCGGCGAACTGTTGCAGCGGTACGACGACCCGCGCATGAATGTGCCCGGTTGACGAGACAACGCCCTCTCCTTCAGTTGTGCCCCGCCCCTGTCCAATCTTCCCGCCGGCATCCCCCACGTGATTGCATTGCGCGAGCCACGGCTATCCCGCAGCGCGTAATATCTACGCCTTGACACTTGAACAAAGGATCGGAGGAAAACATGAAAACCAGCGCACGCAACCAGTTCTCGGGTGTCATCGCCCAGGCAACCGCCGGCGCCGTCAATGACGAGATCATCATCAACGTCGACGGCGGCCAGCAGATCGTGGCCACCGTCACGCATGACAGCGCCGCGCGATTGGGCCTGAAGGCAGGCGCCAAGGCAACGGCACTGGTAAAGGCAACCTCGGTGATCGTGATGGTCGATGCCGACGCCAGCAAGGTTTCGGCGCGCAACTTCGTGTCGGGCAAGGTCACCAACCTCACGAAGGGCGCGGTCAATACCGACGTGACGATCACCGGCGACAACGGCGTGGCAGTCTCGGCGATCATTACCAATACCAGTGTCGATCGCCTTGGCCTGGCCGTTGGCAAGCAGGCCGCCGCGATGTTCAAGGCGTCAAGCGTGATCGTTGGCGTAGACGGCTAAGCGTACGTTCAGACCGCACCCACGCAATCCACCTCGGGCTGCACCGCGCTTTCGGCAACCGGTTCCGCCATGCTGGAACCGAGCACGAACTGGTCGCGCCCCCGTTGCTTGGCGACATAGAGCGCCCGGTCGGCGTCGGCGAACAGGCTGCGCCAAAGCGCTTCCCTGCCCGCGGCCCCGCTGTGCAATTGCGCAATGCCGATACTGACACTGGCATGGCCGCAGCCCGGCCCATCGCCGGGCGGCAGCTCGATGGCCCTGACCTTGCGCAGGATCCGGTTGGCCAGTGCCGTGGCCTGGTGTTCGTCGGTATGGGGGCAGAGAATGCAGAACTCCTCGCCACCATAACGCGCGGCGATATCCGAGGCACGCCGGGAGTTGTCGAGCGCCATGGCAATCTCGCGCAGGACATGGTCGCCTGCGTGGTGGCCATGCCGGTCATTGACCAGCTTGAAGTGATCCACGTCGATGACCAGGCAGGACAGCGGGTCACCTTCGCGCTGCCACCGGGCCACCATGCCGACAGCGGTCATGTCGAGCGCACCGCGGTTCAGCAGGCCGGTCAATGCGTCCAGCCGTGCGCCATTCTCATTGCGCGCGATGATCTGCTCCATCGCCATCAGGCTGAAGCCGAACAGGCCCAGCAACACGGCCACCAGCGGCGCCAGCGGCCAGACCGATGCGCTGGTCTGCAGGAAGAACGGGGTAATGGCGAGACCCTTGAATGCCACGCCGTAGCTCAGCGCGGCCACCTGCGAGCCCAGCAGGACCAGGTGCGATGCCAGCACCAGCGGCCCGCCGATACTGGTGCGGCCGCGCCGGCTGCGCAGCATGGTCACGATGGTGCTGAACGAGATCATGGCCAGCATGCCGTAGCCCACCCCATGCTGCAGCAGCTGCGCATCCGGCCGCCCGGTCGCCAGCACCAGCAACACTAGCGCGGCCAGCCCGATCCCGCGCAACAGCAATGCGTGGTCTGGCAAGCCATAGTAGACGCGCACGCCGCGATAGATCGTCAACCTGCCGAGCAGATAGAAGCCCGCGCCCAGCGCGCCGAGCTGCGTCGACCCGGTGCCGACGCTGGCGGCCACCACCAGGCCCGCGCCCGATGCCACCACGTGGCCCACCGCCCAGAGGCGCCCCGCGTCGCTGGCGCGCAGCGCGAGCACCAACCCCGCTGCCATGATCAGCGTGCTGGAAAAAACCACCATCATGACGACCAGAATGGTCTGCTGAGCCAGGTGCACGGGAATGAGTTTCCTCTAAAGCTACCGGGGGCGATTGCCGTTATCCACGTTAACCCTTAACAGGCGACCCGACGTGGAAACGGTCGATTGAATCGGCGCGAAAACACGCATCATAGCCCGCGCGCAACGCGCGGCGGCACCCCCGACAAGCCGGGTAAGCACACGTTGTAACGGATTGAAATGGAAGGGAAATGCTGCGTAGCGGAACGCGGTCGCGAACTCAGTCGTCCGCCTGCGGCATTGCCGGTCCCGGCTGGCCAACGGATGGCAACACATCGGGAAACGTGCCGCCGAGCGCGTGCGTCAGCGACCGCGCGGCATCGAGCACCTGCTCGCGAAACGCATCGGTGAACCGCGGCGTCGGGCACGTCAATGTCAACGCGCCCTTCAATTCGCCACCAGGTCCGAACACCGGCGACGACACACCCGCAATATCGGGACTACGGTCGCCCACCAGCGCCACCACACCTTCGTCGCGAATCTTCTGGTAGATCTCGCCGCGCGCGCCCGCGAACGCGCGCAATACGCGCCCGCCCGAACCACGATTGCGCGGCAGCAAATCACCGGCACGGATATGGTCGCGCACCGGCTGGGGCGAATCCACGCGATACAGGCACAACCGGTGCTCGCCCTGTTCGACGTGAAATGCGGCCGATTCACGCGTTACGCGCACCAGTTCGCGCAAGGCCGGCATGACCACCTGTTCAAGCGAGAACGAAGCGGCATAGACCGCGTTGAGCCGGGCAACCTCGGGGCCCAACGAATACCGGCCGTCGACAAGACGCTGGATCAACCGGGCATGCTCGAGAGACGCCAGTAGCCGCAGCAACGTGCTCTTGTACAGGCCGCTGCGCTGGGCCAGCTCGGCCAGCCCCAGGGACGTATCGCCCTCGCGGAACACCGACAGCACGAACAGCGCCCGATCCACGGCCACGGCTCCGCCTTCTGCGGAGTGCTTGTCGGCTTCAGACAGTTGGGCGGCTTTGCGTGGCATCGATGCAGGTGACCCCAGGTGACCGGAGAGGCAATTGGAATGGGCGTTCACCGTATAGAACGGACCATGTGTTGTCAATGACGCCACACTCCAGCTCGGGCTTCCACGCAGGGCGCCCCGCAAATGCTGCAATGCCGTATGATGGCAACTTCCGGGTTTTCCCTAGGTCGTCATACCTGATCTTGGGGAATCCGGCCAATCCCAGCGCCCCCTGAGCCACCCATGTCCGCCCCGAGCCCATCCCAGGTCACATCTTCGCATGGCGAAGCCGCTACCGGAAATGTCACCCGCCGTATCCTTGGCGTCGTTTTCTTCAACTTCATCGCGTATCTGGCGGTTGGCCTGCCGATTGCCGTGGTGCCCGGTTTCGTCCACGGTGACCTCGGCTACAGCGCGGTGCTGGCAGGCCTGGCCGTCAGCATCCAGTACCTGGCTACGCTGCTGAGCCGCCCCTGGGCCGGCACGCTGTGCGATACGCAGGGACCGAAGCGCTCGGTGCTGACCGGCATGACGCTGGTCACCGGCAGCGGCGTGCTGACGTTGATCGCAGCATGGCTTACGTCGATGTTTCCCGACAGCGACTGGCTCGGGCTGGCCTGGCTGCTGGCCGCACGCCTGATGCTCGGGGCCGGGGAAAGCCTGGTCACCACAGGCACGATTGCGTGGGGCATTGGCAGCGCCGGCGCACGTCATACCGCCAAGGTCATCTCGTGGAATGGCATCACCACCTATGGAGCACTGGCTGTGGGCGCACCGCTGGGCGTGGTGCTGGCCGGCCAGGGTGGCCTGGGCATCATCGGGGCTGTGACCATGCTGGTTGCCGGTGCGTCGTTGCTGCTCGCGCGCCGTCGAGCACCGGTGCCGATCCTGAAGGGCGAACGCCTGCCCTTTGCTCGCGTGTTCCGTGCCATGACGCCATTCGGCGTATGCCTCGCGCTCGGATCGGTCGGCTTTGGCGTGATCACCGCATTCATCACGCTCTACTACGCCGGGCATGGCTGGGATCACGCAGCGCTGGCATTGACCGCGCTCGGTACCTGCTTTGTACTCGGGCGCCTGTTGATGGCCGACAGCATTTCGCGTTTCGGTGGCTATCCGGTCGCGCTGGTATCGTTTGCCGTGGAAGCGGCGGGACTGGCCATCATCTGGATGGCCCATGCACAGTGGCAGGCGCTGGTCGGCGCGGCCGTGGTCGGTTTTGGCTTCTCGCTGGTATTTCCCGCGCTCGGCATGGAAGCGGTCAAGCGCGTGCCGGCCACCAATCGCGGCTCGGCACTGGGCGCCTATGCACTGTTCCTCGATTTCGCGCTGGGCCTGACCGGCCCGGTAGCAGGGCTGATCGCCGGGCAAGGCGACTATCCGGCGGTCTACCTGTTCGCGGCCGTCAGCGCGTTGCTGGCGCTGGTACTGAGCCAGCTACTGGCCGCGCGCTACCGCGACCAGTTTGCCCCGGCGGTCTGACTAGCGCCGTTCGCAGCAATACGCCTCGGTGCTGTAGGGAAACGACACCACGTCGCGCCCCTGCAGCGCCGGGTCGGTAGCAATCACCGCGTGCAGGCGCGCACGCACGGCGTCCTGTTCCACTTGCGGCAGTGATGCGATAAAGCTGACCGACATGATGCGGTCGACAATCACGTGTTCGGGCGCGCCGGTATGCGTATAGGGCAAGCGGGTCAGTCCGAGCGGCCCGAAACCCTCGGCAGGAAACACCTTTTTCCAGTCGCCCTTGTAGAAGCGCGGGGCATCGCCTTCATAAGGCGTCATGATCGCGGTGAGCTGCGCCACCCACTCCACCGATTCGTCGCGCACATTCCACACCAGGCCCAGACGGCCGCCCGGCTTCAGCACGCGGCGGATCTCCTGCATGGCGGCGGTGTTGGCAAACCAGTGGAACGCCTGCGCGCAGACCACGGCGTCGACGCTGGCATCGGGCAGCGGCATCGACTCGGCACTGCCCTGCAAGGTCTGCACATCGGGCAGCTTCGACAAGAGCTGGGCACGCATGGCTTCCACCGGTTCCACGGCGATCACCGTGGCGCCGGAAGGTATCAGCAAACGTGTGAATTTTCCCGTGCCGGCCCCGAGATCGACCACACTCTTGCCGGGTGCCAGGCCAAGCGTATCGCGCAGCCAGTCGCCAAGTCCGGCGGGATAATCGGGACGCCCGCGGGCGTAAGTATCGGCCTGGGTCGAGAAACCCTGGGCGGCAGCATGATGTATCGTCGTCATGACCCGTCACGATACGCCGCCAGCATGACATCGACAAGGCTCGGCACCAAAAATTGCTAGTGCTGCTGGCCCCAGCGGCGTACGGTCAGCCGTTCCAGCGTGGCAAACACCAGCCCTTCCACGGCGAGGCCGATCAGGATCACGGTGGCCAGCCCCGCGAAGACGCGGTCCGTGTAGAGCTCATTGCGGTTCTGGAAGATGTACCAGCCCAGCCCGCCCTTGCCCGATGACGCGCCAAATACCAGTTCCGCCGCGATCAACGTACGCCAGGCAAAGGCCCAGCCGATCTTGAGCCCCGACAGGATCGCTGGCAACGCGGCCGGCACGAGGATCAGCACGACGTACCGCAAGCCGCGCAGGCCATAGTTGCGGCCTGCCATGCGCAGTGTTTCCGGAACGCCGCGAAATCCGGCATAGGTGTTCAAGGCCAGCGGCCACAACACCGAATGAACCAGCACGAAGATCAGGCTCTTGCTGCCGAGCCCGAACCACAGCAATGCCAGCGGCAACAGCGCGATGGCTGGCAGCGGGTTGAACATCGCGGTCAGCGTATCGAGCAGATCGCGACCGATGCGCGTCGATACGGCCAGCGTGGTCAGCGCGAATGCCAGCACGATGCCGGCCGCATAGCCCTGCAACAGGATCGACAGCGACACGGCCGCCTTGTCAGGCAACTCGCCACTGGCGATGGCTTGCCCAAACGCACGTGCGGTGGCCAGGAAGGTTGGCAACAGCAGGTCGTTGTCCTGTACGCGCGCGATGGCTTCCCAGACCACGGCCAGGACCACCAGGATCACGGCCTTGCGCAGCCAGCCGTGGTCCCACAGTTGCCGATACCACGGTAGCGCGCGCGACAATGGCACAGCGGTAAATGGTTCCAGTACGCGCTCATACTCGGCGCGCACCGTTGGTTGTGCAGTTGTCATGATCAGTGTCGTACAGCCTGGAATGCGTGGTCGGGTGTATCGTGCGGTGCCTTGCGGGTTTCAGGCGGCGCTTCGAACAGCATCTCGTGGATGCGTTGCGCTGCCTGCTGGAATTCGGCGCTGCCCTGGCTGGCCAGCGAAAACTGATGGCTGTTCAGCTCCGCGCGCACGCGGCCCGGATGCGGCGACAACAGCAGGATGCGGCTGCCTACCACCAACGCTTCTTCGATCGAATGCGTCACGAACAGCAGCGTGAACGCCGCGTCGTCCCACAAAGCCAGCAATTCCTCCTGCATGCGCCGACGCGTCAACGCATCGAGCGCGGCAAATGGCTCGTCCATCAGCAGCACCTTGGGCCGCATGGCCAGCGCGCGCGCAATGGCCACGCGCTGTTTCATGCCGCCCGACAGCGTGTGCGGATACGCATCGGCAAACGCCGCCAGCCCTACCTTGTTCAGGAAATGCATGGCCACGTCGGCGGCTTCGGCCTTCGACATGCCGCGCGCATGCCGCAGCGGGAACATTACGTTCTGCTTGACGGTCTTCCACGGCGGCAACTGGTCGAACTCCTGGAACACGACGATACGATCCGGCCCCGGTGCCTGCACGCGCTGCCCTTCCAGCCGGATCTCGCCCTCGGCTGGCGGCACGAAGCCGGCCACCGATTTCAGCAAGGTCGACTTGCCGCAGCCGGATGGCCCCAGCAGGACAAAGCGGTCGGCCGCATGCACGTCGAAGCTGACGCGATGGGTGGCTCGCACCACGCGCTGTGGCGTACGATATTCCAGCGAAACGTTGTCCACCTGCAGCAGCGGCTGCGAATCCGACACCACGCGCAATCGCGCGCTGCCGTGTAATGCGTCGCCCATGTCAGCTCCCCTGCGCAGTGGCCGGATCCTGGAAGAAATAGTCCTGCCACGACTTCGGCTGGTTCTTGATGGCGCCAACGCGATGCATGAACTCAGCCAGCGCGAACGTGTTCTGTGGCGCTACCTTGAACTGGACCTGCGGATTCCTGAGAATCTTCACCAGCAGCGCACGATCGATCTTTGCCTTGTTCACGCGGATGTAAAGATCCGCGGCTGCTTCAGGGTTCTTCGTTGCGAACTGGGCCGCCTCGGCCAGCGCATCGACAAACGCGCGATAGGTCTTGGGATTGTCGTTGCGGAACTTCTCGGTCGCGTACAGCACCGTAGCCGAACTCGGGCCGCCGAGCACATCATATGAATTGAGCACGATGCGCGCGTTCGGATTGCCTGCCAGTTCCTGCTCCTGGAACGGCGGATTACCGAAGTGGCCCGTGATCTCGGTACCACCGGCAATGACCGCTGCCGCCGCATCGGGGTGCGGAATGGCCACGGTCCATTTGTCGAGCCGATTGAATTCCTTGTCGCCCCACTGCTTCGCCGCGGCCAGTTGCAGCACGCGCGATTGCACCGAAACGGTCACTGCCGGCAATGCAATACGGTCCTTGTCCGTGAGATCGGCAATCGACTTGACCTTGGGATTGTTGCTGACCAGGTAGTACGGGAAGTTGCCGAGCGACGCCACGCCTTTCACGTTCTGGCGCCCATTGGTGCGGTCCCACAGCGTCAGCAGCGGCCCCACGCCGGCACCGGCGATATCGATCGCGCCGGACAACAGCGCGTCGTTGACCGCCGCGCCGCCGGAAAGCTGCGTCCATTCAACCTTGATGTCGACGCCTTGCTGCTTGCCGTGCTTTTCAATCAGTTGCTGGTCGCGTGCCACGTTGAGCAGCAGGTAGACCACGCCAAATTGCTCGGCGATACGCAGCCGCCCTTCCGCATGTGCGGTGCCGGTCAGCGCCAGGCCGGCGGTCAATATGGCCAGCGTGGCGCGGCGGGTCAGGGTCGAAGCGGACGAAAGTAGCGACAGGCGCGAGGACGAGCGCAGGGACATGCGGAACTCCGGAGTTTTGAAGATGAGATGGCGGATCAGAACGGCGTATCGCCTTCGATCGTGGTGCGGTACATCACGCGACGCAGTTGGTCAGGCGTGCCGGCGGCCAGATGCTGCAACGAGCGGTTGTCCCAGAACACCAGATCATGTTCGCGCCACTGATGGCGATAGACGTAGTCGGGCTTCACGCTGTGCGCGAAGAGTTCGTCGAGCAGCGCACGGCTTTCCTGCTCAGCCAAACCAACGATCCGCGTCGTGAAATGCTCGCTGACAAACAGCGCCTTGCGGCCCGTTTCCGGATGCGTGCGCACCACCGGGTGCACTACCGGCTTGACCTGCGCGATCTGCTCGGGCGTCAGGTTCGGCCGCCACGGACTGCGCTTCTGCAGCTCGGCGTAGCGCGCCAGGTAAGTGTGCTCGGCGGCAAGCCCTTCGAGCTTGCGCTTGAGCTCCACTGACAAGCCATCGTACGCGGCATGCATATTGGCAAACAGCGTGTCGCCGCCTTCGGCCGGCAACTCGATCGCATGCAGCAGCGAGCCAAGGCTTGGCGTTTCCTTGTAAGACAGGTCCGAATGCCAGAAGTGGCCCGCGTCGCCAAGCCCGATCGGCTTGCCGTCCTGGAGCACGTTCGACACGATCAGGATTTCTGGATGGTTGGCCAGCTGGAACTGGTGCAGCACGTGGATCTGCAGCGGCCCAAAGCGGCGGCTGAACCCGATCTGCTGCGCCGGCGTAATGCGCTGGTCGCGGAACACCACCACGTGGTGATCCAGATGGGCGCGATGAATACGGCTGAAGTCTTCGGGAGACAGCGGCTGGTTCAGGTCGAGCCCGATCACTTCCGCACCGACTGCGGCGTCAAGCGGACGGATCTCGAAATCCTGGAGGGTATCTGCGGCAAATGTCATGGCAAGTAGCGGCTCTGGGGGAAAGCACAAGCCTTGCACTGTAGGGACGATGCACGCGGCACACAACGAATCAAATCGCGCCCGCTTATGCGTTCGGCGTATATGGACCGCATGCGAACAGCGCGCGCGGAATCCGCATAAGCAAGCGCGCTTTTCTTCGTTCCCGCATCATGCGGTGCCGCTTAGGCTGCGCCGCTGGTTCTTGAATGGAAATAAGGAATTCAGCATGCCACTGTCCAATCCCGCGCGCAGGCGCATCATGCTGGGCGGCCTGGCCGGACTTGGGGCCGCGACGCTGCCGGTCCTGGCGTCGGGCGCAGATAACCCCGAGACCCTGCGTATCGGCTACCAGAAGTCTTCGACACTGATGATCTGGCTGAAGTCACGCCAGACGCTGGAACAAGCGCTGGCATCACGCAAGGTAAGCGTTCAATGGCATGAGTTCACGTCGGGCCTGCCGTTGCTCGAATCGCTCAATGTCGGCAACCTTGACCTGACTGCCGATGTGGCCGATGCGGTCCCACCATTCGCGCTGGCAGCGGGCGCCAGCATGACGTACTACGCGATCGAGGCACCGTCGCCAACCGCGCAGGCCATCGTGGTGAAGCAGGATTCGCCGATTCGCTCCGTGGCACAACTGAAGGGACAACGCGTCGCCTTCTCCAAGGGTGCCGGCGCGCACTACCTGCTGCTGGAAGCATTGAATGAGGCCGGCCTGTCGATGCGCGATATCGATCCCGCCTATCTGACCCCCGCGGATGCACGCGCGGCGTTCGAGCGTGGCAGCGTCGCCGCATGGGTGATCTGGGACCCGTTCCTGGCAGCGGTACAACGCCAGGCCAATGCGCGCATCCTGCGCGATGGCACCAGGCTGTCGAGCTACCGCCGTTTCTACCTGGCCGCCACGCCCTACGCGAAGCGCCGTCCGGACGTACTGGCCACGGTCTACGGCGAACTGCGCCGCGCAGGCGAGTGGCTCAAGGCCAATCCGGCCGAAGCGGCCACATGGCATGCGCCGCTGATCGGCCTCGATGCGGCCACCGTGGAAGCCGCCAATGCACGCCGCACGTATCAGGTCCAGCCGGTCGATGCGGCCTCGCTCGATGAGCAGCAACGCATTGCCGATGCGTTCGCCGGCCAGTCGATCCTGCCGCGCAAGGTGACGGTGGCCTCGTCGCCAGTGTGGAAGCCGGCTTGAAGCGAAACTGACTGGCTCCGCTCTCCCGCCGCGCGGCAGAGCGGAGAACCCCAGTGCGCCAGCGCACGCCCAAACCCTTGTTCCTTGCCCTATAGTCCAATGCAGCAGCGTCCACAAGATGCTGCGCCGCACAGGACACAGCGAACCACAAGGGGACTTCCACATGGGCACTGTTGCGCGCTTTGAAATCGGCTATACCCAGTACCTTTCTCCCGAGGGCGCCACCGCCCCTGATTTTCCCGCCTTTGCCCGCGACCCGGCCGCGCTGCTGCCGCTGTATCGCGCCATGGTGCTCACCCGGCAATTCGACCTCAAGGCCATCGCGATGCAACGCACGGGCCAGATCGGCACGTTCGCGTCTGCGTTGGGCCAGGAAGCGATTGGCGTGGGCACGGCCATGGCGATGCGGGCCGATGATGTACTCGTGCCCTCCTATCGCGATCATGCCGCGCAGTTTGTGCGAGGCGTCACGATGACGGAGAGCCTGCTCTATTGGGGTGGCGACGAACGAGGCAGCGGATTTGCGGCGGTGCCGCACGACTTTGGCAACTGCGTGCCGATCGGTACCCAGGTCGGGCACGCGGCCGGCGTGGCCTACGCGCTGAAACTGCGCAGGCAGGCCGGCGTAGCGGTCTGCATCATCGGCGATGGCGGTACATCGAATGGTGCGTTCTATGAAGGCATGAACATGGCGGGCACATGGCAGGTGCCGCTGGTTATCGTCATCAACAACAACCAGTGGGCCATCTCGATGCCGCGTGCCAGGCAGACCATCGCCGCCACGCTGGCGCAGAAGGCCATCGCGGCTGGCATTCCCGGCGAACAGGTCGACGGCAACGACGTCATCGCGGTACGGCAACGCGTTGGCGACGCCATCGAACGTGCGCGCGATGGCGCCGGCCCGGCGCTGATCGAAGCGGTCACCTACCGGCTGGGCGACCACACCACCGCCGACGATGCCTCGCGGTATCGTGATGAAGCCACCGTCAAGGAGGCGTGGCGGCATGAGCCGATCACACGCCTGCGCGACTACCTGGCCAGTCTCGGCGCATGGGACGCCGCACGTGAGGAAGCGCTGATCCGCGAATGCCAGCAGGCGGTCGGCGCCGCCGTGGCCGCGTATCTGGAACTGCCCCATCCCGATGTCTCGGCGATGTTCGACTGCCTTTATGAAACGCTGCCCGCCGCGCTGGCCGAGCAACTCGACACCGCGCAGCGCTACGCCACGCAGGACCAGGAGTCTCATCATGGCTGAACTGCATCTGGTGGAAGCGGTCAATCTGGCGCTGGCACATGAACTGGCCAACGACCCCGACGTGGTGCTGCTCGGTGAAGACATCGGTGTCAACGGCGGCGTATTCCGTTCGACGGTAGGCCTGCAGGCGCGCTTTGGCGAGGCCCGCGTCATCGACACACCGCTGGCGGAAGGCGGCATCGTGGGCGCGGCAATCGGCATGGCCGCGATGGGCCTCAAACCCGTGGCGGAAATCCAGTTCGCCGGATTCATCTATCCGGCCATCGACAATATCCTCAACCACGCGGGCCATTTGCGGCATCGCACGCGCGGCCGGCTCAGTTGCCCGCTGGTGGTGCGCGCGCCCAGCGGCGCCGGCATCCACGCACCCGAGCATCATTCCGAAAGCCCCGAGGCGATGTTCGCGCATATTCCGGGCCTGCGTGTGGTCATGCCCTCGTCCCCCGCACGCGCGTACGGGCTGCTGCTCGCCGCTATCCGCGACCCCGACCCTGTGATCTTCTTCGAGCCGACACGCCTGTACCGGCTGTTCCGGCAGGAAGTGGAAGACCATGGCCAGGCGTTGCCGCTCGATGCCTGCTTTACGTTGCGCGACGGCAGCGACATCACGCTGGTCAGTTGGGGCGCCATGGTGCAGGAGACGCTGGCGGCCGCCGACCAGCTTGCCGACGAAGGGGTGTCCGTAGCCGTGATCGACGTGGCCACGCTCAAGCCGCTGGATATGGACACGATACTGGAATCGGTGGCACAAAGCGGCCGCTGCGTGATCGTGCACGAGGCCCCGCGCACCGCGGGAATCGGCGCGGAGATTGCCGCGAACCTGGCCGATGCCGGCCTGTATTCGCTCAGCGCACCGGTGCAGCGCATCACCGGCTACGACACCGTCGTGCCATTGGCGCGGCTCGAGCACAGCTATCTGCCGTCGGTGGCACGGATTGTCGACGCCGCGCGCGTCGCGCTGGCCGCATCCTAGATATCGCAGGCAAACGGAGACAACCATGCGGATCTTCAAGCTGCCCGACCTTGGCGAAGGCCTGCAGGAGGCCGAGATCGTGACCTGGCATGTCAAGCCCGGCGATACGATCGATGCGGACAAGCCCTTGCTGTCGGTGGAAACCGCGAAGGCCATCGTCGAAATCCCGTCGCCATTCGGTGGCAAGGTGGCCAAGCTGTTTGCCCAACCGGGCGATATCGTGCACCTTGGTGCGCCGCTGGTCGGCTTTGAAGGTGCCGGCGCCTCCGACGATGCCGGCACCGTTGTGGGCGCGGTCAAGGTAGGCACGCATGTAGTGCGGGAAGACCATACGCGCGTCGTTTCATCGGGCATTGC
>VFQP010002825.1_pt1 | contig 18709 bp, 25 predicted proteins | sample 3512351 | NCBI WGS metagenome assembly VFQP01 (sample SAMN10412372, study PRJNA504923) | tailings metagenome | isolation source: Relicate 1 Philex TSF1 revegetated site | place: Philippines: Tuba, Benguet | collected 2017-08-29
GGCGGGTGCACCTCGAGCAGCACGGGGAGGGCGCCCGAGGCGGCGGCGGCGGCCGTGACGGCGACGGCGGCCTCCTCGGAGAGCTGCAGCGCGTGGCGCTGGCCCAGCGCCTCGACGACGCCGCTGATGCCGCCCGTGGCGGGCAGCGAGGTGTTGTCGTCGTCCACGCGGCGGACCCACCACGTGCGCACCACGCCTGCGCGGGCGGCGGGGGGAGACGTGCAGCGGGCAAGCTTTTTAATTTCCATTTTTTTTCCATTATTTTTTGTCCAGTTCGACGGCGTAGCAAAGCAGGTGCGGTGGCGAGGTGCGAGGGCCGAGCTCACCCTTGTTGCGGAGCTCCACCTCTCCTCGCTCGATCAGGGCCATGCCCTTGGCGGCATCGCCCACGGCCACCAGGCGCTCCGCCACCACGTCCGACACCTGCGGGGCGTGACGCAGCATGCGAGGCAGGCCGCCACGCACGCTCGTCTTTGAGTACCAAGGCGCCACCAGCGGGTTGTAGCAACGGTGCGGCATCGGAATCAACCGCAAAACTCACCTGGACGCAGCCGGGCAAGCTGGTGCTCTGCAGCCGGCTGCATGTGTTGACCACGTCTGCACAGCGCAACGCAACGCAGCGGCGAGAGCCTCAGCGCCCCACCCAGCCTTGCGCACACAACAGCCTTGCAGCAGGCGGTCAAGCTGCTCAGAGAGCTCCCCTCTCTGAGCGCCGCCGCTCTGAAAGCGCACCTCCAAAGACAGTGAGCTTGGGGCTCTGGACGCCGACCAGCACCGCCACTACAGGCCCGGCGTGGAGGCCGATGCGGACCTGGATGGGCTCCCCGCTGCGCGTCGACAGCCCGCGCGTGTAGCTCACCATGTCCAACGCCTGCGGCATGGCACGTTGGCGAAGATTCAACCCGCCTCGGCAACCGCGGCAACGCCTCAAAACACCTGGGTGGCGACGCCGCCCAGGTGCGTGCGGGCCTCGACGGACTCTTGCGGGGCCCCGCGCAGCACACCGGCCGCCTGTCTGGGCGTCCTGGCGCGCGCTGCTTGAGGGTAAGGGCCTCAGCAGCGAGGACCGCAGCAGGCCAGCAGGCTCTTGCCGTGACGGCTGGCGAGAGCGCCCAGCGGGGAAAGGGCCCCAGCCGCCCCAGCACGCGCGGTGGCGTGCATGCGTGCGTGCGCGCCTCACCAGGCTGGCAGCCTTGGCGGCGCAGACCTCTGGGGACTCTGGCTCGAGCATGCCAGCCGCCGCCATGAAGCAGTCGCCGATGATGTCCACCTTGGTCATGCCGTGGAAGGCCGTCAGGTCCTCGTAGATGCGGAAGAGCTGCATTGAGAGCGAGAGCGCGAGAGCGCGAGGCGCGGTTGGCAGAGACGCTGGCGGGATTGGAAAGCTGGTTGCTCACGCACGGCAACGGACAGACGGGGCGGCGCTGCTGCCGCCGTCCCATGCAACGGGCGAGGCTCACCTCTCCGACCATGCTGGCGATGTCCTCGGGCGCCATGGTGCTGGTGATGCGCGTGAAGCCCACCACTGTGCACAGATGCACAAGCCCACACAAGAGGCGTCACTTGAATGTGTACGGGGCAGAGGCTCGCAGAGTGCAGCCACCACCGCGAGAGAGCCCTTGGGCGTGGTGTGGCTCACCGTCGGCGAAGAGCACGCAGCAGTCGTGCTTCTGGCTCCATTCGCCGCCGCGCCGCAGCGTGCGCACCACTTTCTTGGGCAGGATGCTGTAGAGCAGCCACGTCTTCTGGTGCCTGCGCCGAGTGCGGCACAAACAGCGCGAGCGACGGCTCAGCTCGCTGCGCCGCTGGGGGCGCGCACGCGCGCAGCGCTGCCGTCGGGCGAACACTGAGCGAGATCTCTTGCTCCCCAAGGGACGCCAAAAGCAAGCCGGATGCAAGCAAACGCCTGCGCCGCCAGCTGGCCACTTACTTGCCCAGCAGCGCCAGGAACACGAGCAGCGCCAGCGCCAGGCTGACGAGCACCACGGCGACGTAGACGGCGGGCCACCACGGCGCCGACCACCCGCCCGCCGGCGCGATCTGCAGCTCGTACTGCGCGCGCAGGCACCCAGGGTACAGGGGCACGCAGCGGCAGCGGCAAAACGAGTCAGGTCGGTGCACGAACGGCCAGCAGGGCACGTGAGGCAGGCAGGCGCAGCTGGCAGTGGTGGGCTGGGGCGGCGTGCGTGGGGTTGGTGGGGCGACGGGCGGGCGCGCACCGCGGTGCCGCCAATCTCGACCGACGTGACAGTGGGGCTCGTGAGGTGGACGGCGGTGGAGAGGTACTCGGCCAGGCGCGTGTCGCCGGGCGGCAGCGGCGAGGCGCGGCGCAGCACGTACCTGCGGCGACGCGACAGGGCCCGTTTGCGCGCGGCTTGGCTCGCATCCAAGAGCACGACGCCCGCGCGTGCGGCGGGGGGCTGGAGCAGGCGAGCCAGGGGCTGTGCCCAGGCCGTGCGCGTGGCGGCGGCGGCGCTGGGCGGGGCTTTGCTGTGTGCTGCGGCCGTGGCGGGCGGACTGCTGGCGGACTCACCTCCAGCCCGCGTCGCTGAGCGCTAGCAGCTTGGTGGCGGGGTCGTTGAGCAGCGCGTTGACCATGATGAGGGCGTAGACCTGCATGCACGCGAGGGCACAGGGCGCCATCACAAACCGCCCTGGAGGCCTCAAGCCCGGGACAGCAACGACTCTGCCCCGAGGCCTGGAATCTACGAGCTCTATGGGGAATGCGAGGTGAGACGCACCGTTCCGTACCACCGGGTGCCGTCAGTGGCGTTGACGCACTCGGGCACAGAGCAGTTGCCGCGGCTGGGCGGCAGGCGCCACGCCGGGTCGGGCCCTAGCCCCGTGTAGTTGGTGGCCACGAACACGGGCAGGCTGGCGATGAGCGCCAGCTGCGGCGCGCACACACACACAGGCGGCTCCTCAGCGTGCAGGTTACGGCGAAAGGCGGGGTCAGTCCGCAGCCCCCGGCCCGTGCAGAAAGAACTTGCTCAACATCATCCACGTGCGACTGCCCGCTCGCCTGCGCCTACTGACACACCCGACACGACCAGCTCGGCTCCCCGCTGAGCTGCCGCAAAGAGAAGATCAGGCGCAGGCATCCACGTGCTGTCCTCACCTCGCTCTTGAGCTTGAAGGGCCCGTCCACGACGAGGTCCCGCGCCGCCACCTGGCGCATGGCGTCTGCCTGGCATGACGGGCACTGCGCCGCGTCCAGGATGTCCAGCCCCAGGCCACCCACCTGGTGCGCACGCAAGGCAAGCGGCCGCCGCGCGGGTCCCGCGCCCACCTCAGCACTGCCAGCGAGTGCGACGCCGCCTGCTGGGTACCGAAGCTCCTGGACCCCCTGAGCTTGCTTTCTGGCGGAGTTCCTAACGGGTTGCCTGCGAGCGCACCGCCCCGTTGATCTCCTCCGGCGCAGGTAGCTGTCCCCCAAGCAGGCGACGACATGCAAACTCACCCAGTTGGGGTAGACGGCGGCGACGACGCCGTTGGCCGCCACCTCCATCTGCACCAGCCGAGGGTTCTGCGTGCAGGGAGGCGCGAAAGACGGCAGAGACGCAGGGCGACTCGACCGCGTGACGCACAGCCCCCCACACAGCCCGTTCCGCTCTGAGCCGCGCCACCCTCCCTCACGTTCCCAACCCTGCCTGCGCGCTGCACCTGGTGCTGCGCCTGGTGCGTCTGGCGCTGTGGCCCTCTCGTTCCCAACCCTCCATCCCGCGCTGCGCCTGGTGCTGTGGCCGGCCTCGCACCTGGTTGCTGACGTCGAGCAGCGCCTCCACGGTGCTATTGAAGCGCGCCTGGAAGGTGGGCCAGTCGGGGTACTGCTGCATGTGCACGCCCAGCGCCGCCACCGTCGTGTAGGCCTGTGCAGCGCAGCACGCGAACCGGCATCCCACGCAGAGTGAGGTGGGCTGCTGCTGGCGACGCGTGGGCAGCGCCGGCGCCCAGACGCCCGCGCTGCCGCCAAGGTTGGGAGTGGGCACACAGGGAGAGAAAGCGCACCTGCTGCACCGTCAGCAGCACGGCGGCGAGGGTGGAGGACGCGAGCTGCGCGGCGTCGCTGCGCCGCCGCTCCTCGGTGGAGCGCTGTCCCGCCACGACGGCAAAGGTGCCCACCGCCACGAGCGCCAGGAAGACAAAGACGGGCACCAGCAGCGTGCTGGGGTAGCGCCGGATGGTGGACCACGTGACCTGCGCGCGCGGCGTTGCACCAGAGGCACGAGGGGGGCACTCGTCGCGGGGCAGGGCAGCGAGGCGGGCCAAACCGACGCCGGCGGCGGCTCGCGCAGGGCAAAGCAGCTGCTGTTGACGGGGACGGCACCGTCGTCTAGAGGGTCCCCGGCGTAGCACCCCCCGGCTTTTCTTGCTGGGCAGCGGCTGAGAGCTCAGCGGTGGGCGCCCGCCGCCGAGCGCAGGTACAACGGTACCGTGCCAGGCCTCCATTCAAAGCGAATCTGCTCATCCGCGCTTGCAGGACGTAGACGGGGAGCGCGTCAGGCCGTGACGCTCACCGCGAGCTGGGCGTTGACGCGCTGCCGCCACTTGCGTTGGTGGGGCCGCGGCGCGTGGGCCGGCCCGTGCGGTGGAGCCTTCTGGAGCCTGCCTCCAGAGCTGCCATGCGCGGACGCCCGGTCCAGAAGGGCGCCAGCTGGCTGTTCTTGTGGCGCTCCTGCTCCGCCGGGGCCCTTATGCGCGAACTTCATGGTTGGCCTCACCACTCTACGCGAGGCGGAAGCTGCACCATCGCCAGCGGCGATGGCTCAGCGGTCAGCAGGCGCAGGAGGCCCTGCCGTCCTGCGTCGCCGTGGCTGCCGTTGCTGCGCGCCTCCCCAGTGCGTCCTCCCGGCCGGCTGCCATCAGGAGCCTCGCATCGAGCGCGTGTGGCCAAGATTAGAGAGCGCGGCAGCGCTGTTTGAGAGAGCTCTGTGCTTGCGCGGTCTTGCTCTGCTACAGGACACCACTCGAGGTGCTGCGGCTGCCGCCCGGCGCGCTGTGCCGCGACCGCACACCATGCGCCGTTTCGATAGAGTCTCTGAAGGCCGCAGAAGCAGCTCCGCAGCAGCAGAAGCAGCAGCCCGCTTTGAGCCAGCTAGCCCACCCGCACCTCGCCAACATGGCGTCCTTCTTCGACCTCCCGGCGCTCAAGGCACGCACGCTCCCGCGCCTGATGCTGCGGGCACGTTCCCTCCATTGCCGTGCAGCCACGCCACACGCTGTCCGGACCGGACAATAGATGCTTGCTGGCATCTGCTGCCCTGACTTGTTGTCTTGCAGGACGCCAAGGGCAACGACCTGGTGCCCGCGTCCCTCAAGGGCAAGGTCGTGCTGGTCGTCAACGTCGCCAGCAAGTGCGGCCTCACGCCCCAGTACAAGGGTGAGGCTCTCTGCGTGTGTGGTGGTGCCCGGGTGAGGTTGCCATCGCGCGATCGCGGCGCGATGAAAGCGGCGGAAGGTGGCCGCTGTGGGCGGGCCGGGGCTCCCTTTTCCACCGAAAGGGCAAGCACAAGCCTGTTGCTGGCCTGCGTCGCGAAACTCTGTGGCCGTAGGCCTGCAGGCGCTGTACGACGCGCACTCGGCGCAGGGCCTGGTGATCCTCGGGGCGCCCTGCAACCAGGTGACGGGCGTGGCCGGCGTGCTTCTCAGCCCTGCGTGCTTCCCGCTTGACACGGGCACGTGGCTTGTTCCATCGCGGCGCGCTTTATAGGGCAGTGTTCGCGGCACGCTGTGGGGTCCACACAGCGTCTCTGCTGGATGGCGCAACCGCAGTTTGGCGGCCAGGAGCCAGGCACGGAGGACGAGATCATCACCTTCTGCAGCACCAAGTACGACGTGACGTTTCCACTCCTGGCTAAGCTTGAGGTGAGCAGCGGCACAGGCCTAGCCAGCACTAACAGCTCCTCTGACTTGTTCCCTTCCCTCCCGCCCACCTCGTCCATCCCTGTCCTCTTCCTTGCTCCCCTCCCCTCTGCTCCGGGCAGGGGTGCGCCGCAGCTTTGCTGTTCTGAGCTCGCCGGCGGGCGACGTTAGTTGCCAGGGCTGCCAGGCCTGATTTGCTCCTGCTTGACACGGGCGGTGGGCCGTTTCGGTGATGCGAGATGCACGCACAGTGGATGCCGGCACACACCTCTCGAGGTCTTGAGGCAACCCACCGCCCCTGCGCAGGTGAACGGCGACAACACGCACTTCCTGTACCGGTGGCTCAAGAGCCAGCCCGCGAGCCTCGACCCCGCCACCAACGCAGAGGCGGACATCGCCTGGAACTTTGCCAAGGTGGGGCCGCCATGCTGCTGGGCACACACTTCCTCACTCCTGTGACCCCCTTACAGGCGGTTGCCCCGTTGGACGCGCTCCCTGTGGCCCGCAGTTCCTCATCGCTCCCGACGGCTCCGTGGCCAAGCGCTTTGGGCCGCGCGAGGAGCCCTCTGCCGTGGAGCCGGAGATTGCCAAGCTGCTGCCCCAGGTCTCTGCCGCTTGAGGGCGGTCATGGGCTGCATGCGTCGCTTCAGCTGCTACGTGGACGCGTGTTGCTGGGTGCTGCGTCAAACCCCACCGTCGTCATCTGCGAGCGGGTGGCTTGCAGACGTCGTGTATGCGGGGCGACATGCAGAGCGCGGCGAGGTGGTACAGCAGGACAGCAGACAGCGCACGTGACGGTCCGTCGACGCGCAGGGAGAAGAGCACACGAGACGCCACACGACGGGACACACGCACAGAGTGTACAGGGCAGCAGGAGGTCCTGACGAAGCTCAGGGGAGCCAGCAGCATGCGGAAGGGGAGGGAGTGAGGCCAAGGCGGGGCCACGCAATCGCAAGGCTGGCGCATGCGCGCGCGTGCAAGCAAGCGCTCCAGCCACGCCGCAAAGGCCACGCATCCATCCGCACATCACGAGGCGCGCAGGGCAAGCAGCAAGCACGCCGCAAGCACACGTTCAGCGTCTCTGCTCAGAGCCTGTGTTTTCCGCGGGGCCAGAGTGTCGTAGAGACCGTTGTTGCGCGACCGACTCGGGGAGCTCGACCGCAAGGCGCGCCATCGCCCGCCCATCCGCGCTCCCCGCACCGGCCTGCTGACGGCCTCAATCGGCGCTCGTGGCACCCGGGCGCAGTGGCGCCGCGTGGCGTTGCGGCTGCGCGCTTGCGCCCTGGCGAGGTCCGCCTTAGAAGAAGGCCCGCCAGAGCTTGCCCGCCCCCTCCGCTGCAGCCCCCTCACGCCCCCTCACGCCTCCGCCGGCCCGTGAGGCTCCATCGAACGCTGCTCACTTCTTGGCGGCCTTCTTCGCCGGGCTCTTCTTCGGCTTGGCTGCGGCCTTCTTGGCGGGGGACTTCTTCGCCTTGGGCGCAGCGGCCTTCTTGGGCGTCGCCTTCTTCTTGGGCGTCGCCTTCTTCTTGGTCACGCCCTGCGTCGCCAGTGCCCCGCGCAGGCGCACCGAGCACGCCTCAGCTCCTGCCGTCCCAGGTGGGGGAGGCGCACTCACAAAACAGGAGGAGAAGTCCTACAGGCGCGCGCGCGAGCAGGCTGCGCGCGCCGGGCTGCACGCAGAGCTGAGGCCGCCGCTGCCCGCCCAGCCGCTGGGCTGCTGCGCCTGCCTACTGCGCCCCAACCTGGTCAACCTTGCGGCAGCACGAAAAGAGGAGGCCCCCCACGCGCGCACCTTGGGCTTCGCGGGCGCGGCCTTCTTGGGCGTCGCCTTCTTCTTGGCAGGCGCCTTCTTGGGCTTCTCCGCCGCGGGCTCAGCGGGCGCCGGCTCGGCAGCCGGGGCCTCGGCCGTGGGCTCTGCGGCCTTCTTGGCAGCCTTCTTGGGGGCCATGGCTTAGCTGGTGGGTTGCTGTGTGTGTGTGTGTGAGTTGCTGCTTGCTTGCGTGAGCTCTGACGGCGACGGCGCGTCGCGGCCCTTGCCCCCCGGACGCCCTCGTCCCCATGCGTCGCTCGACCGAAGCGCCAGCAGCTTTTGCAGGCCCTTCCGCGCTGCCACGACAAGTGCAAAAGCTGGATATCTCCTCTCGCCACAAAGGACCCAGTGGACAAGCTGCAGCCGCCCACAACCCGCCCCCCACGCTGCCCCCAACAGCACTGCCCGCAGCAAAGGCTCACGCGCCGTCCGCAGCAAATGGTCTTCGAGGTGGTGTACAACAACGAAGTTGGCGTGACACTTGTGGTGGCGCAACAAAAACCACCCCCTCCTCCCGCGGCGGCCTCCGAAAGCGCGACGGTCCCTCCACACGCGAGCCGCGCCCGACGCACAAAAGCACCATGGTACGCGCCCCCTCTCCTGCTCACTGCTCTGACTACGGCGCACGCAACCGCCTCTCCTGCCAGCCCTCTCTCACCCAAACTCGAACTGCGCGCCGCCGCCGCCGCCGCCGCTCACATACCCCGCACGACCCACTCTCTGACTTGGCCGCGCCCCAGCTCAACCTGGGCCACACACAGGCAGCAAGCTCGGCCGTACGGCCCCGCCTCCATGCACCTCACACGCGCGACGTCACCGACGCCGCCGAGGGCGCCAGCGCCGCCGTGGCCGGCGCCTCGCGCGCCACGCGGCACGCCTCGAGCGTCTCGGCCGCCAGCCGCGCGCTGGGCTTGCTGCTGAAGTCCGGCTGGATGCCCGCCCGGTCAATGTCCGTGCGGCTCGGCGTCAGGTACTTGCCCACCTGAACAAATGCATGCGCATGCACACCCACGAGCACACGAAGCAAACGCTCTGGCTCGCAGACCACACTCTCTCGCCAGCCGCTCAGCGCCCAGGTGGAGAGCGTGGAGGCAAGCTCTCCAAAACCTGGAGGGGGGAAGGGAGAGGCCTCCTCACCGTGAGCACCATGCCCGACCCGTCCGACAGCTCGTACACGCTCTGGATGAGCCCCTTGCCGTACGTGCGGCTACCTGCGGCACCAACCACGCACCCAGGCCACGGCGCGGAAACGCCTGTGAGGCAAGGATGCGCCGCCGCTGCCAACAGCGCCTCGCGCCAAGCACCGCAGCCGCGCACAGCGAATCTGCATGTGAGCGGGAAGCGGCCCGGCTGAGTCAGAGCATCGCATGCAGGTGGCCCACTCACCGACCAGCACGGCGCGGCAGTTGTCGTGCAGCGCGCCCGCCACAATCTCGCTGGCGCTGGCCGTGTGCTCGTTCACCAGCACCTGCGTACACCGCGCGCACATGCCATGCGTCCATTTGCCCGCGCCCGCACACGCGCCACGCGTCCGTTTGCCCGCGCCCCGAGCCGCCCCCGTCGCAGCGTTGCCGCCGGCACACTGGTCAGGGGGCGCTTGCACTGACGCGGACCCCCCGGCGGAGCGCACCAGCAGGGGCAGGCGCGTGAGTGGCGGGCCCTGCGCGCGCGGCGCGTCGTCGGGGATGCTCCGGCTCTCCGTGTACACAATGGGAGCGCCGCCTGCGCGGGGGCAGCGCGCGCGCCAGGCACGCGCAAGAGCGCGGGGTGGCGGCTCGGCGCACACGCGCCGCAGCGTCCGCGCCAACCGCGAACGACTCCTGTCGCATAGCTCCCCCCAGCACGCAGCAAGCTTGATGCCGCTCGCGAGGGCTGCCGCAGCAAGCAGAGCGCGTGGCCTTCCAACGGGTGTGAGCGGGCCGCGCACACAGTCCCGAGAGGAAAGCGCGACCGCCGTGCGCATGTGCGCGCACACCGTCGAGGAAGAGGCGCGCCACCTCAAGCCCCTCGGACACGAGGCCGCCCCGGTTGTCCCGCAGGTCCAGCACAAACGACTGCACGCATGCGAATGCACGCGCACGCACATGCGGCCGCCGCAGCGTCGGCCGGAGCACAGTGGCGATGGCAGATGAGCGCCTTTGACCCCGCACGCGAGGCTTTGCGCTGGGTCGGCGCTGCAGAGGGGGGGGGAGCTGTGAGGGAGCGGACGCCAGCGCCAGTGAGGGAGAGGTGGGCGGCGCCGCGCGCACCTTTGCGCCCTGGTCCTGCAGGCGCGTGATGGCCTTGGCCAGGTCCCGCTGCGCCCTCGCGTTGAAGCTGGTCAGGCGCAGCACGCCCACGGGGTCCGATGCGCTCTGCAAGCGCACCAGCACACCGTGCGTAGCACACGGGGCACGCGCCGTGAGCACGCACCGCCGCCTGCGTGGCAGGGACGCGTCCCCGCGCCTCAGCAGGCCCTGGCGCGATCGCTGTGTGGCCGCGCGGCGCCTGGGTTCCTGAAAAATGCGATCTGACGACGGTTGAGCGTGGGCGCCACAGGGGGAAGGAGGGTGGGGGGGCGCGTGACGCGGCCGATGCGCACCTTGATGAGGCTTGCGCTGACGGGCGAGCTGAGCGAGCGGATGGGCCGCTCTACCTGCACCCTCGCCGTGCTGCCGTCCGCCCGCCGCACCTGCACGCAGGACAGGCACGCGCGCGCGCACAGCACAGTCCCGACCACGGTATATGCGTCGCGCGTGGCAGGCGCGGCGGTGGCAGCGCAAGCGCCCACGAGGGCGGTTGCGTGGCAGGGAGGCGGTAGAGCGGCGTCGCCGGCTGTGAGGGCGCGCTGCCGCTGTGCGGCGCGCCGTGGGCTGCGTGACCCGCCCGCGCTCACCGTGAGGTCGACGTAGGGCCGCTGGCTGGGCGACGGCCCCTCGCCGTCCGCCTGCTGGCCCGCGATGAGCGACGCCGCCTGCGGGGGGCAGCCAAGGCGCGCGCGAACAGTTCACGCGCTGGTGACGCAAGAAATTTGCAGGCTTGCACGCAGCGTGCAGCCACGCGTCCCAAAGGGCTGCGAGCGAGCAAGCCACTCCTGTCGTGCGCGGGCCACGCACCTGGAAGGGGCTCTGGGAGGCCAGCGCCACGCCGTCCACCTCGAGCAGCTCGTCGCCCTGCCGCAACCCCACCTGCAGGCACACGTCACCGCGCGCGCGAATGGCGCAGAGCCCCCACCCGCAGCTAGGCTCACCGCGGCGAGGCGCTAGTGCCTGCGTCTGCACGCCGCTGCCGTTCTGTGCCGCACGATGTCAGGGCAGAGCGGCGAGAGGCAACAGCTCAGCAGGTCGGGTACGGGCAGCTGTGCGTCAGAGCACGGTGGGACTGGAGGGGGAAGCAGGGGCGAAAAAGGCGGGCGCGCACCTTGTCGGCAGGGCTGCCCTTGCTGAGGCCCACCACCCACACGCCAGAGTCGGCCGTCGCACGGCTGGCCGGCAGCTGGCGGCCCTGCGGACAGGACAGGCGCAGCGAGGGCGGCGCAGGTCCTGTCTCCTGGCACCGCACACGCCGACGTGCGCGTGCCCACCTCACGTTGCCGGCGCCTGGCCGCAGCTGGGATGCCAGCGCTGGCTCCCTCGCTGCGCCAAGCCCAGAAGCGACAGGTGCACGCTTTCGCGCGCCGTCGCAGGCTCATACGCGTGCACTCACCGTCTTGACCATGTACTCTGGCCCGGTGCCCAGGTTGAGCCCGATGCCCGTCACGTCGTACTTCTTCATGGCGGCCAGCTCGCCCGGCGTGATGAACCGGCAGTAGGGGTCCGACAGGCCCCACGCCATCATCTCGCGGATCGCTCTGCGCAGCACAACGCACGCGCCCGGTGGGGAGGCAGGCAGGCGGTGCGCGGGCGGATTCGCTTTCTGGCGCCGCGTGGCGTGGCGCGCGCTGCAGCCCGCTCTCGTGCCCCAAACAAAGAGCCAATCTGCCCCCCACTGGATGTGTGCACCCCCCCACACCACAGCCCAGCCGGTGGGCTGCCCACCGCAACCCAGGCGCCCCCCCGAGGCGCGCGCACCTGTACACCGAGTCGGTGTCCACGTACGTGCGGCTGAGCGCGTCGTCGCGCAGCTCGGCCCACCGCTGCCGGTCCCACCCCGTGGACCGGGCGTCCAGGTAGTTCTGGTCCACCTGCAGCACGCCCACGGCGAGGCGCAAAAGGAGCACTCGTTTGTGCTCGACCTGACCTCTGCGCTCTTCTTGCCCACGACGCTTGCCGGGGGCGTCGAAGGCGGCGCTGGCGGCGCTGCCCCGCAGGGGCGACACGGCGACGTGGAGCAGGCGGCGTCTTCACAGCGGTGTGTGGAGCTCTGCGGGCTCCGCGCTCACCACTTCCCAGACCTCGGACACGAGCGTGCGCGCCGTGGTGCTGACCTGCTCGGCCTCCTGCAGCGCGATTCGGCGCGGCGGCGGGGGTGGCAATGGATCATGAGGAGGCGTACGCCGCCGCCGCCGCCGCCGCTGCTGCTGCTGCTGCTGCGCCCCGCACGGCATCAGTCCTGCTCCGCTGAGCGCGGAGCAGGGCGGCCCTCTGGGTGGCAGCGCGAGCGCCGCCTCGCTCCTGCCGTGCGGGCGGCCGCCTGGCTCGGGCCCATTCCACTCGTCCTCCCGCCCTTTCCCCGGGCCTCCTCACCTCTTGGCTGAGGGCGGCGGCCGGCCCGCCCATGAGCCCGGCAAAGGGCAGCCGGGGGCCCGAGCGCACCACGGCGCCCACCATGGAGTCCACGCGCGCCTCCACCTGCCGCACCACCTCTAGCAACTTGTCCTCCGCCTGCGCGCCCACACGCACACACAGAAGGACGTGCACAGCGGGGTTCGTTCCACCCATGAGCCTCCAGGGCCCTGCGTGGCGCCCTGCCGCGCTGCGTGGCGGGGCTGTGGCCCCCCGCGGTGCCGCACAGGGAGGACGGGAGGAGGTGGCGGCGCAAAGGCAGCGCTGTGGGCGCCGCACCTCGGAGGCCAGCGCGGGGAGCACTGGCTGCAGCGGCGCCAGCTGCTGGCTGCGTCCGTCAGGATGGCTCCATGCACGCAGCGGCGGCCTGGAGGAGCCGTGCGCCTGCTGCTGCTGCTGCTCCAGGGAGGAGGAGACGGCGGGCGCCACCAGGACCGTCGGCGCTTCCCTGCTGGCGCTGGCTGTGGCGGCGCTGTCGCCGCTGGCAGCCAGGGCGGAGGACGGGGCGAGGAGCAGGGACGAGGCCAGCGCGGCCACGGAGAGCAGGCTGCCCACGCGCGCCAGCGCTCGAGGCAGCAGGCTGTCATTGGCGCCCACGCCGGCTGCGGCCTCATGCGGCGCGCCGCTGGATGGCTGTGGATGCTGGCTGCGGCTCGGCGGTGGGCAGCGTGTGGCGTGACGCCCAGGTGGCGCCCCGTCTGCTGCTGCTGCTGCTGCTGTGAGTGGCGGGCTCCAAGGTGAGGAGGAGCATGATGCGCCTGCACGATGCGTCCATCGGTCAAGGAGACCTGAGCTTGCCAGGAGCGTGCGCAGCACTCGCTGCAGAGGTGCGCAGGACTCGACCACGCACCAGAGTCGCGCTGCTCGGCCCTGCACCTCCACTGGCGGCGCGAGGCTGCAGGAGCGCCAGTGCTGCTGCTGCACGCCTGATGATGGAGCGCCTGCGCGATGGAGGCAGGGAGGAAGTGGCTCCACAGGTTCAAGTCGGGCCACACAGTGCGTGCGATGCCAGGAATCCGCCACCAATCGCACACCTGCGCGACGACCACGCCCCAATGCTGCGCGCGGCCGCCTTGCTGGCAGCTCGTGCGCTCTGCCACGCCCCATTGGCACCGCATTGGTGTGCGCCGACGAGGGACCGCTGCTCGACCGAGCCTGACGCGTAGTGAGTCGTCTCGGGCTGCGTGCTGCACGTCCACAGCGCGTTCGCAGTCTCCAGCAGCAAGCACACCAAGAAAGGGCATACGCGTCCGATCGATTGGCCATCCTCTTTGGCGTGCGCTCCGTAAGGCGATGGTGCTGCGCCAGGTGGCCAGCTCCCTGACCGCTCTCAGCCGCCTCACAGCGCTTCCCCCAGCCGCTCCCTGCCACTGGCACGTGCGCCCTGAGCGCGCAGCAGCGGCAACCATGACCACCGCCGCAGCGCTGTCAGAGCCGGCGTCAGCCCCAGGGCCATCCCCTCGAGCAGGAGAGGACGCCGCACCAGCGGCGGCGCCTGCGCCCGCCGTCACGCCGGCCGCAGCGCTCGACTTTGCGTTGCTCCTGCAGAAGCTCAAGGTGCGCGTGCCAAGGGCCTGGCGCACCTGGCGCCTGTGGCCCGGCGGCAGGCGCTCAGGGACGTGCGAGCTCTGCCCGCTACGCCCGCAGACGACCAAGCGGACGGGGTGGGTGCGCAAGGGCGTCGACGGCCCTGAAAGCATCGCAGGTGAGCGCTGCAGCACGCTCGTGGCGCGTTGGGCTGAGCAGCAGCGTGCTCAGGCGCCGTGAACCGTACACGCCACGCCGCGATTGCTCCGCGCTGCAGACCACATGTACCGGATGGGCATGATGGCCATGCTTCTGCCGCGCGACGCGGGCGTGGACGTGCAGCGCTGCGTGCGCATGGCGCTGGTGCACGACGTGGCCGAGTCCATCGTGGGCGACATCACGCCACACTGCAAGGTGCGCGCTGGGGCAATGTGTGAGCGAGGGGGCTCGCTCGGGCCCACCACGCGCTGCTGCCGCCAACGCAGGATGAGCACGTGGCCGTCACGCCACACCATAGCCCTCCGGCGCCTTGCTGCGTGCATGACAGCGGTCGCCTTCGCCCTTGCCCTTCTTCCCTGGCATGAGCAGGTGAGCCCCGAGGAGAAGAAGAAGCTCGAGTCGGACGCCGTTGCCACCATCCAGCAGATGCTGGGGCCCCAGACCGAGGTGGCCAGGGAGGTGGCCGAGCTGTGGCACGAGTACGAGGAGGGCAGCACGCCCGAGGGGAAGCTGGTCAAGGACCTGGACAAGCTAGAGATGATCATCCAGGTTGGGCGAGGGAGGCCAGCGTGCGTGTGTGTGTGGCACCACCTGGTCCAGCCTCCGGACCGCTGCTGTGCTCGGCCTCCACTCTTGCGCGTGCGACCACTCGCGTGTTGCTGGCAGGCGCACGAGTACGAGCAGGCGCAGACGGGGCAGAGCCTGCAGGAGTTCTTCGACTCGACGGCGGGCAAGTGGCGGACCGAGACGGGGTGAGGCCTGCGGCTGGCGTGCGCCCACGCGCACATTGCAGCGCCTGCAGCCGTGTGCTTGAGCGCTGGGATGGCACATTGATGTTTTTAGCACGTGTCCCATCACGGCGGCCGCGTGTTCGCACGTGCCTGCCGTGGCGCAGGCGCGCGTGGGCGGCCGAGGTGGTGGCGCGGCGAGAGGCGGCGCGGCGGGAACAGCAGCAGGCGCCCAGCGGCAGCGGCAGCATACCTTGACATGAGCACTGGACCTGCTCTCCTCTGCAACATATCACGAGCTGTCGCATCACGGAGCTGTCGCGGGAGCCGCCACTTTTGAAGTTCAACCTCACCTCCAGGGAAGCGCGCGCGAAAGCACTCGAGCGATAGGGCGAGCACGGGACACAACGCGCACCGTTTACAGCCTGGGCCAGACACCGCGGCGAACGGCAATCGCCAGCACCGGCAGCGAGCGGGCGGAGCACATCACCATCACCATGGCGAGCAGGCCAACATCTGCATCAGCATCAGCTTCAGCGCCATCAGAGCCACGGGATCAGGCCGCAGGCGCCGGCCCGGCCTCCCTGGATCCCGCGCTGGAGCGCTACCTGCAGCAGGTCGAGGCGCAGACCGTCAGGTGCGCAGCAGCAGCAGCAGCGTCGCCAGCGTCGCATGCGTCCGTGCTGGAGCAGCTGCACGGCGCTGGGAGCTCCGTGTGAGCGCGACACCTGCAGCGTGGTGGTGGAAGTGGTGGTGCGCGGCGGCGCAGGGAGGCGTTGCCGCGCGGGCTACAAGACGAAAAGGCCAAGGAGCTCAAGTACCAGCTTCACTGGTGCCTGGCCAAGAACGACTGGTACTTCACAGGAGGTGCGCCAGGACGCCGGTGGAGCGCTTCAGTGCTGCACGCACCACAGCACGCACCACGCGCACCACACGCACCACAGCTCACGACGCAATATCGCCTGGTGCTCGCAGCCGGTATCTTGATAGGCGGCGCGCTGAGCTGGATGGCAGGGGTGAGTGGTGGCGCCTTGGGAGCAGCTGCGACGATGTGACGCGTGGCGTGCCTCTCATCGCGTGTGGCAATGCACGGCACGCTCCTGCGCAGTCGCTCAAGCCGTTTGCTGTGGCCGTGCTCTTAGCGCCCGCCGCTGACTGGGCCTATGGTGCGTCAGCTGGCGTGCGGCGTGCGGTCCATCGTTGCAACGGTCCCGCATAACCCAGTCCAGTTGTGCTCACGTGCGCGCGCACACACGCACGCGCGAGCTGGCTGCAGGGCGTCACGTGTGCGCCGAGGAGGAGCAGGCGTACCGCGAGTACAAGCGGCACCTGGTGGAGCAGTACCGCAAGCAGGCGCAGGAGCTCAAGGAGCAGATCCGGTCCATGCGGACATGACAGTTTGGCCTGTGTTTGGGCTCGTGTGCAAGCGAACGCTAACGCTGCGACGGCACGGAAGAGGAGGGCGCCGGCCTTGTCGCCACGATGATCCTGCGCGGCAGCACACGTTCAGCGGCAGGGCCGTGGGAAGCGCCCTGGGGCCCACAGCGTGCAGCCTGAAGGGGAGCCTCGCCAGCCCACCTGTTCATCGCCGTGATGGACTCGGGCACGCAGGCCAGGTCCACCTCGGTGTAGCACCCCGCCTCATCCAGGCGGTACAGCCTAGCGCACACGCCGCCCAGGGCTCCACCTCTCAGGGGCAAGCCAGGCGCAGGGCTGCCAAACTCTTTGCACCTCGCGCCCACAAAGCCCGCAGTGCTGCAGCTGCAGTGCTGCGCCTCCAAAGCCCCGTGATTCAGGTCACACACAGGGCTCCCAACGTCGCAGACCTCGCAGACCTGTGGCAAGCAACTCAAGCACAGGCCTCTGACCACCTCTTGGCACCTCGCGCGCCGCGCGACGCTTTCACCTGTCGATGTCGGCGGCGAGCCCCACGCCCAGCGCCCGCCGGGCGCCCAGCGGCGCGCCGGCCGCCGTGCCCGTGTAGCAGCAGGCCATGGCCGCCACGGGCGCCCGCAGCGCCACGGCCACGTCCAGGCAGGCGTCGGTCAGCGCGCCGCACGCGTGCACCGCCACCACGCCCACCTCGCCGCGCTCGGACCGCCGCCACAGCTCCCGCACCAGCTCCTCCTCCTCTTCCTCTGCCTCCTGCAGGCTGCCCTGGTGCTCCTGTCCCTGGTCAGGCAGGAGAGCCGCTTGCGTGGCAGGCAGTGGCGCGGGCCGCCCCTCTCGCTGTTGCAGCGCAGTTTGTGGCAACGCGCCCTGCCGCTGCGCCTGCAGTACCGGCGGTGCTGACGCCGCGGCAGCAGCGTGCTTGGTGGTGGCGGCGGCAGCATGAAGCTGCCGCTGCTGCGCCAGTCGCCGGGCCAGCGCCCGCACGTCGGCCCGCACGAAGCGGACCTTATCCGGCACGCCTGGCGCCAGCGCGCTGATGGCCTGCTGCGCGCGGTGGAAGGCCGGCGGCGCCGGGCGCCAGTCCACCACCCACACACGCTCCACCTGCGGGCAAGCGAAAGCGTTCAGAGTGGCGCTCGCTCCTCCCAGACTCCCGTCGCCTCACGCGGCGCGGCAGCATGGGGCGGGGCGCGCACCTGTGGCTCGATGGCCGCCAGCAGCAGGCCCACCAGCCCGTGCCCCGCCGCCAGGTCCACCACGCAGGCGCGCCGCACGCGCCGCCGCACCCGCTCGACAAACTCGCATGCCTCCAGCACCTCCTGCACGCCCCACACGCTCAGGACAGCTCGAGCTCGAGTGGATCGCGTGCGATGCCCTCTCCAAGGACGGCCAGCAGGTGGTGGCCAAGGGACCAGCGCACCTTCACGTCCACGCTCTGCGCGGCCAGCAGCTGTCCCGCCAGCCGCCGCAGCGCCGCCGAGCCAGACGCCGGGAGCGCCCGCGTCTCTGCGTGGCTTGGGGGTGCGGTGCCAGGTTCGCACAGCAGCGAAAGCAACGCCTTGGGGGCTTCACGGCTGCGCACGCCCAGCTTGGTCGCCTGTGCACGCCGCCACTGCCGGCATGGGCCTCCTGCTGGGCTGGAATGGTCCTCCTCGTCCTCCGCTGGCTCGAGCGCCTGCTGCAGCGCTTGCGGGTCGTTGAGCTGCTTGAAGACCTGGAACGGCGGTGACGGGTCGTAGGCCGTGGGGTGTGTGCGCGGCGCCTTGGCCTGGTAGCTGCCCGTGTGCTTGCCTGCCTGTGCGGGCGCCAAGGGCCGCGTCGTGAGCGTGCGGCTGCTGAGCGCCATGCTCGCTGCTGACGTCAATGCATTGACGTTGCTGGCGGGGTGACCCTGGCCGGCGGGCGGGCGCCGCTGCTCAGGCCGAGGTGGCGCGTGGAAGCTAGGCCAACCGCTGCGAGAGCATGAACGCAACGGGTGGTACGAGAGGTCCTCACTCGTGGAAATCCAATTGCTTTGCTGGCTTCCAGCTGAGGCCTGCCCCGTGACCGTGGCAGGCCTCACACACACAGAGTTGGGCCTCTTAAGCGCCCCCAAACGCAGCCTGCACACCGACAATCGCACTGCACGCGCACGCACAACGCACACACAGACACACAACCGAGAGCAGGACAATGGCCGCACCCGTGCGCATGGAGTCCCTCACGATCGGCGCGCCCGCAGCCAGCAGCGCCCCACCTACAGCTCCCGTACTCCCCACCGCAGCAAAGGCACCACCCCCTCCTGCGGAGGGCTACCCAGTGTGCTACCCGCCCGTGCCGTACGTGGACCAGGGCTACCCCACGCCCATCTACCCCCCTCCCCAGCAGCAGGCGCCCCACGGCTCAGCAGTCATCATCACTGACGGCAACGGTCGGCGCATCGCCCCGGGCACGCTGCTGAGCCCCCACTACCTTGTCGTCTGCATCGT
>VFQP010002826.1_pt1 | contig 18705 bp, 19 predicted proteins | sample 3512351 | NCBI WGS metagenome assembly VFQP01 (sample SAMN10412372, study PRJNA504923) | tailings metagenome | isolation source: Relicate 1 Philex TSF1 revegetated site | place: Philippines: Tuba, Benguet | collected 2017-08-29
ACTGCCGCGAACAAAGCATGCCCCACGTCGTGGGGGTGTCGGACCAGCAGGGGCTACCAAAATGCTGGTGACCCACCATCAAGCCATCCGCACAGCCAGGTGGGGGCCTCAGACCCCCAGTCCGACGTTCTGGCTGCAGTGGGCACTGTGTTCGAGGGGATGCCGGCGCTCAACGTTGCACTCGACGTGCTCTGGGTGCGCGGCGCGGCGGGGATTGCTGCGGGGGGTGGGCCGCCGGCGCCCCAGCACGCCGCGCACCCAGGGCGCGGCCGCTGTGCCGCGTCTGGCGCGCCTGCTCCCGCAAGACGCTGCCCCTGACCCAGCGGCGGACTGGTGGCCATCGCGCGCTGCGCACCTGTGCGGCTGGCTCGGCGCCCCTGCCACGCTCGTCGGCAGCCCGTCTCCACCACCCACACGTGCGCGGGAGGACGTCGCTAGCGGCCGCACACTCGTTGCGTCATGCGCCATGGACACTGTCCAGCTCGCTCGCAATGGCGCGGTGCCTTTGCTGCTCAGCAAGGGAAGGGCCGCAGCTCGCGGCATGTGTTGGGGACGGGAGCGCACCAGTCAGCAGGGCATGGTGGGAAAGCTGTTTGGACGCAGTGATGGCGGCGAGCCTGGTCCCCTGTCTCGCGCCGTTGAATGGGCGGGGTGCCTGTCGGTCAGCAGGCGTGAGCGTGCAAGCCAGCCGCAGGGGCTTTGGGCGATGCCCAGCCTGTGGGCCTTGGGCCGTGCAGCTTTTGCTGCGCGTGACCGTGGTGCGAGCCACATGGCAGCCCGCACCTCGTCCTGTGGTGCGTCGGGCGAGGGCGCAGAGAGCCCTCCCCCAGCGCACTGCAATCGGCCGGGCGTTGGCGGCTGTGCCGCTCAGCGCCGCGCCTCGCGCGGAAAAGGTTGCCCTGTGGCGGGCGACAGGCCGGGGCGTCGTGCCCAGAGCCGCGCGGCTGGCTTGCCGCTCCCGGCGTGGCTCGGCGGCGGCCCCGGTTCCGGGAGGACGTTGCTCGCGGCAGCGCCCCGCCTTTCACTCCTCGCTTCACGTGCTGCCATTTCGCAAGGGCGGGGAAGAGCTTTTCTCTTGGCACGCGGAAAAATTCATCCATTCAGTGAAAAACGAGCATTGCCAGAGCACCCATTAGCAGGGCACGGTGGGCACAGCAGTGTTGGCCGCAAGCGCGGTCGCCCCAGTCTCGCGCTGGCGTTTGGACGGCGTGTCTGTCACGCTCGAACACGGCCGCAAGCCGCTCGCGGAGCCCTGTGAAGCAGAGGCCCGGCCAGTGGGCCGGCCCCAGTGGGCAGCTCTGCCTCACGGACGCCTGGTGCGTGCAGGATGGCAGCCATGGCCCGGGTGTGCGGTGTGCCACAGGGCGGGGGCAAGGGAGCCCTGCCTGACGCGCCGCATGGCCTGGCTTGGGTGGCTGTGCTGCTCGACGCCGCGTCTGATGAGACTGGTTGCCTTGGGGCAGGCGATGTGCTGGGACGCTGCGCCCAGAGCTGCGCGGGCTGGCTTGCAGCGCCTGCCTTGCTTGACGGGCACCCCAGCCTCACCACCGGCATGAGACGGGAGGACCCGATTGCCGCAGCGCTGCCTCGCGTCATGCATGGGCAGATTGGGTCACCCGCGTCTCAACGCCGCTAGGCGAGGAGAAGGGGGAAAGTGTTAAAGTGTGGCGTGCTTGACTCTGGGTGGGGGCTGTCGTGCGCCAGGCACATGGAGGCTCATCGTGTGGGGCGCGGCCACTGATCTGACGAGTGGCGGTTAGCGCGCGGATTTGGGTTTGCAAGCGGCCCAGGCCCAGTTTCCTCTCATCTTGAGCTTTATGAATTGCCCTCTTGCCTTTGTCTTGACTTCAGGTGCTGGAGACGTGGCCCAGCCTGGCGCCCATCGTGGACTTTAGCGTGATGGACCTGGACCGTCAGGGCCAGGGGCAGCTCGTGTGCTGCAGCGGCACGCTCAGCGACGGGTCGCTGCGCGTGGTGCGCAACGGCGTGGGCATCAACGAGCAGGCTTCCATCGAGCTGCCCGGCATCAGGGTGAGTGGTGGCGGTGCTGCCGCACACGGTGGGGCAGGCATGAGGCGGGCGTTGCCGCGCGCGTCCATAGGCCCCTCCGCCCCTAGCCCCTGCGCTGCAAGCATGGTGCTCTGCGGTGCGTTGTGCTGCAGCAGCCGAGCTCGGCTGCATGGATGCCCTCGTGCAAACCCTCGTGCAGGGCGTGTGGAGCCTGCGCCCCTCGTCGAGCGACGAGCACCACAAGTACCTGGTGCTCACGTTCGCCAGGGAGACGCGCGTGCTGGCCCTCAACATGGTGAGGGCTTTGAGGGCTTGAGGTGCATGTGCGCGCCTGACGATGGAGACTCGTGCTTGGGACACCGCCGCAAGCCGCGGCCTTGTCGGAGCGGGTGACGCGCGCCCTGCGACCCTGACCCCTGAAGCCCTAAAGCCCCAACGCGCGCATGCATGCAGGAGGAGGAGCTGGACGAGGCGGACCTGCCCGGCTTCGACGCGGCGGCGCTCACGCTGTGGTGCGGCAACACGGCCTCCGACCACCTCGTGCAGGTGCGAAGGCTTGCATGACCTTAGGGTTCCGCAAGGGTTGGAGAGCGGGCTCACGCCGTCGTGCCGGATGTCCGCTTGGGCCGCTGAGGCGGCATGGCGGTCCACGTGGTGGTGGTGGTGGTGGTGGTGGTGATGTTGCGCAGGTGACACCGTCGGGGGTGCGCGTGGCGTCGGGCTCAAGCGGCCAGCTGGTGACGGAGTGGCGGCCCAGCGCCGGGGGGCAGCTCAGCGTGGCGGCGGGCAACGCCACGCAGGTGCGTGCACGGCGCGTGCTTTGCCTGTCGCCATTGCGCCCCGTGTGGCGGACAGCCAACGTCGGAACTCGCGCCAGAGCAAGCGCCCCAGGGCAGGCCACCGTGCCCGCTGTTTAGCAGCGGGCCGACGAAACACAGCGCAGGGGAGCCGGGCCTCAACAGGGCTGCCGTGGCTGCGTGTGGCGGTGGACGTGTGGCACTTGGGTGCAGGTGGCGGTGGCGTCCAGCGGCGGGCTGGTGCGCCTGCTCGACGTGTCGTCGCCCCAGGCGGCGGGCGGCGTCCAGGAGGTGGCGGCGGTGGAGGTGGGCAGCGAGGTGGCGTGCGTGGACGTGACGCCCGTCGGTGAGTTCTCGCCACCCAAGCCCTCATTAGGGCCTTCTTGCCGCATGGGGCGTGCGCGCACTGCCGAGCCAGAGGTGGACACATGTGCGGGCGGTGATGCGGTGATGCGGCGGCATGTGCGCAGGCGGCGACGGCGCGCGCTCGCACTTTGTGGCGGTGGGCACCTGGGACATGGCGGTGAGGCTGTACGCCGTGCGGCAGGCGCCCGGCGGCGGCGCGGCGCGGCTGGAGCTCATGACCACGCAGCAGCTCGGCGGCGACGTCATCCCCCGCAGGTCCGCATGCCCAGGGCCTGACTTTGCTAGGGTTTTGCGTGCTGTGTCCCTGCGAGCGCCGCGACGCTCTGAGCCTCGCTCTCGCCCCCCGCGCTCTCCTCGTGCTTACACGTCGCAGCGTGATGATGTGGTGCTTTGAGGAGGTGCCGCACCTGCTGGTGGGCCTGGGCGACGGCCAGCTGCTCTACTGGAAGCTCGACAGCACCACCGGTGAGCGAGCCGCCACCTCATCGCTAGGGTTGGCTGACCTAGCTCGCTGTTGTCGCGAGCTGCTTGCGGGAGAGGCGTTGCTGAGCAGCGCGGTTCGAGTGGAAGCGGGAGGAGGTGGCGCCGGGCCCTCAAGAGCCCTGAGCCCTACCGCTGTGCCCTCACGCATGCTGCAGGCATGCTGTCGGACCGCAAGAAGCTGGTGCTGGGCACCAAGCCCGTGCTGCTGCGGCCCTTCCGCGGCCTGGGGCAGGCCGCGCCTGACGCCACCGCCGCTGGCAAGGCCGGTGCGTGCGCTCGCACAGGACATGCGGTCGCAGAGCACGGGGAAAGGCAAAGGCACGGGGCCGTCGTGGGGTGACGTCTGTCACGCGCGCTTGGCAACTGGTTTCCCCGGGGTCGAATCGAATACCGTGCGTGTGGCGCAGGCGCGGCGGCGTCCTCTGGCGGCGGCGCAGCGTCCAAGGGCGGTGGCGTGGGGTCGGCGGCGGGTTCGTCGAGCGGCGTGTTTGCGGCGAGCGGCCGGCCGGCCGTGCTGTACTCGTCCAACCGCAAGATCCTGTTTGCCAACCTCAACGAGAACGAGGTGAGGGGGTGTGAGTCGAGAGCCGGCAGCAGCTGGTCAGGGATGCGTGTGCTCTGGGAGCTCCAAGCGTGCGCAAGGCGCACGCAAGGAAGGGCCGGAGCGGCGGGCCCTTCTAGAGGCGAAGGGTCCTCCTGCCCAGCGCTTCGCTTCGGGGGCTGTCGGTGATGCTCCGCAGCGGACACCAGCCTGGGGTGGGGGCCCACCGTGCGCGTGCAGTTGTTGTCGAGTGCGGGCTGCTGCCGCTGCTGCGTGCCTCGTGCACGAGCAGGTGACGTACATGGCGCCGTTCCACAGCCCCTCCTTCCCCGACTCGCTCGCCATCGCCAAGGTGAGGAGACCCTGCCTTGCATCTGCTGGCGGGACGCAAGGGCTCTCTCGACGGCATGACACGAAAGCCAGGGGCCGCCGCCCCTGCCTAGCAGCCCTCAGGGCTGCGCTGGCGACCGCTCGCAAGGCGCACGCATGCGAAGCCACACCAAGCTCGCAGGGCTTGGTTTGCACGGCCCCGTTGTGCGCGCACAGCGCGTCTGGCGCTGCTTGGCCCGCGCGCACAGCCAACGCGCTCACTTGTGCACGCGCTCGTGTGCGGTGGCCAGACAGCCTGCGTGTGGGCGCGCCTCGCCGTGCGCGCCGACGGCGCGCACGCCGCCGGCGCGGCAGCTTTCTCACCGCTGACGGCACGCCGTGGGCCATTTGGGGCAGGACAGGGAGCGGCGAGGCCCGTGCGCCATCTCCATGGTGCTGAGCGCCCCGTGGGTGTTTGCGGTGGGGAATGGGATGGAGCTGAGGGACTTGGCTGCACAGGGGATCTGTGCATCCCGCATGCCCCCTGCGCACCCAAGGATGCTCTAGGCGCCATCCCGTTTTCTCGTGGGCCGGCCACGCCAAGTGCTCAGCTGCCACTGGGAGCAGCGTGTGCGGGTCTTTGCTGCTCTCCTCCTTGCTCCCCTGGTGTGGCCCACCGCGTGCTGCCTGGTCATGGGGAGGGCCGCGCTGGACTTGCGCCAGAGCACCTACTCCTCGCCGCCACACACGGTGCTCAGCGGCAGGGCAGTGCACCGGCAAGCGAGAGTTTGCCAGGTGGTGCCGCACGGGCAGCAGGCTCCTCGGTCCCTTAAGTCGTGAGCGGTTCGTTGCCGCGGGGACGCCAGCAGCGCCGTTTCTGTGCGGGCCGGCCGCCAGAGCAAGGTCAAGCGCGGTGCATGGGACACCCGTGACACGGCCTGCTTCCGCGTGTGGCTCGCAGTGCGGGCTACTGTCAGCGACGGTGTGCGCGCGCGCGTGGGCGTCAGGCTCCACGCAACGCCGGTCATGTTGGCCACGCGTCCGCTGCCCGCCCACCTCTGGCGTTGTCCTTGGCGGTACCGCACCACCGCGCCCTGGTAGCCGCAGGTTTCGTCAGGGGTGGCGAGCCCCGTGGCCGTGGCCGCCGCTGAGCGTACCTGTCGCTTCCGGCGGGTTAGCAAGCTGTCGCCGGCTGCCTGCCCACTGCGTGCGCAAAGGGACGCTCCACGCGCCCAGTGCACTCAGGCCGGCCAGTCGGGCGCGCGCCTGCTCTCCCGTGGTACGGCATGTGTGGGCGGCCTGCGGCGCTCGCGTCACTCAGCACGCCACCCTTCAGCTGCCATGGGTGCGGTGGAAGGCACAGACGGGGCCGCGCCAGAGGCGCGCAGCAGCAACGGGCTTGGCGGGCCGGCTTGCTCGGCGCTGCGGTTGAGCTCGCGATCCTCACGTGCACTCGCATGCACAGCCGATGTCAAGTTGTCATGCATTGGGCGCCGGGCGCGGCGCCGCGCCGTGTGGCCAGGGCGTGTTTTTTTGCCTTTGTGGACCTCTTTTCCTTGCGGGCGGTCCGGCGCATGCTCAAGCAGCACTGCTGCACCCACACCGTCCATCGGCGAGGCCAGCACCGCTAGAACAGTGGCAGTGTCCGCCTCACATCAGCCGCCACGCACGGCATGCAGGCCTCAGAGTCGCGCCGTCCCCGCACAGAACGCCAGGCTGCCGCACGCACGGGCGGCGGCCGCGCTCCGCATGATTCCAAAGCTTGTGAGAGGTCCCACGTGCCGCGGGGTCTCCGGAGCGACATGCACCGACTGGCCGTCAGCTCACTGCACACGCAGACGCTGCTACTGTGCCGCGCCGCGCCCGGCGCGCCGTGCATGATGCCTGTCAGCGACAGTTCGCGCGTTTGCATGCGCGTGCACGCGGGCGTCGACCTCCACACACCGCTGCAGCTCTGCCCAGGGAGTCCGCTGCAATGCAGGTGCCCACCTCTGGCGTCGCCCTTCAGCTGCCCGCACCACCGCACCCTGGTAGCCAGGCGGGTCGTTGGGGACGGCGCGCCCCGGGGCCGTGGCCGCCGCGGAGGGCTTGGTGTTGCTGTCAGCGGGTGAGCAGGCTGTCACCGGCTGCTAAGCCGGCCTGGGTGCGAGACCCGACGCTTCACGCGCCTAGTGCACCCAGGCTGGCCAGTCAGGCGCACACTCTCGCTTCCCCGTGGGACGTCCCGCACGGGCGCTCAGCGGCGCCCACGGCCCCAGGGCACGCCATCCCTGCCATCTCCGCGTCGGCGGCTCAGGGTGCGGTAGGTGAAGGCAGGGACGGGGCCGCGCCAGAGACGCACCGCAGCAGCGGGCTTGCAGCAGGGCGGTGTGCTTGGCGCGGCAGTGGAGCTCGCGATCCTCACTTGCACGCGCACTTGCACTTGTGCACGGCCGCTGAGAGGTTGGGCGTGCATTGCGCGCCGAGCACGGCGCAGCAGAGTGTGGGCAGGGTGCGGCCTTGTGTGCGCTTTTGTGGACCTCTTGTTTTGACGGCCAGCCCGGAGCAAGCTCCAGGCCAGTAGCCTGCACATGAACACCGCTAGAACATTCTTGGCAGTGCCCACCTCATGCCAGCCGCCACGCATCGCACGCACGGCTCAGCGTCGCGCCGGCTGCCGTCAGCAAGCCAGGCTGCACAGGCAGCCGCAGCGGATCCGAGCGCCCCTCAAGCAAGCTCAGGTTGTGAGCGGGGGCGCCCGAGCCGCACGCAGCGACTGGCCGCCGAAGCGAGCTAGCTGCAGCGTGGCGCGTGGCAGGGACGTGCTGCCGTGCCGCGCCGTGCCCGGCGCGCTGCACTTGACGCTGACGGGGACCGTGCGCAGGGGCGCATGCGCGTGAACGTGGGCACGCCCCTCCACGCCGCGCCAATCTGGCCGGCTGTACAGTCAGCTGCTAAGGTGCCCTCCTCTGGCGTTCCCTTTCAGCTGTCCGCACCACCGCACCCTGGTAGCCGTGCTCGTCGACAGGCATGGCGTGCCGCCCGGCCGTGGCAGCCGCTGAGCGCCTTTGCTGGCGGAGGTGGGTGAGCAGGCTGCCCCTGGCTGTCGCCTGTGTGCGCCGGCCCGCGTGCGCAACAGCTCGTTCCCTGCGCCCAGCGCACTCAGGCCGGCCAGTCAGGCGCGCGCCTGCTCTCCCGCGGGACGTCGTGCATGGGTGCTCGGCGGCTGCCACGGCTCCGCATCGGTTCTCGCGCCACCGCCCTGGCGTTTCTTTGGCGGCCCAGGGGGCGGTGGGTGAAGGAACAGGGAGGGGGCAGCGCCAGAGGCGCACCGCAGCAGCAGCGGGCTTGGCGGGCCGGCTTGCTCGGCGCGGTGGTGGAGCTCGCGACCCTGACGTGCACGCGCACGCGCACGAGCGTACGGCCCCTTGTCTGATTCACGTGCGGCTAGGCGCTGGACGCGGCGCGGCGCAGCGTGGGAGGGGGGGAGCCTTTCATGCGATCAGCGTCTTCCGCCCTGGCGGGCGGCCCGGCTGCAGGCGGGTGGCGGCGTTCCTCCAGCGAATGGGCCACGCGTTGCGTGCCGCGCAAGCTGACGGCGTGCGTGGGAACGTCATTCCCCTGTTCTCTGCTCGAGCACTTCAGGCCGGTCCACGCGAGCATCCCCTTCCCAGCACCGCCGCAACGCCTGACGACTCTGCCTCCCACGTTGCGTTCCTGCTGGTGCGGCCACCGCCCTCTGGGATACACGATGAGGCCCAATGCGGCTCGGCGCGCGCGCGTTTGCCTTTGTTTCAATGGTGGTTGTGCAGGAGGGCTCGCTGACCATTGGCACGGTGGACGCCATCCAGAAGCTGCACATCCAGGCGGCGCCTCTGCACGAGCAGCCGCGGCGCGTGGCGTACCAGGAGGAGACGCACACGCTGGGCGTGCTGGCCATCAACAACCTGGTGGGTGTGGCAATTGGGGGGCGGTGGTTGTGCTGCGCCTCAAGCTCGCGTCACACCTGCACAGGGCGCCGCTCGCTTGCTGTGCAGAACGCAGGGATGGGCTCGCGCACACACGCGTGAGACGGACGTGTCGTGTCCGTTCCGTCATGCAGGGCATGGAGGACGAGGAGAACGTGGTGCGCGTGTACGACGCCGGCGCTGGGCTCGAGCTCCGCGCCAGCTACGCCCTCATGCAGGGCGAGATGGGCAGCGCCATCACCAGCTGCAAGCTGGGCGAGTCGGACCCTGCCGCGTACTACGTGGTGCGCTGGCGCCCTCTGCATGGCTAGGGTTTCGGGTTGAGCTCAGGGTCAGGGTCGGCGTGGCGAGAGGTGGGAACGCACGAGCAGCGCTGAGTCATGGGTCACGGCGTCCCTGGTGGATGCCAGACGGCTCCATCGGCATCGCTAGCAGCGCCACGCGTCGCGGTGCGCCCACGCGTTTGCGGTGCGGTGGGTGGCTTCCTGTGCGGCAGGTGGGCACGGGCATCGCGCGGCCCGACGAGACCGAGCCCAAGGAGGGGCGCCTGCTGGTGCTGCAGTACGCCCAGGGCAAGGTGCGCGCCCTCGCCATGCGCGCTCTAGGGCTTGGGATCAAGCCCGCTGGACCGCTGTGCGGCCTGGAGCGTTCCGTCAGGATCGAAGGGCCTTGGCTTTCCCCTCGCACTAGCGCCTGTCATGCAGCTCACCTGACGCCGTGTTCGCCCTCAACTGCGTGGCCCCACCCGTAGCTCACGCTGGTGGCGGAGAAGGGTATCAAGGGCCCCACGCACTGACGCGATGCATGCCTGCTCTGCCTGCTCCCGTCACCACTGCCCGCAGCTCACGCTGGTGGCGGAGAAGGGCATCAAGGGGTGCGCGTACGAGGTGCTGGCCTTCCAGGGCGGCAAGCTGCTCAGCTCGTGCAACAGCAAGCTGCAGGTGCACAGGTGAGCACCGGCCGGCGCCCCTTCCGTGTCCACAGCAACACGCCCACACGCTGCGCACGTCTGGCGCGTCCTTTCAAAGCGGAGTGGCCTGTCCATGGCACCGCCGTCACCTTGCCGTCGTGACGCAGCGCTTTGTCCAGTCATCACACCTGTTGTGGCGTGTGCCGGCGGTGGTTTGCTGGCGCGCAGGTGGGTGCAGAAGGACGACGGCAGCAAGGAGCTGCAGCACGAGTGCGGCGCCTCGGCCAACATCATCTCGCTCTACCTCGCCGCCAGGTGAGCAGCAGCAGAGGGAGAGAGGGAGGATCAATGAACCTCATCTGGGCCTGTGGGGCTGAAGGTCGGCCAGCATCATCTCCCTCTACCTCGCCGCCAGGTGAGAGGGAGGGCCGGAGGTGGGGCCTGAGCGGAGGACGCGAGCCGTTCGCCGCGCCGGGGTCACTGTGCCCGCTTCGTTCGTGATGCCCCTGGGCTGCCGCTGACGGCGAGGAGGTGCGAGCGTTGGCTCGGTTGCTTGCTGCCTGGCGCTGCGCACATGCACTGCAGGGGCGACCACGTCTTGGTGGGCGACCTGATGCGGTCGGTGAGCGTGTACCTGTACAAGGCGCAGCCCGAGCCCCAGCTGGAGCTCAGGGCGCAGGTGAGGGACAATGCTCACTGGACGGGGCCACGCTGCGCAAGCACGCTGTGGAGCAGGCGGCCGCTCTCCCCGCACCCGCAGCGTCAGTGCAGGAGCAGCTCCCCGGCGCGCACAAGCAGCGGTGTTTGGGAAGGTTTTCTCGCTTCGAGCGCCAAGCCCTAAGCCCTAAGCCCTCGTCATGCATGCGTGCAGGACTACTCGACCACGTGGTGCACGGCCGTGTGCATGCTGGACGACGACACGTACCTGGCAGCTGACAACAGCCACAACCTGGTGGTGCTGCGCAAGGTGACGGACGCCGGCAGCGACGAGGAGCGGGGCCGCCTCCAGGTGCGTGCGCTTCCACTCCTGCACCACGGACAGTGCCCAAGCAGTTGCGACCCACAAGCTGTGCCTGTGCTTGCTGGAAGAGGTGCGGGACAGCAAGGCCTCCAAGCCTTTACACACTCCCGTTTACCGCTCTGTTGTGTTGTTCCGCTGCCTGCGTGCGCGCTGTGCACATGCTGTGCGCAGTTGGTGGGCGAGTATCACCTGGGCGAGTTCATCAACCGCATCCGCCCGGGCTCGCTGGTGCTGCGGCTGCCCGACAGCGAGCTGGCGCAGGTGCGAGGCGACGCGCCGCATGGCAACCCTAGGGTTGAGGGCTGATCGGGTGGCGGTGCTGCGGCGAGTTTTGGCGCCGTCACCGCATGCATGATCGCGCACGTCGCGTCTTGCGTCGCCGCAGGTGCCCACGTGGCTGTTTGGCACCATTGACGGCACGCTGGGTGTGCTGGCCTCGCTCCCGCCGCCGCTCTTCGAGTTCCTGCTCCGCCTCCAGGTGATTTGCTGGTCCGCTGCTCGCCTCATGCCCTTCCTGCTGCACGGCGCTCACTCGCCAGCCCATGGCGCGAACGGACGCGCGAGCGGGCAGCGCGCGCGCGCCATGCCGTCCGGTTTGTTCGTGGCCACAGGACGCGCTGCGCAAGGTGGTCAAGGGCGTGGGCGCGCTGCAGCACGTGGACTTCCGCCTGTACGAGAGCGAGCGCAAGGTCGCGCAGGAGGTGCGCCTTTCCTTTGGCGGGCACGGGGAGAGCACTCTCAGGCGCATCTTGCCACCTCTGGCAGGCGAGAAGGTGGCACGTGGGGAGGCTCAGGAGGTGCGCCACTTGCAGGGCAGGGCAGGGTGAGCGACTGGCGGCCAGTCGGCGCCGTGCCCACAGCACACGTCAGCTCATGCGCTGGGCGCGCTGTGCAGACACGCGCGGGGGGCTGCTGACGGTGCGCGCGTGCGTCTCTTGGGGCGCAGGTGCGGGGGTTTGTTGACGGCGACCTGATTGAGCTCTTCCTGGACCTCAAGCCCGACGAGCAGCAGCAGGTGACCGGGGATGCTGCGGGTGGTTTTGCGCGCGCCTTTGCTGCCCGACGAGCAGCAGCAGGTGCGATGAGGAGGCGGGCGGCTCGTGTGTTTCTGCGTGTGGTCCTCGCCGCCGCGCGTACGGCACACGGGTGCCTCTCAGCATCGGCGTCGTGTGGGGGGTGCGTGGGACGCACAGCAGATGAGTGTGTGGCGCCTGGGTTTGCGTGCACCTTCAGGTGGCGGCGCTGGTGGGCGGCGACGCCACGGTGGAGGACATCACGCACAAGGTGGAGGAGCTCTCGCGCATCCACTGAGTCCGCGGGGGAGGGGCTTTGCTGCCTTTGGCTTCTTCCTCTGCTGGCGCATGCACGCACTCGCGCTTTCGCGGCCTCGCCACTCTGTGTGCCTTCGTGCTTGCGACGTGTGCTCACGCCGTTGCAACTCGTTCCTTCACCTCCGGTCAGCGTCGCAGCGCGGTTGCGGGGCATGCATAGGCGCAGAGCAGGGAAGGCCTCAAGGAAACAAGCCATCACATGCACAAGCAAGCCGTGAGCGGGGCGGGCAGCAAGCTAGTGGCGTCAGGTGGTGTGCGCCAGCGCCCCCAGCAGCATGGACGCGCTGCGCGCCCCGCCCACCAGCGCCTGCGTCACCTGCGCCACCAAGGTGCAGCGGCAAAGCGATAAGGCCCCAAGTCAACGACGACGCGCCGGCACTGCTGACAAGTTCTCCCTATGCTCCCTCGCCGCACGGAGCTGGACCCACCTGCCTCAGCTCGGCCGCCGTCAGCGCGGCCGCAGAGCCTTCTGACACCGTGTCGCCGGATGGCTCTGCTGCCTTGAGGCTGAGGGCCTCCTGAAGCGTCTGGAGCGAGTCCTGCGGGGTGCACGGTGCGGCGCACGCGCACGCGTTGGTTGGCGCGGAGGTCCTTCCCTCGCCAACGATAAACTGCTATGTCCTGGCGGACGGCACCTGTGCCCTGCCCCCCACGCACCCGCACATGCGACAGGTCAGGCGCACAGGCCCTGCCCAGCCATCCACCAACTGCCCTGCCTCGCCCACCCTGACCTGCCGGACGGCCCCTCTGCCCTGCCCCCAAACGCACCCGCACGTGCGGCGGGTAGGCGTGGTACGCGCGCGCCGCGTCCAGCCGGAAGAGCCCCAGCCGCTCAGCCGCCAGCGCGCCCAGCCGCATGCCAGCGGCAGCGTGCAGCGAGTGCACGGCGAAGGCGTGCGCCAGCAGCGAGGCCGCCGCTTCCCGCCCCGTCTCCCGCACCTGTTGCCGCCGCAGCAGCAGCAACAGCAGGCGCGTGTGGCACAGCGCGCGTCAATGAGCTCCCTAATGAGCAGACGCCGTCAGCTCAACGGCGCAGCGCCAGAGACAGATACAGTGCTGAGCGCTGACGGCTGGCGGTGTGATGCCGCCGTCCACAGAGGCGTCACGCACGCTGCGCCAGTGCCGCACAAAGCACAATCGCACCCAAAGCACCCTCCTGTGAGCGCACCTCTGCCTGTGCCTTGGCCTCTGTGGGTGAGCTTGGGGCCACCGCCGCCGCCGCCCCCTGCTCCCCCTGCTGCTCCTGCTGCTGCCCCCGCTGCGGCGGCGCTACGTGCCCTGGGAGGCCGTCGAGCGCGGCCCAGCGAGCCAGGTCGCGGCCCCAGCGCTGCAGCTGCGCGGCGTGCGCGGCGGCCGCCTGGCCCGGCGGCGGCGCGGCCTTGAGCCGCTGCTGAAGGCACATGACCTGCGTCCACGCGCGCGCGTGTTGGATTCGCATCTGTTTGGACACCTCGGCGGGGCCAGAGCCCAGCTCGGGGCGGGCATGCACAGCTTGCATAGCTGCACTCCTTTCTGCACCTGACGCCACGAAAAGGTGGGCCGGGTGGCCACGGCTTCTGCCGCGCCACGCCTGGCTGTCCCAAACACCCCCCGAGCCACACCCCAGCAAGCCTCGGCAAACCCTGCTCTTCCCTTTCCTCCGGGCTGCAGCACCAGGCCCGAAAGCCACGGTGCAATGATGGCGACGGCGCAAATCACATTCCAACTCACGTTGAGGTCGTGCTGCAGCGCCGCCGTGCGCGACAGCCCCGACGCGCCCACCCGCCGCAGCAGCGCCAGCAGCGCCGCGCCGTCGACGCCGCCCGCCTGCCGCCCGCCCGCCGCCGCCGGCCCTCCCGCTCCTGCACCGCTCAGCGGCTCACTGCCGCTGCCTGTGGCAGCTGTGTTGGCTGTGGCGCCGGGGGCCGGTTGGAGCGGCTGCAGCGCGGCGTCCAGCGCTGAGTGTACCGCCAGGCAGTCCTGCAGGTACTGGATGTACCTGCGGGACACGCACAGAAGAACGACGCGCATTATCATCCCGCGTGCAGGCGTCGCCGTCCTGCCAGCAGCTTAGGCGGCCTAGACGCCCCTCTGGTTGCGCCAAGCATCGCTCGCAAGCGCGGCTCACCGCGCGGGCGTGAAGCTCCAGTCCTGCAGCGGCGGGGGGCGCGGCCCGGCCACCGCCAGCGCGCCCCGCTTCTGTAGGCCACAATGGCGCACGCACACCGTGGCGCAGCGCCCCCTTGTCAGTGTGTCCGCACCACAGCCACTGCTGAGAGCCCCCACTCCGTTCCGGCACTTCGCCGCAACCTATCCAACGCCAGGCTCTCCTCGATCGCTCCATGCCGCCCCACCTGCCTGCGATGAGAGCATCGAACCGCAACCCTGTTCACCCTCACCTCTGCCATGGCCATCTCGTGGCACAGCAAGCCGTACATGTCCTTGGGCGGTGGCTGTGGCGCGTCCGCCGCGCCGCCCTCGCCTCTCCTCGCCGCTGAGGGGCCCTCCCGCCGCCCCGCCTGCGCCGCTCCCAGCTGCTCAGCAGGCGGCGGCTCTAGCACCGCCGCCCCGCCGATCACCGCCTGGGTGGCGGGCGCCGCCGCTGCCGCCGGGGCGGCGTCAGCGGTGGCTGGGTCGCGGTAGAGGGGCTCCACTTTCTTGACGCGCAGCTCGCCCAGGCGCTCCTGGTCGCCCGTGCCCCAGTCATGCACCTGGCGCACACGCAGTGAGGAGGTGCTCAACGTTGCTTAGCGCCGTGACGACTTCGCTCGCTGGAGTTCCGTGCGCCGCCCATGCCGCGCGTGCAAGAGTGCTGTGTGCCATCACAGGAGCTGCATGCACGCGCGCTCACCTCCACCAGGTCGATGCGCCCGCCCGGCGCGCTGGCGCCTTTGCCCGCGCTTTTGCCTCCTTTGCGGGCGGAGCGCGCCGCCTGCTTGGCGCCCGCCACCACCCGCTGCTGCTGCTGCTGCTGTTGCTGTTGGCCCTTCTTGCTGCCGCCCGACCCGAAGCCTTTGCTGAGCTTGCTGGCGCTGCTGTTGCCGGCGCTGGCGTCTGGCGGGGTTGCAGGGGCGGGGACCGCCGCAGGCTGCACGGGCCCCGGATCCACGCCCTGCGCGGCCAGCGCGGCCACGGGCCTCAGCGCCGCACGACGCTGAGCTTGGCGCTGGTGCGATCCGGCCGGCGCTTGGTGCCGATGGTGCCGGAGATTGTGCATGGCGACTGGATGCGCACGCGGATGCGGGCGGATGATGTGGCTACCGTCAGCGTGCGTCGTGCGCAGCAGCATGTGGCGCACATGTGCCAGGTTCGTCGAGAGCTGTGCTCTTCCGCCGCACGGCAGGCCCGCCCTCAAATCTCGCGGCGCATGAGGGTGCGCCACGCGCAGAACGCGCAGAATTCTGCTGCTAGAGGTGCACAGCAGTAGTCTCAAACAGCGCCATGACGGTGGGCAAGTACACTCAGCTGTTCGTGAGCAGCGCGCAGGCGGCGGCCTACGCTGCGCACCGCCCCACCTACCCGCAAGGCCTGTACGCGCCCATATGGCAGGCGCTCGGGCTGACGGAGCCTGGCGCAACGCTGCCCCTGGCGGTGGACGTGGCCACCGGGAGCGGGCAGGCGCTGCTGCCCCTCGTCGACAGGTACGCGCCGGGCCAGCATTGGCGTGCACACCGGCGATGGGAACACGAGTCCGATGCTGGCAATGATGGAAGGAGCGCGAGCCCGACGACATTGGGGCCCACACCTGCCGCGAGGGCACACCCGGCGGAAGCTGCGCAGGGCGCGCGCATCACGAGCTGGCGGCGGAGCAGGCCTGCACACCAGAGTTCTGGCGCAGTTGCTGGCTGTCCGAGGCCTTGACCTCACGCACACGCGCCAAAATTTCCGCCGAAGTTTTGCGCAGGTTTGATCGCGTGGTGGGCATTGACGCGTCGCTGGAGCAAATCAAGGGCGCGCCGCAGCTGCCCAATGTGTCGTACGTGGCCGGCGACGCGCACAAGCTGCCCATCGAGCCTGGCACGGCGGATCTCATTCTCGTGGGACAGGTGAGACGTCCGCTTGGAGGGGAAGGAGCGACGCACTCCTGGCGACGTTCTGGTCTGCCGTGGCCGGAGCCCAAGGGCGGTGGCCCTGGCGCGGTTGGCCTTGCACTCATCGTCCTGCCGGGCCCCGGTGAAGCAGCTTTCCTCCTCGCTTCCACAGCCCACGCAGCACAAGCAGCCACCACACTCACCCCTCTTTCGGTCGCCGTGCGCCCGTCCTTGCTCCGCTGCCCAGCAGCACGCGCCCTGCCCAGGCCCTCGTTCCACACACGGGGTGCCTGGCTGCGCCGCTTCCCTGCAGGCGCTGCACTGGTTCGACCGGCCAGTCTTCTACCGGTCGGCGGCGCAAGCCCTAAAGCAGGGCACGGGTGTGCTGGCCGTCCTCACGTACGACGCCGGGCACGTGCAGCCAGCGGGAGGGCCCGTGGACACGTGAGTCACCGCCCGCGCATCGCTCCTTCACCCCGCTCAGTGCGATCAGACTGGATGAAGCAGCAGCGCACGGTACCGGCACTGCGTGTCCACCTCAGCCCTGCGCGTGCGCTGTGCGCTTGCGTTCCTGCAGCGCGTACAAGCACTTTTTCCACGAGGAGCTGGGCCCCTACTGGGCGGGGCCCCGCAAGCTGGTGGACGACTGCTACGCCGGTGAGCGGCCGATGCACCCCACCCGCCCTGCGCAACGCACCTGCCTCCCTATCCTGACGCTGAGGCGCGCTGTGGTCTGGAACAGTACGATCTGCAGCACCTCAGAGCGTGCCCCTGACAAGTGAGTCTACGGACACGCATTGTATGCACGCGCTGCACATGACCCCGTTCCGTTACCCGCGTGCAGACATTGAGCCCATGGCGCCCGAGTTCTTCGAGCGACAGGAGCGCCACGAAGTGCCCAACGCGCGCGAGGTGCGCCCACCGCTGAACTCGGCCACGCAGCCCGACCATCTCTCGACAGCGCGCCCTGACGTTGCTTTCCGTTCTCACGGCCACGGAGCAGCCTGACCGTGCACTCTTGCCCTCCCCACCTGCCATTCCGATCACTTGCCTGCACTTGCCTCCGACGCCCGCATCGATCCACGTGCCCCATCTGCGTGCGCCGCGCGTGCTCTGACCCCTGCTGCCGCCGCCGCCGCCGCCGCCACGTGCTGCGACTCGCAGCTGTCGCTGGACGAGCTGAGCGGCTACGCGGCCAGCTGGTCCGCCTACGCCACCTACCGCAAGCAGCACCCCGACCTCGAAGACCCTATCCTAGGGTTCAGGCGGCGGCTGGCGGCGGCGGCGGCCGAGCAGGGCCTGGATCCGACAGCGGGAAAGCTGCAGCTGGTGACGCGCTGCACGCTGCTGCTGGGGCTGGGGCCCAAGCACACGAGTCCGGTGGGCGGCTCCTGACGCTCGTCTGCGGGAGCTGGTGGCCTTGCACTGCCGATAAGTCGCCGACGTGTGACCTTTTGCTGGATGAGCTTTTGCGGGATGAGCTTTCGCAGCATGCATTCTGCGAGCTTGCTGAGGGGATGGACGGCGCATGACTATCCGCACGCTCTGTGTGGGACTGCACTCAAGCCCAGGGCTGTGCGTGTGTTTGGCCCCCGGTTCTGCTTTGTGCCGTGCGCGGGGAAGATTGCTTGCCCGTGTTGGACTTGCTGCCTGTGCGCATTACTGCTGAGGCGTCCGCTCGGCGCATCAGCGATTGCAATGCTCAAACTCCAGAGGTCCACGCAGGTTAGGGGGCGGGTGCAAACGAAGGCAAGTGTTCAAGTTCTCGTCACTGGAAAAGCCTGGCGCGCACGCCTCACCGACCAATCAATCACGGCGAGGCGCGCCTGTGCACGGGGGGAGCGATGAAGCGTGAGGGCAGGCAGGCAGAGGGACCCGTGCCACACCATGTGCATTCCAAGGAAGACGGTGAGAAGGAAAACGGTGTCGAAGGAGGAGCAGGACCGAGGGCAACGAGGCGCAAGGGGCACCACATGCCACGACGCGAGCAGCTCCACCAATCAATGGCGTCAGCAACAGCAGGCCTTTTCACCTGCCAGCGGCCTGCTCCAACGCTTGCGGCGGCGGCACGGCCACGCCCTCTGCATCACACTGTGTCCAGGGCGCCCCACAGAGAACAGGGCGCGCCCTGGCCACGTCCAGATGCACTGGCCGCGTGGCGCCGCGCTCAGATGCACTGGCAGATGGTGCACGTGTCTGTGCACTGCGCGTCCGTGTCGGTCTTCGCGATGACCTGGCCCAGGCACTTGGCCACGCTGGGCTGCAGCGACGCCGTCTTGCCCGCGTTGTACGAGCAGGTGTACAGCTGCGCGTACGTGATGGTGGTGGCGCCCGCCGACAGGCCGCAGCCCGACGCCGACACGTAGGCGGCACAGCCCTCCTGCGCGCGCACCTGAAAGGAAAGAAAGGCAGAGAAGGGACGCCGGCAAGCGTTGCGGCGTTGCAGCGCGTCCCCCGGGAACCGCCCGGGCCAGATTGCTGCAGCCTTTCCATGTGTGCGCACGCGTACCTGGGCGATGGAGAGCGTGGGGTTGCGGCTGGCGCCCTGGCCGGCCTTGGACGAGGCGCAGTTGGGGTTGGCGTACGTGGCGGCCAGCTGCGCCCTCCACGTGTTGCCGCCGGTGTAGCCGATGCAGGCCACCAGGTCGGCGCCCTGGCAGGAGACAGCACGCAGAGAAGCACGAGGACGCCGTCAGGCGCGGTGGCGGAAGACTCGGGCATCACGCACGCACCACCGTGTGACGCCCAAGCCACGTCCTGCCCTCGCAACGAGCCAGCCGCGCTCCAAACTCCCAGGCTCACCTGGCAGTAGTACCTTGACGCGTCGTTGATGGCGTTCCTGGTGGCCGTGAGCGTGGCGCAGGCCCTGGCGTCGTCAATGCCGTTGGGGCTGAGCCAGAAGCCACGGCTGCGGATAAAGTACTTGTCGCAGGGCGGGCAGACGGGCGGCGGCGGGGAAGGCGGGGGAGGGCTGGGCGGG
>VFQP010002828.1_pt1 | contig 18700 bp, 18 predicted proteins | sample 3512351 | NCBI WGS metagenome assembly VFQP01 (sample SAMN10412372, study PRJNA504923) | tailings metagenome | isolation source: Relicate 1 Philex TSF1 revegetated site | place: Philippines: Tuba, Benguet | collected 2017-08-29
TTTTATCTCTTTTAATTATGCTCGGTGCGTCGTTTTTTTTTACTTTTACTGAAAAACGTAATTCTTCATCTATAAAAGATACAGTTTATAAAGCTATTGAAGGTGGTTATAGTCAAATAAAGGTATCGGAGGTGTTTACGCCGCATAATGGTTTTTCGGCAGAGGGGTATGACACAATCTGTTTTCTGACTGGTGCTAGTGCCCCTGTGGATTACAGTGTTCATGTCGACAAGCTACTGTCTAGTGGCCAGCTTACGGCATTACAATTTAGTAATCTACCTGATTTGTTTGACTTCTACGACTATTCAGCTTTGTTTCTTTTGGTCAAAAAAGAAAAAGTAATAGTTATCCCCTTAAATAAGAATAGTCTCCTAGCTAAGGGGCGTCTTCCAAAGGGAGACTTTTTTTCTTTTCGCTTTGATACGGCATCTAGGCCGAACACGTCGAGTCATTATGGATGCCTTGATTTTGAAGACAGTGTATTTCAATTCTATGCTGATGATTCTAAACCTTATCGAATTTTATTATCTAAACATGTGAAGAGTAATTAATATGCCTGTTCCTGTCATTTTAAGGGTTACACTTGAGGCCGCGGGTTTGATAGGGGCGGGGGGATATTTTTCTTTTCAGCTGCTCGTGCAAGAATCAGATTTGGCCTACAACCAAGCCTATGGCGTTCCTCCAACTCCTGGATCTGAGTTGTGGGATGCTTTTCGCCATGGTTATTCTAGTGCGAAAATGGCGCAACTTTATGGCCTAACCCGGCACAAAAAGAAGAAATCATTGCCACCTGTACGAGGCGATTTCAGATAACAGCATCAGAAATAAATATTGAGTTTGATGGCGCAGAAGTAGAAAAGCTTCGGCATCGATATCTCTCGCAACAAATTTGTTTTACGGGTGAGATCTCCCCGGGTTCTGTGAAGCTGAAGGATGAAGAGGTCATGGTAAAAACAGAAAATAACCTTGTGATATGCTCGATGCCTTATGTCTACAAAAGATATGGCGGCAAGAAATTCATCACGAATAGCGCCGGCCATGAAATCAAGGTGCCGCAGACCAGCAAAAACGCAGGCATGGTGACAGCGCTTATTACGGCTAGCCAGTGTTATAAAATGCTTGAAGACGGAACGCATGACAGCGTTATCGGCCTTGCTCGGCATTTCAAGCGCGACCGTTCCTATATCAGCAAAATAATGAAGCTGGATTTTCTCTCCCCGAAAATCAAAGGCCTAGTGCTCGACGGTCAGCAACCCGGCACTTTGACCCTTCTGTCCCTTCTTCAGGTAGCCGATCAGGTCGACTGGAAGAAGCAGGAAGCCCTTCTCGGGCTATAACCCCCTGACATCGAGGTATGGCTGAATCGGCGATCCCAGATGCCGGGGGCTGTTTGCCAGTTTTGGCCAGGGTGACCGCATCTGACGACCGCACACCATCGCAAAATCAGCCGCAAATGTGTGCTTTGCAGGCCCAATGTGGAATCTGAACGTACAGATGAAAAAGTTTGGTGGACCCGATCGGGATCGAACCGACGACCTCCTGCATGCCATGCAGGCGCTCTCCCAGCTGAGCTACGGGCCCTCACGAGATCCGGCGGTGCCGGGGCGGGCGCGCGGCCTGCCGTGAAGTGTGGGTATATAAACAGAAAGAACGGGGGCTTTCAATACCTAATTCGTGCAGGCGCGCATAGGGGCGCAGCCGCTACGGCTTTGATATTTAATAAAATTATGGCTTGCGGGCGGCGGGTCTGGCGGCTTTGACGGCGGGCGCGGCAATGCCGAGGTGTTTTTGCGCCTGCGCCACGGCGGCGGCGAGTTCGGATTCGCTGGCACATTTCACAAACTGGCGGCTGCCATGCACGGGGCCGCTTTTGGCGCGGCCTTTGTCGTCGGTGTCTTTGCTCCAGCCAAAGTTTTCAAGACCGAGGGAGGGGTGAAATGTGCCGATGAAATAAACCCCATGATGCTGCGCGTGCATCACCGCCATGTCGTGTCCGGCAATATACGCGCCCTGCATGCAGCCGTCGCGCGTGCCAAAAGCATAGCCGCGTGCGGTGTCAAAATTGCGGCACATGTCGCTGAGGGTTTTTTCGGCGGCGGCCTTGCGCGCGCCGTCGTCCGCCGCCAGTGCGGCAAAATCGGTGATTTGTTTGCGGAACGTCGCCAGGTCGACGTCGTCGCCCTCGACGCACAGGCTGCACGCGGCCAGCCACCAGCACGCAGGGCTTTGTGCGTCTTTGATATGCCACGCGCCGTTTTGCGCATCGATGCCCGCGCGCACATCCGAAACGGCCGCGGGTGTATAGGCGGCATGCAGCGTGGCGACAAGCTTTTCGGCATGCGGCGGCATCAGGCCGAGCGCGCAGGCAATACCCGCATCAAACCCGCTGGCGGCGGTGCCGTTTGCGGGAATGCGGTTGACGAGGGATGATTCTATATCAATCCACGCCGGCCACGCGCCTGCCTTGGCGACCGTCGCGCCAGCCGCGCGGGCGTGGGCTTGTAGCGCCTCTGCGTCAAGCGTGGCCAGCTGGCGCGCCAATGTCTCGATATCTCGCGCGGACATCAGGTTGTGCGCATCGCGGTCATGGGGATGCCGCGCGGGGGCATCAGCGGCCGGGTTTGCTGCGAAACGATGATATCATCGCGCAGGCCTTGCGGGCGGGCGATCAGGGCGTCCTTGCGCAGCGGCGGCACGCCGTGTGCCTTGGCCGTGTTGCGCGCCAGATTGCCCGCCGCATCGAATTGATCGGCCAGTACGGGTCTGCCGCCCACGTTATAGACGGCGGTGTGGAATCCTTTTTTGGCGTTTTGCAAATCGCGCACAATGGTCTTGGCGTCGGCGTCAATGCCGAAGGTTTTATCGGCGTCGTTGTGCCAGCCGACGTTTTGTTTTTTCAAATCGGCAATCACCATTTCGCGCCGGGCGGTGCTGAGCCCGAACAGCGGATCGGTGGGGAAGCGCAGGCCTTCTTTGGGGCTGGTAACGGCGAAGGCAAGCTTGCCCAGAATTTCGCGCGTGTCGTGGCGCAGCTTGATGAATTTTTCTTCGAATGCCCTGTAATCGCTTCTGCGGATCAGCGCAGGCGTACCTTCGGCGGCAAGGGTGGACGTCAGGCCGACATAGAGCCCGCCTTCAAAAACCTCGTAAGGAACATTGGGATTGAGTGCCATTGTATACCGATTCGCCTATGGTTCTCTGACTTGCGGCCGGATGGCTGCAGTTACAGTATCGCATACGGGGGTTAATGAAGGCTAAACCCCCGCAACGCAACATGAATATGAACGAGGTAACAAAAAACCCCGCCGTGCGACGGGCGGGGTTTTTATGCTTGAGGGAAGCAATCTTATTCGCGGTTGCCCAGCAGAGAAAGCAGATGCTGGAACAGCAGGACGAAGTTCATATACATGTTAAGGGCACCCATAACGGCCAGTTTGGCATTGGCTTCGGCCAGATGCGCGCCGTAGGCATAGGTTTCTTTCAGGCGCTGGGTGTCCCATGCGGCCATACCCGTAAACACGATCACGCCGATGACCGATGTCACGAAGTGCAGCATGGTGGACTGCAGGAACAGGTTGACCAGACCCGCGATGATCAAGCCAATGATACCCATGATCATGAAGCTGCCCATGCCGGACAGGTCACGTTTGGTAGTATAGCCGTAAAGGCTGGTGGCGGCGAACATACCGGCGGAGATAAAGAACACGCGCGCGATGCTTTCGGCCGAGTAGATCAGGAAGATCGACGCCATCGACAGCCCCATGACACCCGCAAATACAAAAAAGAGGGTGCGCAAGGAGCCTGCGGACATGCGCTGCACGCGGCTGCCGGTGAAGCCGAGGAAGATAAACGCCAGCGGCGCAAGGGCGAGAATGATTCCGAAGATCGAGCCCATGACAAGCTCGCGCAACTGGTCGTTGCCCAGCATCATCTGCGCGAAGCTGAAGGCGGTGATACCAGTCACGCCCAGGCCAAGGCCCATGGTGTTGTATACGCTACGCATAAAGCCCTGAAGGCCTGCGTCGACGTCGGAGCCGGTAGCGGCGACGGTCGCCTGCGGACGGTAGGGATCGTAGGACATGTGTTTTCCTCTCTAAATAATTCAAAAGCCGTTTACGGGCCTGTGCCCGTACAAAGCTTATACGTTTAATTATACCGTAAAGATCACCCGCACCGGCGGATTTTACGATTTTGCCGCCTAAGTATATGAATTATCTGATGTATTTCAAGGATTACGCAGGTAGGGCGCGGGTTTTTGGCCAAGCGCCCGCCAAGTGCCTGACATACCAGCCAAAACCGTGATGCCCAAGCACACCGCGGCTACCCATAATATAGAGGTCACGCTCAGGCTGAAGGGCATGTTCAGGATAAATGTCATGGCTGCCCAGCCGCCGAGGCTGCCCAGCGCGGCGGCGATGCTGACCGTGATCAGCCCCAACAGCGCGTATTCGAGCAAGAAGGTGCGCATCACCCGCCCGCGCGTCGCGCCCAGAACCTTGAGTACCACGGCGTCATAGACATGGCGGCGCCGTGCGGCGGCGATACCGCCTGACAGCACCAAGGTGCCCGCAATCAGCGTCAGCGCGGCGCTGACGCGTACCGCATCGGCAATCGCGCGCAAAATGCCCTGCGCCATTTCAAGTGCATCGCCGATGCGCACGCTGGTCACGTTCGGCAGTTCCCTGGCGAGCCGGGTTTGCAGCGCGGTTTCGGCGGCGGGATCGACGATAACGGTCGCGATAAACGGGGCGGGGATATCATCAATCGCGCCAGGCGCAAAGGTCATGGCGAAGTTCATGGCAAAGCTGGCCCATGATATCTCGCGCACGTTGGCCACGGTCGCTTCGGTTTCCACGCCCAGAATTTCGATGATCATTTTATCCCCGACGCCGATATCAAAGGCGCGTGCGACGTTGCTGGCAATCGACAGAATGGGCGGGCCGCTGTAATCAGCCGGCCACCAGGCGCCCTCGGTAATATCGCTATGGCCGGGCTGGCGGGCGGTGTAAGTGAAGCCGCGATCGGTATGGGTGACCCATTCCTCGTTTTTATCCTTGAGCGCCTCTTCGGCGGGAACGCCGTTCACGCTTACGACGCGGCCGCGGTAAGAGGGGTTGATGATCAGATCACGCGTGCCCTTGGTTTCCGCCAGAATATTTTCAAACGCTTCTTTTTGGTCTTTCTGGATATCAAGCAGGAAAAACGAGGGCAAATCCGCCGCCAGATCGTCGCCGATCAGGCGGGAGAAGTTATGTTCGACCTGTGCAATCGACACTAGTACCGTCAGGCCAAGGCCGAGCGACAGCACAATACTGGTCGTTGCATTGCCGGGGCGCGTCAGGTTGGTGGTGGCCATGCGCATTTCAGGGCTTTTGCGCGGGCGCATGCGCCGCAGCAGGCGCTGGATGACCAGCGACGCCAGCTGGAACACGCCAAAAGTGACGAAGGCGCTGAACACGAAATAAACGGCATAACGCGGAATGGGCGCCGTTTCGACGACCAGCGCGCCAAGGCAGACGGCCAGCGCCGCGATCCAGACCAGCACCGTGGTTGCGGGGCGGGCATGCGTGGGGGCAACCAGTTCGCGGAACAGGTCGGTCGGGCGCGTACGCACCGCACGGCCAAGCGGCCACAGGCTGAAACAAAGCGTGATTAAAAAGCCAAACGCCGCCGATTGCGCCCAGATGAGGGGATAGAGGCCGGTCTGGTCGCTCAGGCTGAATTTCTTGGTCAATATTGCGCCGGTGACCATTGCGCCGCAGCTGCCGATGACGACCCCGATAAAAATGCCGATGGTGGCCAGAAACAGGATTTGCAGCAGATAGGTGCGGAACACAAAGCTTTGCGGCGCGCCCAGGCATTTCAGAGTGGCGATTTCAGACAGGCGGGTATCCAGAAAGCTTTTGACCGCGTTCGAAATGCCCACCCCGCCGACCAGCAGCGTGGTCAGGCCGATCAACATCAAAAACAGCGTCAGGCGGTTGATGTAACGCTCGATGCTGGGCGATGCGTTCATGAACGTGCGGATGCGGTACGTATCGTCCGGATACGCCGCGCGGATTTTTTCGCTCGCGGCTTCCAGCTGCGCTTCGGTATTCAGGTCGGGAATGGCGATGCGCGCACGGTATTCAAGCAGGTTGCCTGCGCCCGTCAATCCAGTCGTACGAAATGTCTCCAGCGATGTCAGCAAACGCGGCGCCAGCGCAAAGCCCGTGCCCGCGACGCTATCCGGTTCGCGGCCAATCACGGCGCGGATCACAAACGGCGTTTGCCCCAGATGCAGGGTATCGCCTACCTTGGCGTCCAGACGCGTCAGAATGTCTTTTTCAACCGCTGCGCCCGCAATGCCGTTCCGGTCGGGGGCAAACAAATCATGCGCCGTGGTGTCGATGGGCTGGCCATTGCCATCCACGAATGTCGCGGCGCCATACAGCGGCCATGCGTTATCGACGGCCTTGATCTCGACAATCGCTGCCATATCGCTTTTTTCATGGCGGGCCATGGCGCGGGTTTCGGTGATGATGCTGGTGCGGGCGCCCATATCGTTTTGCAAAAACGCCAGCATGTCGTCGCTGATCGGCGCATGCGGGGTGCGGATAGCCAGATCGCCGCCCAGAATATATCGCCCGTCATGTTTCAGGCTGTCCGTCATGCCGCGCGACACGCTGCTGACGGCCGAAATCATGGCCACGCCCAGCACAAGACAGGCGATAAAGATGTAAAACCCGCGCACGCCGCTGCGCAGTTCGCGGCGGGCATAGGCGATGCTCAGGCCGAACGAATATGAACCGGCCATCAGGCAGCTTCCCCGCCGTTTTGGATTTGTCCGTCGCGGATGCTGATCTTGATATCGCAGCGGTCAGCCAGCTGGTTGTCGTGCGTGACCAGCACCAGCGTGGTGCCGTTGCGGCGCGTCATGTCGAACATCAGTTCGATCACCTTTTGTCCGGTGTCGTGGTCAAGGTTGCCTGTCGGCTCGTCCGCCAGGATCAGGCGGGGCGATGTGACAAAAGCACGCGCGATGGCGGTGCGCTGCTGCTCCCCGCCCGACAGCTGGCCGGGGTAATGGGTCAGGCGATGGCCAAGCCCGACGGCCTCCAACGCTGCCCTGGCCTTTTCAAACGCATCGGGCGCGCCTGCGAATTCCAGCGGCACGGCGACGTTTTCAAGCGCGGTCATGGACGGTATCAGGTGGAAACTCTGGAAGATAATCCCTATATTATCTCTGCGGAACGCGGCCAGCGCGTCTTCGCTCAGGTGCGTCAGTTCCTGACCTGCCACATGGATCCGGCCGCTGCTGGGTTTTTCCAGTCCGCCGAGCACCATGAGAAGCGTGGTCTTGCCGCTGCCCGATGGCCCGACGATACTGACGGTCTTCGCGGCGGGCAGGCCGAGGGTGATGTCGCGCAGGATATGCACGTCGCCCGCGCCGCTTGGCATATGTAAATCAACGCGCTCCAGCTGAAGCAGGGGCGCGGAAGAAGAATCGGAGGGAGCCGTCATGCAGATATCCTTTAGCCGGAAAAAGCCCAAGACCGCGGGCGCGCTTGTATCTTCATTAGATAATTCCGTGCTGCGGGGTGTCAAGCAAAGCATGCTCGCTTTTCTGATGTTGCTGATGTGCGCCGTGCCTGCCATGGCGCAGCAAACCCCCGCCGCACCGGCGCAGGCGGCGGCACCGGATGTTAAAAAAGTTTTGGCCTTTGGTGACAGCCTCACGGCCGGATACGGCCTGAAGCGTGGAGAGGCGTTGCCGGATCAGCTGCAGACGCTGTTCGATGCGCAGGGTATTCCGGTCAAGTTTTTGCAGGGCGGCGTATCGGGCGATACCACGGCGACGGCCTTCAGTCGTCTTGAATGGACGCTGAAACGTCAAAACCCCGACTATGCCATTGTTGCGCTGGGCGGCAACGACATGCTGCGCGCGATTGACCCGGCGGCCAGCGAAAAAAGCCTGCGCCGCATATTGGATATGCTCAAGGCACAAAATATTCCGGTGCTGCTTGCGGGTATGCGTGCGCCGATCAGCTATGGCGCGGCCTATTCGCAGGGTTACGATAAAATGTATGCCAATCTGGCCAAGGAATACGGTGCGGTTTTCTATCCCTTCCTGCTGGAAGGGGTTGCCGAAAACTCCGCGCTGAACCTGCGCGATGGCGTGCACCCGAACGCACAGGGTGTGCAGGTCGTTGCGCGCGGTCTGTATCCGCATGTTGTCGAACTTCTCAAAAAGAAAAAATAAACCGGAAAGCACAGATCATGAAATTCAACAAACTGGGGCAGACAGATATCGATGTCAGCTTGATCTGCCTTGGCACCATGACCTTTGGCGAACAAAACACCGAAGCCGAAGCGTTCGAGCAGATGGATCACGCCCATGCCGCCGGCGTGAATTTTTTTGACACCGCCGAACTGTATGCCGTACCGCCGCGCGCCGAAACCTATGGCCGTACCGAAGAGATCATCGGTAACTGGTTTCAAAAAGCCGGCAAACGCAAAGACATCGTGCTGGCAACGAAAGTCGTCGGCGCGGCAGGTCACCTGCCGTGGATCCGTGGCGGCAATGCCCGCCTGAACCGCGCGCAAATCAACGAAGCGCTGGACGGCAGCCTCAAGCGCCTGCAGACAGATTACATCGACCTGTATCAAATCCACTGGCCACAGCGCCCCGTGAATACCTTCGGCAAGCTGGGCTATGACCAGTTTAACGTTTCGGGCCGCGAAGCGGACGTTATCCTTGAAACCCTGCAAACGCTGGGCGATGCTGTGCGGGCGGGCAAGGTGCGCCATGTCGGCGTGTCCAACGAAACGCCGTGGGGCGTGATGAAATATTTGCAGCTGGCCGCTGCGCACGGTTTGCCGCGCATTCAGTCTATTCAAAACCCGTACAGCTTCCTCAACCGCAGTTTCGAAGTCGGTCTTGCCGAAATGGCGATGCAGGAAAAAACGGGCTTGCTGGCTTATGCGCCGCTGGCGGCGGGAACGCTCACGGGCAAATACCTGGACGGCCAGGTTCCCGCAGGTTCGCGCCGCGCGGTCGATAACCGCGTGTCGCGCTATGACCGCAAGGGCGTCGACGATATCGTGCGCGGGTATATCGATATCGCGCTGCGTTATGGCATGGATATCGCCGTGATGTCGCATGCCTTTGTAAATACGCGCCCGTTCCTGACGGCAAATATCATTGGCGCGACCAAGGTCGAGCATGTCAAAACGGCGTTGGCCTCGCTTGATGTCATCTTGCCGCCCGAATTGATCGCCGATGTCGAGGCGCTGCACAGCCGCCATCCTATTCCCTGTCCTTAAGTAAGGTTTAAACCCATGCCCCGTTTGTTTGTTGGTCTTGATATCCCGCCGGATGTATCCGAACGTATTCATCTGCTATCGGGCGGTATACCGGGCGCGCGCTGGACGTCGGTTGAAAATTATCACGTAACGCTAACCTTTATCGGCGATGTCAGCGAGGCGCAGATCGACGATATCGACGAAGCGCTCGCTGGTATCGATTGCCCGGAATTTGAGCTTGAGATCGCCGGAACCGGCAGCTTCGCGCAGGGTGACGACCCGAAAGTCTTGTGGCTTGGCGTCAAGGAAAGCGCATCGCTCAGCTTGCTGAAACAGCGTATTGATAGCGCGCTCGACCGCTATGACATTCCATTTGAACGTCGCAGCCGCTTTACCCCGCACGTGACGCTGGCGCGTTTCCGCCATCATCCGGACGAAGATAAAATCGGCGCGTTCATGCAGGCGCACAACCTGTTCAAACTGCCGCCGCTGGCCGTCGAAGATTTCGTGCTATACGAAAGCTATAGCGGATCCGAAGGGCCGGTATACCAGCCCATGGAATATTATCCGCTCGGCGGTGGTTAAGACGCTTTAGCTGATAGCGCCGCACATTTCCTTGATGATGTCTTCGAGCGTCTTGCCCTCCGCCCGTGCGGCGAAGTGCAATGCCATACGGTGGCGCAGAATGGCAGGTGCGATTTCGATGACGTCATCCAGCGACGGGGTATAGCGGCCATCCAGCAACGCATACGAACGCGCGGCCAGCATGAACGACTGCGCCGCACGCGGGCCGGGGCCCCAGCTGACGAATTTTTTGACGTTGTCGATTTTGGTCTGCTCGGGGCGGCCGGATTGCACCAGCTGCAAAATACCATCCACAACTTTTTGGCCGATCGGCAGCTGGCGTACGGTGCGCTGGGCGGCCATGATTTCGTCGGACGTAAAAACGGCATGGGCTTTATCTTCGCTGATGCCGGTCGTGGCCAGCATCATGCGGCGTTCATCCGCGGCATCGGGATAGCCGATGTTGATTTGCAGCATGAAGCGGTCCAGCTGCGCTTCGGGCAGGGGATAGGTGCCTTCCTGCTCCAGCGGGTTTTGCGTGGCCATGACGTGGAACGGGCGCGGCAGGTCATACGTTGTCCCGCCGACGGATACTTGATATTCCTGCATGGCCTGCAGCAGCGCGGACTGGGTACGGGGGCTTGCGCGGTTGATCTCGTCCGCCATCAAAAGCTGGCAGAAAATAGGGCCTTTCAAAAACGTAAAGCCTTTGTTGCCATCCGCCGTGGTGCCGAGAATTTCAGAGCCGAGAATATCCGCCGGCATCAGGTCCGGCGTGCATTGTACGCGACGGCTGTCGAGGCCGAGCACGGTGCCCAGCGTATCCACCAGCTTGGTTTTGCCAAGGCCGGGCAGACCCATCAGCAGGAAGTGGCCACCCGACAGGATAGACGTCATGCAAAGATCAACCACGCGGTTTTGGCCGAAAATGACCGTACGCACAGATTCGCGCGCCGCGGCCAGTTTGCTTTTCAGCTGCACGGCCTGCTGTTCAAGGTCGGGGGTGATTTCGGTGCGCATGGGTTCGACGGACATGGTTCTTCCTTTGAATATCAATTGACCTACCCTTATTATAGTAGTCGATAATGAATAAAGCAGAAAGAAAATGTCAGAAACCCGCAGCCGCATAGACCCGCCGGAGGAGGATTTTGGGATCAAAATACTCAAAAACGGCACGTGGCTGCACCGCGGCGCGCCGATCGGGCGTTTGAATCTGGTAAAGCTTTTCGCAACCGTGCTGCGGCGGGATGAAAATGGCGATTTCTGGTTGCAAACACCGGTGGAGCGCGGCCGGATCGACGTCGAAGACGCCCCCTTTGTCGCGGTGGAGCTGCGGCGCGAGAGTTCCGGCAATACCCAAATTCTGCATTTCCGTACCAATATCGATGAATGGGTGCGGCTGGATGCTGAACATCCGCTTACAATCAAACCGGCGCGCGATACCGGGCAGTCGACGCCCTATATCCATATACGCGGCGGGATCGAGGCGCGGGTCGAGCGCAGTGTCTATTACGAATTGGCCGCGCTGGCCGAACCGCACGGCACGCAGGCCGATCTTTACGGCGTTAACAGTGCGGGTATGTTTTTTGCGCTGATGCCGGATGAAAGCGTGTTACAAGAATAAAAAAGAAAAAAGCATGATTACGAAACTCAACCGCATCACGCATAAGCTTGCCGATTACCAGCCCCGCACGGTGCTGGGCGATCACTTGCTGACGCCGAATTGGGTATCACCGCAGCCGCCGTATCGCGAAGCTGCCGTGCTGATCGCCCTTCTGCCCAGTGGCAATGACCTTTCGGTCGTGTTCACGCAGCGCACGTCGCATTTGACGGCGCATGCCGGGCAGGTCAGTTTTCCGGGCGGACGGGTTGAAGAACACGATTTTGACGCTGCCGCCACCGCCCTGCGCGAAGCCGAAGAAGAAATCGGTCTGCCGCAAGCGGCTGTGCGCATCCTGGGCCAGCTGGATGATTACATTACGGGCACGGGTTTTCTGGTGCATCCGGTCGTGGGTTTCGTGCCTGAAATTCCGGTGTGGCAACCGGATGATTTTGAAGTCGCCGAGATTTTCGACGTGCCGCTGGACTATTTGGCCGAGCCGGGAAAAATCTTTCTGAGCAGCAAGGAATTCCGCGGCATGCAACGCAGCTTTTATGCCTGCGACTGGCAAAAATTCCACATCTGGGGCGCAACGGCAGGGATGCTGAAAAACTTCCTCGACGTGATTGGCGAGGACGCTGCGACATGACGGTTTTAACAGGCAAGATCAGCAAGCAGGCATGGATGGTCGCGCCCGAAACGCTGCGTGTCATGGAATGTTTGCTGCGCGACGGGGGCGATGCGCGGTTTGTGGGCGGCTGCGTGCGCGATGCGCTGGTCAACCGCCGCGTGATGGATATCGACATCGCCACCATTCACAAACCCGAAGAAGTGATTGCCCGGCTGACCGCGGATAAGATCGCCGTTGTGCCGACGGGTTTGAAACACGGCACGGTGACCGCCGTGCTGGATGGCCGGCCGTTTGAAATCACGACATTGCGCCGCGACGTGGCCACCTATGGCCGCCATGCCGATGTGGTCTTCACCGACGACTGGAAAGCTGATGCCGCGCGCCGTGATTTCACATTCAATGCGCTGTCGGCCACGATTGATGGCGACGTGCATGATTATTTCGGCGGTATGGAAGACCTGCGTACCGGCCGCGTCATGTTTGTGGGCGACCCGGAAACCCGCATCCGCGAAGATGTTTTGCGCATTTTGCGTTATTTCCGTTTTCATGCGCATTTCGGGCGCGGCGATGCCGACCCGAACGCTGTAGCGGCCTGCGAAAAACTGGCCGACCATATTCCGCGCCTGTCGGCCGAACGTATCCGTAACGAGGTGCTGAAATTACTGGATGCCCCGCGCTGTGCCGAAGTTTGGGCGTTGATGATGCAGCACCGTGTGGTGACGAATTTCCTGCCCGAAGGGACCAATGTCGCGCGCCTTGCCCGTCTTGTTGCGCTTGAAGAAAAATATCACAGCCCGGGTTTTGCGCTGCGCCGCCTTGCGGGTGTGCTCGAGGTCACCGTGCAGGGCATGATCCAGCTGAGCGAAGATCTGCGCCTCTCGCGCGAACAAACGACGCAAATGCTGGCGATGATGGAACCGCCCGTTGAAATTTCCCTGCATATGGATCAAAAAGCCGTCCGCCGCGCCGTGCACCAGCTGGGAAATGATACGCTGCGCAGTCTGCTGCTGTTGCATGCGGCAAATAGCGATGACGAGGGAAATCTGGCCGACATTTACGGCTGGGCGACAGCCTTTCGCGTGCCGCGCTTTCCGCTGCAGGGTAGTGATGTGCTGGCCCTCGGCATTCCGGCGGGGCCGGAGGTGGGGCGCGTGCTGGATGTCATGCGGGACTGGTGGGTGGGGCAGGACTTCGCCCCCGGCCGCACGGCTTGCCTTGAAAAGCTTGCCCGGGACTTTTCCCGCAAGATTGTGCGCGAATAGGGCTTACGGCCACTTCGCTTCGGGCGGCATCGACATCAAAATCGCTTCGGTATTGCCGCCGGTTTTCAAGCCGAACTGCGTACCGCGGTCGTGCAGCAGGTTAAATTCGACATAGCGGCCGCGCTTCACCAGTTGGTGTTCGCGCATCTCGGGCGTCCACGGCTTGTTCATGTGGCGCGCCACGATCCGCGGGTAGATGTTCAGGAATGCCTCGCCCACGTCGCGCGTGAATTTGAAATCATTCGCCTTGTTGCCGCTATCCAGATAGTCAAAGAAAATGCCGCCGATGCCGCGCGGCTCGTTCCGGTGCGGCAGGAAAAAATATTCATCACACCATTTCTTGAATTTGGGATAGTAATCTTCGTCATGCGCATCGCAGGCCGCCTTGAAGGCGCTGTGAAAGTCCGCGGTATCGGCTTCGTCGGGAAACATCGGCGTCAAGTCCGCGCCGCCGCCAAACCAGCTTTTGGATGTTTCGATGCGGCGCGTGTTCATGTGCACGGCCGGCACCAGCGGCGATCGCATATGCGCCACCAGACTGATGCCGCAGGCTTTGAACTTGCCGCCGTTTTCGTCCGCGCCTGGAATTTTCTTGCGGAATGCGTCGGAGAAAATGCCGTCAACGGACGAAATGTTCACGCCGACTTTTTCAAATACGCGTCCGCGCATGATCGACATGACGCCGCCCCCGCCCGCGCTGCCGTCTTCGTTCTTGCGCTCCCAGCTTTTGCGTTCAAACCGCGCAGCGGGCAGGTCGCTGTGCGTACCCGTCAGCGCGTCTTCCAGTTTTTCGAATGCCGCGCAAATACGGTCGCGCAGGGACGTGAACCAAGTCATCGCCTCTTCGTGGCTGATCTCTGCTTGCGGGTTTTGCTCTGTGTGCGGCATGGGGGCTCCTAACGCGTCATGCCCGCATTAAATAGGCTTATGGCGCAAAAATCAAGCGGGGGGCAGGTTTGGTGTTGGTGCGGGGAATTGCCCTGTCTGGCGCAGCGCCTCGCTCAGGGCCATGGCGCCCGCAATTGCCACGTTCAGCGACCGGAGCCCTGCAGCCATGGGTATGGTAAGGCGTGCATCGCAAGCATTGTGAACATCATCCGGCACGCCCGCGCTTTCGCGGCCTAAAAGCAGGACATCGTCGGCGCGGAAAGAAAAGTCATGAAATGACGAATCGCTTTTAGTCGTCAGCAGTACAATGCGCGCGGGCTTTACGCGCGCCTGAAACGCATCCCAGTCGTTATGGCGCGTCAGGGCAAGGCTGTCCAGATAATCCATCCCTGCACGCTTCAGGTTTTTATCCGACAAAATAAACCCGCAGGGCTCGATAATATCCATCGGCAGGTTCATGCAGGCGCAAAGGCGCATCAAGGTGCCGGCGTTCTGCGGAATGTCGGGTTGGTAAAGGGCGAGGCGCATGGTGTTATCTATTCCCGGCTACGGGCACAATTTCATCTTCGTCGATCCACGGCGCCCCAAGCGCCCCCGGATGCACGGGTATGGCGAACGTGTCCCCGCGCTTGCTGCTGTCGAAGCGCGCGGCGTCGACGCCCAGCATATAGGGGGCATTATCGTCGCTGCGCCACGCCGGGAAGGTCAGTTTGTAGTGCATGGTGGCGCGGTTGCGGCAGAGGGAATCTGTATCCTTCAGCATCTCAATGCGGATCTGGCGATTAGCCGGTTCGCATTCTGCGGCCGAGAAGGGATAATCGCGCGTTGTTGATGAACCTTTGCGGCGCTTCTTGCTGCAATGCAGGCTGCATTGTTTGGCCGTCAGCGGTTTTTGCTGGATTGTGGCGGCGGCTTGCGGCAGGCGCTGGTTCGCCTCGATCGCCAGCAGCGGAATGGTGAGGACAAGCCCTGCAAGGCCGATCAGAATAAAATCCCCAAGCGCCAGCACCAGCCACATGCTGCGGTGCAGGGCGCTGATCATCAAGACAATCCAGACGCCCGCTGCCAGCGGAATCAGCGCGCCGGATGATAAAACAAGACGCTGTAGGTTTTCGACATGCATGTCGCCAAAGATGAAGGCGAGAAATCCAAAAACAGCGCCCGTCAGCAACGTTGCATGCATGACCATGAAAAACGCGGCACGCTGGGCGTAGCTGAACAGCGGCGCCGCTTCGGCGCGGAGGTCGGCCGACTGGCACGCGGCATTTGAAATTTCCCACAGATAGGCCAGAATGTCGCTGCGGTGCTGGTCCAGCCAGCCCGGCGGTACATTGTCTGCTTCCAGCCAAAGACGGTGGCCAAAGGCGCGGATTTTGATTTTTTTATGGCGTGACACCAGCTGGTTCAGCGCGTCCTGCAAAGCATCGGATTTCAGGATATCCTGAAACAACAGCGGGTCATCGCTGACAAACAGCAGATTGTCGGTTGCGCGGTCGCCGGATTGAAATTCATCGGCAACGCCGATGGCCTTGAGCATCCGCGACATCCCGCCTTCGGGACTGATCCTGAAGTAGAGTTTCCGCGCGCACGGCATGCCGATGCGCACGTTGACGTTCGGCGTTTTTTTGCCCGCGGATGCGCTGCTTTCAAAATGCGTGCGGCCGCCGTCATCGACGTGCAACTTCATGCCCGCCCCGCTCATGCTGCGGTAGCGTATGAAAAAAACAAGCGCAAAGACAGCCAGGTAGATCAGGAAGATCATATATGTGGCCTATACGGGCAGGTGAAAAATGTAGCGTCCTACCGCCCATATCGCCAGCAGATGCGCGGGATAGAAAATATGCAGAAAATATTTCGGCAGATAACGCCCCGTCTGCGGCACGTTCGCGGCCGCATAGCGGATCAGCAAGATGGGCGGTACGATGCAGACAAGGGCGATTATTCCAAAAAAGATAACGCCGCGCAGGCTAGTGTCGGCAAATAGATCACCAAAATTGCCGAGGTTGGTGAAGGCCAGTAGCGCAATCAGGCAGGGAATGCCCAGCGCGCGCCCGCGCAAGACCATCAGAAAAGCGGTCGGTAACATCACACCGGCCGCAGAGAATTCAAACAGAGGCGGGAAGTACATGAGTGCGATCGCGCCCGCACAGAGCAGCGCAACGTGCAAGTCCTTGAGCCGGAGACTGACCCCCGCCATGGCAGCGCCGAAGGCTAGAGTGAACATCACATTAATTACATCAACATCGCGGCTGAACCGCGCGATCGGTTCGGTCACCAGCGCGAATAGCAAAAGACGCGGGGCATAGCGGCGCAGCGCATATTCGGTTCCTTTGCCGTCTTTGGCTTTGAAGAGCGCCACAGCAAGCGCATAGCAAAAAAGCGGAAACGTCAGGCGGCCGATCAGGAAGAGATCGGGCCTGCTGGCCCCCAGAAGCGTCAGGTTTACATGGTCAATAACCATAAAAACAGCAGCGCAGGCTTTTATGAAATCAAGCCCGCGTCCATCTACTTGAGGAATAAATGTTTTTGAAATCTCTTTATTAGACATAAATCTCTAATTTTTTAACGTGGGGTCGTTTATTTTGGTTTTTGATTAGGGTAGTATCTGCGGAAAGCGGGTCGGGTCTATCTTCTCCGCCTTGTTCAGCCGTGTCCGGCAGTCCAGCCAGAGATATCCACCCCGACAAGCTTTTTCAGCATGACCTTACTCAGGATGTAAGTCCAGAAAAAAGGAAGAATAACAATGGACTCGACCAATAACACGCAAGCCGCAGCCCCCGCTGGCGAAACCCGCCGCGATTTTCTGTACCTGACCGCAGGCGCCATGGGCGCGGTGGCCGCAGGCACAGCCGCATGGCCGCTGGTGGATAGCATGAGCCCTGCCGCAGATACGCTTGCGCTTGCATCGACGGAAGTCGACGTCAGCAGCATTCAGGCTGGCCAAACCATCACGGTTGTCTGGCGCGGCAAGCCCGTTTTCGTGCATCGCCGCAGCCCCGAAGAAATCGCGGAAGTCCGCGCCGAAGCGTGGCAAGACCTGCGCGATCCGCAAAGCGACCAGTCGCGCGTTCTCTCCGGCCATGACGAATGGCTTGTTCTCATCGGCGTTTGCACGCACCTCGGCTGCATTCCCATGGGCAGCAAAGTGACCGACGTGAAGGGCGACTATAACGGCTGGTTCTGCCCCTGCCACGGTTCGCACTACGATAAATCCGGCCGTATCCGCAAAGGCCCCGCGCCCAAGAACCTCGCCGTACCGCCGTATGAATTCGTATCCGGCACGTTGATCCGCATCGGCTAATCACACCGGATAAGATGAAGAAAGAGACCGCCATGTCCCGTCCCGCACAGACAGAAAAATTCGCAAACCCCGTCGTCCAGTGGATCGACGAACGTCTGCCGATCTTCACCATGCTCATCAAGGAATACGGCGTATTCCCGATGCCGAAGAACGCCAACTATTTCTGGAGCTTCGGCGGCATGGCGCTGACGATGCTGATCATCATGATCGTCTCCGGCGTTGTGCTGGCCATGAGCTACACGCCCCATGTCGATATGGCCTTCAACAGCGTCGAGCGCATCATGCGCGACGTCAACTACGGCTGGCTGCTGCGCTACATTCATATGAATGGCGCATCGTTCTTCTTTATTGCCGTGTATATTCACATCATGCGCGGGCTTTACTTCGGCTCCTACAAAAAACCGCGCGAACTGCTGTGGATCGTCGGCGTTGTGATCTTCCTTTTGATGATGGCGACCGCGTTCATGGGCTATGCCCTGCCGTGGAGCCAGATGTCGGGCTGGGGCGTGACGGTTATTACCTCGCTCTTCGCGAAGTTCCCGCTGATCGGCGATGGTCTGGTGACCTGGCTGTGGGGCGGCTTCTCGGTCGACAACCCGACGCTGAACCGCTTCTTCGCGCTGCATTTCCTGCTGCCCTTCGTTATTCTGGGCGTGGTGTTCGTGCACGTTTGGGCGCTGCACGTGACGGGCTCCGGCAACCCCGCGGGCGTCGAGCCGAAATCGGAAAACGACACCCTGCCGTTCCACCCGTATTTCACCTCCAAAGACGGCTTCGCGCTGGTCGTGTTCCTGACGGTGTTTCTGGCGACGGTTTTCTTTGCGCCGCTCGCGCTGACCGAGTTCGACCATTTCAAGGCCTATGACTCTATGGTGACCCCGCCGCATATCGTGCCCGAATGGTACTTCCTGCCGTTCTATGCGATCCTGAAGTCGTTCGTTTACGACTTCACCGTGCTGCTGGCGCTGCTGGCCATGGGCGGGCTGCTGGCCGCCGCGCCTGCGGCTCTCGTTTTCTTTAAAAACGACGTCAAAAAGCGCAACCTCGCCCTGGGCGGCATTGCGGCGCTGTTTGGCGGGCTGGTGCTGATCACGCTGCTGGAGATTGTGACGACACAACTGGAAGAGCCCTCGCTCGGGGCTTACCTGAAGGTTGTCATCATCCCCGCC
>VFQP010002829.1_pt1 | contig 18699 bp, 20 predicted proteins | sample 3512351 | NCBI WGS metagenome assembly VFQP01 (sample SAMN10412372, study PRJNA504923) | tailings metagenome | isolation source: Relicate 1 Philex TSF1 revegetated site | place: Philippines: Tuba, Benguet | collected 2017-08-29
GTCCTGCTCCCTTGCGGCCAACGCACCGCAGGGGATGGGCGAGCCGTTGGCCAACTACGAGCCGGTGCGCGCGGCGGTGCGCCTCATGACGGACTCGCGGCTGTTTGCGCTCTGCCGGCGCCACGTCACCATCTCCACCGTGGGCGTCGTGCCGCGCATCAAGCAGCTGGCCGCCGACCTCCCGGTGAGGCACCGGCCCCGCAGCGTCCTTGCTGGCGCTCCAAGTTACTGCCACTGGCGCTCGCGCTGAACATCTAGCGCGCCACTCCTGGCTCCACTGCTTCGCCGCGTGCGTGCTTGCGTACGTGCCGCGCCGCGCAGGGCGTGAGCTTGGCGCTGTCGCTGCACGCGCCCAGCCAGGAGCTGCGCGCCACCATCGTGCCCAGCGCCAGGGCCTACCCGCTCGACCGGCTCATGCAGGTGTGCGTTGCCCATGCGCCCGCGTGCACTCAGCACCGGCCCGTGTGGGCGAGAGGAAGATGCGAGGCGGCTGTGCTTCGTTGGCGAAGCGAGGAGGCACGAGGTGGTGCGTGCGTGCGTGCGTGCGTGCACCGCAGGCAGTGCGCCAGTACGAGGTGGACAGCAAGCAGCGCGTGTTCATGGAGTACGTCATGCTGGCCGGAGTCAACGACGGTGCGAGAAGGGCGCACACTTGGGATGGGACAGTCGGTCCACGGCTGCTGTGGCTCGCGCTGAGGGCGACGCTGTCCCTCTCAGCTCCCCGCCCGCACACCTGCCTGCGCAGGGGAGGCGGAGGCGCACGCGCTGGGCGCGCTGCTGCAGGGCCACAACGCCACGCTCAACCTCATCCCCTGGAACCCCGTGCTGGCGGCGGCGTCCGCCAAGGACAAGGGGCCGGCGCCCATGGCCTTTGCCGCGCCCAACGCCGCGCGCGTGCAGGCCTTCCACGCCATCCTGCGCAACCAGGTCAGTGCGCCAGGTGGTGAAGGGAGGAGGGCTCGCCCTGCAGCCCTGATTTAGACATGGTGCGGAGCACACATGCACCAATGTCGACGCGCGTACCTCCTGCGCGCAGTACCGCATCGCCACGACGGTCCGGCAGGAGAAGGGCCAGGACGTGGCGGCGGCGTGCGGCCAGCTGGTGGTGCAGCAGCAGCAAACGCAGCAGCAGCAGGAGGGCCGGGACGCCGGCGCAAAGGTTGGGGCGCAGCTCCGGGGATCTGGCGCAGCCGTGGGCGCCCGGCTAGCCACAGACATTGAGGAGCTGCACCTGAGCTGAGAGCCTCTGCCTCCATAGGTCTGCCGTGGCCTGCTCTACTCGCCGTCGTGGGATCTCCTTACCCTCACCATTCGGCGAAAAGATCACGCGCCTGGTCGCGTGGCATTGCTGGTTTGTGCAAGAATGCTGCTGTGTCGCCTGCGTGGCAAGAGCAAGCGCTCTGCTGCAGCCAAGTGCGAGCAGCAGGGCGTGGCCGAGGGCGAGGTCCCGTCGTGGAGCTCCGCCTTCAGCAGCGAGCTCATGCGAAGGCAGGAACAAGCCATCACCAGCTTCGTGAGCCGGCTACAGAGCGCCGTCAAGGCCCGACTCCCCGACGCCGAGAGCGCGGCACCCCAGCAGCAGCAACCAGCGGCACCACAGCCTCCCCTGCCCCCAGCGTTGCAGCTGGACCACGGCACGCTCTCGCATGTCTTCAGCTATCTCCTTCCCAGGGAGCTCGCCACGAGCAAGGCGCGTGGGGAGCGGGCAGGTGGCTCGAGTTGTCGTGCGACGTGGACTCGCCGGGCAGCGGCCAGCGCAGACGACAGGCCCCTGCTCCCTCCTTCAAGGGACAGTCACTCACAGGCAATATGACCGAGCGCTCTCCCCGACACATGGCACCTTTCTTCAAGTGGCCCCGGCATCTGTCGCGCCGGGCCCTGCCTTCCTGCAGGCGGTGTGCCGCGAGTGGAACGCTGCCGCCACCTCTGCCGACATGCTGCGGGCCATGATGCGCGCCTGGGACCTGGTGGCGCTCACCGGGCAGCCCCGCTGCTGGTCCATGGTCGAGGTGCGCCGAGCGCGCCACCCTCACGCTCAGCAGCTGTCGCCTTCGCACCACACACGCATTGCCGCTGCCCCGCCCTCTGCTGCTGCTGCCGCAGCGCACCACCATCAAGCACTTTGTGCGCAAGCACGTCGTGTGCAAGTCGGACTCGCTGGCGGGGCTGGCCGTGCGCTTTGGCACCGACCTGGCCACGCTGCGCCGCTACAACAACATCACCTCGGACCACACCCTCCAGTCGCGCGCCCACCTCTTCGTGCCAGGTGCGCCGCTGTGCACGCTGTGCGGTCCTGCTGAGCGGTCGCGCCTCACCTCGTCGCGGCGACCCTTTGCCTGACCGCGCCTGCCGGCCAGCGTCACCTCACCTGCTTCTCTTCCCCCTGGCGCTTGCTTGTGGTGGGTCCACGCGTGCGCGGCGCAGTGTTGAGCGCCAGCGAGGTGGCGGGGCGCAGCGCCGCCTTCGTGTACGACGAGCTCTCCTGCCGCGAGTTCGTGCTGCTGCTGCCGCCGCCCGAGCCGGCCGAGGCGGCGGGCGGCGAGGGCGGCGAGGAGGGCGCCAAGCGGGCCAAGGGAGCGCAGGGCGACCAGGCGCAGGGCGCCAACGCGCACGCAGAGGCCGAGGTGCGCCGCCAGGCTGCGTTCACGCGGCGCTGCCGCGGAGCTGCGTTGATCAGCCACGGCGGGTTGTGCCGAGCTTTGCACATCTGGCAGATGATCGCGGCGCGAGTCGGCGCCACGGCGCGTATGACATGTAACTGTGGCGCTGCCCATGGCGCGCGCAGCGGCTCCGGCGCATGGCGCGCATCATGGCGCGCAGCCTCAAGGTGGACGACGCCACCGCCACCTACTACCTCGAGGAGGCGGGCGGTGAGCGCGATGAGAGCATGCTCGTGGCGGGGCGCGTCGCGCGCTCCTCGTTCGCCTTTGGCCACGAGCCTGGCCACGGGAAGAGGCTTCGCTAATGAAGAGCCCTGAACTGGCGTGCTTGTGTGATGCCGCAGGTGACATGCGCAAGGCCATGCGCCTGGCAGGTGAGCGGCGCTGCAGAGCTCTGCGCCATGTTGGCCCATTGTGCAGGAAAGCGCCTGCCGAGCGCACGTGCACGGGTGCTGCTCACGCGCCGCGCTGGCCGTTGCGCGCGCAGAGCAAGACGCCGGGTGGGAAGTCGTGGCGTCAACCGAGCCCTGGCGGCAACGGAGCGGCTCCAGGCGCGCGCGCTGATGGAACAGCTGGGGGACAACCTGACTGCGCACGCCCTCGTGGTGCCCAGGGTCTGGGTCGCCTCAGTCCGCCCTGCACTCCACTGTGGGCGTGTGTTGTGCGCGGAGCAGCGGGCGCGGACGCTTGCGGTCAGAGAGTGCGGGTTGCGCCGTGTCGTTGGATCGGTCGGAGGGTCCAGAACGGGCGCCCTTTCCTGGACATGCTAAGCGCCCGGCAACATTGCTGGTGTGTGTGCCAGGCGTTGCGTGGGTGGGGTGGCCTAATTCGTGCGCACTGCTGAGCAGGCCCGCTGCAGGCATCTGCACGGCAACCGTGACCTGAGAGTGGTGGCGCTGGATGCCCCCATCAAGGACAAGGACTTTGCCTCCCCCCAGACAGAAACCAGTCTTCTCCTCTCGCGTGGCGCATCGCGTATACCATTGCTTTGACCCCCGCTCCTCGCTGCCAGAGGTGCTGCTGCAGACTCTCTTGGCGTGCTTTTTGGTCTCTCGTCCCGCACCCACGCACGCTTGTCATGTCAAGTGCCTCGTCCTCCTCCTCCTTCTTCTTGCGCTGTACCATACGCGCCTGCGGTGTATGCTTAGGGTCTCGTGTGTGTGCCGCCGTGGCCTGTGGTCTTGGGCCCGTGAAGAGGTGCCCTTTGAAAGGTGCGTGTAGGTGGGCTTTGCGTGTGCGGCATGTCCTAGTCGTTGCGCGCGTGCACGTGTTTGGTGGTGCGCGTGGGGTCTTGCCATCAGCATGGTGCGCCTTGCAGCCCGAAAGACAAGTCAAGACTCAGTTGTGCTGCGGCTGCGGCTTGTAAGCAATCACGGCGTAAAAGGGGTCGCTGGATGACCGTTCCAACAACCGCAGGACGCCAGCCAGCGGCTCCGGCAGGCGGCTGCTCAGCGGCGGCGCTCGACCCGGCAGCTCGACCTGCGCACAGCGCCAACCACACGCAGCAGCAGCACACCGCAGCGTCCCCGCCAGAGGTTGCCATCGCGAGCCATGCTCGTGACAGCAGCACTGCTCAACACACGTGCCTTGGTGAGCGCCTCGGGCATGGAGAAGCCCTCGACCGACATGATGTACTGCTTGACGAGCTGCGCCCACGCACGTGCAGAGAGCCGCCGTCACCGTGTCGCCGTCAGCAACTCGTGTGCCTGCTCTCAATGTTAAGCAAATGCGCCCTCTCGAGAGGTGAGCGAGCGCTCGCTCACCTGCACGCGCGCGTAGCCGCTGTCGGCGTCCACCCACGCGCGGATCGCCTTGGTGGGGAACATCCGGTTGCTGAACGTCAGGATCAGCACGCCGCCTGTGCCGGGCGCCGCGCCGCACAGGTCAGCGCTCAGTTGTGCGTTGATCATCACGCTGCGAGGGGAAGCGACCAATTCCACAAGCCCGCCCTCGCACCTGGCGCCAGCACGCGGTAGATCTCGGCCATGACCTTTTCGGGCTGCGCCAGATACTGCACGCTGCGGGGCAGACAGGGCAGCGCAGCGCACCCTTGCAGCGTTCCACGCACGGGCAAGCTGGAGCTTGGGTGGCTCTTCGAACCCAAGGAAGCCGAGCCAGGAACCGGCGCACCTGACGCAGCAGACCACCGCATCGAACGAGCTGTCCTGGAATGCCCACCCGGTGGGGTCCTTGTTCAAGTCCCGCACGAAAAAGGTGTTGAGCCGCGGGTTGCGCGCCAGCTCGGCCGCGTTGAGCCCGTGCCCCACCACTCTGCGCAAAACGGCGCAGTGAAGCGTAGAGGGTCGTGCAGCGTGGCACCAGCGTGCACCGAACCGAACGCTTGGGTTGTCCGGCGTGTGTTCCCTTGACTACACACACAGGGCGTTGCGCTCGCTTGCCTGCTGTAGGAGACGTCGGGCGGCAGGTGGCTCACCCACGAGCTGCACAGGTCCAGCACGCGCCCGCCGGCCGGGATGCGCTGCCGGTAGAGCTCCGTCACCTGCAGGTGCGCCACAGCAGCGGGAAGCATCACGGAAGGAGAGCAAGCGCTTGGCCCCCTGCTCTTGGCGTCTACAGGTGCTTGATGAGCACAGCGGATGCACGTGTGTGGCCGCCCACCTGCGCCAGGAAATTGTCATCCACGTGATAGACGAGCCGAGGAAACGCGTAAAAGGCTCGGTCGTCCGACCCGTCGGCCTTGAGCCTGCGCATCGCACGTGCGTGTGGGGGGAAGGCGCGCGGCGTTGGGCCGTGCACCACAGGCCGCGTTGCGCCCCGCAGACCGCGCCACTGAGCACCGCAGACAGCAGAGCTGGCGTGTCTGAGGCGCAAGTAGGACCTGAACACGGACCTCTGAGGCGTGGACAGCACCTCGCGCACGATGGTGCCCGGCTGGGCGTGTGGCGGGGGCAGCGCTCGCCGCGGTCTGGGCGCCCTGCACAGGACAGCGTGTGTGTGTGGATGGGGGCAGGGCTCGTGCACCTCGCTGACGGCTTTCCCAAGGCGCAAGCGCAACAAGCGGGCTCACCTGGGGCGCCACAACGCAGACGCTTGGTGTGGCCTGCCGCTCCAGCAGCCTGCCCTGTGGCCCTGTCCCTGCACGCCCCTGAGGTCCAGCATTCGTCTCCTGCAAGCAGAGCAGCTGTCCTGCAGGCTCCTGCGCGCTATTGAGCCATGAGCACGAAAACGTGCGGGCTGATTCCACAAACGCATGCCTCCTCGAGCAGTCCTGCACGTCCAAGATGCGCACACGCACAGCGCGCTTGGCGTTGCTCGCGTGCTGGGGCCCTGCTGGCGCCGCGCGCGTGATCGAGCAGATCGCGCCCGCCTCCTCATCTTTGGGCTCCTTAGCCATTGGTCACGCGCTCACGGCAAGCAATTGCTCGCAAGCTGCAGCTCATGACGACCCACCAGCATCTGGCTGCCAGCCCAGCACAAGCGGGAGAGGAGCCATCACACCATGGACGCCGCCTCGAGCACCCGCGCACCTGCTCACATCCGGCTTTGCTGCGTCCGGCGTCTTGAAAGGGAGGGAACTCGCAGCTGCCCACGCCGCTGACGTCCGATGGCGGGGCTTCAGCAGCGGCAGCGGCCGGGAAGCGCCGCCAGACTCGGCCCCGGGCCCCCCGGCAGGGACAGGCGGCGGCGGCCAGGCGCACTCGTCACCAGGAGACGCTCAGCCTGGAGCCCACCCCTCTCCCTCCTCCCCGGGCGGCCCCATCACAGAGGACGTGGACTACGTGGGGCCGCTGGCCAGCACGCACAAGCTCCTCAAGGCACGCACCTCTCGCAGTGCTGCGCAGCGGCATCACAGGACGCGCACTGCTTCAGCGCGTAGCACAGTGCTGCGGCTGGCGGCGGTGCCGACGTGCTCGCGCTTGCGCGCAGAGGGTCTCAATCGCCAACACGGCCATCGCGCTGGTCGCCGCGCCGCTCATCGTCACGTACGCCGACGTGTCGTACGTGACGCGCGTGGGCCTGGCCACCTCCCTGGCGCTCTTTGGCGTGCTCACCACAGGTGCGGCTGCGGGTCTGCTGGCCGCCGCGTGAGGGCCGACCGTGTGATGCGTTGAGGGAGCCCGCGTGTGCGTGTGCGCCTCGCTGCGCGCAGGCGCGCTGCACTGGATCACGCACCCGTACGTGCACGAGCTCAAGTTTGACGCCGCCACGCAGAGCTTTGAGGCGCGCATGACAACGCTGCTGGGGCGCGCCAGGTGCGCAGGACGCGTCCGTTTCACGTGCGGCCGGACGTGAGTCAGAAGGGGGAGAGGAAATGGTCACCCACCCATCAGCGCTTGGTGGCTGTGGCGTGCTCGCTTCCAAGCGCAGGGTGGAGCGCTTCAAGCTGTCGGACGTGCAGCCACTGCCCTGGAACCGCCCCGTGGCCACCTTCATGGCCAAGGGCAAGTTCTACTACATCGACGTGTACAGGTGTGCGATCAGCTGCTGAGCAGCAGGCCCTGTGGGCCTGTGTGGCCTCGAGTGCGGGACCACGCCTCGACTCAGGGAGGCTCGTCCCCGTGCCTGCATCATTGACACCGTATGCCGTAGCTTCCCCAACGAGGAGCTGCTCAAGCGCCTCACGCCCTCCGACGTGCCCGAGGGCTACAAGGACGACAAGGACGATGATTGAGCATGCCGCGAGATCTCGCGCTGGGCACGCTGTGCACGCCGGTGCTGTGGGGAGGTCCGCCTCCGCTTTTGCTTGCTAATGAGGCAGAGGCACCTGCACCTGCTCACGCTGCAAGTGCAGCTGCGCGGTCCCCTCTCTGGCTGAGCAGGCTCGACATGGAGGTGTCCACCACTGAACGCTGGCACAAGCACACGAATCGTGAAGAGCACATTGCCAGCGTGCACGCATCGAGTTTTCAGAGGTGGCTCTGCTACTGCGAAACCTCGCGCGCTCGAGGTACCTGCCGCCGTCGTCGCTGGTCTGCGCAGCGCAGCGCCAAGCGCCGAGCGGCTTGCCGACAAGAATGAGCCACGAGCAGCGCGGGGGCGCGCCTCCGCCTGATCAGGGATCTGGCGGCCGTGGCGGCGGCCGAGGAGGCCGAGGTGGTGAGTTCCTCGTTTGTGTGTGTGCGCGCCAAAGTCGCCCAACTCGAGCTCTGCAGCTGCATTCGAGCCTCTGTGCGCAGCAATCGAGCCTCTGTGTGCAGCTCATGCCAACGACCGCTCGGCAGCAGCTCTTGACGCGCTGCGCACAGGTGGGGGCGGCGGCGGCGGGCGCGGCGGGCAGCGCCCCCAGAGCGCTCGCCCGGCTCCATCCAGCCAGAACCACCACGAGCCGCCGCAGCAGGCCTACCAGGCGGCGTCCGCGGCGCTGGCAGGCGGCCGCTTCCCCCCTCCGCAGCAGCAGCAACAACAGCAGCAGCAGCAGCAGGCGGCGCCGCCCGCCGACGGCGGGCCCGCCCCACAGGGCGGCCGTGGAAGGGGAGGCAAGAGGCCGGCTAGCGCAGCGCCCGCTCCCGAGCAGCGCCAGCTGCCTCCCCCGCAGCCCTCAGCTGCGCAGCACCAGAACGACGCGTCGCAGCAACAGCCCCGCGGCGGAGGCCGCGGCGGGCGCGGCGGCGGCGGCGGCGGAGGCGGAGGCGGAGGCGGAGGCCGCGGGGTGCAGCAGGCGGCGCCGCAGCCAGGCGCCGCCGCCGCTTCCCATCAGCAGCAAAACGGCGGCGGCCAGGCCGCGGCGTCCTCGGCCGTGCCGCTGCACCAGGTGGTGGCGCTGCAGCACCAGAGCAACGTGCGCTTCCAGGACCTGCCCGTCTCCCCCCTCACCAAGCGGTGCGCACTCTCCGCTTTGTCTTGGCAGACCCACGCTCGCTCGAGACCTCACAAGGGTGACGCAGCAGCGGACTCGCGCCCTGCGTCGCCAGCAACCATAAGGTCGGCAAGGCCGTGCACGAGTGACAGGCCGGCCGCATCGTGCCACCGAACCCCCTTGCCTTGCGCAGGGCCATGGCCGAGGTGTTCCGCTACGAGCTGTGCACGCACGTGCAAGCCCAGGCGCTGCCGGCGTGCCTCACGGGCCGCGACGTGCTGGCCAAGGCCAAGACGGGCACGGGCAAGACCATTGGCTTCATGATCCCAGTCATTGAGGCGGTGAGCTCATCAACGCGCCCTCCCTGCCGGCTCACGCCGTCCTCTGCCGTTTGACTGTGGAAGCATCGGTTGAAAGTGCGCTCACAGAAGCGCTGCGTGTGTTGCGTGACACGCCCGCGCTGCCGCCGCGCAGCTGCTGGCCAAGCGCACGCGCCCTGGGCAGGTGGGCGCGCTGGTGCTGTGCCCCACGCGCGAGCTGGCCACGCAGATCCACCAGGAGTCGGCCAAGCTGCTCACCTTCCACCAGAACCTCAGCATCCAGGTGCGGGCGCAGACGCGCGCGCGCCATCCGCCGCAACCACATGGCCACTGCACTCGCGCGTGCCCTCTGATCTGTTGCCAGGCCCAGGCCCACCGCCGGCTCCAGACACACAGCCAGCTTGCGTCGCCCGTCGTGCACCCCCCACCGATGGCCTGTGTGGCGCGCAGGTCATCATCGGCGGCACCAACATGAAGTCGGACGTGAGCCGGCTCCGGCAGCGCGTGCCCGACGTGCTGGTGGCCACGCCCGGCCGCTGCCTCGACCACCTCACCAGCGACGAGTCCATCCTCGCGGTGAGCCCCACCCGCCTGCTCGCCAACCCACACCCCGCCTCTCCACCCCGCGCCAGACTGCTCACGCCTGCGTCCTCCAGAGCACACAACAGGCACCCGCCCACGCATGAGGTGTCCACCCGCGGCAGCAGCGGACGTGCCGGCCAGCGGGCAACGCACGCGATGGAAAGGTGACTGCGTGCCTTTTGCCCGTGTGCTGCGTGTGTGTGCGCTGGGCGCAGGGGTGCGTGCAGGAGCTGCGCGTGCTGGTGTGCGACGAGGCAGACAATATCCTGGACATGGGCTTCAGGTGCGCGAACTGTTGATGCCATGCTGTCTTGATGGTGGTTTGCTGCATCCCGGGGTGACCGTTCGGGGCGGCAGCGTGCGGGGCAGGTCGCGTGCGCGGCTGGCAAGGGCAAGGGCAGGGAGTGGGTGCGGCTGACCAGGACGCCCTGCTGGTGCGCGCGCCCCCCTGTGCGTTGGTGTGACGCAGGCCGACGATTGAGAAGATCCTGGCCAAGCTGCCCCCGCGGGGCCAGCGCCAGGCGCTGCTCTTCAGCGCCACCTTCCCGCAGGACGTGAAGGACCTGGCCCGCTTCGCGCTGCAGGTGCGCGCCACCAGGTCCTGCCGCCACCACTGGACACCCCAGGCGGGGCCTGCCTGCTCGCCGACGTGCAAGATCTCTGGCGATCTTTTCCTGCTGCTAGGGGGCTGCGGCAACATGGCCGCATCGCCAGCTGGGTGTGAGCGTAGCCTGCCCTTGCGTCGGTGCTGCGCACGTGCGCAGACGCCGTGGACGGTGGTGGACACGGTGGGCGAGGAGACGCAGACCAACGTGCAGGTGGACCAGTTCCACCAGACGGTGCCCTTTGACGACATCTTTTACTACACGTACGCCGCCGTGCAGCAGCACATCCGCGAGAACCCCAACGACTACAAGGTGCGCGCTCGCTCGCTCGCTCGCGCGCACGTGTGCGGGCCACGGCTGCCAGCTGCCTGCTTGAAAGCGGCCGCGATTCGCTTGGGCATCTTGCGTCGAGGGCTGGCGAGAGAGGGGCCCTTACTCGCGCGAACCTCGCTCGATTGCTGTGGCGCGGCGCGGGCCTGCGCGTGTTGCGCCGCAGGTGATTGGCTTCTTCCCCACGGCGCGCCAGACGCAGCTCATGGCCGAGATGTTCCAGGCCGCCGGCATGGACATCCTCGAGATCCACAGCCGCAAGAGCCAGGTGCGCGCCCCGCCATCCCATCCCCTACCTGAGCGCGACCCACCACCCCTCTCAGCTCCTGCCCTTCCTGGCAGGTAGCCAGGCCTTGTTCGCCCCTGGCTGAAGAGCTCGTTGCTGCCCACTGACTCCGTTGCGGCTTGTGGAATGCCCCGCCGTGCTGCGCCTCGCCGCAGTCGCACCGCACGCGCGTGTCGGACGACTTCCGCCGCGCCGCGCGCGCCGTCATGTTCAGCTCGGACGTGTCGGCGCGCGGCGTGGACTACCCCGACGTGAGCCTGGTGCTGCAGGTCGGCGTGCCCAGCGACAAGGCGCAGTACGTGCACCGCGTGGGCCGCACGGCGCGCGCCGGCAAGGCCGGCCAGGCGCTGCTGGTGCTCTGCGAGTTTGAGCAGGGCTTCCTCAACCAGGTGCGCCCTCTCGTGCTTGTGCCTGCGTGCTTGTTGCGCTTTGCACCTGGTACGGCCACCTCTGACGTGCGTGTGGACGGACCCGCAACACCCTGCAACACCCCGTTTGTGTGCTTGCGCAGCTGAGGGACCTGCCCATCACCGAGGCGCCGCAGCTGCCCTACGAGTCGCGCGACCAGGCCATGCGCGCCGTCAGCCAGGCGCTGCAACGCCTGCCCTACGACACCAAGAGCAAGGCCTACGTGAGCGCACCTACCTGCCCTCTTGCCTGCTTGCCCTCCACCGTCTTTTCCCGTTGCCGCACAGCGCAGGAGGAGTGGAATGCAATGGTTGATCGCGAGGGTGCCGATAGGCCATACGCGTGCATGTGTGCAGGCGGCGTTCCTGGGCTTCTACAACTCGTGCCCCACTGTCAAGATGTCGGTGGCGGACCTGGTGCGCACGGCCAACCGCTTTGCCGAGCTCATGGGCTGCCCCGAGCCGCCAGAGCTCGAGGCCAAGACGGTCGGCAAGATGGGGCTCAAGGTAAGAGGAGGTGCTGGCAGGCGTGCTGGCTCGGGGGCGCGCTGGTGAGCAGATGGCGCGAGGCGGCTGGGGTGCGCTGTGGTCGTCCGCTCGCAGGGCGTCCCTGGGCTGCGCATCGCTGGGCGCGGCCCGCCGGGCGGCGGCGGCGGAGGTGGCGGCGGCGGCGGCCGTGGTGGGGGTGGCCGTGGGGGAGGTGGCGGCGGCGGCGGTGGTGGCGGTGGGGGCCCGAGCGGTGGGCCGCAGGGCAGGGGAGGCGGCGGAGGCGGCGGAGGCGGCCGGGGCGGAGGCGGGCGCGGCGGGCGCTAGCCGTGAGGCACTGATGTTGTCTGCCTGAGGAGGGAAGCCCTGTGCGTGTGCGCCATCCTGCAAAGGATCACGCTCACGCTGCGCCTCCGCGGAGGCATGCCATCCTGAACGTCGCGCGCCGGAGCGCCCAGCGAGCACTGGGCAGCCAGCAGTGACGTTCCAGCAGTAGAGCAGGTGACAGTCTGTGTGTAGACTCACGCGGTGCTGCAGCACGATGGGTCGGCGCTTAGAGGGCGCCAGCCGCACGGCGATGCACTCGAGAGACGCACGCTTCCGCTAGCGGCAAGGTGCGCTGCGGCAAGGTCCGTGTTGCTAACGTCGCTTCGAACAGCTCTGTCGCAATGGCCGCTGCTCACGCTGCTTGCTTGTTGTGCGTGTTGTGAACGCGCCGAACTGTCGATGGCAGGCGCGGGCACGGCGCAGATGCACACCAACTTGAGCGCGGCGAGCAAGGGCTCCAGCAGCGCAGCACGCCTGCCTTCTGCGCCTGGCTTCCCCAGCGGCGCGCTTTGGTCAGACGAGTCGTCGTCTGGCGACGAGGCCGGACCAGAACTGCACCATTCGCCGCAGCTGCTCTTCGGCGCTGCAGCGCGAGCAGGCCTCCATGACGAGCGCAGCGAGGGCAGTGTGCACCAGCAGCAGCTGCAGAAGCACGTCATGGCGGCGCTGGGCAGCCCCAGGAGCCCCGCGGCCCGCGTCACGGTCGACGCTGGCGACGCCGCCTCCACCCAGTCACCGGACCTCTTCTCCGTGCACATGACCTCTGACAACCAAGGCAGCTACACCGTCAGGGTGCGTCTTCCCCACGGCAAGCGCTTGAACGCCGCCGGACAGCCGGCCGCAGCTCGCTCGAAATCGCGCGCCACCTCACGCTCCGCCTGCTGTGCTCCCTGGCCGCTCATGTGCGAGCAGGTGGGCCTGAGTCCCGTGGCGGCGACTGCGCTTACAGCAGCGGCGGTGGTGCAGCAGCAGCAGCAGCAGCAGCAGCAGCACCGGCGGCACAGCGCAGGCAGCGCCCTCACCCCGCACCTGCCCACCACCTCAACGCCAGGCGCGGCCCTGTGGGCACAGCCGCATCCGCCCACCTCAGGCCCCCCCTCGAGGCGCCTCACCCACGATTTGGCGCGCGAGGGAGGGTGGCGGGCCGCCGCCGCCCGCGCCACCGCCCCCGACCTCCCCCAGCCCGCCCCCTCGCCGTGGCCCTCCCTCACCGTCACCCCCGGCCCGCCCTCCCCCGGCCCCTGGCCCTCCCTCTCCCTCACCCCAGCCGGCCCGCATTCCGCACCCTCCCCCTCGCAGCCCGTCCCCACCACCTCTGCAGCCCACCACCCCAACCCTGCGGCGGCCGCACCCCTCGCCCCCCAAGCACTTCCAAACCTCCACCATGCAGAGGACGTGCCCGCCGTCGACGTGCTGCTCAGCGCGCTGTTTGGCGGCGGCCACGGCGCTGGCGCCGGCGACGACACGCCAGTCACGGCCAACATCGACGACGAGGCCGCAGCGCCGCCGCAGCCGCCGCCAGGCCCGCACCAGACCCTGGCCAGCTGGGCGGTGCCGCGGGCTGCCGCCGCCGCCGCCAGTGCCACCGCCGCGCCCTGGGACGAGCAGGCGTCGCCGCCGCCCTCGCCTCCGACGTCCCCGCCCCTGCCGCCCTCTGCAGCGGCCTCACACGGCGGCGGCGCGGCAGGGGGCTGGCCGGCGGCACCGCGCCACCGCAACGGCGGCGCTGCGGCCGCCTGGTCTTCCGGCGGGCCAAGCCAGCAGCACCTGGAGCTGCAGCTTTCAGCGGGGAGGCGAGCGAGCGGCGCGTGGTCGTCTGATGGGGGCCGGGCGCTGGCGGCGGGCGGGCGTGTCGAGGGCGGCGGCGGCGGCGTCACGCCAGAGGGCGGCGGCGGGCGGCGGAGCGTTGACGCGGGCGGTGGGGTGCCGGGCGCCCTCCAGGGCTTCAGCCTGGCCTCGTGGGTGCCTGCCGGCGCCTCCAACCAACGCCCAACTGCCACGCCGGCGGCGGCGGCCACATCTGCCGATGTTGGCCGCGAGCCGTTGGGCCTGGGCGCAGAGCGGGAGGCGGCGGGCAGCAGCGGCGGTGTGTTGACGCCGCCCAGCGCTGCCGCGCCTGGGCAGCAGCAGGGCCCCGCTCAGGGCCCAGACGCTGAGGGCGGTGCGGCCCTTGGCGCCGATGATGTCCAGCCTGGCTCGGCCGCCGCAGCGGCAGCGCAGCCGCCTGCCGGGCACGGCGTGGCGCTGCTCAGCGCCCGCACCTCAGGCAGCCACCTCCAGCCCTCTGCCGCCAGAACACCCGCCGCAGCGGCCGGCAAGGCGCTGCCGCACCTCTCGCCGCACCCGCCGCCGCCGCCCGCGACGCAGCCCTCGCCAGCGCACCACCGGCTCGCGCCGCAGCCCGCCGCCTCCTCCGCCTCCTCCTTTTCCTCCCGCATGGTGACGGCTCGCGCATCCGCCTCCCCTCCCGCGGCCCTGACGCCCACGCCCGGCAGCGCCACGCCTGCTGGCCCCGCGCAGCCCGCTGACACCGCCGGCCCCGCGCAGCCCGCTGACACCGCCGGCGGCAGCGCCTCCTTCCTCTTCTACTCGCCAGCGCTGTCCTCCCTCGCCGCCGGCGCCGCCACGCCCTCCTTCATGCAGGCGCAGTGGCCGCCCAGCCCGCCCAACCACGCCGTCAGCCCCGACGACACGGCCACCTCCGCCGCCGCCTCCGTTCCCATCCCCACCGCAACCCAACCGCAGCAACCACCTCGCCCACCGAGCGAGGCAACGCACCCCCACCACCTCACCCAGCCTGCGGCCGTCACTGGCGGGCCTGCCCTCACGCGGCTGCCCTCAACTCACGGCTCCAGCGGCCGTCCTGCGGACAGCAACGCAGGTGCAGCGGCCCAGCACGCCGAACGCGAGGCCCACTCCGGAAGCACCGCTGCATCGTCCGCCAGCTTCGCCTTTGCCCCACCAACCCGCAGCGGTGGCGTCAGCGGCCCCACCGCCGCCAGCGGCGGCAGTCGGGGCAGCGGTAAGCGGCCGGCGCCGCCGCTGCCCACGCCGCCCCAGCAGCACAGCAGCAGCAGCCAACCGGCTGCAGCCTCGGCGGAACAGCGCGCGCCCGCCGCCGCGCCGCCGCCGCCGCTGCCGCCGCTGCTGCCGGCGTCGTCGGCGCTGCGCCGTGTGCTGTCAGCCGCCCGCCGGCAGCCGCAGCCGTGGCCTGCGCCGCCGCCGCCGCCGCCGCCGCCGGCGCAAGCGCCCCCGCCAGCTCTTCCGCACCCGCCCCCGTCCACCTCTCAGGGCGTGGGCAGGCCGCGGCATGGCGGCAGCAGCCCGGCCCCCGCATCCGTCACCCGCGTCCTGGAGCTGGCGTTTGAAGGGCTGACCTCTGAGGCTGCTGCGTCAGAGCACGACAATCATGACGACGCGCCTGTCCCGGCGCAAGTCCAAGGCGCCGCCATGGGCAACGGCGCCCGCCAGCCGCCCTCACGCCTCCCCATGGTGAGTCCCTGCGCACGTGAGAAGCGCGCTGCCGCCTGTGCTTGGCGCGCGTCCACACGGCGAGTGCTCTGCGCCGCTTGCACAGGCGCCCGACAGCGGCGCCGGAGCTGCCGGGAAGCTGGGCCAACCGCCGGGCTCGCCGGCGTCCGAGGTGGGCAGCTGCGACGCGCCGGGGCCGGCAGCTTCCGGGCAGCTTCAAGGCTGTCGCCCGCGCCGCCGCGCCAGCTTCGGCGGGGACGACGGGGAACTGAGCTCCCCCTCGTCGTCCGTGGGCGCCTACGGCTCCCCCGCCGCGGCGCGGGGCGTGCTACGTGCACGCAGCGGCAGGGACGCGGCAGCGGCGTGGGAGGCGGACGCGGCGTGCAGCGCGGCGCGTCCCCGGCCGGGCGCCAGGGGCGGTGGTGGGGCGGCGGCGCTGCAGCGGTCCGCCAGCTGGGCGCAGCTGGGTGGCGCGCACGAGGGGGAGGCGGCTGGGGGCAGCCCTGTGGGGCTGGGGGGCGGCAGCGTCGGCGCGACGCCCGTCAGCCGCGGCCGAGGCGCCGGCCAGGAGCAAGCGGTGCTGTTTGACAACCCGGTCTTCTCCGTGGCCCACCAGAGGTGAGCCTGGGAAAGACGCCCTGCTGGTGGCTGATGGCAGATTCCGAAATGAGTAGCACCAGAGACTGCATTGACTTGTCGTGGACGTTTGCAGGCGTGTTGGGCAAGGTGGCACCTCGGCTGCTGCTGCCGCCGCCGCCGCGGCGCCCTCGTTCTGCACTGCCGCCAGCGGCCGTTCGCTGCTGTTCCCTGACGGCGAGCAGGCCGCGACCGGCATGGGCGAGGGCTTGCGGGAGCCCTCGGCTGCAGCCCTAGGGCCCGCACGCCGCGCTTCCAGCCTGGCCAAGCCAGCTTCCAGCGGCGGCAGCGGCGACCCTGGCGCTGCACGGACCAGCGCAGGCACAGCGGCCACGCAGGGCCGCGCTTCCGCTGCTGCTGCTGATGGGGGCGGGGAGGCGAGCCCGGCGGGCGCTAGGGCTCAGCTAGGGTTCGCTGTGCTGCCGCAGCAGACGCCGCGCACGCTCATCAGCTGCCTGCAGGGCGGCCTGATGGCCCGCGGGCGCGACGCCTCGCCCCCCTCCGCCTCCGCCGCCGGCGGGCGGCAGCCACGCATTGCGTCGCCCCCGCCCCTGCCAGACAGCCCCCCTGCGCAGCAGCCGCAGCCGCCGCAGGCGGCGGCCGCCCCGCCGCCGGCCCAGTCGCAGGCGCCGAGCTTCTCCTTTGGTGCTGGCAGCCGCGCCTCCCCCACCTCATCCGCCGCGCAGGAGCAGCAGCGGGCGCCAGAGCTATGCCCCACACCGGTGCCGTTCTCTGGGACAGCGGCGTCTGCGGCGGCGGCGCCGGCCGCTTCAGGGGACGCTGCTGCGGCGGCCATGGAGCGGCTGAGCCCTGGGGTGGTGTCGCCGCTGCTGCGCGACGTGACGGGGATGCTGCTGGGGCGGCGGGGCGGCATGGGGCGGAGGAGGGCGGCGCGGGCGGCGGCGCAGCGGCGCGGGCTGTTTGGCGGGGCGGCGTCGGCGTCGGCGTCGGCGGGCTCCCCGCAGCGGAATGGGGAGGAGGAGGAGGAGGGTGGGGAGGAGGAGGAGGGTAGGGATGGGGTGCACGCCTGGGCGCCAGAAGCGCCTGCGGGGCAGCAAAGGGGCGCTCCTGCGCCCTGGGCATGCGTGGAAGACGCGGAGCTCACGCCCTGCAGCAGCATCCGCCGGCTGAGCGCGGCGCAGGACTGCGGCCGTCTGGCAGCGGCGCGCATGGAGGACGCCAGGCCCTCAGCCGGGGCTTTGCCGCCGCCGCAGCAGCAGCAGGCGCGCCGCGCCACTTCATCGTCATCGTGCGCGTCCACGGGCGCCGCGCCGCCGCCTCCCGCCCGCGAGGCGCACGGCGAGGGTAGCGAACAGCAGCAGGAGGCCGGCGGCAGCGCGCAGCACGCGACGTCCGTCACTGGCGGGCACCCGCATCCCAACGGCCGCGCCACGACGACGTCAGGCTGGGCCTCCTCCGAAGGCACGCCCCGCGACAGCGCCGCGTCCGCCGCCGCCGCCGCCGCCCCCTTGCCTCCGCCGGCAGCAGCACCCACTGCCATCGCGCCGCGCGCGTCGGCCGCTCCCTCCCAGATCCCGCTGGCGCCGGGCGTGGCGCGGGCGGGCCGGGGCAGCGCGGGCGGCGCAGGGCGGGACGTGGACGTGGACTCCCGCGGGCAGGACCAGTGCGCGGTGGGTGGCGCCGCCCCGGAGGCGGCTCCAGGCAAGGCCGCCGGCAAGCACCTGCCTGCTGCCGCCGCCAGCGCCGGCGGCGAGGAGGCGGGGCGCCCCGTGTGGGTGTTGGCGGACGTGCCGGGGGGCGGCGCGGCGCGGGCCGCCGCGTCGTTTGGGCTGCGCCAGGCGTGGCTGGAGGAGCAGGAGGAGGAGGGGGAGGAGGGGGAAGCTGGGCGGAAGGTGGCCGCCGGCAGCGGCTCGCCTGGCGGGCCTGCGGCGGGAGCGGCGGCGCGGGTGTGGGCGTGGGCGGAGCGCGGCGTGCGCGCGGCGCAGTCGCCTGCTGCGCTGGCGCTGCTGGTGGTGCTGCTGCTGGCGAGCAACGCCGCGCTGCTGCTGCGGCTGCAGAGCCGCGGCGGCGCAGGCGGCGGCGACGCGCCGTTCGCCGTGGCTGGTGGGCGCTTCGAGGAGCCCACTGCAGCACGCGGCGCGCATGCTGGCGGTGGCGGCGCACTGAGCGGCGTAGAGCTTGGTAGCGGCGGCGCTGAGGAGCGCGCCCCGCTGCCACAGCCGCCAACAGCGGAGGTGCCAGTGGGCGTCTCCACCGCCCCTGCAAGCCCTGCCGGCAGCGACGAAGCGGCGGCGCCGCTGCCTCTCACATTGACGCAACCATCCGCAGCGGACGGGAGCGGCGCGCCCGCACAGCAGCCAGGAGCTGTTGACGCTGCCCTGGCGGCACCCGCCGCCGCTGCTGCGACACGTCCGCCCTCGGCAGCGCCGCGCCAGCCTGCAGCAGAGCAGCAGCAGCAGCAGGAGGCGCGCGGCGTGGCGGCGCCGGCCGCCGCGCCGCCGCGCCCGGCGGACGCGGCGTGCGGCGCGGCGGTGCTGGCGCTGCCGGTGCTGCGCGCCGTGACCGACCCGCTGACGCAGCAGCTTCCGGGCAGCTCCTGCCTGCCGGGCGTTGACGCGCACGAGCTGGCCACCTGGCTGGCGCTGAAGCTGCGGGAGGCACGTGCCGCCGTCGCCGCCGCCCACGCCCGAGCGCCCCGGCCAGCTCCCTCCCTCCCCGCGCCCACGCCACCCACCACTGCCCTGGACGACGGCGCGGCCGAGGACGCTCCGGTCGCGGCTGCGGGCCCCGCGGCCGTCCAGCCGGAAGCGCGCGCGGCAGCGGAGGAGCGTGGCGCGGGCCAGGACGCCCAAGCCGCGGGTGTGGGTGCG
>VFQP010002830.1_pt1 | contig 18683 bp, 29 predicted proteins | sample 3512351 | NCBI WGS metagenome assembly VFQP01 (sample SAMN10412372, study PRJNA504923) | tailings metagenome | isolation source: Relicate 1 Philex TSF1 revegetated site | place: Philippines: Tuba, Benguet | collected 2017-08-29
TGTGTGTGTGTGTGTGTGTGTGTGTGTGTGTGTGTGTGTGTGTGTGTGTGTGTGTCGTACTACCCATATATACCCATGCAGCAGCTCCACCCCGACCAGCCTCATACCAGGTGCACCAGGCCCAGCAGCATAGGCAATTTGCTGCATGAGTGTTTCCTCATGTGCATTGGGTGCAGCCTGTAGCTGTTGCATCAGTGACTGTGACTCATGCTGTGAGGGGAATTGATAAAGGGTGGGGTGTAAGGTGTGTGTGATGTGAATGAATGGAGGGTGGGGCATGTGGGTGATGTGAGTGAATGGAGGGTGGGGCATGTGGGTGATGTGAGTGAATGGAGGGTGGGGTACTGCGTGTAGCATGTCCATGCAGTATGAGACAAACAAACACACACACACCCCTTGCAAGGGACACAGCATATACAAACCCCCACCCCATACCCCCCACCCCCACATACCGCATCATTCCCCAGGTACATCTCCGCCTCTTGCATAGATATCGTAGGGGACAACATGCCCGTCTCCCGTTGAGCCTCTCGAATAATCGACCGCACCTCATTCAGTGTCTGTGTACACGCAGGGCTCCCCTTGTTGTAGCGTTCATCATTGATCAGCGTCTGGTTCATGTCGAGTGCACCTGGGGGTATGTTGCGCTGAAACCACGCGTGGTGCTGTACGTCGCTGACGGAGGGGCGTTTGGTGGGGTCCTTTTGCAGGCACCACTTCAGCAGGTCTTGTAATTCGGGGGAGAGGTAGGCTGGGACTTCAAACTCACAGCGGACGATGCGCTGGGGGTTTGGGGGGGGTGGGGGTGAGGAAGTGGGAACACGTGTGGTATGGTTTGTTTGTGTGTATGTATGTACCTCGTATGCGCAACAACAAAACAACACCCACACCCACACCACCACCACCAACAACAACAACAAAAACACAACACACATACTCACACTCACACACCTTGAGTACAGCAGGCCCCTGCATGTCAGGTGCCACACTCTCATCCTCAGGCCTCCTAAAGGGGTACTTCAGTGTCACCATAGCATACAGCATCACACCCAGTGCCCATATATCTGCCTTTTTGCCATCATACTGCTCCCCCCGCATGTTGAGGACAACCTCAGGGGCGATGTAGTCCATGGTGCCCACACGTGATTTGGGCATTGACTGTTCATGTTCATCCTGTGTGAGTGTGTGTGAGGGGGTGTGTATGAGAGGGGGGGGTGTATGAGAGAGGGATGTGTATGAGAGAGGGGTGTGTATGAGAGGGGGCGTTTTGTGTTTTTTTGTGGGAGGAAACATGCGTGTGTTTATGCGAGAAAAAATATGTGTATAGAAAGGGAATGTTCTGGGAGGGAAAGAGGATGTATGTGATCATACATACATGCATTTGTGCACGATATATACACAGCAACATACCACACAGCAACACACCTTGCTATACCCAAAGTCACACAGCTTCATCAATGGGAAGCGTTGTGAGGTGCGTAGTGCTGTTTCATAGCTTGCATTCAAGAGGGTGTTTTCCAACTTGATGTCCCTATTTGCAATGCCCTGTGTATGTATATGAGTGTATGTCGAGGTGCATGTACGTGAGTGTACGTTCAGGTGTATGCATGTGTGAGGGGTACACATGTGAGTGGTGAGGTGTGCATTCACATAAGTGTGTTGAGTTGTGTATATACATATGTGTGCATGTGAACCACATACCAATCGATGGCAGTAGTCCACTGCACACACCAGCTGTTGGAAAAACCAACGTGCTTCATCTTCTGGAAGCCGCTGTCGTCTGTTGAGAATGTACTCGTACATATTTCCACCCTGTATGTGTGTGTGAGTGTGTGTATGTGTGTGTGTTTGCGGGGGGTATGTGTATGAGTGTGTGTGTGTGTGTGTGTGCAGTAACAGTGTGCAAATCAGTGTGTGTGTGTGTGGTAACAGTATGTAAGTCAGTTAAGAGTGCGCAAAAACTGTGCATATAATCACCAAACACACCTCCATAAACTCCATACAAATGGCCAAGTGCTCATCTGTGATGAACACCTCAATAAACTGTACAATGTGTGGATGGTTGAAACGTCGTAGCAAAAGGACCTCACCCTCTACGTATTTTGTGATTTTGGTTGGTCCACGCCTGAATGTTGTAGCATGGTGCAAACATGAGGATGGTGGAAATATCGAGCAGTATTGTGTGTGACAGCAGCATACACCAAATAGAGCACCAATCACAACACGTACGGGATGAATTTGATGGCCACTTGGCGTTGTGTGGTTTTCTCCAGTGCCAACACCACGCTGCCAAAGGCGCCCGCATTGAGGTCGCACACCTGATCATAGTGAGGATAAATGCTATGCTGCACGTACAACAATTGCTGACACTGCGTGTGTAAGACAACACCCATTACCTTGACATATTTTGAGTGGTTGGCAAGGGGATCTCTAGGTCGTGCTTGATTGCTATCAATCTGCCCAAACATTTCTACTAATTGCAACTGTCCTAGCACAATCCTGCTAGTTGTACAACCGTTGTTGTTTCAAAGGGCGCAGTTCAACAGCATGCAGCCGAACGTATGTGGATTTCAGGGCAAGCAATCTGGGACACCTCGTTTGTGCAAAGTTAGTGCGTGGGCAGGAATCGTGTAGTATTGTGAGAGAGGTGTGTATCGAATTGCTATTGGATCTTGCACAAAAAAGTGTATGTACTGGCTGTACTGCAACAACATCACCCATGTTACCGCACTCGATGTGCAATAATAAGGAACCACTCTTCCACAGCACTACCACACACACATGACAATAAGCACAACACACGTAAACATCACACCGAAAGGCCAGTATGGAAAAAATAAATGGGCAGGGGCTCCCTTTGATGATCAACACCCCCGCAAATATAATAGCCACCAACAATCAAACCGAATCAACCACCAAACCGAATCAACCACCAAACCGAATCATCAACCACCAATGGATTTTCGTTGTGTCTCAAGCTGCATGAATATCTCGAGCTTGCTCTTGAGCTGTGCAAAGGTCTCTTTGGTTTTCTCCAGGCACGCACGACACCCGTCTGCGTTTTGCTGCTGACACATTTCACGCAGGCTCACACACAGCTGTGCGATGGCTTGTGCACCGAAACTGGCAGAGCTGCCTTTAAACTGGTGCACGAGCTGATCAATCTCCTGAAAGTCCGGGGTTGGGGTATGCAGCTTCTCGTGCAGTCGCTCAAGCTTTTGCGCACTGTCCACAAAATAGAGCTGTACCAACTGTGGATGGTTTTGATGACAAATGGGGGACATGTCCATGTCCTTTCATATACAACAAAAAGCCCAGCTGGTGCTCACATGAGGTGATCAACACTGGACTTTCTACCACACACCTCTGCCACAAAGTCGGGGTTGCTCTCGTCCTGCAAAGCCATAAGCTGTGAAAACTGATCATCTAGGAGCCCTTCATGCTTGAGTTGAGCGAGCAACGACTGGATTTGCTGGTTGATTGCTTGTCCAGCAGTCAGCTGCTGCTGCGTGGCCATCAATGCCAAGCCAAGAATACAACTGGATTGATAAATAAGCGACACGTGTCGATAACGGGTGTATTGCTGTCCACCCAGCGCTCGGGGTTGAGGATGCGGCTGTTGATAGGGAGTGTTTCCGCGTGACTCTGTTTGGGTGTTTGTCAAATGCTGTCTGGCTAATGTCAATTGCTGAATACTAGGTTTTCAAGAGAAAAACACATTCAAATGCTCCCATGAAAACACCAACACACTCTTGCTCTGATAGGCTTATCTTTTGCTCACCCGACATGCAGCCACACATGCATGACATGCCGCACGTGCATCAAGCTCTTCTCCACACACATGCTCATACTCACCACAAGGCATGCTGTCGATCCCTGTGTTCAGACAGGGGGTTTGCGGGGGGCACACACCCTGTTGGGTGCACGCAGTTGCATCCACATCGAACCAAAACCAGGTTTTGGCATTGGTGTGCTGTATAACGCGCACATTGGCCACGCTGCCGCTGCCGACACAACCAACCGCTTGAAGGCCACCCTGATGGGATCATGTGTGAGGCGTATGCTTTGAGGCATTAGTACACACGGGTGTCACAGCAGCACACATCAGCCTGCACATACCTGTAGCACACATTCGGATACGATCAAGTGCCCTTTGCCTGCTGTATTGCATGTCTTTGAATCACATGGGCTGCATGCTGCAGGGGTGGGCACAGTCCCCCTGGCTCGCACAGCTGCCAGGGATGCTTTGAGTGTTGCAACAGCCTTGTCCAATTGCAGCGTGGTGTTTTGCTGCGTGGTGTTTTGCTGCGTGGTGTCTTGCTGTGTGCATCCTCCTTGCGCGTTCTCGTCCTCCTCATCCCTTTCAGGGTGTCCTGCTTGCGATGCATCATCCTCCCCCACCACCCTCGCACGTGTTTGCAACGGCGTCAGCAGGTGGTCCAGCCCTGTGGTTTTGTGTGTGTGTGGTTTTGTATGTACGATTGAGTAGGTATATCACCGCGTAACACACCCCTGTCGCCCACCCCATCCTCTCACACCCCCCCGTCACACACGCACCTTGTGTTTCGCAACTCAGCATGCAGCGTTCCAAATACAGACGACCTTTGGAATGAATCACTGCACAACTGCGACAACTTTCCACCTTGACGTTGACCAACATGGCTGCTGCAAAAAAGTCAATGGCATAGTCAACGCCCTTGGGGGCACGCAGCACTGTGTGTTCTGGCAAACCACCGGCACCACAGATGCGCAAGGGCCATTGTACGACCACCTCATGTACCATATGGATGCCTGGCTGTATGATGATGGTGTCCCCCGGTCTGCTCGCTGCCACCGCATCTGCCAGGGACGTGTAGACAGTGGGGGGGCATGGGGAGGGCAAGGGGTGGTTGATCACTGTGAGCCATAACCGCGGGTCGCTGTTGAGGCTGTGCAGGCGCTTGCAGCATCGTGCAAACTGAAAGCCGTCTGGTAGGGGATTCAGGTGGGACATGATACGTAAAAGCACCCCATCATCCAAGTCGTGGATGGTGGTTGAAGGGTGTTTTGGCATTGGTGATGAACAAGGTCTGTTGCGTTGGGTTACACGAGCAAGCTTCAATCGAGGGTTGTTCGATGGGTTGTATGCTGCGTTGCTGTGTTACACGAGCGGTTGCAATATAATTAACAGTATAGTTGTGTCAACAAAAGCCAAAGGATATACAATGATCAAGCAGCTGCAACCTTTTCCACAAGGGGCATGGGTGTCAGGGGAGTAGCTGGAGGTGCAGTCCCCACCGTTGATGTGCGCTGATAGGGCGGTGGCAGTGGCGCATCTCCTATATCAAACTCCCCTGTATTGCCGCTCATCCCTGCAGTCGCATTGTTCACTTCCACTGTGGGTGGTGGGGCGTCCAACACCTCATCATCCAACTCCTGTGGGTTGGTGTGTGTGGTGGTGTTGACAAAGTGCCGCACACTCCATCCATCCCCCCCATCCATCAGGTACAGGACATGGGGCAAGCCACCCACACAGCAAAACACACACACACACGTCTCCACCATCCACCCCATTCCATTCCCACCTCTATGGCAAACGCTATGGCTTCCGAAACTGTTGCATCCCTGCGCGCTGCATGCTCAACCAACCAGCTATCGATGCGAGTTCGAAAACGCTTGCCCCCACGTGCACCATGAAACAACCCCAACAAGGGCTTCATCACCGCCCTGACATTGGGATGCCGGGTCCCCTCTTTCCCATCATCACGCTCCTTGCCATCTGTAAAGCGCCCCAGCACTGCATCACCATACGCTGCATAATCACGTAGCACTTGCCGGCGACTGGTTGCTGGGTTGCTGTCTGCCCCAAACACTGCGCGATCAGCGTCCGCCAAGCAATGCCATGGGGTATTGTACGCTGCGCGTCCAATCATCACGCCGAAAATGTGTTGGTCTGCCAGCCCATATTGCAGTGCAGCAGCAGCTTGATGGCATGATTCTATACCACCGTTGAGGCTAAACAGTGCCTCTGGGAAATCCCGCTGCAATGCCCACACCCATGCACGCTTCAGTGGTGGGATGGTGCGGTTTTGTGCGGGGTTGAGGCCCTTCAAGTGGCACTTTCTCGAGTGGATAACAAAATGACGCACTGGGGAACGCTCAATCACACCCTCGACAAACCGACACACGTCTTCATACTGATCAACATCATCCACACCCAGGCGGCATTTCACTGTGACCACATTGCTGCTGCCAGCTGTTGCGGCTGCAATGGCTGCACACGCGTCGCCCACTGTCTCGGGGCGCAACATTAACGAGGCACCAAAACACCCTGCGCCTGCAACACGGTCACTGGGGCATCCACAGTTGAGGTTGATCTCATCATACCCGTAGGTGGCTACAACAGCTGCAGCTTTGGCAAGCTGTTCTGGATCACTACCACCTAGCTGGCACACAATGGGGTGTTGCTCCTCTGGAAACCACAAGTACCTGTCTCTGTGATGTGATATAAAGGGTGGGTGGGTGATGATGCGTGTGCACCTGCGGCATCACCTTCTCAACAACAACATACTTGTGTGAGGTGTGTACAACGGTGGAGTCGACCACCATTTCTGTCCACAGCCATGTATGTTTGCTTAGGAGGCGTGCAAGCTGCCGGTAGTGTACATCAGTCCATTCCATCCTGTGTGACCGGATGACGGTTGTTGGAGAAAGCATGTGGATGTTGCACATCCAAGGTTGACCATATGTGTGGACTACATTATGGACGTATGGTATCTACTACTCCTATATACACGGCGTACATTGGTGCTACACTGAGCAGCTGTGGTTTGTGTGCTGCCATGCTGCACACCATCCTGCTCTGCCCCCGTGCAAGATGCTGCAGCCTGGTTGCTGGGCGTGAGACAAATACGTGCATGCAGCAATGCAGTGCTGCTGGCGTGGGGTTGGAGCTGTGTATGGGATTGCAGCACACACTGTAATAAATAACACACGACTTTTCATGCTTGCTACAACCACAACCCTCGTTCATCCAGCGTTACAGAACACCTTGATGACACTCGTATAACCGTACTTCTGGACCTGAACAACCGTAGTAGACCTGACCAGCTTACGCAAAACAATACAGACATCTTCGCACCCACTGCCAGGACCAAACATGGAATCTGTGACACGAGTCTGTGAAACAGCAGACATGAGAGAGTGCGATCTACGGCCGTGTGAACATCAGGTACGCATGTTCGTGCTCATGCTCGACATTGCAGCAACACACTGGCAAGGAACACAGACCGTCTCACACAAACACGCTCGTCAATGACAACAGGTTGCAGGACACTTGTTTGAAGGTATGGTGGTGAGGTTTTACTACGCATGTGCTGTGTACATGTCACAACAACATATCTACCACCAACAACATATTCACCACTACAACAACAACAGAGGGCAAGGCAGGATCACTGGTCGATAGTTATGGACGCTTTTACAAGCCATTGCAAGTTGGTCCACGTGGCAAGCGCGAGCGTGCCTTTTACGAGACCCTTGCTGCATGCTTGCGCACAGAAAGTGCAGCAGAGCAATCAAGCAGCAGCTGCAGCAGTGCAGTGGGAAATGAGGAGGATCAGCCATACAGCCAGGATAGCAGTCCATTATCACCACCATGTGGCACAGTGCGGTTTGCCCATCGTGGTGGCAAGGGGGGGGTGGACGCACCACGTGCATGGCAAAACCTGTTTTCTGTTCGCAATGCAGCACTTTTAAACGTTGTCCCGCGATTTTGTACGTGGTGGTTGTCTATGGGTTGTGTAGGGAAGGGATTGTCTATGTTGCTGATAGTTGTGGGATGGATGGTGTGGTTGACTGGGAGTGATTGGTTATTTCATGTTGCCTTGTTTCCCCCACAGTTGGTGTACGTCAGTTTGAGGATCGATCACTGCTGATACTAGAAGATGTTGCATGTCGATACAAGCGACCAAGCATTATTGATATAAAAATCGGGTTCCAAACATGGTACAATGGTGCAGATGCACGATACATTGCAAAATGCAGGTAATGTGGATTGAAAGTGTGGGGGTGTACATCTCTTTGTGTATGCATGTATACATGTGTATACATGTGCGTGCATACACCCTTACAAACATGCACAAACAGACCCCCCACACACATACAAACATCTACAAACACCTCCACACACACCCTGACACCCCCACCTACAAACAACACAGAATAAAGGATCAGGAAACCACCCAATCCCTGTTGGGCTTCAAAGTGTGTGGCATGCAGGTGTACCGACAGTGTCAGGGTGGGTATTGGCGCTGCAGCAAACGGTGGTGTAAAAAAATGCCTGAGGGTGCTGTAGACAAGGCCTTGTGGACGTTTGCACACAATGGTATGTTGAGGAGGGCGTGTTGTGGTGCGGTGTGGTGTGGTGTGTGTGGTCAAGTATTGGATGTTGTTATGTGGTGGGTTTCTGTTTTTGTTTTGACAGTGCAAATCCTTGTCAGTCATTGGGTTTGTTTGGGGCATTGGATTTTTCGGAGATTGACACACACCAACACACAATCTATTCTACCCAACACCAACACACAATCCATCATGATCAACACATGCCCCACACAGAGGGTGGTGTACGGCCTGCTGACATCTTTGGCGGCCCTGATGGTGCCATTGCACAGCTGAAATCCCTGCAAGAGTGGTTTGAGCGTCAAAAAGAGTATTACTTTTACAGCAGCAGTGTTTTGATCATGTATGAGGGCATGGCAGAGTGTCCAGAGGAAGCAGACGTAGCAATACGGTATGATGATAGGATGATGAGATGGTGGCTGGGCCTCGGGAGTGGGTGTGTTGTGTATAATGTCTGTACATTGCTTCCACACCTACAATATACAATGCCTGCACAATGCTTGCACAATGTTTGTCAATACATCACAATATACCTGTCAATACGTCAATACACACGTCGTACATGCAATACAACTCCCCCTTGCTCTTCATTTCCAGGTTGGTAGATTTTGCACACACGTTTCCATCTGAAGGTCGTGCTGATGGCAACTTTCTTGCAGGGCTCTCTTCTCTCATTACCCGCCTTTCCCGTGTAGCACAACATGCAGCAATGGACTGCACCACATTGTAGTTGTGTGTGTAGACCATCCATATTGTAGTTGTGTGCAGTTGCACCACATTGTGTGTAGATCGTCATGTAGTGCTGAGGAACAGTCTGGGTATGTGGAATTATACATGCACATCCCCGTGGATATGTGGGATTATACGTGTGCATCCCCGTGCGTGTACGATGCTGTTTACGTATGACACATGTGTGGTATTGCATCACACGACCGGGGGCACAGCATGTTTTTTATGTATGACACATGTGTGTTGTATGCATTGGGGTCGACATATGGTCTGCTCCACATGTGTATTTCATGCCACATGTTTATTTTTGCAGTACATGCCAATCTACATGTATATTTTATGTCGACTATGTTTGTGTTGATCAAGTTGTGGTCTCTTTTGTTATATCGTTTCCTTTGCTGTTGTTTTGTTTGCTGACGATTCTGTTTTACAAGGACACACGTTTGTGAGGGCAGAGTGTATGATACTGAGATGTGTGACATGAGTCATTTTTGTACTGTCTTGGAGCGTTGTGTGTCTGCTTGAGCTTTGTGTACTGTTGGCATGTATGACGATGATATGATGGTGATGCGTCGCTGCGACATCACCCCTGTTTGATGATGCAAGTACCATACGATGTAACGCATAGTGTTATTACACTCACAATATATGCTGCAACACCGTGCAACAACCATAATGCAAACAAGTCACAACCCACAACATGTTGATCACCAGTGCAGCATCTACGCCACCAACCCCTTGTCCTCTATACCACCACCACCACCACTCCTTGGTGACACCTCCAGTTGCCCATGAAACACACTGTATGTCTTTTCCAGCGCACTAGCGTCCTGCCCAGCAAGCAGCGACACCCCCGACAGGGTCCCCTGCTCCGCACCCGAAAACGTCAACACGGCATGCAATCCCTCGTGCACATCCTTGAGCTGCTGCTGTTCAGCCCCTTCAACAGCACTTGTCAGTGCAATACGACATGAGCCACGCTCCCCCGGCTGGATGGTTGTCTTGCTAAAGCGCATGACACGTGTGAGCGCTGTCCATTCACCACGAGGAGTCACGCGACCGGGCAAGCCCAACCGGGGTGGTACCGACACGTCCACCACCAGCCCCGTGAGTGGTGCATGAAGCTTGGGGCTTGCACGATACTCTACCACAACAATGTGGCTCTGCTTGGCACGCCCAGATTGCCCACGCACCACAAACATGCGCGCCGATAATGGACATGGTGCCGCCAGGGGAGGGAGGTGGTATCGAGCAAACTGATGGGAGCCACCAGTGGTGCTGCGTGCACCAAGTGTTGCTTGAAATACTGCAGCAGCAGGATCCACCTTGTCCACTTGAAAGCGATCCACACCAATGGCGGTTAATGGGAGCAATGCAGACTTGGGGAGGTTGGTGGTGTCAAACTTGAAGAGCTGTGTGGCTGGGTTGTCTGGCAGCATGCTTTCCATCACCACGCCTTGTATACCTATGATGAAAAGGGGGTGGAGTGTATTGGAGTGGGTGCGGGGATGGGGATAGGGATGGGGTGGCATGACCTCAAAAGGGGGATCGATCCTCAAGGGGATGTTGATGTTGTTGTTGTACCATACACACACACACCATCAGCATCGTACCAGCACGGACGAGATGTGACCCCACCACAACACCCTTGTACACCTCCACCACATACAGCCCCCCCGTCTTCATGTCGGGGGGCCCCGTGGGCAACGGGGACGCCTTGACCCCCCCAAACTGCAGTGCAGCCCCATCCACATGCGCTGATGGTTGTGGTGGTGCTGCTGCTGCCAGGGCTGCTAGAGAGTCTGGCTGAGCAGCAGGGAGTGCATTTCCAAAAGGATCTGTTGCTGGATGGCGCATCCCCGACACACCCGCTGGGATGGAGAGATCTTCAAACACCATACCCGCGAATGGATCTGCTGCTGGTGCTGCTGCAGGTTGTGTGGGTGATTCTTCGGGAGGTGGGGATTGTTCGGCTGGTTTTGATGGTTGCACAGCGAAATCGACGGGTTGCACATAACGTTGGGCGGGTTGTGGTTGGGTGGGGGGTTGGTAGCCTGGGGGTGCAGTGCCATAGGAGCTTGCACTGTCTGCCAGTGTACTGTGTGTTGGGTGGGTGGGTGGGTGGGTGGGGTGTTACTGGGTGTGTGTTTGGGTGTGTGTGCTACAGGGTGTGTGTGTGTGTTTGGGGTAAGAGGGACTTTGGTGCTACACATAGTGATGATGATGGTGTATATGTCAGGTGCAAAACATGGTGTACACATGGTGACCATGTGAAGCACAACATACACAACATACCGTACTGTAATGGTACGCAATGGACTCTCCACATCCTCCTTTTTCTGTCGCTTGACAAAACTAATGCCAAATGCCTTTTTACTCAATTTCCTCCCACTGCTCTCCTTGTCCTCTTTGCGTTTGGCAGGGGGGGCATCTTCTGGAGCAGCTTCACCTGCTAGGGATCCCTGCACCATCTCCTCCAATGCAGCATACACCTGGGGAGGTGTTGTATGGAGGGAGACGTGATGTGTTAGTCACTATGTTGGTGTAGTGAATGGAGTCCATGTGGGTGGATATAGATTGCCAGGGGATGCACACGTGGGATGCTTGCGGTGCATGTGTTAGGATGCACATGACAATCACAGTGAGAATCCACCCACCTCGCCGTATTTCTTGGCCAAGCGCTCTGGCTCAACTCGCTTGCCCTTTTGTCCCATGATGCCAACGAGTAAGCGAGAGACGTTGTCACTGAGGTCTGCCACTGCATAGAGGTTGGCATCTGGGGCAACAACAGCCATGACAAAGAGGGATTGCACCTGGCGGTAGAGCACTGCATAGCGACGGTTGAGAACATAGGTCTTGCCTGTTTTGGCATTGAGTGGGAGGTCACCCGTCCTGTGAGTGGGGTGGGGTGTGGAGCAACATACTGTATCATGTGTAGATATAATGCGCCCCTGATTGATCACCTACCCTTGGTAATCAAAGCTTCCATCAGACTGCAGACGCATGTGATCTAATACAGTGGTGGCTGCTTGGCGTGCAGCAGTGGTGGCAGTGCGTGCATTGATGCCACGCCTGTGAAGAGGGACGGAGGGTGGATGATGTACATCATGGAGCGTACCCTCGTGGCATATGAAAAGACGTACAGTTGCATCAACAGGGGTCTGCCGGTAAGATTGGTGATGACAACACCAATGTCCAGTCCAGGAAACATGGTGTTGTGCTGGATGAACAAACAACGATGAGATGGTAGTAAAGATCGTCAGCACGGTTGTGCTGCTGTCGTTGCTGATTCTGTCGTGGCTTGCTGGTGCGTATTCAACAAACAGCGATGTCAAGTATGTCTGGTTTCTTGTCCAGCTAGGTTTATGATCCACTAGATTGATGGGGAAGCTGTGTGGAATGCTGTGTGTATGTTACAATGATGTTCAAGCGCGTTGTTGGAAATTTATGAGTGATGATCATCATATGTTTTCACACTGCATCATGTTTACACTGCATCATGCAATGCATGGACGAGCGCCGCTACTCGAGCACGCAGCAACTGCTGCTCCACCAGCTGCTGCACCTCTCGCTCATCCACAAGCACATCTCGTCCTGTGGCACACAGCAATAGAGACTGCATTGGATGTACGTACACATGTCACCCACACACCACCTCCTCTACCTCGTGCAGTACGTCCCCGCTTGGCTGCCCTCCTAGGTGCACCCTGCCTGCCACGCTTGCCAGTGGTGATCTTGGTGGGTGTTTTGGTGGGTACCTCCCCCGCCAGCACTGCCATGGCTGCAGTGTGCAGCTGCGTCTTGTGGCCATGCTCTTGGCTGCTGACAACCACTCGATCTTCCTTGTCTTCTTGATGTGTTGCAGCAGTTTCAACAGCCGCATCAGTTTGACATGCCTGGTCAAAGTACATGTCATGCTTGATGGGGCTGGTTTGGCAGGCAATCATGCTGCGTTTGCAGGGCATTGTTTGGCACGCAACTGAGGCCGTGGCGGGGGGGGGAGGGCGTCGCACCAGTGCCAAGAGGTCCTGGCGCGTGTGGTATTGAGTCACTATGAGCCAGTGCATGCATGAATCACATAGGGGTGATGCACACAGACAAAATAATGCACACAGATATGCTCTTCGCCCCATATACCTCTAAAAGCTGTTGGTTGGCGGCTGCACTGTTGACCAGGGTTTCCAGTGCAGAGGATTGTTGTGTGAGGGTGGATTGCAGTGCAGCACTGGCAGACTCGGAAATAGACTTGATGGTGCCCTGCAATTGATCCACCTGGTGCAGGGTGGTTGCATTGTGTGGTGGAAAACAACAATGCAGCACCACACGCACACACAACCTGCTGGGTGAGAGGCTCCATCACAGAGGTACGCAGCACTGCATCAAAATCGCAAGGTGCTGTGCATGATTTTACTGCGGGCGTGGTTGTCACATTGCATGGTCTGTCCTGTGCTAGGTGAACAGCAGGGGCATTTTGTTGGTCGTGCTGTGGTGTAGTATAGTCCCCTTGATGGGGAGGCGGCATGTCTTGGGTGGCTTGTGTGGGGTCATCATCTTCCACAAAAGCATCCTGCTGCAGCGGGGTACGCTGCTGTGGAATGTGCACAGAGGGGAGCACGTGGTGGGAAGGGACATGCTGCGGTGGTGCTACATGCTGTTGCTGTCCAGGGATACTGGACGACACAGCAGGGGAGTGTTGGTTGGCAAGCTCAGAGAGCAGGCGTGCTGCAATGCGACTCCCCTTGCCTGGTTGACTGTGTGGGAATGAGGGTTGCTATGTTGTGATGTACAGTTTGCACAGGCACACACCAGCATCAACACACCTCGTACGAGCAGGCTGTACTGGTGGTGCTGTTCCTGCCGTCGTATTGTTGTGGGGCATCGAGTGGCGAACTGTGCGCATTGGTTGCATTCCCAGTGGTTGCAAGGGGCCGTTGCGGGCTGTGGGCGTGCGAGCATGCATGGGTGGCTCAGGCCATTGGCTACTCTCATATTCTGTGCGTGGGAATGGATGTGTGTATCGCTGCACAACAGGTACTTCCACGGCTCCCAACACACACCGGGCATTTGGCTGCAGTTGGTGTCGTCAGGGAGGGGTAGAAAGGCGGATGCACAGGTTGCCTGGTAGCCGTGGTACTGCCTATGGGTATGGTGATGATGGTGCTTGGAATGAGGTGGTTCTTGCGATGAGGTGTGTGTGTGGTTATCACCATACCGGGGTGATGGCACTCCATGCTGGGAAAGGGAGCCCAGCGTGTCGATTTCCTGAGACCCACGAGAGACACCAGAAGGCCAGTACCGAACCTTGGTGGGTGGTTTGGTGCGCTGCTTGGAGGGCTGTGGCTGGCTGAACGAAAAAGGACGCATCGTGATGATTGCAGAATTGTTGTTTGTTCCTGCGTTCAGAAACACGCCGTAAGCATCCGTGAATATCTCTACTACGTTTTGAAACGCGATGCAGTAGAAATGGGTGGCGCTGAGGTGGGCAACAGATGACAGGATCTTGTTATATACACTCAGTCACACAGCTAAGTTACGTTGCATGACCAACGCAATCACTATCACAGACATACACTATGAGAATAATAAACAATACTCGACCTAAATAAAATCCTCACTAAGACCTGCTCCCAGTGGCTTTGAGCCTCAACTGTGCCTCAGTGGTTGACCGCTGCAACACCCCCAACGTCTCTGTATCATCGTCCTCTCCCCTACGCCGTCCCCTCTGATGCCGCCCATCCTCCCTACTGTGCCCCTCATTGTCCCCATCTTCTAGATCATTATCACTGTGCGCATCCACCTCCCCCTCCATCTCCACCTTGTCGTCCTGTTCGTCACCCCATCGCTTGATGTCTTGTGTCGACGCATCATGCAGTGCTGCGCCCACAGCAACATCTGCTTGTCTGCTCCACATGGTAGCATACAGATTGCCCTGCTGCACCAACGCTGCATGGGTACCACGCTCTACAATTTCCCCATGGGAAAACACAAATATCGAATCGCTGTCCATCACAGTGCTCAATCGATGTGCCACCACGAGTGTTGTACATCTGAGAGGAGGACATGGCAAGTGTTGTAGAGCAAAGTGGGTGTGGGTCGCTGAGATATACATTGTGTGTTGCACTGAGACAATCATGCTGCACAAGAGTTTGTGATCCCCCACACCGTACCCTTGTCGTAGCTGCTCAAGGCTTGCCTGCACATGCCGCTCTGTGATGGTGTCCAATGCACTCGTGCCCTCATCAATCACCAGCACACGTGGGTTTTTCAACACAGCCCGTGCAAATGCCACTCGCTGCTTCTCACCACCAGAGAGTATCAGGCCCCGCTCCCCCACAATGGTGTCGTATTGGAGGGGGAAGCGCATGATGGCGTCATGGATGTGCGCCAACTGTGTTGTAGAGGTTGGTGGGTGTGACTGAACGGACCACCACACCCACTGACCACAACACCCACCAACCCCCTCACACACCTTGGCAGCTGTTTCCACTTGTTCCTGCGTGGCCCCCTCACACCCATACGCTATATTGTATCGAATGGTTTCATTAAACAGCACGCAATCCTGGGGTACCACTGCAATACATGTACGCAGGGAATGCAGGGTGACTCGGGCAATGTCCTGTCCATCAATGGTAATGGTGCCTGCAGTGGGGTCCCAGAAGCGAAGCAGCAGCCTTAGGACTGTGCTCTTGCCTAGATTATGTGGAAAGAGGGTGGGGTGATTGTGAGGTGGGTGGGTGGGTGGGTGGGTGGGTGGGTGCAGGGTGTTTGGAAGTGTGTGTGTGTATAGGTGCGGGGTGTTGGGTGTTGTCTGTTTGATGTGTTGGTGGTGATACGTGCAATGTGTACATGCTTACATATGGGCATGTACACACGTGCCCCACACATCATGCCCTCACATCACCCACCACAATGTGCACACACCCGACATGCCCGGCACATCATGCCCTCACATCACCCATCACAATATGCATACACAACACATACCACTGCCTGTTGCCCCCACAAGGGCGGCACTTGATCTGCCTGGTATTTGAAAATCAACACACCTCAACACCTGTTGTCCACCAGGTGCATAGGAAAAGGACACCGTGTTGAAGGACACCTCACCTGTGTGGTGGGGGTTGAAGTGATGGTGGTGAATGGTGTGTATTGATGGTGATGTGGTGGTGATGATGATAATGCGGTGATGGTGGTGATGGTGGTGGTGGTCACATGTTTGTGTAGGGTGTGTGCCACTCATGTCGATGTGTCGTTGACTGTCAAATGGCTGCACACATACACAACTTGAGGTCAATTTACACACGTTGACGCCCTCATACACAAGCACACCCTCACACACATGATCACATATTCACACACACACAAGCACACCCTCACACACCATGTGTGGCTTGTAAAGCAACAGCCCTAGGTTTGTCATGTATCAGGGGTTGTGTGGCCAATAGGTCAAACATGTTTTCCATATCAATCAACCCCTTTTGAACCTGAAATGAGAGGGGACAAGGGTGTAAACAAGAGAGGATAGGAGTGTATAGGAGAGAGGACAGGAGTGTGTCATGCATGACATGACGTACCATACACACCCAATCATACACACCCAAAATATCCACACCCAAAATATCCACACCAAAATCCTACCTGTCTATAATAGGACCCAATAAAATTAAGGGGAGCATATAACTGAGCCATGAGTTGCAGAAACAACACTGCGTCCCCTGCTGTCATTGAACCTGCACATATACCTCGCACACACACCACCATACCACATGCCAGACCTGTGTGCAAGGGGTGTCAAGTATGGGTGTGGAGAGTATGCAGGTTGAGTGTGAGGGGTGAGGGTAATGGAGGTGGTGGAGCATGAGGGGTTTGAGTAGTAATAAACAAAACAACAACAACAAGAACAAAAATGATAATTACAATGATGATAACAATGATAACAATGATGATAACAATGATGATAATGATAATAAGAACAACTACTACTTATCCCCAAACACCTACCTGAAAATATCACACAGGATTGCATCATGTTCAACACAGCCAAGCATGCCATTTGTAAAAACTCCATACTCTGAAAGTGTGTAATGGATTCCCCATATTGCCTCAGCTCAAAACGCTCAGAGCAAAAATACTTGACCGTCTGTGTGTATGTGGGAGGGGTGTACATGACAGGGGTGCAGAGTGTATATGGGAGACGTGCACGTAAAAGGGGTTATTTGTATCAAGTTTTGTATAGGAGGTGGTATATTGGAGGTGGTAGTCACACACATGCACAAACCCCCACATCCCCCCACCCACCCACTCATAACACTGCAACCCCCCCCCCACCCCTACCCCCCCCCCCCCCCCCCACCTCATAATTCAGCAGCATGTCTGTTGCCTTGGCCTCCTTTGCATTATCCAACTGATTCATCTGCTTCCTCACCTGCCCCCTCCATTCTGTCACATATATAGTCAACGGCACATAGGACGCCACTGTCACAAACACAATGACCGCCACCCAGGGCTCCAGAGCCACTGCCATGTAGATGCAGGCTGAGGCGACGTCGATGATTTGGGGGATGACGTTGAAGAGGACGACAGACATGATGTCTTGAATGGAGGAGGTGCCGCGGTCGAGGATGCGGAGGACTTGCCCTACGAGTGTGTGTGTTTTTTGGTGGGGTGATTATGTTGTGTGGGTTGTGTTTGGTTGTGTAGGGAAGGGTGCTTTGTTGTGTGTGGGGGGTATTTTTGCGTGTGGGGGGAGTGTTTTTTTTTGTGTGTGGATGTGTTGCAAGGTGTATAGTGTGTATTTGAAGAGTGCACAGTGTGAAGATCATGATAACACCCACACATGTGCATCGCGCTCTCAATGCACCCTATCCCCCCCACACCCACTCCACACCACACCCAACACCCCACCCCACTACCACATCACCTCTCACACATACCTGTCTTGCGGTGCAGGTGAAAGTGATGATCCAGGTTTAACAAGTGCCCAAACACATCCACTGACACTCGTTTATATGCCCGTTGCGTCAGAGGAATCCACAGTAATGTGCGGGCGTTGTTGAGCAACCCCACACTCCCACCCCCACCCCCACCCCCCTGCAGAAAGTACAACACCAAGTACCAAAACACCCATGGCCAAAACACCGTCCAAAAACCAACTGCTGTGTTTACTGCAACCAATGGGGTTGACCATGTGGCGTTTGACCATGTTGACCATGTGGCGTTTGACCATGTAGAGTTTGCCTCACCCCCACCAGTATCAGGCACGACTGCCGACAACATGTCCACCACATGCTTGTATAACACTGGCACTGCCAAATTGACTGCCCTCCCCACCACTATGAGCAAAAAGCACGCACACAGCCTCACTTGCAGTGTCAGCGTATCCGGCCACACATACGATAGGCTCCCATACATCAACTGCCACCTTCTGGTTGCCTGCACCCCCACCTCTTCATCCCCCATGGTGTTGGTGTTGTAGAGGAGGGGCATGGTGATGGCGTCGCTGTCCATACGCCTGCTGAGTGTGCTGTGCTGGCGGCGGGAACTGGTGCGTGCATGACTGACAAGATTTGCGATGC
>VFQP010002831.1_pt1 | contig 18683 bp, 17 predicted proteins | sample 3512351 | NCBI WGS metagenome assembly VFQP01 (sample SAMN10412372, study PRJNA504923) | tailings metagenome | isolation source: Relicate 1 Philex TSF1 revegetated site | place: Philippines: Tuba, Benguet | collected 2017-08-29
CAGACCCTTCACGGTGATGGATTGCTGGCTGGAAACGGCATGTTTTGCCTGTACGCCAAGAATAAACGCCGCGGAAGCCATGCCCACTGCCAGAAGCAGGCCTAATGCCGTCATGGCATTAAAAAAGTGTTTTTGCTCTGACATCCGGCCTCCTATGGCATGAAACAATTAACTGGATTGTACGATGTTCAATACCTGATCAAGACTCACGCGTGCTTGTTCGCCTTGTCCCAGCATGGGTTTCAGGCTGAGCTCATTGGCTGCTGCTTCGTCATCGCCTAAAATGGCCGCAAATCTGGCACCGCTGCGATCCGCTTTCTTCATTTGCGATTTGAAGCTGCCACCACCGGCGTGCAGTACCACGTTCAAGCCCATGCTACGCAGACTTTCAGCAACGGTAAAGGCTTTCTGCTCAGCCAGGTCGCCAACATTGACCAGGTAAATATCCGCCTGGTTGGCGGCGGTCACGCCGTATTCTTGCATGAGCAGGAACACGCGCTCCAGGCCAATGCCAAAACCACAGGCAGGCGTTGCGCTACCGCCGATGCGCTCTACCAGCGTGTCATAACGACCACCGCCGGCAATCGTGCCTTGGGCGCCCAGTTTAGTGGTCACCCATTCAAACACGGTGCGGTTGTAGTAATCAAGCCCACGCACCAGTCGATGGTTAATGGTGTAAGCAATACCCGCCTGGTCGAGCAGGGCGCACAATTTGGCGAAGTGCAGTTTGGAGGTCTCGCCTAGGCAATCCATCAATTTGGGCGCGGCTTCACACATGGCTTGCATGCGTGGGTTCTTGGTATCCAGGATACGCAAAGGATTACTGTGCAGACGGCGTTTGGCATCTTCATCCAGCAAGTCTGCGTGTTGTTCAAAATAGCTGATCAGCGTTTGGCGGTATTGCGCACGCTCATCAGCGTCGCCAATGCTGTTTAACTGTAATTCAACGTCGGCTATGCCCAGCGCTTGCCACAAGCGTGCTAATAGCACGATTTGTTCAGCATCGACATCCGGGCCATCAAAGCCAAAAGCCTCGACGCCAATCTGGTGAAACTGGCGCTGGCGGCCTTTTTGCACGTTTTCATGACGGAACATCGGGCCCATATACCACAGGCGCTGTGGGCCATTGTAGGTCAGGTTATGTTCAACTACCGCACGCACACAGCCAGCAGTTCCTTCCGGACGCAGGGTCAGTTTATCGCCATTGAGTTTGTCTTCCCAGGCATACATTTCTTTTTCAACAATATCGGTATGTTCGCCGACACTGCGCACAAACAGTTCAGTAGGTTCCACCAGTGGCATGCGGATATTGTTGTAACCATACTGGCCCAAAATGCGGCGGGCAGTATCTTCGAGTTTAAACCAGAGAGGGGTGGCTTCCGGCAAAATGTCGTAGAAGCCTTTGATAGATTGAAATTTTTGCGTCATAAACTAAATAGCAACGATAGGGATCACGCTGGCTTTGGCAGCGCGTAGCTTGCCACCTTCTGCGTAGTGCGTGCGGACATATTCGTCCACAATGTCTTGAAATTCTTCGGCGATATAGTCACCTTTGAGGGTAACGGTTTTTTCGCCATCGACAAATACTGGTGCGACCGGGGTTTCGCCGGTGCCTGGTAAGCTGATGCCGATATTAGCGAGCTTGGACTCACCAGGGCCGTTGACCACGCAGCCCATGACGGCCACGTTGAGTGTTTCTACGCCAGGGTACTGTGCACGCCAAACCGGCATCTGGTTACGCAGCCAGGTCTGGATTTGCAATGCCAGTTCCTGGAAATAGGTGCTGGTGGTGCGTCCACAACCTGGGCAAGCGGTCACCAAGGGGGTAAACGAGCGTATACCCATGGTTTGCAGGATTTCCTGCGCTACCACCACTTCCTTGGTACGGGATTCGCCAGGCTCAGGCGTGAGTGACACGCGTATGGTATCGCCTATGCCTTGTTGCAGCAAAATGGCCAGGGCAGCGGTGGAGGCGACCACGCCTTTTGAGCCCATGCCTGCTTCGGTCAGGCCCAGATGCAAAGGGTAGTCGCAACGTTTGCCAAGCTCTTGATACACCAGGACCAGGTCTTGTACATTGCTCACTTTGCAAGAAATAATGATTTGATTCGGGTTTAACCCCAGGTCAACCGCTTGTTGCGCGCTTTCGAGTGCAGACTGGATCAAGGCTTCACGCATCAAGGCATCGGCAGATAAAGGATTGGCGGCTTTGCCGTTGTCATCCATCATTTGTGCCATTTTTGCCTGGTCCAGGCTGCCCCAGTTCACGCCGATACGCACGGCCTTTTTGTAGTGGATGGCGGCTTCAATCATGGCGGCAAACTGTTCGTCACGCTTGCTGCCCTTGCCGACGTTACCAGGGTTGATACGGTATTTGGCCAGCGCTTCAGCGCAGTCAGGGTAGGCTTGCAGCAACTTGTGGCCGTTAAAGTGAAAGTCACCCACCAGCGGTACATTGCAACCCAAGGCATCCAGGCCTTTGCGAATCGTGGAGACCTGTGCAGCGGCTTCAGCGCTGTTGACGGTGATGCGTACCACCTCTGAGCCGGTTTGCCACAGCTCATAGACCTGGGCAATGGTGGCTTGTGCATCTGCAGTATCAGTATTGGTCATGCTCTGCACGACGACAGGGGAGACGGTCGTGCCATCCAGGCCGCCACCGACTGCCACATGGCCGACCATTACCTGACGGGTGTTTCTACGGGATATCATGGTTATTTCAATTGAATGCGTGCCACGCGGCCACGGGTGGCCTGTGTTAAATCATAAGGTTGGTTATCAATCGTCAACTGGGTGCCGCTGGCATGACCTACAGTAATATTGACTGGTTTTTCGGTGGTGACCTGGCGCTCGGAACCTGCAGGCATGACTTCGCTAAAGACTTTTTTACCTTGCAGGTCTTCAATACGCACCCAGGAGTCTTCATTGACTTTAAATACCAGGCTGGCTTTTTGCGGCTCGGTTGCCTGCAAGGTGGTGCCTTCTGCTGCCTGCGTGGTGGCTGGCGTCGGCGTGCTGACAATGGTGTTATTTGTCACCGCGTTGTTCGCAGGGAATGCAGTTGCTGCGTTTGCGGTTGCATCATTGCCAGTCGTCGCTGGAGTAACTGCAGAATTATCCACGGCTGCTGGGCTGGCATCTACATTTTGTGCCGCCGGAGCCACTGGGGCAATGTCAGTTGGCGCAGGCGCAGCTTCAGGCACCGGAATCGGAATTTCCTGCCCGGTGGTCTCAGCAATCTCATCCACATCCAAGGCCAAAGCCGCATCTTTTAAAGCTTGTGGCTTGATATGGTTAATATAAAAATAGGCTGCAATGCCTGCCAATACCAGAAAAATCAGGAATGTCAGCAATCGTTGCGGACGGAATCCCGGCGCTGGCTGATCTATCACTGACCGGCTGGCGTTGGAGCGCACGCTCAGTGGCAGGGGTGCTTTATTGGGCACAATGCGTTGATAGGCTTCAAGAATCGGGTTGACGTCAATGTTGAGCAGGCGGGCGTAATTGCGAATAAAGCCACGCACAATGCTTGGCTGTGGCAGCTTGTCAAAATCATCCTGTTCAATGGCCTGGATCTGTTTGAGGCCTAGTCTCAATTGGCTACACACTTCATGAATGCTCAGGCCTTGCGCTTCACGCGCTGCTTTCAGCACGTTGCCGCAACCTGAGCCATAGGCCAGCGTGGCACTGGCGGGTTGAGGCGCGCTTTCCAAGGCCATGGCTGCGCCATATTCTTCGGGGGCGTCCGGGTGCCCGGCAGTGGTGGTGGCCTGCGTTACATCACTGCTGGTTTGCAGCTGCTGGCTTCCCATGTCGTGGCTTTTCATGGCCTGACTCTCTATGCCCTGGCTTTCCATGGCGACCTGATAGGCCTGGTCGGAGGCGGGCTCGGTCACCGTTTTGCGTTTGCGGCCACGTTTAGGTTTGTCTGCTGTCTCTGCCGGTACAGGGTTGACGTTGGTTTTGTCTTCTGACGTCACGCGCATTTACTCCATTTTCAGCAATTGTTTGGTTTCGTTGGCATTCGGGAACAATTTATGCAATTGAACGCTGTAGTAGCTGGCATCATCCGGCATGTGTAATGCGCGGCAAATGCGTACTGCCAAAAATAATGACTCTGGTGTGGGGGCAACGTTCACACTATTTTGCAAGGTATTCAGTGCCAGCGCCGGTTCGCCACGTGAAAATTGCAGGTTAGCCAGTTGATAAGCACTGGCGTGTGCTAACGGATCAACTTGTAAAGCCTGGAAGAAATAGTTTTCTGCCTGTGTTTTTTGCTGTGCCCGCAACGCACACACGCCAGCGTTGTACAGCGCCACTTGCGGAGTTTTGTAGAGCGGGTTTTTCATCGCCTGCATAAACTCCTTTTGTGAGGCGTCATATTTGCCCTGGTCGCACAAGAAGCGGCCATAGTTATTATGCGATTCGGAGTTAGCCGGTTGCAACTGGATAGAGCGTTTAAACGCTTCTTCAGCTCGGCCTTGTTCGCCAATCGCCGCATACACCAGGCCCAGGCCATTGTAAGCCAGCGCATAGTTTGGGCTGCGCTCAATCGCGGTGTTAAATTCTTCCAGTGCCACGTCGTAACGTCTGAGGCGGAAATACTCAGCCCCTAACTCTGTATGCACGCGTGCAGACTCCACATCGCCAGTTTCGCGGCCTATGGGTTGCTGGTCATACGGAGAATTGTTGCTATTGGAAGACGGGTTTTGTGCACAACCCGCCAGCCACAGCGCAGAGGCCAAGGTAAGCATGACCGCGGATGGCGTGAAGAGGGTTGTTTTCATGGCTTACTGTTCCGGATGAATCGCGATGGTTTTTTCTGTACGTTTGGTTTTGTCCAGCACTTTGCCTGCGAGCTGTCCGCAGGCAGCATCAATATCATCGCCACGCGTTTTACGCACGGTGACGACAAACCCAGCCTGCATTAACATATCACGAAACGCGCGTACCTGCATCGGTTTGGAGGTGCCGTAACCGCTGTTCGGGAACGGGTTAAAAGGAATCAGGTTAAATTTGCACGGCACATTGCGCACAATATTAATCAGTTGCTTGGCATGTTCCAGTGTGTCGTTCACACCGTCCAGCATCACATATTCAAACGTCACAAAGTCGCGCGGTGCCTTGACCAGGTAGCGCTCGCAGGCGGCCATCAGGTCTTTGATCGGGTATTTCTTGTTGATAGGCACGATTTCATCGCGCAACGCGTCGTTAGGCGCATGCAAAGACACCGCCAGTGCCACCGGACAGTCTTCTTTCAGGCGATCCATGGCCGGCACCATGCCGCTGGTCGACAAGGTCACGCGACGGCGGCTGAGGCCGTAGGCGCTGTCATCGAGCATGATTTGCATGGCGGTGACCACGTTGTCGTAGTTGGCCAGCGGCTCGCCCATACCCATCATCACCACGTTGGAGATAATCCGTTCGCCGGGCGGCAGCAAATCGTAGCCTGGCGCCTGGCGCAAAGCGTGATTAGCGATCCATAACTGGCCGATAATTTCGGAGACGTTTAAGTTGCGGTTAAAGCCCTGGCGGCCGGTACTGCAAAACGTACATTCCAGAGCACAGCCGACCTGGCTGGAAATGCACAATGTGCCACGGTCATCTTCAGGGATAAAGACGGTTTCTACGCTATTGGCGGTGCCGTCTTTAAGATTGTTGGTGCCGACCAGCCATTTGCGAGTGCCATCATCAGACACTTGCTCCAGCTGAATGTCAGGCAATTTGAATTCGGTTTCCTGGCGCAGTTTTTCGCGCAGGGTTTTGGCAATATCGGTCATCTGATCGAGGTCTAGCACCCCGAAATGATGCATCCAGCGCATTAATTGCTTGGCGCGAAAAGGCTTCTCGCCGAGACTTGCAAAGTACTCGGCGAGTTGCGGTTGGTTAAGATTGAGTAAATTAACCAAGTGTATTTCCTAATTCGATATCACTGAAACGTCAATGCAGACGAAACTTGAATAATTAACCGAAGAAGTATTTGATTTCGATCGCTGCATTTTCCAGTGAGTCGGAACCGTGCACAGCGTTCGCATCAATGCTTTCAGCAAAGTCAGCACGGATAGTGCCTGGCGCTGCATCTTTAGGGTTGGTTGCACCCATCAGTTCGCGGTGTTTCAACACAGCGTTTTCGCCTTCCAGCGCTTGAATCATCACTGGACCGGAAATCATGAACTTCACCAGGTCGTTGAAGAAAGGACGCTCTTTGTGCACAGCGTAAAAGCCTTCAGCTTCAGCTTGTGTCAATTGCGTGAATTTAGCAGCCACGATTTTCAAACCGGCGTTTTCAAAACGGGTGTAGATTTGACCAATCACGTTTTTTGCAACTGCGTCTGGTTTGATAATGCTGAGTGTGCGCTCTAAAGCCATGAGAACTCCAATAAGTTAATTAACAAGAAAACAAACGAGCATTCTACTATTTTTAACGTGATTGATAAACCGCATTGATATATCTAAGTGATGACTTTTGTCAGTTTATCGCTTTAAATAGCAGGCATTCATTGCTTTATTTTTTTTATCTATCCAACATAGATGTTTTATGATGTGTTGGTTTCCAACGATCACGTGTATATTCGTTTTCAATAAATGGACGATCAAAACGAGAGACCTCATAAGCCATGACAAATCAACAAGACAGTATGCATGCATGCCCGGCCTGTGGCTTGCTATGTGACGATATTTCGGGGGATGCCATTGCCAGGCAGCAGTTTTCGTGTGGCAAGGCAGCAAAATTCTATGCGCGGGTAAGCACGGGCGCACAACCACAGATTGCCGGACGCGCTGCGTCGCTGACAGACGCGGTTACTGCCGCGGTTGCCGTGCTCAAGCAGGCAAACACACCACTGGTGGCTGGCAGTAGTACCGATGTTCATGGCGCGCGCGCCTTGGTGCGCCTGGCCCAGCACACAGGTGCAGCGATGACGCACATGAACGCCAGCAGCACGCTGCGCAATATGAAAGTGTTGCAACACCGCGGCTGGCAGACGACGACGCTGACTGAAGTGCGTAACCGTGCAGATGTGATTCTGATGATAGGCACCGATGTGGTAACCCACAATACGCGTTTCTTTGATCGCGTCGTTTGGGTTGATGACGCCATGTTTACCGATCCTGCTGCGCGCAAGATTATTTACCTGGGTGGCGATAAGTTGAGCACTAAGCCGGGGATCTCACCGGATGGTCGTGCGCCGGAAGTAATCGCGTGTGCTGCTGAGCATTTGCCTGAAGTAGTAGCGACTTTGCGTGCATTGGTAATGGATAAGCCAGTCACGGCGGCCTCAGTTGCCGGTATTGCCGTCAGCACGTTAAAAACGCTGGCGGACACCTTGAAGGCAGCTAAATATGCCACGCTGGTCTGGGTATCTAAAGATTTGCATTACGATCATGCTGAACTCACCATTGAAAATATTACCGAAACCGTGGTCGCGCTCAACCAGAAGAGCCGCGCCATGGGTTTATCTATGGGCGGTAGCGATGGCGACACCAGCGTCAATTATGCGCACACCTGGCTCAACGGCGTCATTATTGACGCACCAGAGTGGGAAAGTCATGATGCAGTCGTGTGGGTGAATAGTTATAGCCCGGACGCCATGCCACCGGCTGGCACGGGGCCGGTCATCGTGCTGGGCGCGCCTGACAGCCAGTTTGATGTCACGCCTGCTGTGTTTATTCCAGTGGCGACGCCTGGCCTCGATTGCAATGGCCAGCAGTTCCGTGTTGACGGTTCAGTGACCCTGCCGCTGACTGCCGCCCAACCTTCTGATTTACCGACTTTATCGCAAGTGGTGGCCCTGATAGAAGCCCAATTACAAGGAGATTTGGCATGATTACGCTACTCAAAAATGCCAAAGTGATAGACCCTGCCAACCATAAAGATGGGGTGGTGCAGGATATCTATATTCGCGATGGCCGTATTATTGCCAAACCGGCTGACAGTGAAAAAATCGGTCAGGTGCACGACCTGAATGGCAAGATTGTCATGGCTGGTGCCATTGATATGCACAGCCATATCGGCGGCGGCAAAGTGAATATTGCGCGTATGCTGCTGCCAGAATATCAGGCCATGCGCCGTCTGGAAGAGCCTGAGGCACATATTTGCGGCGCCAACTGTAGCCATCACGCCACGCCAAACACCACAGATACTGGCATGCGCTATATCGAAATGGGCTATACCGCCGCGTTTGAACCTGCCATTTTGGCCGTTAATGCGCGTCAGGCACATATGGAAATGGGTGATACGCCCATGATCGATAAAGGCGGCTACGCCATGCTGGGTAACGACGATTACTTTTTACGGTTACTCAGCCAGAATGCCGACCAGAAAACCATTAACGACTACGTGGCCTGGACGCTGCATGCGACACAAACCATAGGCATTAAAGTGGTTAACCCGGGCGGTATTTCTGCCTTTAAATTCAATGAGCGTCGCCAGGATTTAGATCAGCAGCACAGCCATTACCACATCACGCCGCGCCGTATTTTGCAGGCTTTGAGTCGTGCGGTGAACGAGATCGGTATTGCCAAGCCTTTGCATGTGCACTGTAATAACCTGGGCGTGGCGGGTAACTTCCAGACCACGTTAGACACCATGGGCGCTAGCGATGGTTTGCCCATGCATCTCACGCATATCCAGTTTCACAGCTACGGTACAGAGGGCGATAAAAAGTTTTCTTCTGCGGCAGCCAATATTGCTGAAGCGATCAATGGCAATAAACATATTACTGCCGATGTGGGGCAGATTCTGTTCGGGCAAACCGTGACCGCCTCTGGCGATAACATGATGCAACATTTGAACGCCAAAGTTGCCAATCCGAAAAAATCGGTGATTATGGACATTGAATGTGATGCCGGTTGCGGTGTGGTGCCGTTTAAATACCGTGATCAGAACTATGTGAATGCCTTGCAGTGGGCGATTGGGCTGGAAGTGTTCTTGAGTGTGGATGACCCTTGGCGCGTGTTCCTGACCACAGACCATCCGAACGGCGCACCGTTTACCAGCTATCCGCACCTGATTCGTTTGCTGATGGATAAAACCTTCCGTAACGATGCGTTTGACAAGCTCAACCTGGATGCGCAAGCCATGAGTAACCTGAAGTCACTGGACCGTGAATATAGCTTGTATGAAATCGCCACCATGACACGTTCAGCCCCGGCCAAATTGATTGGCCTGAAAGACCGTGGGCATTTAGGCGTAGGCGCGGCAGCGGATATTACGGTGTATACCGACCAGGCCGACAAAGAAGCCATGTTTGCCAAGCCAGACCTGGTGTTTAAAGACGGCGAACTGGTGGTGAAAGAGGGCAAAGTGGTGAAAGTAGTGTGGGGTGCAACGCATACTGCCAAGCCAGCATTTGATGTCGGTGTGGAAAAAGACATCAAACAGTATTTTGACCGCTACCACACCATGCAAATGAACAACTTCAAAATTTCGAATGACCATATTGCGGAAGATGGCCGCAACCATGTCATTAACCATGCGCAGGGGTAATTATGGTGATTAACGGAGTAGAGATAGACGATACCTTTGCCGAAGCATTCAATATGCGTGGCACGCGTATCCTGATTACCGCGCAAAACCTGCGCTGGGCATATAACGCTGCCAATGCCATGACTGGCTTTGCCACCAGCGTGATTGGTTGTGGCGTAGAGGCGGGCATAGAGCGTGAGTTGACTGAGGACGAAACGCCAGATGGCCGTCCTGGCCTCAGCGTACTCATGTTCGCCATGGGCAGCAAAGTGCTGATGCAACAGCTGGAAACGCGTATGGGGCAATGTATCCTTACTTGCCCAACGGCGGCGGCATTTGCTGGCATTGAGTCAGAGGACATGATCAGCCTGGGCAAACATTTGCGCTTTTTTGGCGATGGTTACCAGGTGTCTAAACAAATCCCGGATGCGAATGGCAAGCTCAAACGCTACTGGCGTATTCCGGTCATGGATGGCGAATTTTTGACCGAAGAAACCACTGGCATGGTGCGCGCCATTGGTGGCGGCAACTTTCTGGTGTTGGGCGCCAGCCAGGCGCAAGTGCTCACGGCCTGTGAAGCGGCGATTGATGCCATGCGCAAGTTGCCTAATGTGATTATGCCGTTCCCCGGTGGTGTGGTGCGCTCCGGCTCCAAGGTTGGTAGCAAATATCCCAAAATGTTCGCCAGTACCAATGATGCCTTCTGCCCGACACTCAAAGGTGTGGTCAAGAGCGAGCTCGATCCACGTGTAGAAAGCGTGATGGAAATCGTGGTCAATGGCCTGACGTTTGAAGATATTGCGGTTTCCATGAAAGCCGGAATTGAAGCGGCTTGCAGCCTGGGCAAAGATAATGGCATTTTGCGTATTTCTGCCGGTAACTATGGCGGCAAGTTAGGCCAGCATCACTTTAAGTTACGCCCAATTTTAAGCGGGGAGGTCAGCGCATGAGCCATATCACTTTAACGGCGAAAGCCGTTTCACGTAGCGTTGATTGTCGCGCTTTGTTGCCAGAAGCCTTGCAAGGCAAAACAGAGGCTGAGATTGCAAGCATCAAACTGGCCGCTAACCTAAGTGTGGCGGATGTGTTTGAAGTCAGCGTAGACACTGCTTCAGAAGCGGCGGCGGTGACTTTTAAAAACACCACGTCTGCCCATCAATACATAGGCTTTGGTATGACTACCGGCCAAATCAGTGTGACAGGCGATGCCGGGGACTTTTTAGGCGCGCAACTGCAAAATGGCGTATTGATTTGCACAGGCAATGTGGGGGCGCGTGCGGGTGACCGTATGCGCCGCGGCATGTTGCTGATTGAAGGTAATGCCGGTGATTATTGTGGCTCTGACATGATGGCGGGCACGTTGGGCGTGCTTGGCACCACGGGCGCTCACCTTGGCTATGGCATGAAGCGCGGTACTTTGTTATTGGCTCACAGGCCTGCCGAGCAAGCGACCTGGGTAGACTGCGGGTTCCATAAATTACCTTTCCTCAATATTCTGTATAAGTCTTTCAAGCGGCTGGATAGCCGTTTTGCGCAGATCAGCAGCCAACGCGTGCAGCGCTGGATGGGCGATATGGGTGGCCTCGGCAAAGCCGAAATCCTGGTGATTCAGTCCTGATGGGCTGTTTTAACGATGTGAGATGAACGGGCCTGGTGCCCGTTTTTCTTTTTGCATCAGGGGGTTACAGTGGTAAAATCGCGCTTTTGAAATAAAGCCCGTGTTGAAATGAGCCAATACCTCACCGCCGCCCTCTACAAATTTGTCACGCTGGATGACTATCAAGACCTGCAACAACCGATTTTGGCAGCCTGCCAGAATCTGCATATCAAAGGCACCTTGTTGCTGGCCAAAGAGGGGATTAACGGCACCATTGCCGGGGCGCCGGACGATATCCGCGCCATTCTGGCACACTTGCGCCAGGATCCACGCCTGGCTGACCTGGAACATAAAGAGTCCTGGGCCGACAGCCATCCGTTTTACCGCATGAAGGTCAAGCTGAAAAAAGAAATCGTCACCATGGGCGTGCCCGAGGTAGACCCGAATCTGGTGGTTGGCACTTATGTGAAACCAGAGGACTGGAATGCGATTATTTCTGATCCCGATGTGATTGTGCTCGACACGCGCAACGATTACGAAGTGCATATTGGTACGTTTAAAAATGCAGTAGACCCGAAAACGACCACCTTCCGTGAGTTTCCCAAATACGTGGCAGATAATCTGGATAAAACCAAGCACAAAAAAGTGGCCATGTTCTGCACCGGTGGCATCCGCTGTGAAAAAGCCTCTTCTTATATGAAGCAACAGGGCTTTGAAGAGGTCTACCACTTGCAAGGTGGTATCCTCAAATACTTGGAAACCATTCCTAAAGAACAAAGCCTGTGGGAGGGCGATTGCTTTGTGTTTGACCAACGCGTAGCCGTGAAACATGGCTTGGAGGTGGGCGACCATGACCAGTGCTATGCCTGCCGTATGCCGCTGACCCAGGCAGAAATGCAAAGCGAGCAATACGAAGCGGGTATCTCTTGCCCTTATTGCTTTGACAAACTCTCTGCCGATAAAAAAGAGTCGCTACGCGAGCGCCAGAAACAGGTCAAACTGGCGAGGTTACGTGGCCAGAGTCATATTGGCGATGCACAAAAACATCACGACTAAGCTCACGCCGCGATATTCGCGGCGGCTTTTTTTGTAAGGTACTATTTAAAATAATTATATTTATGCTAAATTAAGGCGCTACATTAGACCATCAAGACATCAGTCAAAAGCTCTCAGATAAGGAGATTGTGATGAAGTGCCCTGCCATCCTGGCCAATGAACAATCAAGGTTGCAAGCCTTGTATGACCATGGTTTAAATAGTGAAGGGTTGGTGAAAAGCCTGGACCCTGTGGTCCAGATTGCTGCCCGTATGTTTGATATGCCGGTGGCTGCCGTCAATATGATAGGCAGTGACCATGTCTTTTTTGCCGCAGTCACCGGTGTCGGTGAAGTCGATATGCGGCGTGATGTCTCTTTTTGCGCCCATGCCATCAATCAGGTGGAAGTCATGGTGGTACCTGATGCCAGACAGGATGAGCGCTTTCATGATAATCCGCTAGTCACTGGCGAGGCGCAATTGCGGTTTTATGCCGGCGTCCGTTTACTTTCGCCCGATGGCCTGGCGCTAGGGGCCTTGTGTGTGGTGGATAGTCGGCCGCGTTTTGACTTTTCTCCTGATGATCAACGTCGCTTGCAGGAGCTGGCACAGATGGTCTCAGACCGGCTGGAGCTCAAGCGCATTGAAACCCAGACCAATCGCTCCCGCCCTGATTTTGCTTCTTATGCCGGGCATTCTTCTACACCTGTGGTCTGGTTCAATGATCACGGCCAAATCACGGCCTGGAACACGGCTGCCGCACAATCTCATGGCTACAGTTTGGCCGAGGGCATCGGGCAACCGGTTGAAATGCTGTTGGTAGAGCGTGACCGCGCAGCGTTCCGCGACATGGTCTCACGTGCAGTAACGGCTGGGTCCCTTGATGACCTGGATATGTCTTTTGAAGCACGCGGTTTACGTAAAGGCGGCGGTGAGTTTCAACTAGGCTTCTCGCTGTTTGGCTGGAAAGCCGACGGTGAAATGCGCTTTGAGGTCATCCTGAAAGATATTACTGCACAGCGATTGGCTGAGCCTGAAACGGATCAGCAGAACACGGTGGATCCATTGACTGGCCTGGCGAACCGCGCCAGATATTATCGCGTCGTCGAAGACGCGATTGTTGCCAATATCCCGATTGCAGTACTCATGATTGACCTGGATAGCTTCAAAGATATCAATGACACCTTGGGTCATGCCTGCGGCGATAACCTTCTTAAGGAAATGGCTCACCGCCTGAGCGAGATGGTGGGTGCAGCAGGCGTGGTGGCACGCATAGGTGGCGACGAATTTGCGATTGTGCTGCTGGATGTCGCCAGCCCGGAATATGCCCTGGCACTTGCCGAGCAAGCCATTAACCTGATTGCACAGCCGATCGTGATACATGAAGACGAAGTGCGCGTAATTGCCAGTTGCGGCGTGGCACTGGCACCTGTGCATGCACACGAAACCCTGGAGCTGGTGAGTGATGCTGACCTGGCCTTATTTAAAGCCAAAGCCATGGGGCGAGGGCGTGCCTGTGTATTCAGCCCAGTATTGCGCCTGGAGGCCGTCGCCAGGCGATTGTATGCCATGGAGCTGTATCGCGCAGTGAATGAAGGTGAGTTTTTGCTCTATTACCAGCCCCAAGTGAACCTGACGACCGGCACGGTGACGGGCGCTGAGGCATTGATCCGCTGGCGCCATCCCAAGCGTGGCATCCTGGCCCCCATTTCGTTTTTACCTGCGCTTGAAAATGGCACGCTGGCAGCCACCGTGGGCGCCTGGGTGCTCGATGAAGCCTGCGCGCAAGTGGCTTATTGGCGCAGGCATACAGGCGCTGAGTTGCGTATCGGCGTCAACCTGTTTGGTGCGCAGTTCCAGGCGGGGGATTTATATGCCGAGGTGGTCTCCACGCTGGCGAGGCATGGTCTGCCGCCTTCCGCCCTGGAGTTAGAAGTGACAGAAAATATTGCCCTTGATGGCGATGAGGTGGTGCTGAATATTCTGCACAGGCTGAAAGCCTATGGCGTTGGCATTGCGTTTGATGATTTTGGTACCGGATACGCATCGCTCAGCCTGCTCAAAACCTATCCACTGACGCGTATTAAAATTGACCGCAGCTTTGTGCAAGGCATGCTGGAGCAAAAGAAAGACGATTCTGTGGTCAGCGCGACGCTGGACATCGCACACGCATTCGACCTGCAAGCGATTGCTGAAGGCATAGAAACACAGCCGCAATATGAGTATTTGCGCGCCAAACGCTGTGAAGAAGGGCAGGGCGAGTTGTTTGGTAAGCCCATGCCTGCCGATCAGTTCGCGCAGCTGATTGGGCTTAACCAATATTCATCTGCGGCTTAACCTATCCTTGCCGGGCAGGCTCTCTTTCTGGCAACATTGCGGACGAATGGTCCACGACAATATCTCAGGGAGAGAACATGAAACTGTTAGATAAACTTGCCGGTGAGCACGCGGCATTGCCGCCAAAGTTCACAGGCAAAGCCATCCTTATGGCTGGGTTGGGTGGCATGATTGCCATCAGTATTGCCGCGCTGATGAGTGCACGGCTAGATCAGTTGCTGGTGCTGGGGTCATTTGGCGCGTCATGCGTCATTTTGTTTGCTTACCCGGATGCACCGTTTGCCCAGCCACGCAATGTGATTGGTGGCCATTTTTTAAGTTCGTTGATCGGTCTGCTGGTGGTGTCACTGTTGGGAGTCGATTGGTGGGCGCTAGGGATTGCGGTAGGGATTGCGATTGCGGCCATGATGTTCACCCGGACCGTGCATCCTCCTGCAGGTTCTAATCCAGTCATCGTCTGGTTGATTGCCAGCCAGGGTGCCATAAGCTGGCAGTTTTTGTGGTTTCCCACCCTGTTTGGCGCCATTGTGATTACCGTTGTCGCGCTGGTATATAACAACCTCACGCGTGAGGGAAGCTACCCCAAATACTGGTTTTAAATCACGTCTGGTTTTAAGTCACATCTAGCGGGCTACTCACGGCCCGCCCGCCCTTGTTAAGTACATGCGTGTAAATCATGGTAGTTGAGACATCTGCATGTCCAAGTAGCACTTGCACTGTGCGAATATCATAGCCGCCCTCCAGCAAATGCGTCGCAAAACTATGGCGCAAGGTGTTGGGCGACACTTCCTTCTTAATGCCAGCCTGCGTAGCCGCTTTTTTCACCGCACGCTGTATCGGCTTTTCATCGGCGTGATGGCGATGCACTACGCCGGACTGCTGCTCGACCGACAACCTGCTTGATGGAAACACATACTGCCACGCCCAATCCTTGCCTGCATCCGGATATTTTTTTGCCAGGCCTGCTGGCATCCACGCCTCACCAAAGCCTTTAGCTAAATCGGCTGCATGCAAAGCCGCGACTGATTGTAAATGCGCTTTTAAAGGATTCACCATACTGGCAGGCAGTAGTGTGATGCGGTTTTTGTGACCTTGCGCATCGCGTACAAAAATTTCCAGCTTGGCGAAATCGATATCCACGACCCGTAAACGCAAGCACTCCATCACCCGCAAACCGCTGCCATACAGCAAACTCACCAATAACCACAGATGACCATCCAGCCGCGAAAGTATCGCCTGCACCTCTTGCGTGCTTAATACCACCGGCAATGGCTTTTTTGCTACCACTTTGGTGACATTTTCAAGTGGCGGCAAGCGCTGCCCCAGAACCTCGTCATATAAAAAGAGCAGGGCGCTTTTTGCCTGATTTTGCGTGCTGGCAGACACATTCCGTGCCACCGCCAAATGCGTTAAAAAGTCCTCCACCTCAGTCACCCCCATATCACGCGGATGTCGCTTGTCATGGTGCAAAATATATCGTTTAATCCATTGTATATAAGCCTCTTCAGTACGCTTGCTGTAGTGCTTCACTCGCAAGCGCTCTACAATAGAGGGAAACAACTTTGGCACTGGCTTTACCTCAGGTGTGTTTTCCATAGCGTCACTCCTAAACTAAGGTGTAATATAAAAATACACCTCATTTATTTTATTATGATAAATAAATCTATAAATTTTATAGACCCCAGACTAAATAAAATATTATTGTCGTTTTTGGGGTCTAATTAACGTTAGGCGTTAAGAGGGAATCTAATGGAACAGTTGCAGTGGATAATTTCTGGTTTGGGTGCTATCGCTCTAATTGGTGTCTTTATTAAAATGCAAGGCGGTTTTGGTCCGTTTAATCTACGTGCAGTTGGCATCATTTTCATTGCAACTCTAGCTTCTCTTCTTGCACTAAATGATGCAGGTTCACTCAATGCAGCTATGGGCATTTTGGGCGCCATTGCAGGCTATTTGTTTGGCATAAAAGACAAGTAAATGCCTAACCCGTCATTCAACGGGACACCTAACGGCGCCCCTTATGTCAAACGTTAGCCGATATGTCTACCGTTGCCGCCCACACTCATTCTTTCTTGTCTGAAACTTGGCCGTTCGAGAGCGCTCAAGATTCCGCTGGTTTTACGACTGAACGGCTATGGCAAAACAATCAGCCAATATTGCGAGCGTTTCATTGCCCGAATGGTGATTGGCAATTCTTTCACGGCGACATTGCCGACGATGATGAGTGCTTAATGATTTGTCTCGGTTGCCTCTACGAACGAGACGACACTATTGGCATTCTTGGCACACTTCCCCGTGGGTGGTGTGCCAGTCGAGAAAACGCCGCCGGTCCTTGGCAATGTGAGCCGTATGATGAAAATGAGTAAGTCTTCTATGGCTAACCCTTCGCTCAAGCGGCAGTCCGCTTACCTCCAACGTTGGGGTTCTATATAGATGCAGCATCTCTTATTAAAACTTCTAATTCTTCTGGTGGCATGTTCGCTGGCGAATTTAGCATTAGCTGAAGAAACTACAACTATTGCTACAACAACGAACGATCCGTTTTTTTCGTGTAACTTATTAACGAAAAATATTTCTCACGATATTCAAACGGTTCGAGAAATTGCAAAACTTCAAATGGAAAAAGTCGAGTCCTGCACTGAATACTCAGGAGATCCACCCAAGAAATGTACCGCGCACTTGCTTACCTTTTCAGGCCTAGAGCTTACAGTGCTAAGTTTAAAACACGAAGCCATACCAGTTGCGGCTACCATATCCAATCCGAATTGGAACCTGCTTGGTGAAATTAAAGTTGGTCAAAAAGTAGAAGTACTAGAAAAGTATTATGGTGTGAAAATACCGAGAAATATATCCCCTGTAAAGCTTATGGGAGAGTGCGCACCCCTTGTGGTCTGGCACTCTGGCGGTATAGTTACAAAAGTTTACTTGCCCTGCCATGCTTGTGATTAAGGGTTGCCCCAACCAATCATTCAAGCGGGACTGGCTAAAGCCAGCCCCTTAATTCAAAACGTTAGCATACAAAATCATGAATAAAATAATCCAAATTCTTTCGGTCACTGCATTAATACAGTGTTTGGTGGGGTGTGCTGCAACGGGACCACTATTTTCTCCTGAGGCTACATTGGCTAATGACGGATATGCCAAAATTTTCGTTTACAGACCATCAAGATTCGCTAATTCTGCTGGATACCCACAAATTACTTTGGACGGAGAAACAAAAGGCGGGTTAAAAAATGGGGGCTTTTTAATCATCAAGGCTACTCCCGGAACACATACTCTTATTCAAGAGCATTCTTGGAAATGGGACATTAGAGCAAATCCAGTTGTTTTGAATGTGCAGGAAAATCATAAATATTTTGTCAAGTTAGATACAGATGCGAGCGTAGCTTTTATGGGAACTACCCCTTCGGGGACTATGTATAGTGTCACTCGTGGCGTGTATTTTGCAGAGGTAGAGGAGTCAATTGGCCTTGATGAAATTAAAAATCTTCACATTTCTAATTAGTTGAGTGATTGCATGCTAACCCCATCATTCAAGCGGGACTGGCTAAAGCCAGCCCCTTAATTCAAACGTTAGAACTTTATGAACGAACTTTTGATAAAGCAAAATAAAAGCGACTCAAAAACATTACTTGCGATGGTTTTTTTTGTTTGTGCTTTTTTTATCTTTTCGAGTTATTTGAAGTCTGGATTTTCTACTCAAACTCAAGCATTGCTAGGGTTTGGAATTTTCTTTTTAGTTTTTGGAGGGTGGCATCAGTACCTAGGCTCTAAACGGCAGGTATTAATCAATAAACTAACCTCACAAATTGAACTTACTGACTTTTCATTTTTAGGGAAATCAAAACACACCACTTATTCCCTAGATGATTTTAGTTCTGTTCAGTCTTACATTTCCCGTGGTAAGGGTGCAAGAAATATTGTTGAGCTAGTTACGACAGATGGTAATCGTGGTCTGGTGTTATCTACTTTTTATCCATGTGGGGGTAAAAAATTCTGGTCACTTCAAATTGAAGTTGAAAACCCAGAAGCTGCTCTTTTAGCTTCAAAAGTGTCTGAATTTATCACAATAAAAAATGTGGGTTTCATTGGGCATAAATTTGTTACAAACCAAATAGGTATTGAAAAGAATGCTAAATTCATCAGCAATATGTTCTAAGTTTATGCTGTTTTCATTTTTATAGTTTTCTTGGTAGTCGGCTACCCTCTGTTTCTTCTCTTACGGAAAACTCACTGGTTTAGGTCTTGG
>VFQP010002832.1_pt1 | contig 18681 bp, 16 predicted proteins | sample 3512351 | NCBI WGS metagenome assembly VFQP01 (sample SAMN10412372, study PRJNA504923) | tailings metagenome | isolation source: Relicate 1 Philex TSF1 revegetated site | place: Philippines: Tuba, Benguet | collected 2017-08-29
GTCGTACATGGTCTTGAAGAGCTTCAGCCCTTCGATCACCGGGGCGGTGTTGACCGTGGGCGTGCGCCCTTCGGCCCAGACGCCGTCGTAGTTGACCGCCCATTGCTGTAGGATGAACCAGAAATCGCCGGGTTCGCTCAGAAGGTGCGGCGAGTAGATGCCGAACTGGTCTGGCGCCTTCGTCAGCGCGACCGAGGCCTCGACCCACTCTTCGGGCGTCGTGGGCGGGGCAATGCCCGCGTTGTCGAGGAGCGTCGAGTTGTACAGGAGTCCGAACTTCACAGTGACGATGTCGAGCCCGTGAACCTTGCCATCAATGCGCAGATGGTCATGGGCAGAGCTGAGCGAGTCCCCGATACCAAGGTTGTCGACGATGTCCTGCAGGGATTCGAGATGCCCCCCGCGCAGGAGGCGGACGACGAGGTCGGGCGTAGTATGGAAGAGCGCGCCGTTGATCGCCCCGGACTGGGACTGGATCAACATGTTGTTAGTGTATTCGTTGAAGGGCGCGCCTGCCTCGACGATGCGGACGTCGCCCTGTTCGGAGTGGAACTTCTCGATCATGGTGCGCCAGGCGTCGCCGCGGCCGGGCTCGTTCCACATCCACGAAAGGAGCGGGATCTCGATGCGCGCCCCCTGCGCGATCGCCGGGGCCGCCGTCGCGGCAATGCCCGCCGCCGCGGTGCTCTTCAGGAAATCGCGACGCTTCATGCTCGGGGCGGCCGGGCGCATGAGTCCACGTCTGGGTCTGATCAACATCCATTCCTCCCTTGGTCGCATCACGTGCCAGTCTTCTATTTTTTTCTTTATGCTATTATACATTTTGTTTGCCGTCAACTCGCCGCTGGCGCTGAGGAAGGGCCCCGGCACGCCCACAAACACGGGTTGCGCACCTTCCCTCGGGGCATCACATCGTGCTAAGGAGCGCGCCCTTCAGTTGAGGCGCTGACCGCTTTCGGCGTCGAAGAGGTGGCAGTGGTCGGAGGGCACCCTGATCGAAATCGGGTCGCCGATCGCCGCCTTGAAGAACTTGTCAGCCCGCACCGTGACGGTCGCGCCGCCAAGCCGCACCGCGACCTGCGTCGCATCGCCCAGAAGCTCAAGCGAATAGAGGGGAGCGGTGGCCTGCCCCCCCTCCTCCACCACTGCCGCGTCTTCCGCGCGGAAGCCAAGCGTGACACGTCCACCCACGTCGGCTCTGAGTCCGTCGACGCGGATCGACGCCGCCTCGAACCGGCCATGGGAGATCGTGCCGTCGATCAGGTTCATGGCCGGGCTGCCGATGAAGCTCGCCACGAAGGTATTAACCGGACGGTCGTAGATTTCGGCCGGGGTGCCGACCTGCTGCACGACGCCCTTGTTCATGACGACAACGCGGTCGGCGAGTGTCATTGCCTCGATCTGGTCGTGGGTGACGTAGATCGTGGTTATGGCGAGCTCGTGGCTCAGGTTCTTGATCTGCTGCCGCGTCGACACACGCAGCTTGGCGTCGAGGTTCGAGAGCGGCTCGTCCATCAGGAAGACATTGGGCTCCCTCACGATGGCGCGGGCAAGCGCGACGCGCTGGCGCTGGCCACCCGACAGTTCGGAAGGGCGACGGTGGAGGAAGTCCGTGAGTTCCACCATCTTGGCGGCGCGCGTCACGCGTGACTTGTGTGAGGCCGGATCGATCCCCCGCATCCGGAGCGGAAAGCGGATGTTCTCGTAAACGTTGAGGTTGGGATAGAGCGCGTAGCTCTGAAACACCATCGCGACGTCGCGGTCCTTGGGATCGAGGTCGTTGACCACCTTTCCGCCGATCACGATCTCGCCTTCGGTGACTTCCTCAAGTCCCGCAATCATGCGCATCGTCGTGGTCTTGCCACAACCCGACGGCCCAAGCAGGACGAGGAATTCGCGGTCGGGGATAATGAGGTCAAAGTTGTCGACTGCAATGAAGCCTCCCCAGCGCTTCGACACGCTCCGCAACCGTATTTCCGCCATCGACGCCTCCTTTGACGCGCCTTAAAATAGCTGTCAGACTCACCAACATTTGGCAATGAAGAATATGCTATTATCATCTCTGCGGGGGCACCGCACATCCAGCACCTCCAAGGGAAGCGCACCGGACGCTTGAATGAAGAGTTATATTACTATAACTTTTCAGGTGCAGGTTGCACATTAGACGAGAGCTGATCGAAAGGATTGCCCCCTCAATGACGACTTCGGTCAGCGGTAGCGCCATCCCACGACTCTGGCCATGAGAATAGCTCGGCTCGAGACCGTCATGGGCAATGCCGGACAGCGCAACTACCTGTTTGTGCGCCTGACGACGGACGATGGCACCACCGGCATCGGCGAAGCCACGCTGGAATGGCAAGAGCGCGCAGTTGAGATCCTTCTGAACGAATGGGTCGCCTCACGAGTGGTCGGCAAGGACGCTTTCGACATCGAAGCGATCACAGGCGACATGATCCGCGACCAGTATCAAGGTGGTGCAACCGTGATGACTGCAATCTCGGCAGTCGAAATCGCGCTGTGGGACCTGGTCGGCAAGGCTTGCGGCCAGCCGGTCTTCCGGCTGCTTGGTGGCCGGGCGAGACCCGGAATGCCGGCTTACGCGAATGGATGGTACGGCGGCTGCCGCACCGAGAGCGACTTCGCCGCCCGCGCATCCGCGGTCGCGCAGCGAGGCTACCCGGCCCTGAAGTTCGACCCGTTCACCACTGCATGGAAGACGCTCTCGCCCGTCGAGGAGGACGCGGCCGTCGGCGTCGTGCACGCTGTCGCTGATGCCGTCGGCCCGCGCGTCGGCCTGATGATCGAAATCCATGGCCGGCTGGGCGTCGCCGACGCGATCCGCTTCATCCGCAGGCTCGATGGCCTGAACATCCGCTGGTGCGAGGAACCGGTGGACCCGAACGCGGTCGAGCTTCTGCGAGAGGTGAAGCAGGCGGTCGCGCACCCGGTTTCCTCGGGCGAGCGGCTGTACTGCCTGCCCGATTTCGCACGGCTCATCGGCCTGCGCGCCGTCGATGTCGTCCAGATGGACGTTGCGCATTGCGGCGGCATCGCGATGGCAAAGAAGATCGCCGCCATGGCCGAGGCACAGGACATCGCAATCTCGCCGCACTGCTCGATCGGCCCGGTGGCGCTCGCCGCGACGATGCATGTCGCCTGGACCTGTCGCAACATGTCGATAATCGAGAGCTTCGCCGAGTTCGACGTGCCCTGGCGCAAGGATTTCGTCAGGGGATGGGACCTGCTCGATGACGGCTGGTACGCCTTGCCCGAAGGTCCGGGCCTCGGGCTTGATCTCGACATGGAGGCCGTCGCGGAGCATCCCTACAGGGAACTGGCCTTCCCTTCGCTGTGGGATGCCGCGTGGATCGACGACTTCACCGGGGCCGACCGGCCCGCGGCCGGAGACGGACGCGCATGAGCGAGGATCGGACCGTCCTCGTCACCGGCGCAGGCGGCGGCATGGGGCGCGAGATCGCGCGGCAGTTCCTCGCCCGCGGCCTCCGGGTCGCCGTCGCCGACCTGACAGAGTCGCCGCTGCGCGAGACCCTTGGCGAAAGCAGCGACCGTGGACTGCCCCTCGCCGGCGACCTCACCGCCGCCGGCGTGCCCGAGGCGACCGTCGAGTCCGTCGTTGCCCGCTGGGGCCGCATCGACGCGCTCGTCAACAACGCGGGCTACGGCGCTATCGAGCCCTTTCTCGAGATGAGCCGCACGACCTGGGAGCGCACGCTGAATGTGAACACCATCGCGCTCGCGCTGCTCACGGCCGCCGCCGGCCGCCACATGCGCCAGGCCGGGCGGGGTCGCATCGTGAACGTCACCTCCCCGGCCTCGCGCATGGCGATGCCGCTCTACACAGCCTACGCGGCCAGCAAGGCGGCGGTCGACGCCATCACCCGCAGCGCGGCCGTGGCGCTGGCGCCCCATGGCGTCCAAGTGAACTCCGTGGCCCCCGGCATGATGGATACCGAGATGCAGCGCTCGACCGAGGCCGACATCGCGCGCCTCGAGGGCCGCACCGACTTGGACCGCTTTCTCGCCGAGCGGACCGCCCGCATTCCGCTCGGCCGTCGCGCGGAAATCGCCGAGATCGCGGAAAGCGTGGTCTGGCTGGCGCTCGACGCCCCCGCTTACATGACGGCCGAGCGGCTCAACATGAGCGGCGGGATGGATCGCGACTGATGCCTGGCTTGCCGAACCATCCGCCGCCCGCCCCCGATCTCCCGGCATTGAGGGACCGCGCCACCCGTCTGCGGCATCACATGCTGGTCATGGCGCGCGGGCCCGGGCAAGGATACGTCGGACAGGGTCTTGGCATCGCCGACCTGATGGCGGCGCTCTATTTCCACGAGATGCGCTGGGATCCCGAGGACCTGAGAAACGCCGATCGCGACAGATTTGTTCTGTCCACCGGACACTATTCCATCGCACTCTGGGCCGCGCTGGCCGAGGCTGGGGTCTTCCCGCTTTCCGAACTCGTCACCTACGGCGCCGACGACAGCCGGCTCCAGATGTCCACGCTCGACACCACGCCGGGCGTGGAGATAATCGGCGGCTCTCTCGGCCAAGGTCTGGGTCAGGCGGTGGGCATGGCGCTTGGACTCCGGCTGCGCGGCTCGCCCGCGCGCGTATTCTGCGAGCTGTCCGATGGCGAGCTTCAGGAGGGGTCCACATGGGAGGCCGCGATGTCGGCATCGAGCTTCGGCCTCGGAAACCTCATCGCCCTGATCGACTGCAACGGCATCCAAGCCGATGGCGCGATCGTCCTGGACATCGAGCCGGTCGCGGAGAAGTGGCGCGCCTTCGGATGGAGAACGCGCGAGATCGACGGCAACGACATGGTCGCAATCACCGCCGCGCTGGCGGAGGCCAGGCAGGCCCATGGCCCCTGCGCCATCGTCCTGCGGACGGTGCCGGGCAAGGGCGTGCCGAGCCTTGAGACCCGCGAGAAGGCCCATTTCATCCGCGTCGATCCGGGCGAATGGGACGCGCTAATCGCCGAACTGGACGCGGCGCCATGACGGGGCCGGTCTATGGTAAGGCCATGGGTCAGGACGAGACTGCGGCCCGGCCGACAGAGGAGGCGCCGTTCGGCCACGCGCTCACCGCCCTCGGCGCCGAACGGCCCGAGATCGTCGGACTCACGGCCGATCTCGGCAAATACACGGACATCCACCCGTTCAGGGACCGGTTTCCGGACCGGTTCTTCAACGTCGGCATGGCCGAGCAGAACCTCGTGGCCGTGGCTGCCGGTCTCGCCAAGTGCGGTCTGATGCCTTTCGCCACCACCTACGGCGTCTTCGCCTCCCGCAGGGCCTATGACTTCATAGCCATCGCCTGCGCCCATTCCCGCGCCAATGTGAAAATCGTCGCGGGCCTGCCCGGCCTCACGACCGGCTACGGCGGGACACACCAGGCCATCGAGGACCTCGCCTTGATGCGGATGATCCCCGGCCTCGTGGTTATCGACCCCTGCGACGCGACCGAAGTGGCCCAGGTCACCCGCGCCGCCGCCGAATACGACGGGCCGGTCTACATGCGGCTTCTCCGCGGGCAGGTCCCCCGGGTCCTGGACCCTGGCGGCTATCGATTCGTGATCGGGAAGGCCGCGCCACTTCGGCACGGGAGCGACGTTGCCATCGTCTCGACCGGGCTGATGACGGAAAGGGCTCTTGATGCGGCGCTGCTGCTTGGCGCTCGGGATGTTTCGGCGGGCGTACTGCATGTGCCGACACTGAAGCCTTTCGACGCCGAAGCCGTCGCCGCCTTCTGTGCCGCTTCCGGCATCGTCGTCACCGCCGAGAACCACGTGACGCGCGGCGGGCTCGGCAGCCAGGTAGCCGAGGTCCTGCTGGACGCGGGCCTGAGGCGGCCGCTGTGCCGCGTCGGGATCGGGGACGGATTCGTGGAACTCGGGGCTGTTCCGACCCTGTTCGAGCGGGCCGGGATGACGGCCGACGGCATCGTCGCCGTCGCGATGGACGCGCTCGCACGCTCGCGCTGAGGTCAGGCGAAGAGCGAGAGCGCAGCCTCGAGCCGCTTGGTAGCGCAGGGCCAACAAGAACCGTTCGACGTTAGCCGACGAGCTCCGACGGCACTCTGTTCTGGCCGATCGGCTTCAACCTTTCGCGCCAGAAATGATTGCGTCACCGTCGTCGCGGAGACCAGATCGAGGTCGCCTGACATAAACCCGGGGGCACAGGTCGAGCGCGCGGTGCTTTCCGCCGCCTCACCCTCTCGAGCGGGTCTTCAGCCAGCGGTCGAAGGCAACGGCGGCGATCAGGATGAAGCCGATGGTCACCTGCTGCGTGTAGGAGGACACGTTGTTGAGCTGGAGGCCGTTCACCAGCACCCCGATGAGCGCCGCTCCCACTACGGTCCCCCCGATGCTGCCGACGCCGCCGAATAGGGAGGTACCGCCGATCACCACGGCCGAGATGACGGTGAGCTCATAGCCTATGCCTGCCACCGCCTCGGCCGAATTGAGGCGTGCGGCGAGGACGAAGGCTGCAAGTCCGGAGAAGAACCCCACGATCATGTAGACGGCGACCAGAACCCGGTCCACGCGGATGCCGGAAAGACGCGCCGCCTCGGCGTTGCCGCCCACGGCATAGACTGCGCGGCCGAAGCGGGTGTAGCGAAGGACGACGTGGCACAGGATCGCGGCCACGACGAAGATGATGACGGGTACGGGCACCGGGCCCAGGAGGCCAGTGCCGAACCACCGCATCTCGGGGGGGAAGCCCGAAATGGGGCCGCCGCCCGAAAGCATCAGTGTGAAGCCGCGGAACACCGTGAGGCCGCCCAGCGTGACGACGAAGGGAGGAACCTTCAGCAGTGTGATGATGCTACCCTGGATCGCACCCGCCACCGTCCCGACCAGGACGGCGGCGAGGAGTCCCGCGGGCCAGCCCCAGCCCGAGGCCTCGGTGGTGCCGAGCGCGAGGGTATTGGCGGTCGTTCCCTTCACGACCACCGCCGCCACCATCCCACAGAAGGCGAGGAGCGAGCCCACCGAGAGGTCGATCCCGGCGGTGAGGATCACGAAGGTCATGCCCAGAGCGATGAGGCCGGTGATGCTGATCTGGCGGGCCACATTGAAGAGGTTGAGCTGTGTCAGGAACGCCTGGTTCGTCACGGCGAAGATCAGCATCAGCGCGAAGAGGAAGAGGAGCGGCCCGAACTGCTTGAGAAGGCGGAAGGGGCTGACGCCGCCCGTCCGGACGCCGGTGGTCGTGGTCATGCGGGGTCCCCCTGGGGTTGTTCGAGGGCCATGAGCGCCATGAGCTTCTCCTCGGTGGCCTCGACGGCCGGCATCTCTCCGGTGATCCGCCCCTGGCGCATGGTGACGATGCGGTCCGAGACGGACAGCACCTCGGGAAGCTCGGACGAGATCATCATCACGGCGATACCGCGGGCGGCAAGTTTCACGAGGATCTGGTGTACCTCGGCCTTGGCGCCCACATCCACGCCGCGCGTCGGCTCGTCCACGATGAGCACCTTGGGATCGCGCGCCAGCCAGCGGGCGAGGATCACCTTCTGCTGGTTGCCGCCCGACAGGCCGTCGATCCTCTGCTCGGGGGACGCCATGCGGATCGACATGGCCTTGCGGTACTCGGCGAGGTCCGCAAGCTCCCGGCCCCCCGTGAGGAAGCCCAGCGGACCAGAATAGATGTCGAGCGATGCCGAGGCGAAGTTCTCGCGGATGGTCAGCATGGGGAAGATCGCCTGCTGCTTGCGGTCCTCGGGGACGAGGCCGATCCCGAGGTCGCGCGCGTCGGCCGGAGAGCGCGGGCGGACGGGCTTTCCGTCGAGCATGATCGTCCCGGCGGCGATGGGGTCGGCGCCGAAGATCGCGCGGGCGAGCTCGGTCCGGCCCGAGCCCACGAGGCCCGCCACCCCCAGAATCTCGCCGCCGCGCAGGTCGAGGTCCACCTCGTCGAGAACGATGGCATGGGGCGCGTCGGGCGCGCGCATCGTGCGCAGGCCCCGCACCGAGAGTCGGACCGGCTCGCTGCCGGCCGTACCCGTGGGGCGGGCGTACAGTTCGGAGGCGGCGCGGCCGACCATGCGCTCGATGATCCGGGGCACGGCGATGGGCCCGCCTTCGCGCAGGAGGTGGCCGGCGAGGCGGCCGTCGCGCAGTACCGTCATGCGGTCGCACATCTCGGACGCCTCCTCGAGGCGATGGGTGACGAACATGATCGCCACCCCCACGTCACGGAGCTTGTGCATGATCCCAAATAGGCGGCGCACCTCGGACTCGGTCAGGGCCGAGGTCGGCTCGTCCATGATGATGAGGCGGCTCTCGAGCGAGAGCGCCCGCGCGATCTCGACGAGCTGCTGCTCGGCCACCGACAGGGCCGAGACCGGCGTGTCGGGATCGAGGGAAAGGCCCACGCGCGCGAGGATGCCGCTCGCCTCGCGGCGCATCCGGGGCCAGTCCACAAGGTGCAGGCGGTTCACGGGCGCACGGCCCAGGAAGATGTTCTCGGCCACCGACAAGGTCGGGATGAGCGACAGCTCCTGGTAGATCGTGACGATGCCGGCTTGGCGCGCGGCTTCCGGGTTCGCAGGCTGGAAAGGCACGCCGCTGAGGAGGATACGTCCCCCGCTCGCCGGCTGGGCGCCCGAGAGGATCTTGAGGAGCGTGCTCTTGCCCGCCCCGTTCTCGCCCAGGAGGCCGAGGATCTCGCCCGGGCGGACGTCGAGCGACACGTCGTCGAGGGCGGTTACGCCCGAGAACTGCTTGGAGACGCCCACAACCTCGAGGAGGGGCGGCGTCGGTTGTGCGGCGGGGCTGGCGCCGTCCATCGTCCACTCCGGGGGATAGGAGGCGCGGAACCGGCAGGGCGCCGGTCCCGCGCCGGAAGGTCAGCCGGCCTCGCCGATGCGCTCGGCTTGGTCGAGGTTGTCCTTGCCGATCACCACAGGCGTGAGAAGCACGAGGTTGCTCTCGGGCACCGTGCCGTCCTTGGCGAAGGCCACCGCGATGCGGACAGCCGTGCGGGACTGCTCGCCCGGGAACTGCTCCACGGTGCCGGCCATGGTGCCGTCGCGGACAGCAACCAGCGCCTCCGGCAGGGCGTCGAAGCCGTAGATCTTCACGTTGGTGAAGCCGCGGGCCGCGCAGGCCTCGATGGCGCCGAGCGCCATGTCGTCGTTGGCGCAGACGATCACATCGGGCTCTCCGTTGGCGGCGAGGCCCGCCTCGGTCACGGTCAACGCCTCGGCCCGGGCGAAGTTGGCCGTCTGCTCGAAGATGATCTGGTACTTGTCGGCGACCGGGTCGAGGACGTTGTGGACGCCCTGGTTGCGGTCGATCGCCGGGCCCGCGCCGGGCTGGCCCTGCAGGTGGAAGATCTTCGCGCCGTCCGGGAAGGCCGCGATGATCGCCTGGCCTTGCGCCTCGCCGCCCTTGACGTTGTCGGCACCGACATGGGCGAGGATGCCCTCCACCCCGTCCACCCGTCGGTCGATGGTGACCACCGGCACACCGGCCTGGATCGCGGCCTCGACGGCGGGCGCGAGCGCGTTGACGTCAAGCGGCGAGATCACGATGGCGTCCACGCCCTGAACCACTGCGGCCTCGATGTCGGCAGTCTGCTTGGGCGCCGAGTTCTGGCCATCGGACTCGATCAGGTCCACGCCCTGCGCCTCGGCCTCGACCTTGATCTGGTTGAGCATGTGCACGAAGAACGGGAAGCCGAGCGAGGGCACCGAGCCCAGGACCACCAGCCTGTCCTGCGCCAGCGCCGGGCTTGCCGTGGCCAGCGCGCCAAGCGCCACTGACGATCTCAGGAAGTCACGTCTGTCCATTGGTTCTCCTCCCCTGCGGACATATTGGCGCCGGACGATTCGTGGCGTTGTTATGGCGCCGGCATGATGAGGCTAGCGCCTTGAAAGCTTTCACACAAGCGGTTCTTCGGGGCGAGGGTCGCGTTCGCCGCGTGCGTCGCTGTTCCCCGGTCACCGAGCCCCGCCGCGCCCGCCTTGCAACTGCAGGATAGAGCTTTATTTGTCCTTCCACGGTCGGGTCGCGCGCCTTGTCAAGCCGGAGCGCATCGTGCATCCATGGTCCGTGGAATCGTTTCATTTGCCGGTGCTGCGCACGCGTCGGGAAAGGAGGGAAGGGTGGATTTCCGCTTCCAGATCGTCGGCCTCTTCGGCGCCCCGGTGGCCGAGAACCCCACTGGCGTGATGGTCGAGGCGGCCTTCCGCGATCTTGGCCTGCGCTGGCACTATCTGCCGATGGACATTGCGCCGGCCGACCTTCCGGCGGCGGTGGCGGGCGCCCGAGCCATGGGCTTCCGCGGTTTCCACTGCACGATTCCGCACAAGGTTGCGGTGGCGGATCTCCTCGACGAGTTCGGCCAGTCGGCTGCGCTGATGCGAACGGTGAATTGCGTCGTCCGGCAGGGAGACCGGCTTGTGGGCGAGAACACCGACGGCAAAGGGCTCCTGATGGCCCTGGATGAACCCGTCGCGGGCCGGAGCGTCTCGGTTCTGGGCGCCGGCGGCGCGGCTCGGGCGATCTGCTTCGAGCTGGCGCTGGCGGGGGTCTCCCGGCTCAGCATCAGCAACCGCGGCGCGGATCGGGCTACGGCGCTCCTCGATCTGCTGGCGAACCGCCTCCCCGCCTCGATGCGCGCCGGACTGCAGGTGGAGCTCCTGCCCTGGGACGGCCGCCACGCGGTCCGACCTGGCTCCGACATCGTCGTCAACGCCACCTCCATGGGGCTTTTTCCGGCGGTGGATGAACGACCCGAGCCCGACCTCTCAGCGCTCCGCGCGGGCGCCATCGCCTGCGACGTGGTGCCGAACCCGCCCGACACCGCCTTCCTGCGCGCGGCGCGGGACAGCGGCTGCCGCGTGGTCGACGGGCTCGAGATGCTGGTCATGCAGGGGGCCCTTTCGGTTGAGCTCTGGTGCGGCGAGAGGCCCTCGCTCCCGGTCATGCGGGCGGCCCTGGCGGAGGCCTTCCGGGACGCGGCGCCGGAAGCCTCGGCCCGTGCCGCCATGCCGTCGCCGGGCTGAGGAGGGCCGATGGTCGCGATCTCGGACGTGGCGAAGAGGGCGGGCGTCGCGGTCGGCACCGTCTCGCGGGTCATCAACGGACACCCCGGTGTGTCGCCGGAGCTGCGCGAGCGTGTCGAGCGGGTCGTGGCAGAGCTGGGTTATAGTCCGAACGCGTTCGCGCGGTCGCTCAGGCGGCAGAGGAGCTTGACCTTCGGCCTCGTCGTCCCCGACGTGACCGACCCCTTCTTCGCGGAACTCGTCAAGCACGTCGAGGAACTGGCGGCGGAGCAGGGCTACTGCGTCTTCCTGGGCAACACCAACAACCGGGCCGACCTGCAGCGGCGGTACATCGCCGAGCTCGCGGGCCGGAGGACGGACGGGCTCCTGCTGGTCCCGACCGAGGACACCACCCGCGAGGCGCTGCGGGTGCCCTTGCCACTCGTTGTCCTCGACCGCACCATCCGCGGATGCGCCGTAGTCGCAACCGACCACCGTCGAGGCGCGGCCGAGGCCGTGACGTACCTCGTTCGGCTCGGCCACAGCCGGATCGCCTGCATCGCCGGTCCCAAGCACCTCGCCGTCGCGCGCGAGCGGCTGGCGGGATACCGCGATGCGATGGCCGAGCTGCCCCGGCGCTCCCGGCTTCCGCAGGAGGCCGAGGTCCGGCACTCGCCCTTCGAGGTGGACGGCGGCTACCGCGCGGCGCTCGACCTCCTGGGTCGCCGCTCCCGACCGACGGCGCTCTTCGCCAGCTCGGACCAGCAGGCCATCGGCGCGCTCCGCGCCGCCGCGGACCTCGGGCTCGACGTGCCGTCCCGGCTCTCTATCGTCGGCTTCGACGACATCCCGCTTGCGCGGCACCTCCACCCCCGGCTCACCACCTTGCGTCAGGACGCCGGCGCCATAGCCGCACAGGCACTGGCGGCGCTGCAGGCGCAGATCGGGGACGACCGCGTCCCACCGGCCACGGTCCTCATCCCGGGCCGGCTTCAAATCCGCGACTCCGCGGCCGCGCCACCGGCAAGTCGTCACCGCCCGAGCCCGACTGGACGTCCGTCAGGCGGCCCCAGGACCGCTGACCCGTAGCAAGGCGCAGCCCTCTCGATGTGGCAGGGGAGCCGTGACACCGAGATCGCCACCCTCGGATAGCCTTCGGGGAAGGGATGGCCCAATGCGGACCGTCACTGGCTGCGCGGCGAGTGTCAGACCCCGTTTCGGACTGCGGGTCGATGTCACCTGAGGAAGGTGTGGTTCCCACGTAGCCACTGCGCGATCAGCGACTGGCCGCTGCCTTCCGATCTGGACGGGACGCCAGCGCCATGCCTCGCCTACGCCTCCAGCCAGACCCGGTCCATGAACTGCCGGAACGCCTGGTGCGCGCCGTATCCGTGCACCTTCGGCGTGAACGACCGGTAGTCCGACCGCCAGTAGGGCTGAAGGATCACACCCTCGTCCACCATGATCTGCTGGAGCTGCGCCATGACCTCGAATCGCTTCCGCCCATCCGCGAGGGAGGTCGCCGGGTCCAGAAGCGCGTCGAACTCCGCGTTCGAGAAGGCGGTCTCGCTCCACGGTCCGCCGGTCTGGTAGGCCAGCATGTAGACCTGCACGCCGAGGGGGCGGCCCACCCATTCCGAGGCCGAGACCGGATACGTGTCCCAGTCGTTCCAGAAGGTGGCGCCCGGAATGCGCGCGCGCTTCACCTTGAGGCCCGCGTCGCGCATCTGGGCCGCGACCGCGTCGCAGGAGGCCGACTGCCATTCCTCTTCCTGGCTGATGAGGTCGAACTCGTGATCCGCCTGACCGGCCTCGGCCATGAGCGCGGCCGCCTGCTCGGGGTCGGTCACCGCCGGGCCGATATCGGCGTAGTTCTCGTGCATCGGGCCGACGTGGTGGTTCGCGGCGACGATGCCGGCGTTGCCGTAGCCGATCTCGAGCACGGTCGCACCATCATCCCGCCGACAGGTGCAAAGGGCCTCACGCGATCGCGTGATATGGCATCACCAAGTGATTGGGGTAGGCAAGCGGACATTCATGTCTCACGCAGCGAAGGTTCCGACACCGCCCATCGTGACGGATCTCGCGGTCGCGGCGCTCGGGCAAGAACGGCCCAGTGCAGTCCTTCGTCTGCCGATTCCTGAAGGTCAGATCGGACCTGCGAAAGATCTGGGCTCAATGACCCCGAGCATCCTCTCTATCGCATCGGGCGTCATGCCGAAGTCTCTCAGATCCGCCGCAACGGCTGATGCGCGCACCGGAACGAGCCGCCCACCATGCACGGCACACGGTAAGGGATGCGTATCACCTCGAAGGAGCGTTCCTTCAGCGCCTCCGCGACAGGGTCGAGCGGCGCCTCGGACGGAACCACGACCGTACGATCGTCGAGCACGAGGTTGTTGCAGCCCATTGACGCTTTCGCCAAGGACTTCGGGACATCGACGATGTCCCAGTCCCGCATGAACTCAGGCAGGCCCGACGGCAGCGCCTCGAGACAGGCCACAGCCACGCCTTCGCGCGGGGTCATCAGGACGCAGTCCAGATGCGGGAACATCGGGTCGATGGGCACGACCTCCACGGCGTAGTCCGGTCCCAGCGCGTGCTGAAGCCAGCGCGCGCCCTCAGGATTGGAGCACCCACCGGAGTGACCAACGAGGATCTTCCGGCCCAGGACGAACACGTCGCCGCCTTCGAGATAGCCCCAGCCCGGACCCTCGTTGGAGTCGTCCGCCCCTGAGTCCGGCTGCGCGAAGTAGCGTGCCCCCCGGTCCATCGTGCCGGCAAGGATGGAACGGATCGCGAACCGCTGACGACGGTGGAACAGGCTGCGCGGCGCGAGTTCGATCACGGCGTTGCCAATGGTTACGAAGGGGTCCCGCATCCACGGCGTCGAGACGCCATGATCCTCGCCGCGCGGGAACAAGCGGTTGGCCGGACTGATCGGCCCCGCCACATGCACCTTGACGCCAAGTTCCTCGAGCAGGCGGATCGCACCGGCGACCTGCCCGCTGAACTCCACGAAGATTTCCGGCGCTGCGACCGCAACGTCTTCACCGCCGTGGGCTTCCCAGAACTTCCCGAACTCCCCCTGCGCGCGGAGTTTCGAGTCCTGCAGGAATTTCGGCAGCACCCAGCGGTCAGGCGATCCATAAACGCATTCGCGGAGCGGCGCCCACTCCGACTCGACCCAAATCGGTTCCGCCATGACTGCTCCTCCTTCGACGTTGTTGCCGCGACCATAGCCCCGGCCACCGCTCCACAAAGGGCGAACGCTGAAACTATACTTGCGCCGGTGCGCGAGTGTCGGGGGCAAGTTTGCGGAAGGTCTTGAGGAACGCGGCCACCGCCGGATGACGTTCGGCGTCCTTCCGGAAGACGATGTAGAAGGGCACCGAGAGGCCTCCTTCCGGGAACGGCAGTCTCTTGAGGTCCCTGAACTGCCGTGCCGCGTGAACCGGCAGGATCCCGGCGCCAAAGCCTGCGCAAACGGCAGTCAGGATCGCCTCGAGCGAGTTGCCGATGGCCGCCACCTCGAACGGCATCGTCTCCTCGAACTTCTGGAAGTGCTTCGAGGGGAAGGTTCGCACCACGTAGGGGACCGGCATCTCCGCGTCCTTCGTCCAGCGGACGATGGCCTCGTACTGGGGGCAGGTCCGGCTGACAAACAGCGCGTGCCTCTCGTCGAAGGCGTGCACATAGGTCAGCGGCGTAAGGAAATCCGGCTTTCCCGTGAAACCCACGTCGATCCGGCGCTCGCGGACGAGCACATCGATGGAGGTGACGGGATGGACGCCCACCCGGAGGTCGAGGTCCGGCCTCTGTCGCCGGAGGTCCGCCAGCGCCTCGATCAGGTGGCAATCCGGATTGGCGGCCATGTTGTCGATGAGCCCGATGTCGAGCGCATCGGGCAGGGTTTCGCGGACCGTGGTGAGGCGCGCCTCGAAGCCGCGCACGTCCTCCATGAGCTGCCGTGCGGCGCGGTAGACCTCCTCTCCCTGCGGGGTCAGAGTGAAGCCGCTCCGCCCCCGGCGGCAGAGCCGCAGGCCGAGCCGCGTCTCGAGCGCGGCCACGTCGCGGGTGACGGTCGACAGGCTCGCCCCCGTGGCCGAGGCGGCGGCGGAGAAACCCTCATGCTCCACGACCTCGCTGAATACCGACAGGATGCGGAGGTCGATGCGTGAGAGGTTGATCCGCGACATGGTCCCTCGGTTGCGCTGTTCCGCAACCATACTCGCGACATTTGCAATTCTTGTTCAAGAGGGGCGTGCCTATCATTCGCCGCGCAACGACATTCCAGCGGGGAACGACATGCGGTATCTCATCGGCGGATTGATGTTCAGCCTGGCGGCCTTCGGGGCGGCGGCGGACGATCTCGACAGGATCAAGGAGTCAGGCAAGATCGTCGTGGCCACGGAGGCGGCGTTCAAGCCCTTCGAATTCGTGGAGAACGGACAGATCGTTGGGTTCGGTGCCGATCTCCTGAAGGAGGTCGTGAGCGACATGGGAGTGGAGGTGGAACAGCTCGACCTGCCGTTCCAGGGTATTCTCGCCGGCCTCGCCGCCGGACAGTATGACCTCGTCGCCACGTCGGTCGCGATCAACCCCGAGCGCGCCGCCAATTATGCCTTCACCCGTCCCATCGCCTCGATCGAGAACGTCGTCGTCACGGCAGCCGACAACACCGCCGTCAACGGGGTGGAGGATCTGAACGGGCTCCTCGTCGCCACGCAACTGGGAAGTTCGACGGAGGCCGTCGCGCGGGAAATCGGCGCAGAGCTCAAGGCAGGCGGAGGCGCGGGCTTCACCGACCTGCGACTCTTCCAGACCTTCCCCGACACCGCCTTCGCACTCCGCTCCGGGCAGGTCGACGCCATCATCATCGGCAACACCACGGCGGGCGAGTTCATGGCGGCGGCCCCCGACACGTTCCGCATCGCGGCCACATGGGGCGACCCTGTCTACATCTCCTGGGTCGTCCGGCCCGGCAATCCGAAGCTCCTCGCGTCCGTGAACGGCACGATCGCCCGCCTTGCCGACAGCGGGCAACTCGCGGAGATGCAGCAGAAGTGGGTGGGCACGACCATGGCCGTGCCGGCTGAAGGCTACCTGCCCGAAGGCGCGGTCCAGTAACGGAGGCGGGGCGATCATGAGATGGACGTGATCGCCTCCGTCCTCGACACGCTTCCCCTGCTTCTCGACGGGCTCGCGACGACGCTTCTGATCTGCGCCGTCGCGATGGTCGGAGCCATCGTCATCGCCGTTCCTGTCGTCGCCGCGCGGCGGCGGGGCGGGGTCCTCGGGAGGCTCGCGCGCGCTTACGTCCTCATCGTGCGCGGGCTGCCGATCGTCATCCTCGTGTTCCTGATGTACTTCGGGCTCCCCGCCGCGCTTGGTCTCGGACGGGTCTCCGCCTTCTGGGTCGGGGTGGTAGCCCTCTCCCTCAACGGCGGGGCCTTCGTGTCGGAAGTTCTCCGCGCGGCCATCGACCGCGTACCCCACGGGCAATGGGATGCCGCGCGGGCGCTCGCCCTCCCGCGCCGAGTCGTCTGGACGCGGGTCATCGTGCCCCAGATGCTCCCCGTTGCCCTTCCCGCGCTCGTGGGCGAACTGTCGTTTCTCGTGAAGGCATCGCCTGTCCTGTCGCTCATTACGGTCGTTGACCTCACCCGCCGCTCGCAGCAGGTCGCAATGGAGACCTTCGATCCGCTCGCGCCGATGCTCGCCGCCGCGGTCCTCTACTTCGTCATCATCTACGTTCTCTCGCTGCTCTCTCGCGCGCTCGAGCACCGGCTGTCGCCGCCGAAGGCACGGGCATGATCGAGCTGATCCGCAACGACGGGTGGGCGATCTTCGCGGGGTTCATGACGACCATCCGGATCGTCGGGATCGGCTTCCTCGTCGGCGCGATGGGAGGCGTCCTGATCGGCCTTCTCCGCGACGGCGGGCCGGTGGTGGTCCGCGTGCTCCTGGGCGCCTTCGTCGAGGTGATCCGCAACACACCCTTCCTGATCCAGGCCGCTCTCCTATTCGCCGTCGTTGGCGTCCTCCGGCTCCGGCTCCCGCCGGAACTGATCGGCACCGTCAGCGTCGCGGTCTATACCTCAGCCTACATGGCCGAAATCGTAAGGGGGGCGCTCAAATCCGTGCCTGCGGGACAGCGGGAGGCGGCGGTTGCGCTGGGGCTCCGCCCCGTCGTTCGGTTCCGGAAGGTCATCTTCCCCCAGCTCCTGCCCTTCGCCGTGCCTGCGAGCGCCAACCTCCTTGCGACCGTGACGAAGGAGTCGGCCTTCCTCTCCGCTGTCTCGGTCGCCGAACTCACCTACGCAGGGCAGGTCGTGATCGCGCGCACCTTCAAGGTCTTCGAGGTTTGGGCCATCATTGGCGTCCTCTACCTCCTCCTCATCCTCGCCCTCTTCGCGATCGCTGAGAGGCTCGAACGTTCCTTCCGCTGGGCGAACGCCCACAGACACTGAGTGGCCCAAGATGACGACACCAACGATCCCCGTCGACCCCGCCCGGATGTTGGCGACGCTCGATCAGCTCCGCACCATCGGCGGCGTGAGGACCGGCGTCTCGCGCCCCGCCTTCTCGGACGCCGACATCGTCGCGCGGCGATGGCTCGCCGAGCGGATGCGGGAGGGAGGGCTCGAGGTGCGGATCGACCCCGCAGGCAACCTCTTCGGCCTTCCCCCGGGCGACGGGCCGGCGATCCTCGTGGGCTCCCACTCCGACACGCAGCCGCTCGGCGGCTGGCTCGACGGCGCGCTCGGCGTCGCGGCAGGGCTCGAACTCGCCCGTGCCGCGGTGGAGGGGAACGGGCCGCGCGTCGCGGTCGTCTCCTTCCAGGACGAGGAGGGCCGGTTCGGCGGCCTGACTGGCAGCGAACACTGGAGCGGCCGTGCATCCCTTTCCGAAGTCGACGGCAGGCGCGACGCGGATGGGATCGCCTTCCGGGACCTGCGCCGTCGCGCCGCCGAAATCGCCGAGGTCGCCGATATCCCGCCCGAACGCTTCACCGCCTTCGTCGAGCTCCACATCGAACAGGGCCCGGTGCTCGATCGCGCCGGAGAGATCCTCGGCGTCGTCGATGCGATTGTCGGCGTCCGCTCTCTCGAGGTGCGGCTCGAGGGCGAGGCGAACCATGCCGGGACGACGCCCATGTCGCTCAGGCGCGATGCGGTCCAGGGCGTCGTCGCCTACGCGACCGCCCTGAACGAGGCCTTCGCGCTCCTTGCCGGGGATCGGACCGTCTGGACGATCGGCCGCGTGGTTGTCGAGCCCAACGCCCCCTCGATCATCCCCGGCGTGGCGACCGTGTCGGTCCAGATGCGCGATCCAGATCCCGCACTTCTTGACATACTGCTGGAGGCTTCGCGGGACACGGCCGGCGCAGTCGCGGCCGCGCGCCATCTTGAACTGCAACTGGTAGACGGCTTCAGCGTTGACCCGGTCGCCATGGACCAAGGGATCGTCGCGGCTCTCGATGCGGCGGCACAAATGACCGCGCCGGGCCAATGGCGTGTCATGCCCTCTGGTGCCCTCCACGATGCATCGAACGTCGCTGCGCGCCTCCCGGTCGGGATGCTGTTCGTGCCGTCGATCGGCGGGATCAGTCACAACCCGCGCGAGGACACCTCGAGGGACCACCTGGCTGCCGGGCTT
>VFQP010002833.1_pt1 | contig 18676 bp, 11 predicted proteins | sample 3512351 | NCBI WGS metagenome assembly VFQP01 (sample SAMN10412372, study PRJNA504923) | tailings metagenome | isolation source: Relicate 1 Philex TSF1 revegetated site | place: Philippines: Tuba, Benguet | collected 2017-08-29
AGCTCAACGTGCTGCAAAAGGTCCACCACCCACACACGGTGCGCCCGCCGCCACCGCCTCCCCGCCTCCCCTACAGGGTCCTCCCGCCGCTGCGCGCCCCACCCCGACTGTGCGGCGCGACTTCTGCCCAGGGCTGGGTGCCCCATCGCGCGTGCCCCGTCGCCCACCCATGGATGCGCAGGTGCAGTTCCTGGGTGCCGTGACCAAGACGCAGCCGTTCATGATTGTGACCGAGTACATGACGGGCGGGTCTCTGAGCGACCTGGTCAAGGCCGAGCGGCTGCCCTCGCTGTGGCGCGCCGTGCAGCTTGCTCTGGACTGCGCGCGCGGCCTGGCCTACCTGCACTCGCGCTCGCCGGCGGTGAGCTGCGCGCGCTGAGCTGGTGCTTTGCTTTTGCGCCTGGTGCAGCCATCTCCGGAAGGCGGGTGACGGTGGCGGTGGTGCCCAGGCCGCAGCACGTGCCGTGACGTGAGCCCTGCGTGAGCTGCTGGCTGCTGCTCTCCCCGCGCCTGCATGTTCAGGCCGTCATCCACCGAGACCTTAAGCCGGCCAACCTGATGATTGGCGGAGGCAAGGCGTGGAACGCCTACCACCGGCAGCTGCTCACAGTGCGTCTGACGCTCCCGCCGCTGTTGCTGCAGCTGTGGGCCCGGATGCCCTCGCCTAGAGCATTCACAACGCGAGTGGAAAAGCACGTGAGCGGTTCTGCACCTGTGGCCGTGCGGTGCGCAGAACGAGATGGGCGTGCTCAAGATTGCTGACTTTGGCCTGTCCAAGTCGCTCAAGATGCCAAAGCCCAAGCGGCACGGGCTGGACAGCAGCAACAACCCCAGCAGCGTGGCCAACGGGCACAGCCAGTCCAACGGGCAGGGGCAGGCCAACGGGCACGGGCACGCGTACAAGCTCACGGGCGAGACGGGCTCGTACAGGTGAGCGGGAGCGGCGCCTCCCCCAAAGGGTCCCTGTGGGACGAGCGGGAGCAGCGGTTGGCGGCTGCACACGTTCGAGCGCTCCCCAGCAGCCCACTCGCTCCAAAGTGACGTGGTGACGCGCCAAGGGACGCTGGCCAGCGCCAGCGTACATCACGCTTCGAGGCGGTGGCAGCCGCTGCAACTCTACCTCCAACCCTAACCCGAGCGTGTGTCATGCAGGTACATGGCGCCCGAGGTGTTCCGCCACGAGCTGTACAACAACAAGGTTGACGTTTACGGGTGGGCCATGATTGCCTACCAGCTGGCCGAGGGCCTGCCGCCCTTTTGGAACATGGACCCGATCCAGGCGGCGCGCGCGGCGGCGCTCGAGCACAAGCGGCCGCACTGGGGGCCCGTCAGCCGCGCCGGCGAGCTGGTGAGTCGCACGGGCAGCGTGCCCGCCCCAGGCGAGCAAAGCGCAGGCGGCGCTCTATTCAGAGTCCGCCGAGCGCCGGCGCGGACCAGCGCGCCTGCCTTACGCGGCGCCGTGGCGTCTCGTCAGCTCGTGCGCTGCCCCGGGGCATCTGGCGTCGACCCTCAGCTGCTGCCGCGCGTGGCTGCGGTGCCGCCACGCAGATCCCCGACGCGTTCAAGCGGCTGGTGGAGCAGTGCTGGTCGCCCGACTACGACGCGCGGCCCGAGTTCGTCGACGTGGTCGAGCGCCTCGAGGCCATCGTGCGCGGCCTGGCGCCGACCCTCTCCACCGGCGCCGCGGCGAACAAGGACGGCGGCGGCTGCTGCAGCGTGCAGTGAGCGCGTGGGAGGAGCGTGTGCAGCGCTGCTCAAAAGAGAGAGGGAGTGTGTGTCGCGCGGAGCGAGGTGGGGTGAACGCGTGTGTGGACGGTCGGGGGGGTGGGACGCCCTGGGCCTGGGGGCTGCGGCGGTCGTGGTCGTCCACGCGCCACCACCCTCATTGTGAACGTCGTACCCCCAGACTCTTCTGGCGTTGAAGAAGATTTGCATACATGCTCCAGGGAATGGCTGCTACGGGCCGAAGCGCCGCCTCCGGGGGGGAGCTGCCGCGTGTTTCCTGGGCGGACGGGGGTTGGTAGGGCGAGGAGCCCAGTGTACACGCGCCCCTTGACGCCTCTGCAGAAGGGCCGGCGCGAGTCGTGGTGCGTGCCTGCCGTGTCATGCGGCAGTCCTGCCGTGCTGCGTGCTTGCTGCTAAAGTGCCAAATGTCGCGCCAATCCAGAGGACGCGTGCCAAGTCAAGCACTGCCACCCACCACGCACCCGCGGCGCCCTCGGCGGTGGTAAAAGTGCTCTTGAACTTGCTCTTCTCATCTTGCTCTGTCGGGAGCGCTCTTGGTGCGCTGAACAGCAGCCGCTTCTCTTCATTCTGTCTGCCGCTATTCTTGCTCCGTATGCACACTCTTCTTCCCACTTGCCACCCGGTGTGATGCTGAGAGAGCAAGGAGATGGAACACTCGCTTTGCTCTGCTGGCTCGCGCATTGCTGCACGTGACGTCGCTCGGCCTGCGTCCTCCGCCCAGAAGCTTGTGCGTGCTGGCAGCCGCGGGCAATGCAAGATCACGCCTGTGAGCTGCGGCGCGTGCTCCCAAAGCAGCAAACAAAACGGCGAAGCACCACAGAGAGGAAAGCAACCCAAAGTGGGGGATGCATGCAGCGTCTTCCGTGGGCATGCACAACGAGCGCCGTTCACAACGCAGCAAGGCATCCGGGACAGTGTGCCGCAGCGCGTGCGCGCTCAGGCGATGCACAAGAGTGACGAGGACATGCAGGGCCAGCAGCGTCACGCCTGCTGCGCCAGGTGCAGGAGCTTGGCCGACGCCCGCGTGGCGCGGTTGATGGCCCGCAGGCGCTCCAGCAACGCGCCCGTCCGCTCGCTCCGCCGCGCCTCCTCCTCCGAGCCCACCGTCCCACGCACCCCCGCCCCCAGCGGGTCCGCGGCCCCCACCGCCCCACTCGCCCCCAGCCGCTTCGCTGCAGGTCCCGGCGCGCCCCACTGGCCCACGGGCGACGTGGCAGCGCGGCCAGGCAGCGCGCCAGGAGGCTGCTGGAGGCCGAGCGTGACGGCGAAGCGCCGGTCCTTCTCCTCCCGGCTGGCAAGCCGCGCAGCGGCCAGGCGCGCGGCGCTGGGGAGGGGCGCGGTGAAACCGTCGCCCTGCAGATTCCTGGCGAGGGCGTCGCCCTGCTCTGGCGCGCCCAAGGCGCAGCGTTGCCAGGTGCGCTGCCGCGACGAGGCGCCCAACGTGCCCTGCGGCGCCCCCCCGCCCTCCAGCAACGTGGACGTCACGCTGCCGCGCGCCACCGCCAAGCCCCCGCCCTGGCCATGCGCGTCGACGCCCTGCCGCGGCCGCCCCAGGCCCTCCACACCGCCCGCGCCCCAGTGGCCGCCCGCCCCCGTCAGCCCCTCCTTCCCTGCCTCACGCCCACCCCGGTCCGTGCTCGCCAAACGCCTGCCTCCTGCCGCACGGCCTGACGCCTCACCCTCAGCGGCCAGCGCGGGGGCACCCGCTGCCGCGCCCAGCGCAGGCCTGGCCTCGCCCAGCGTGGAGCTCAGGCGTCCCGGCACGACCGCCACGCTCCTCCCGCCCGCGACGATCTGCAGCAGCTGCTGCGGCGGCTCAGCGCCGTGGTCAGAGGCGGGGGCAGCAAGGCGCTGCTGCCGCTGGCGCGTGCGGGCGGTGAGGAGCGCCCACTCCGCCGCCACCTCCTCCTCGGCGTCCACGACCTGCGCCTGCTGCAGCAGCGCCGCCAGGGGGCCCTCGCTGGCTGCGGCAGCGTGTGCTGCGGGAGGTGGTGGCGGAGGGGGTTGCGGGTGAGGGGAGGAGCTGCGGACGCTCTCCTCGCCGGCCGTCACGCGGCGCAACACGACGCCCGACCCCGCGCCGCTGGGCGCGCCGTGCTCTGACGCGGCGTCCTCGGCGCGTTCCGCCGGCAGCGCTTGCGTTGGCTGTGCGCTGGTTGCGACCGTGGGGGCGGCGCCGTGCGGAGGCACGACCGCCGCGAGGGACGGTGGTGTGAGCTTGGGGGCAGCAGGCGGGGGGATCGGCAGCGAGGAGGGGTGCGCGGCGATGGGGGCGGTGGGGCCAGCCGCGTGGGAGAGCAGGCTGCGGCTGGCGGGCGTGACGAGCCAGGCGTGGGCTTGGGCGTGCGCGGCGGTGGCGGTCGTTTGCCGCGCCGGCGCGGAGGTCGAGGCGGAGCTGGCTGCGCCGGGGCTCGAGGTGCTGCGCCGCGCCGCGTCGCGCGCGAGGTGGGCCTCGCGCTCTCGGGACCTCGACGCGGAAAAAGTCGGGTTCGACCACACCTGCGCGCGCGCGCCGCATCGCGTGGCGACGGCGATGATGCAGCGTCGCGCTGTCGCGCTGGCGACACAAGAAATCTCTGAGGCGGCGCGCACCTGGAAGCCGGCGTGGTGCGCCTCGCGCCGAGACGGAGACGCGTGGAGCGGCGCGGACCAGCTCGCCTCGGAGAGCGAGGAGAGGGGCGACGCCGGGCCGACGTCGCCTGGCGCCAAGCTGCACATGAGGTCGAACACCAGCTCTGGCGGTGGTGGCGCCGCGCGCTGCCCGTCGCCACCAAAAGCGGGTGCGGGCGACACCTCAGCCGACGCTGGTGCTGTGGGCGCCGCCACCGAGCTCGCAGCTCGCCCGTGGCCAACCTCGACCAACGCCGCCGCGCCCCCCTCGGTTGCGCCTCGCCTCACCCGCTCCATCGCGGCGGCTTGCGATGGAGCTGGCCCCTCCTCCTCCTCCCTCTCCTCCGCGCCGCCCTGCAGCAAGGCATGGCTCAGCGGCGGCGGCGGCAGCAGCGCGATGGCCGCGCCAGCCGCCCAGTCCTGGCTGCCCTGTCCAGAGGCGGCGGCGGTGGCGGCGGCAGCGCCTCCGTCGCCCCCACTGAGAGCGGCGGGGCCAGCGGAGCGCGGCTCGGGTAGCTGAGGGGAGGGCGGCCGGGCCGCCAGGGCGGCAGAGCCACCGTGGTGCAGCAGCGGCGAGGCGCTGATCCCCGCCTGGCCCCAACGCTGCCGCGCCGCGCGCCCCGCCGCGCGCTCCCCTGGCACGTCCGCCAGCACCTCCGCCCCCGACCACCCCAGCACCTGAAACTGGGGCGGTTGCGGCGGGAGCGCCAACGCAAGGGACGCCGGCGCCTGCCCCTCCACTCCAAGGGCCTGCAGTGGGGCGGCGGAGCGCGCCGCCGCCAGCGCCTGCCCCGCCGGCGGCAGTGCGCCGGCGGAGGAGGCGTGCGCGCCGCCGCTTGACGCCGGCGAGGCGTCCCGCCCCGCCCACTGCCCGAGGCTGCCCCAGGACAGCACCACGTCCCGCCGCAACAGCGGGCCGCCGCTGCCCTCGCCGCTCCCACCCGCCGCCGCCGCCCGCCGCTGCCACGCCTCCTCCAACCCCTCCTCCTCGTCGTCCCGTGCCTCATCGCCGCCCTGGACATGCGCCGCCCGACCCACCGCCGCCTGCCTGCCGTGGTGCTCCGGCAGCTGCGTCTCATCCACCCCGAACGCCGCCGCCGCCGCACCGTCGCCGCTCCCCCGCCGCCACCGCTGCTCCCGCTGCACCAACAAGCCAGACGTCGCCGCCACGCCGCCCGGCTGATCCTGCCAGTGCGCCTGCGCCAGGGCATCGTCAAACGGCCCACCGCTGCCCGCACCAGGCACCCCAACCCCCTCGACACCTGCCGCGTCCTCCGGTGGCGACGGCTGCAGCAGCCAGGCGCCCATGGCCGCGCTGGGGCCCCACATCGCGCGCCGCTCGGCGTCGGCGACGCCACCGCCGCTCTTGCCCACTGCAAGCACTGCCGCCGCGTCCTCCGGCTGAGCAGCAGCACTGGCCAGCGGGGGGGCCGGGTACTCCGCTGAGCCCACAGGGAAGGGCTCCAAGAGGGCCGGAGGGGGCGGCGGCTGCAGCGGCGTGGTTCCAAAGGCGAGGGGCCCTTGGCGGGTCACGTGCGCCAAGGGCGTGGCAAAGTCCACGCCGCCGGCGCTGCTGCCGGGTGCGCTGCCAGGCGGCGCCCGGCGCCGCTGACCACCTGCTGCGGCCGCGCTGTGGGGCGCGGCGGCCGGCGGCGGCAGCAGCACACGCAGCGGCGCGACGGACGCCGCCGTTGCGGCCATGGGCGCCGTTGGGCGCGGGGCGGAGAGGGCGGCGTGGTGGGGCTGCGGCTGCCGGCGCTGCGAGGCGGGGAGGGTGGAGGTGGGTGGGGCGGGGGTCGGCGCGTCGGGGCTGCGCAGCCGCCAGGCGGTGGCGTGCATCGGCTGCAGCAGCGCGCCGAGCTTGAGTGGGGAGACAACGTGCGACGGCTTGAGCGAGGGCGTGGCGGCGGCCTGCGTTCGCGCGCGCGCCACGGGCGCGACGATCTGTTCTCGTCCTCACGGCACGCTTGAGGGGCATGCGTCAGGGTGCAGCCAAGCCCGTCGAGCGCTCGCACACACCTGCGGCGGGGCGTCCGTCACGAGCACCTGCGGCAGGCGTGGCGCCACCTCGGCCCCCGCCGCCGCCAGCAGGGCTCCGCTCGCAGCAGAGGGAGGGTACCTGAGGCCCGCGAGGCGCGCCGCCGGTGTGGAGGCCGGCGGCGCGCTGGCCGGCCTTGCTCCGCCGCTGTCACCCTCAGCTGGCATGGCGTTAGGGTTTGCGTTAGGGCTGCGGCGAGGCGGGCGTGGGTGTGCGTCGCCGCTGGCGTGGAGTTGAGCCAGGGCGGTCGTGAGGGGCTGGGAGGCGGGGGAAGCGGGAGGTGGCGCGGCGTCAGCCGCTGCGGCGATGTGCGTTGTGGCCTGCTGCTGCACGATGAGCTTGAGGCGGCTGGGCGGGAGGCTGAGGGGCCTGCGGTACCAGCACGCTCAGCAAAGTGCACTGCTCATACTCGCGCCCAGGCCAGCAGGAGCCAGGACAGACACTCTTGCGACAGTTTCGGGCGCCCTGCATTTCTCCTGGGCACAGCGCCGCACCTGGCCAGCATGGCGGCAATGTCGGAGCCGCGGTGGCGCGCCACGCTGCCTCCGCCAGCCCCCGCCGCCGCTGCTGCGCCGTCGCCGTGCTTGCCTGCAGGCCCCAGGGGCGGCCGCAGCAGGAACGAGCTTGACCTGGGCCGCTGCTGCTGCTGCTGCTGCTGCTGCTGCTGCTGCTGCTGCTGGGTTGGAACGCGAGCAGGCAGCCTGCCCTCCAGTAGCGGCGCGGTGGGCAGCACGCCCACAGGCTCCCGCAGCCGCCCGGCGGCTCCGTCGCTGCCCCTGCCCTCCCAGTGCCGCGTCACAGCCACCGGGGTGGCGAGCACGACGGCCGCCGCCTCCGTGGCGCCCCGCGCCCCCAGCCCCACGCCAGGGCCCACAGCGTGCTCGCCGACGGCGGGGAAAGGTGCCTCAAAGAGCGCGAGGGGTGCGACGGCGCCCCTGCCTTGCTGCGCCTCGTCCTGCGCTGAGTCGAGGCGCAGCGGACGCAGCGGGCTGTGCACAGGGCTGCCGCCAGGCGCGCCGGGAGCGCCGGCGTCAGCGGCGGCTGGGGCGGCAGCCGGCGAGAAGCTGAGCGCCAGCGGTGAGAGCGGCAGCCCTGCCAGGCTGTCCTGCACGGCGGCGAAGCAGCTCTGCAGGTCAGCGCGGCGCCGCTCCGAGCTGGCGCTGCCGCCACCTGCCGTCCGCCGCCGCCTGCTGCTGCCGCTGCCCACGGCGCTGCTGCTGCTGGTGCCGGCGCCGCCGCCAAGAGTGCAGGCGGCCGCGCTGCCGAACGCAGCAGGCGACGCTTGGCCAGCCGGCGAGAGCGCGCCGGGGGCGCTGGCGTGGCGCGGCGCGGGGCCCGCAGCGGGGCTGCCGGCTGGCGCCGAGGCGCGCGCAATGTTGCCGGGGGGCGCGTCTGTGCTGGCCACGGCGGGCCCGAAGACGTCGGCGAGAGAGAGCTTGGTGATGGGCTTGAGCTCGGCAGTGGACGCCGCCGTGGTGTCGTGCGGCGGCGGTGGTGCGGGCGCGGCGGTGCTGACTGCCGCCGCTGTTGCGGGCGGGGGAGGTGAGGGAGGGACAGGGTGGGCGGCGTGGAGGGGCGTCGTCGCCGCCGGCTGCGTGCCGGCGTCAGGGGCGGGGCGGGCGGCGCGTGTGGAGCGTGGCGCCGCGGCTGGCCGGGGCGGGTGGTGCCGCTTGACCGACGAGGGCAGAAGCTGCACCTCGACGTGGCCCCCGCCGTATGGCACGGTGAGCGTCGCGCCAGCCAGGCCTGCAAACAAGCCCAGGCGCCGCAGCACTGCCGCCGCGTCCTCCTCCTCGCCCTCCTCCTCCTCCTCTTCCTCGCCCGAGCCGTGGCTTTGGGCGGACTGGTGAGCCACCGGATGGTTGTCGTTCGGCTGCTGCTTGGTTGTGACGAGAAAAGCCGTGTCGTCCGTGCCGCGCCGCCTGCCCTCTGCGTCCTCGTCCTCGTCCTGCTGCTGCTGCTGCGACGCGGCGACGTCGCAGCCCACCTGCGCCGAGCTCGCGGAGGGCCCCAGCGCCGCCACCTCCTCGGGTGCTGCTCCGGCGAGGCTGCTGCTGGCGCCGGAGGCGGCCGTGTCGTCGGAGCGAAAGGCAGCGTGCAGGTGCGCGAGCGCAGCGTCCAGCGTGCGGATGGTGGATGCCGCGGCTGCGACGGCGCCCGCCTCCGCGCCGTCCTCCCCTGCGAGCCCCTCGTCGTCGCTGCGCGAGGACTGCTGCTCCGCATCGCCGGCGTGCGCTGGCGGCCGCGGAGACGGCGAGAAGAGGTCGTGCAGCTGCGCGACGGCCTGCAGCAGCTCGCTGCGGGCCTCCGCAGCGCCGCCGTCGCTGACCTTGCCGCGAGCAGCGGGCTGGCCCACCTCTGCGGATCGCGAGTCGAGAGCGTCGGCGCTCGCGACCATGACGTAGCCCAGGCGTACCACCGGCGTGCCCAGGCGCGGCGAGCTCCCCTTGTCGTGCCGTGGGCCTGAACACAGCAGGGTGGGCGGGCACGCGCCGTCACAGGAGCGCTCGTTAGTCCCTGGAGCGAAAGACGTGAGAGTGCAGAGCAATGCGCGGCGAATGGCGACGCACGCACTTGCTCGGAGCGAGGTGGTCGTGTGGGTGGGCGAGCCCACTGAAGCGCGCAGGCCCGGCTGCCGCGCGCGCGGCGACGACGCGTGCGACAGAACCTGGTTCAGCGCCCGAGACGGCGACGTGACCCGCCGAGCGCTCCTGCGTCCACGCACACCACGGCCGGCGCTGCGATGGAAGCGCGCGGACCACCACCGCACCAGCACGCCCACACGCCTTCCCTTCCCCACAGCCGCTGGACAACGCCCACACCCACACAAACACAAAGCCAGAGGAGGAACTCACCCGCGCTGCGAGGCCGGACTGCCGGCAGGCCCGGTGCCTCGCACCGCCCCTCCGCCGGGGCTCCCGCCGTCCAGCCGCCGCAGCCGCTGGATCACCACGTCCAGCTGCTCCGAAATGTTGTTGATCGGCGGGAGGTAGTCCAACCGGCCCTCCGCCGGCCCCTCCGCAACGCCGCTGCCCGGCAGCCGCTCGTCACCAGGCGTGGCGGCGGCGGCGGCCCTGGCGGCCCGCATCTCCTCCTCGAACTGCAGGCGGGCGGCTGCGGCGCTTCTGCCGAGCGCCCACGCCCGCAGCGCGGCGGCGCTGTCGCCGCCCTGCCCACCCGCAGCGTCGGCCGCAGCGACCGCGCCGCCCTCAGGCGTGCCTGGCAGAGCCCTGCTGGCGCCGGTGGCAACGGACGGTGCCGCCGCCACCGCCACCGCCACCGCGCTGTGCAGCGTCGGCAACGCGGGTGCGGCGGGGCCGCGCGCCGCCACCGCCCGCGCCGCCGCCGCGTCCCACGCGCCCGCAAGCGCCCCGCTGGCGGGCAAGCTGCTGTACCGCGCCGGCGTGCTGTTGTAGCGCACGTACGACCCAGAGCGCAGGCTGTCATTCGCGGCTTGGCCCTGCCCGCCGCCGCCGCCGCCACCCACCGGCGCGACGCCGGGCAGAGGCGCGAACGACGGCTGCGTGAGCACGCCGCCCCGCTCCCCGCCGTCGTCGCCCGCCGCCCGCCCGCCCTCGTCGCCGCTGCCGTCGCTCCCCTCGGCGCGCGCCTGCAGCGAGAACCTGCTCTTCTCGCTCCGCAGCCCCCGCGACCCGCCCGCCGCCACCCCGCCCGCCGCCGCCGCCGCCGCCGCCGCCCCGCCGTCCGCCTGCACCAGCTGCAGCACCAGCTGCCCGTCCGCGCCCTGAACCAACGTGTACAGCGCGCCGGGCTGCGCCCCGCCGCCACCGCCCGCCGCTACCGCCACCACCGGCGCCGCCGGCTGCCCCCCCGCCACCACGGCCGCCACCGCCGCCGCCGACGCTGCAAAGCCGCCGCCGCCGACGTTGCCGCCGCCGGGCGCCGACAGCCTGATGCTCTTGGAGCTCCTCAGAGAACTAGCAAAGTCCGTCCCGCTGTTGGAGCTGCGGTGGAAGCTGCCGTGAAGCTGCGACCCGTGCGACAGGTCCCGCATCGCCGGCCCCCGCAGCGGCATCATGGCCGTCAGCGACGCCAACGACGGGATGGGGCTGTCGCCGCCGCCGCCGCCGGGGGCGCTGTTGCGCCCGCCCGAGCTCTGCGAGCCGAGCCGCAGCGCGTGCCACGACGGCATGCCGGCGAGCGTCGCGCCGCCGCCGCCGGCGCGGGGAGACTTGGGCGCGTCGCCGCCGTCGCCGCCGTGGCCGTTGTCGCGCTGCTGCGACGCGTCGTTGATGAGCTTCTGCATGGCCACCGCGGACATGGACTTGGAGCGGCCGGGGGAGCGCCAGGTGCTCTCCTCCTCCTCCTCGTCCTCCTCTGCCTCCTCCTGCTCTTCGCCGCGGCCGCCGTCGTCATACGGCGGGGGCTCTGCCGCTTGCCTGCGGCCCGCAGCGGCCCCCTCCACCGCGACCCGCAGCTGCTTGGCGGCGGCGGTTGGGCCAGGCGCGGGCGCGGCGGAGGGGGCGATGGGTGCGGTGGTAGCCGGGTGGTGGACGGCGGCGGCCCACTGCACCGAGCGGGAGGCGGAGCTGCGGCCGGTGTCCTGCTGCAGCCAGGTGGAGCGCAGCGCGCCGGCGCGGCCGTCGCCGGACGTGGGCTTGCTGGCGAGGGCGGAGCGCGGGGGCGGCGGGGACGCCCGGTTTGCGGCAGCCTGCGCACGAGTCCGCGGTGCACAGCCGCCCACTCGTTAGCCCCAAGCGTGCTGCCTGCACACAGGAGATGGAGAGCTCCACCGAAGGCCGCAGGAGGCGTGGTGACAGCCTCACAGCTCAGCCTCACCTCTGGCGGTGCAATGAAAGCATCGGGAGCAGGCGCCGCCCCTCGCGCCGCCGCCGCTTCCTGCGCGCCCCGCGCAGCCGTCGTCGTCGCCGCCGCCGCCGCGCGCTGCTGCTGCTGCATGAGCGCCGCCACCACCAGCCCCTGCGCCTCGGCGGCCGCCCGCCGCTCGGGGCTGGCGGCGGAGCGCCGCTGCCGCCACAGCCGGTGCTGCGACAGCTTGGCCATGGGACCCTCCGTCGCGTCCTGCTCCACCTGCTGCTGCGGCGGCCACGCGCCCTCCTTGCCCTCCTCAGCACGCGCGGCATGGCGCTGGCTCCGGGCCGCGGTTGTCGCAGGAGCGTCGCGGCTACTGCCGCGCCCCCGCACGCCCTCCTGCTGCCGCCCTGAGTGGGGCGCGGAGCGCGCGTCGGGCCCGTGGGCGGCGTCGCGGTTGCTGGCTGGCGGGGCGGTGCCGGGGGCGTGCTGCTTCCCCCAGGAGCGGAGCAGCGCGGCGGTGCGGTCGGCGACGCGCCGCTCGGGGCTGGCGCGGGACTCGCGCCGCGCCCACAGGCGGTGCTGCTGCACGGCGGCCGGGCGCGGCGACCCCGGCTCCCCTTCCTCGTCATGCGTCGTGTGGGGCGGAGGCCGGAGAAGCGGCGCCGCGTCCGCGGCGTGGCGGCGCGGCGGCGACGCGGCCGCCCGCTCAGGCGCCTCGCGTGGCAGCGTGTGGGCGGCGCGGCGCGGCGCGGCGTCAAACGCAAAGCCGCCGCCGCCGCCGCCCGCCGCCGCAGCGGCGGCCCAGTCGGCCACCAAGCCCTGCATGTGGGCCTGCGCGCGGGCGGCGGGGCTGGCGGCGGGGACGCGCTCGCGCCAGACGCGGTGCGCTAGGACCCGCTGCGGCAAGGCCGCCGCGCCGTCCTCCTCCCCCGGCAGCCAGCTTCCGTGGGCTGCTGCGTCGCCAGCCGCGCGCACGTTACGCCGCTCGTCCTCTGAGGCCTCTCGGTGCTGCCGCTGCTGCTGCTGTGTGGGACGGTGCGCTGCGGGGCGCTGAGAAGGTGTGCCTCGGCGCTGCTCCTGCTCACCGCCACCCGTGCTGCGGCCCCTCGCCAAGGGCACCTCCGGGCCGCCGCGCTCGCTCCCGTGGAGGTCGCCGTCGTGCGGAGCGCGGGCCGCCGGCGTGCGGGTGTTGGCGTCGAAGGAGGCGCCCCAGTCGGCGAGCAGCTGTCCCACCTGGCGCGCCGCCGCGCGCTCGGGGCTGGCGGCGGACTCGCGGGCGCGCCACAGGCGGTGCTGCCGGAGCCGCTCCAGGGAGGCCTGGCTCAGCCCGCTGTGCGGCGCAGCGCCTGCCGTCCCTGTGCGCGTGACCCCACAGGGCGGTGTGTCGGGACGGGGTGAGACGCCTCGTCCCACCCCGCTGTGGGCGAGTGCGAGCGGCTGCAGACAGCCCACGCACCTGTGGACGGGTCGTCGGGTTGGGGTGTGTTGGCTTGCTCGGCGGCTCGGGTGCGCCTGCCGGGCTGTTGCGGCGTGCTGTGGTGCGTGGGGCGAGAGTCCAGCGGCGCCGGTGCTGCTGTTGCAGAGGTGACGGCCGCGTCGCCGTCCCTGAGGGGTGCCTGTGGGTGGGAGGTGCCGCCGACGGCGCCGTTGCGCACGCTGGACAGCGCCTTGCCGACCTGCTGCTGCATGCGGGCTTGCGGCGTGGCGGCCGAGGTGCGCTGCTGCCAGAAGCGGTGCTGCCGCACATGCTTGACCGCCGTCGTGATGAGCTCGCCGCTGTCGCTGCCGCTGCTGCTGCCGCCCGGCTTGAGGCGCCCTGCTTTGCTGGCCGCCGGCCAGTCTGGCGGCGCAGCTTGGAGCGGTGGGCGCTGGGGCTGCTCGGTGGGCTCGTGCGAGCTGCGGCCTGTGAAGCTCGGCATTTGCGTGCCGCGGCTGAGCTGCAGCTGCCTGCTGCTGCTGCTGTGTTGTGCGTCGGTGCCCTGGGATGCACCGCCGGCGGTCAAGCGGTGCGTCGCCCGCGCAGCGGTGTGCACGCCCTCCTCCTCCTCTTCATCCCCACTGCTGCTGCTGCTGGTGTTGACGTCCCGCATTGCTGCTGCGGCCTCCTAGCAGCGCCGCGAGTCCATCCGCTTGAACTCGCCCTTGGACGAGCTTTGTGGAGAGGATGAAGCCGGCCAAGCGACGCCAGCTGCTGCTGTACAGAGCAGGCCAGTGCACGCGCTCGCTCAGCTGGAAGCCTCGATGCTCCTGTTCGCTGCTCCACCCGCAAGCCCTGGCCATGCACCATTCCGCCACCAAAGCGCGCCTCAGCAGCTCCCAATCCCAGCACGATGCAGCAGCAGCTCGTAGGCCCCACCGCCGGCCAATGCCGCGCGTTCGGCTCCTCCGGGAGACGCCCCAGGCAGCCCCGGGCGCAGCGCGTGAGCTCGGCCAGCTGCAAGCAGCGGTGTAGCAGCGTCGCGTCATGCAGCAACTCGCCCTGGCCAGCAGCGCCGCAGCGGGCGGACTGCGCCGCCACCATGCCCTCCTCGGCGAGCAGCGAGGCGCCATCATGGCGCCAGGCGTGGTGCTCGACGCTGCTGGCGGCCGCGATGGTGCTGTCGACGCAGCAGCCTGCCATGGCGCTGGATGCCGGCGCCGTCCAAGCGGCTGTGTCCGAGTGCGTGCGTGGCAATCTGCAGCGAGAGGGTGGTTGCTTGGGGAGATCCATCCTCTTGGTGGCACAGCCTCTAAACCGTGTGGTGCTCCTGCCTGTGGTGATGGTCTGGGGCAGGTACGTGGAGCTGGACTCCCAGGGCAAGTTCACGCAGTCGGGCGGCAAGCCGCTCGACGACTTCCGGCAAAAGTACCGCATGCGCAGAGGGGCGGACGGCCGCCTGCAGCTTCGCAGCGGCAAGGGCGAGTGGTTCCAGTGCCGCCTGGACATGGAGGTGCGTGCGTGCCGCGTGGCCGCACAGCAGCCTCGTGTCGCCGCCGTGCGACCCGCGGCGTCCCTCAAGGCCTCCCCACTCGCACCATGCCGCAGGTGCCGGGCAGCATGCTGCTCAGGGACAGCAAAGGCTACATCTACGCCATCCAGACCGACAGCATCCAGCAGGTCCGCCCGCGCACAGTGGCCGCTGAGCAAGCAGGCCACACGCCCTGCACCCGCACCGTTACGCGCGACGCTAGCGTGACGACCCACTGTGCAGATTGACCTGTCGGACGACCTGGTGGCGCTCATGATGTTTGCCGACGGCGAGTGGGAGAAGCAAATGTCGCCCGTCGAGTACCAGGACGACAAGGGCGCCACCCTGCACCTCAAGCTGGAGGAGCGCGAGTTCAGGGAGGTGAGCGGCGGCGGGAAGGTGCCGCGCGCCTCACCATCAACACTTTGCCTCTGGTGGGCAGCCCACAGATCTGCTGTGCCGTGGCGCTGACGAGCACCGTGTGGGTCTGGCTGCACCGGGCCCTGCGCAGGTGATTGGGTTGCTCAAGGAGGTCCAGGACCTGGAGGAGGAGCAGCAGCCGCAGGGGCCGGCCAAGAAGAAGTGAAGCTGGCGGCTGGGCGGCTTGCGCAACGCCTGTTCGTGGAGCGTTGTGTGGCTCGCTTTACATGAAACGACGTGGGTGCAAGAAAAAGAAGTCGAGGCGCGAGGGAGAGAGCACGGCTGTGCAGATGTCGCGGCATGGGTGGGATCAAATCACAAAAGTGAGCGTTGGGAGTGAGCAAACAGGGCTGCTCCCGACAGGGCGCTGCCGCCGCGCCCTCTCTCTCTCACATCGTTGCCATCATCCCGCAGAAGGATGATTGGCAAGGCACACGCAGCATCAGCACGCACGCGAGCACAGAAACGCACAACTCGTCAGCGCAAGAGTCCCTTGGCCCGTTGACCAAGCACGCCGCGCATCCGTGGAGTCCATGCATGACACTCCAGCCCAGTCTTTCACGCGCCCAGCGTGTGTGGCCGCATCATCCCAGCTGCCTTGCGGCCACCACACGGCACGGCTCCCCTCGTTCGTTCGCTCCAACCACTTCATCGCCGCCGCACGACAGCACACTGCTGGCAACCAAATCCTGCTCACGAATCGTCGTCAATCGAATCGCCGCAACCGCCGGCCATTCAATAGAAATGGCAGGGCAGGGGTGCTCTCTCTTGTCTTGCTTGTGCTGTGCTGTGAGAACGCTGCTCAAGGCTTTGAGCATGCGCAAAAGGGAGAAAAGAGGGGCGCTGGCACCACCCGTACGGGTGGGCCCCGGGCAAATCATGGACATCAGAGATGATTTGCCACAGGGGGGTGCGCCACGCGCCCGTTGCGTTTTGTACCACAGTGTCATGCGGCCATGTCATCGACGCGCGGTCGTGATGACACGCCAAAAGCGGCACCCCGCGCAGGCGCAGCGTCGGCGTCCAGGCTGGCAAGCGCCCGAAACGCCCCTTGCCGCCGCCGCCGGCTGCGCCCCAGTCGGGGGGGCCTCAAGTGCACTGAGAGGTGGTGGGAAGGCGGTGCTTCCGCAAACCGAGCAAGCAGAAGGGAGGGAGAAGAGGAGGAGGCACGCACGCCGACGCACTGTCGCGCGCGCACACACTCTCGCGCGGCCAGCAGTACCGCTAACAGCAGATGACCCTGCAAGAAACGCCGCTGGCTCTCTTGAGGAGAAGAGTCTCTCTTTCGCTTCCCCTCAAGCGCCGAGCGGCCGCCGCGCCCAATGAAATAATTGCTAGTGCTAAAAGTGTCGCGGCCAGCGCCCGCAAACCAACCTGTGCGCCCCATAGCAGGCAAGCACCCAAGCCCGTCGCCGCGCTCCTGCAACTCCATACCTCTCTCAGCCTTCGAAACCGCGGCGGGACTGGCCTGATGACGCAGAAGCAGGGCGCTGTGGTCTCGTGAGGCCCGAGGATGTTCGGCGCAGCCACTTGCGTCGCTCACGGCTGGGGAGGGGCGCCCGCACCCAGGAGCACGCCCGACGGCCCCGCCCCATCCGCCGGCGACCCGCTGCCCAACCCGTCGGCGCCGCCGCTCGCGCCGTTGTTCCCCTCGCCACCACTGCCGCCGCTGCCGCTCCCATTCCCCCCACCACCAAAGCCCGCACGGCCGTGGTGGGTGATGTTGCAGCTGGCGGCGACCGGCGCGCCCGCGCCGCCGCCCGACTGGCCGTCGCTGCCCTGCTGCCCCTGGCCGCCCGCCGCCGCAACCACCGCCGCCACCGGCTGCTGCACGCCGCCACTGCCGGGCGGCCCCGCCGCATCGGGCGCCGCGCCCGTCGCGCCCTCGCCCGCGCCGTGGTGTTGGTGGTGCGCGGCGGCGTGCGCGTGCGCGTGGTGGTGGTGGTTGTGTTCGTTGTGCGAGCCAGAGCCCACCTTGGCGGGGTCGTTGGACCCCTCGCCGCTGCGAGGGCCCCGCCCCGTCCCGCTCGTGTCGTTGTTGGCCGTGTCGGGGCCGCTGCTGCCCTGCTCCAGCGCGCCGGCCACCGAGGACGGCACGGGCGGCGTGCGGCTGTGGCCGCCGTTGCCGCCGCCGTCGCCGCTGCCCGTGGCGCTCTTGCCCGCCGGGCCGCCGTTGCCGCCGCCGGCCGTGGCGCCGGCGCTGCTGCCGGGCGGCTGCCCGCCCTCGTCGCCCTCGCTGCCGTTGCCGTTGTTGCTACCCGTCTTGTCCGGCGGGCCGGCGACGGCGTCTTTCACGGAGCCAGCGGGCCGGGGCGCCGGCGAGGGCACCGGCGCCGGGCCGCGGGGCGTCGCGGCGGGCGCGAGGGAGGGCGGCGCGTGGCGCTGCGCCGGCGCTGCTGGGGACGCGTGCTGCGCTTGCCTGGGCGACAGGGGCGCGGCGGCAGCACCGGCAGCCCGAGGGAACAGCGCCCCCGAGCCGCCGTCCACCGCCATGGGCTGCGGGCCGCCCTCCTGCGCGCCGGCCGCCACCGCCACGCCAGCGGCGGCAAAGACGGCGGCGCCCGCCGGCCCGGCCGCCGCGACGCCCTCCACCACCATGGCCGCCGCCATCGTGGCGCCAGCGCCATCCGCTGCCGCCGTGCCCGGCGCAGGGCTCGCCCTGCGTGCGTGCTTGCTCGGGGGCTCCTGCTCTGGACCAGCAGCGGCGCCAGCGGCCGCGTCGCCTGCCGGCCGCTCCAGCCGCCGCTTCATCGGCAGGTGCGGCACGGGCGGCGGTCCCGCCACGCCGTTCGTATCGTCGCTGGCGAGGGTGCCGCCGCTGCCGTCGCCGGCGGCGGCGGCGTTGGCCAGCGCCGCGTCGGCCGCTCCGGCCGCGGCGCCGCCGCGGCCCTGCTGCGCGCCCGTGGCCGAGCCGCCCTCGTTGCCCGAGCCGTCACCGCCGTCGCTGCCAGCACCCGCGGCCACAGACGCCTTGGCGCCGCCCGCCGCGCCGGCGCCGCCCGCCGCGGGCCGCGCGCCCGTGGCCGAGCCGCTGCCCTGCCCCGACACGCCGCCGGCGCCCACGCCGGCGCCGCCTGCGCCGCCCGCCTGCGCCCCCGTTGAGCCCTGCTCCTGCCCGCCCGAGCCCTGAAGGCCCGCGCCAGAGTCCACCTGCATGGGCGCCGGGCCCGGGTGGTGGTGGTGGTGGTGGTGGTAGTTGTGGTGGTGGTGGATGCCCGGGGGCACCGCCAGCGCGCCGCCAACGCCGCCGCCGCCGGCGTTGTCGGCGGCGTTCGCCTTGGCGTTGCCGGCGAGGGCGTTGCCGCCGGCGGCGCCGCCCGCCGGCGCGCCGCCCGCGTTGCCGCCGCCGGGGCTGCCGTCGCCGCCGCCGCTGCGCTCGTCGCTGCTGACAATGTGGTTGTGGTGCCCGGCGCCGGCGTGGTGCGCCTCCCCGCTGCCGTTGCCCTGCAGGCACGCATCACACACGCACATCCCGGGGTGACGGGTGAGTCACTCGTCTCGCAGGGAGGGAAACGCCCAGGGATCGCTGCACTTGGACACCAGCTCAAGGCAAACCACAGGCCGTGTGCGCAGCGGCGGTGTGGTGCGCGCTCCTCACCTGCGTGCTGTCGGGCGTGTTGCCCTGGTGGTGGTGGTGCTGGTGGTGCAGGTACCGCGCCGCGTCGCCCGGCGCGCCGCCGCGCCCGCCGCCGGCGTGCTGCTGCGCGTGCCGCGCGCCGCCGCCGCCGCCGCGGTGCGCCTGCGGCTGCGCCACCGACACGCTGCGGCTTCCGTCGCCCACGCGGTCGTTCGACTCCTGCTGGTCGCCGTGGTGGTGGCCGCCCTCGCCGCCGGCGCCGCCGGCGCCGGCGGCCGCGTCGCCCGCCGCCTGGCCGCCGCCGCCGCCCATGCCGCTGGCGCCGACGGCGGCGGCATTGGCTCCTCCGCCGCCGCCGGGCGCGCCGGCGCCGGCGCCGGCGGCGGCGGCGCGGTCCGCCGGGTGGTGCACGTGGTGGTGGTGGTGGTGGTGATGGTGATGGTGGTGGTGCAGCATGGCGGCGGCGGCGGCGGCGTTGGCCGCCGCCGCCGCCTTCTTCTGCGCGTCCTGCACGGCCGCCACGTTCTGCGCCGCCGCCGCCGTGCCGCGCGCCGTGCCGCG
>VFQP010002834.1_pt1 | contig 18674 bp, 23 predicted proteins | sample 3512351 | NCBI WGS metagenome assembly VFQP01 (sample SAMN10412372, study PRJNA504923) | tailings metagenome | isolation source: Relicate 1 Philex TSF1 revegetated site | place: Philippines: Tuba, Benguet | collected 2017-08-29
GCTTTCGGGACTCGTGCGGCGGTCAAGGCACGAGGCGCGTGCCACGAGGGTGGTGTGTTGCCGTAGCAGGGGTGCGGAGAGGGTGTGCCAGGCGGTGTCTGCTGGTGGGGCCTTCAGTTGTCCGGCTTCCGAGCGCCCGGGGGACGGATTAGGGCGTCCCCATGTCGCACGACACGACTTGTGCGGCTGCAGTTTGGCGACGAGCGTCCGACATCCAATCCGCTTCAACGCCCCGCAGCCCACACGATGAAGACGCACAGCATGACGCTGCCTGGCCGCCGCTGTGGTGGGACGCAGGGCCCGACTTCCCAGCCGACCTGCCGTCGCCGCCCTGCTGCCCTGTGGCCGCCACCGCCCTCCCCGTCGCCCCCTTCGCCAGCCCATGAATTCTTGCAGCGTCGCGCCAGCGTTCAGATGAATCGTAGGGCCAGTCCGGTGCACCTCACAGCACGTCAAGTCGTCACCCAAGGCGTGCAGCGCTAGCCCGTGTCAAGGCTGCTGCTGCTGCTGCCTGGCGCGGCTGCGCGTGGTGACGCCCCCCGACGCCGGCCCACCCCGCGCCGCCGGCGACGTCGCGCCCTTGCCCGCGCCCTCCGGCACACCGCCGCCGCCCAGCAGCAAGTTGGTGGAACCCGCGCCGTCGTGGCTGCCCGCCGGACTGCCACCGCCGCCAACCTCATGCACGAGCAGGTCCCCGGCGCCCTCGCCCACCAGCGCGTGCGCCTTGAGGGCCGCCGCTTTCCTTGCCCCATCGCCCTTGCCAGCAGCGGCTGTCGCCTCGCCGCGCTGCCGGCCCTCCTCCTCCTCATTCTTGGCCCCCTGTTGCCCAGCGGCAGCGCTCTTCCCGCTCCCCAGCCCCAGCTTTGCGTCGATCTGCTGCTGCGTCAGGTGGAACTGGGCGGGGTCCAGATACGTCCCGCACAGGTGGTCCCACCTGCACGGTGTGTTGTCACGGCGCGCACACCGCGTCAACGTCAGTGCGCAGTCCTGGCGCAGCATCGCATCGTCGCCAAAGGCAAGGCAACATCTGCCGCTCTTCCACCGCAGGGGAGGGGGCAGTGTGAGCGCGGGCGGCGGCGCGCCGCGCCCGGCGTCCAGCTGCGGCCCTGGGCCACCCGCCCGCCCACCAAACCTGCGTGCGCCTCACCAGGTGAAGAAGGGCTGGCTGAAGTTGGCCTTGATGCCGCGCACGTCGTGGTGCACGTCGTGGTAAGCGGCCGAGTTGGGGAAGAGCGGGTGCACCGGGTTGAGAGGGAAGCGGTACGACGAGTGGTCAAACACCTGCACGCACCCGTCACGGTGGGACAGGACAGGCGTACTAGTACGCCTGTCATCATGGTGCGGGCAACTTCACCCGCTGCAACCTCCCTGCTGAGAGGTCACTCAGACAACGCAGCGCCGAGCGCGGTGTGGCCCCGCGAAAAGCAAGGGGGGGGGGGCGCGGCGAGGGGGGAAATGGTGCAGCATCTGATCGTCCTCTTCTGCTGGCTTCCCCACGGCCACGGCGGTGCACCGCCCCGTCGTGCTTGAGAGCGGCGCGCGCACCGTCTTGAGCGTGGCAAAGGTGAAGAACCAGGTGGCCATGCCGCAGCTCATGCCCGACAGCTCGGCCGAGATGCCGGCGCCCAGCGTGTCTAGCAGCAGCGCCTCGAGCGGGTGGTTGTACAGCGCGCCCATGGCGTAGGTGATGTAGAGCCGGTGGTGCGTCGAGTGCAGGTGCTTGTAGAGGAAGGGGCTCACGTGCACCCAGCGGTGGATCCAGTACCTGCGCAGCGCGCGCAGCACGGCGAGCAGGTACTTGCATGACGGGGCGGTTTACCGCCGAGGCAAGGCAGGTGCGAAGGGCATGTGGTGGGCGGCGCAGGTCAGGCCAGGGCGTCCCGTGCTGCGGCCCGCTGCCTGGAGGAGGGAAAGCGAGAGCTGGGGCGGCCGTGATGATGATGTGCTGGGCGCAGCCGTGCACTCACTGCCAGGTGTCCATGATGAGCATGCCCAGCAGCAGCTGCAGCGCGGCGTGCGCCGGGCTGGCGGCCGGCACGATGCGCTGGCAGTGGCCCGGGTCGGCGACCAGGTAGCCCCCGCCCAGCAGCGTCTGCAGCAGCTGCTGCAGCAGCACGCGCACCAGCACCTGCGAGGAGGAGACGGACAGTGATGCGCGTCAGCGGCACATCCGCCGACAGCTACTGGATGAGTCGGCGCCCTCGAGCGGCATGCACCTGTCCACGCGTCACGGTGTTGGCGCGGCCTGGGTTGGCCCTCGTGACCCGGTAGCGCGCCACGCTGGGGTGCTGGCAGCGGTCGAGCAGCTCGTAGAGGCCCGCCACCGCCCAGTAGGCGACGATGGGCAGGACGACCATGTTGAACTCTTCGTGCCCGGGCCGGAAGGTGGTGAGGATGGTGCGCTCCGCGGACTGCAGCGCGCTGCCCGCCTCCCACGGCATTGCTGGCATTCGGGGCTGCGGATGCTCTGGGGGTGTCGGAGGTGGGGGGCAGGGTACCCCAGCAAGCCGTCCTGCAGCTGGGCGCGCTCGGCGGGGAGACAACCGGCGCGGAGGATGTCGGAGGGTGGGGTGCTGCCAGCAACTGCGCCGGTTTGCTGCTCTCGAAAGCCGGGTGTCGCGCTCGAGGGGAGGCTTTCGGGACTCGTGCGGCGGTCAAGGCACGAGGCGCGTGCCACGAGGGTGGTGTGTTGCCGTAGCAGGGGTGCGGAGAGGGTGTGCCAGGCGGTGTCTGCTGGTGGGGCCTTCAGTTGTCCGGCTTCCGAGCGCCCGGGGGACGGATTAGGGCGTCCCCATGTCGCACGACACGACTTGTGCGGCTGCAGTTTGGCGACGAGCGTCCGACATCCAATCCGCTTCAACGCCCCCGCATCCCACACGATGAAGACGCACAGCACGACGCTTCCCGTCCGCCGCTGTGTCCCCCATCCCGCACTGCCCCTGGGACGCAGGGCCACGCTCGTGGCGCCAGGAGGCCTGGCCATCCGCACGCGCCCGCAGCGCCCAGCTGTGCGCGTGATCGCCCCTGACCGCGACGTGGTGCGTGCGGGCGACGGGGGTGTGCTTTTGGCCGACCAGGGCTCTTGGCGCGCCCTTGCTGCCGCTCTCGCGCGCTCGCTCGACAGAGGGTGGGTCCTCCACCGGCGAGGACCAGTGGCCGCGGGGCGTGCAGCGTCCGCAGCGGGCCCTCAGGGGCGAATCACTGGCGCGCAGCCCGCGATGAGCTGGCTGTCCAAATCACCTACCATCTCAGAGCTTGTCTAAGGCCCATCACCTGCAGCACCAGCTGCAGAACGCAGCGGGGTGGCCAGGGCATGATGGTTGCAGCACCCGGCACCGCCACCGCCGCCGCTGACGGCATCATTAGCAGACGGGCGGGACGGGCGGTCCCGCCAGGGGGACACGAGGAGCAACCATCTGGCCCTGCTGCTGCGCAGAGCGGCCGCTCCGCCGCGAGCAAGACCGCGCCCAACCCGGCGCCCCAGGCGCCCCCCACGGCCACGCTGGCGCCCGGCGAGGTGGCGCCGGCGCAGGAGCAGCACACCATCTACCACTCGATGGACGAGACCACCAAGAAGCTGGGCAAGCCGCGCGTGGTGGTGCTGGGCTCGGGCTGGGGCGCCATGGCCTTCATGAAGAACCTGCCCAGCAGCATCAGGTGCGCAAGCTCCGCGCCCAAGTCTTGAAACAAGCACGCCAGCGTCGTGCTGCGGGCGCCGCGTCACGCCAAGCCTCACATGCCTGGCGTGACCGACCCCTGACGACGGTGTGCGTTCGCGCCGGCGCTTGCTGGCACATGTGCGTTGCGCAGCAACAAGTACGACATCGTGGTGGTGTCGCCCCGCAACTTCTTCCTCTACACGCCGCTGCTTCCCGCCGTGGCCACCGGCACCATGGAGGAGCGCTCCATCGTCGAGCCCGTCCGCAACCTGGTGCTGGGCAAGGTGCGCACCCCAACCTCGCTTGCGGTATGGGGCTGCGCAGCAGGCACTGCTGCTTGCCACCACCAAGGCACACAGCTAGCTGTGCACTGGCTTGTGGGACTGCTGGGGGGGTAGGGGGCGGGGGGGCGCCTGACCTTGGGGTGCAAACCCTACTGCTGCGCCCTCATGCGAGCAGGGCGAGTACTACGAGGCCGTGTGCCGTGACGTGGACCCGGCCAACAAGGAGCTCGTGTGCTGCTTCCCCAAGGACACCGGGCTCTCAGAGGCCTGCTTCAAGCTGAGCTACGACGTGCTCATCGTCGCCGTGAGTGCACGCACACGCCGTGCCGCCAGCCGTTTTTGCGCCTGGCCAGCCTCGGCGCAGCCCAACGTCATCGGGCAGCGCTCTTGGCACAGGCGCAAACTTGCGTCCCCTCGTTCTGTCGCGGGCAGCAGCGTGGGCACGAGCATGCACCGGGCGCGCCGGCGCGTGGGGCGTCGCCGCTCCAGCGCCGCGAGGGAGCGGGTTGGGCTGTTTGCGCGCGTGGCTGCTTGCTCAATGGTGGCCCGAGCCCAGCCATCCCGGGCGTGACGTGTGGAAGAGTGCCGTGCGTGTTGGTTGCGTGCGTGTGTGCGCCGCAGGTGGGCAGCATCAACAACACTTTTGGCATCAAGGGCGTGCAGCAGTACTGCAACTTCTTCAAGAGCATCGAGGACGCCAACGCGCTGCGCAGCCGCGTGTCCGAGTGCTTTGAGCGCGCCTCGCTGCCCGGCCTGGACGCCGAGGTGAGCGTGCGGGGGGCCTGTGGGGCGGGCTGTGGGCACGATGCAAAAGGGGCTCCAGCACCAGCGCGCTGCCCGGCCTGGACGCCGAGGTGAGGGGAGGGAGGGAGGGAGGAAGGGGGGCAGTGGGGCGGGCAGAGGCCTCTGCAGGCGGGGCGTGCAGCCAGGACCCACCTGCGCCTGGCCCACCAAACCTGCAGCCAGGGTCAAAGCGGCGTGCTGCGGTACAGTGCACTGGGCTAGCGGCCAGCTCCTCCCTCCCGCCCTTGATTGTGGGCGCGCTGCGCGCGCCCCCCCCATTATGCGCGTGTGCGTGAGCAGGAGCGCAAGCAGCTGCTGTCATTTGTGGTGGTGGGCGGCGGCCCCACGGGCGTCGAGGTGGCGGCCGAGCTGTACGACATGGTGCACGACGACCTGTCGTGAGTGCGCAGTGGGGTGGTGGTGGTGGTGTTGGGGAGGCAACAGCGGCCTGCCGTGAGCGCGGGGTCGTTTGGCAGCTGTCGTCGTCGTCGTCGTGTTGCATTAGCCTTCGCCTAGGTGGCGCTCGGCAGCTGTGGGGCGGACCGCGAGGCACCCGCAGGTGCACCAAACACGCTGCTACAAGACCACTTTCCACAGCTCGCACGAGACCTTGCACCGCTTTGCAACACCTCAACTGGGGTTGGCGCTGAGGAGAAGGCGGGTGCTGCCCCGCCCTGTGGTGCCCGCAGGCGCCTGTACCCGTCGCTGATCAAGGACGTGTCGATCCGCGTGGTGGAGCTCATGGACCACGTGCTGTCGACGTACGACCGCGCCATCTCCATCTACACGGCAGAGCAGTTCAGGCGCGCTGGTGAGCGTTCCTGCTGCCGGCAGCAGGAACGCGGGGCCTGCCAAACAGCTGCGCCCTGACTCGTGGCGTTGGCGCAGGCGAGCGCCGGCGTGAGCCGCTGAGCCTGCTACAGCCCACGGCACGGGGCAAAGCCTGCGCTGCCGAGTATGTGTGCTGGCCCACTGGCGCGCCCACGCGCAGGCTGAGTGCTCGCAACAGCGGCGTTGCGCCCAGTGACTCCCTGCGTGCCAAATTGCTGCTCACTCCATCCTTGCAGGCATCAAGCTGGTGCGAACCTTGTGCCCCATCACGCGCTTGCTGTGTCCCTTTGCCTGTGCTCTTCCCGCCCTGCAGGCATCAAGCTGGTGCTCAACAGCCGCGTGTCGAGCGTGGCGGACGGCGTGGTGACGGTGGTGAACAAGGCCAACGAGGCCACCGAGATCCCGTACGGCGCCTGCGTGTGGGCCACGGGCGTGGCCATGAACCCGCTCATCAAGACGCTGCAGGAGAAGCTGCCCGGCCAGAACCACTTCAGGTGCGCAAGATGTTGGCAAGGAAATGGCCGGGTGAGGAGTAGCTGCCGGGGCAGAACCACTTCAGGTGCGCGCGCCGATTGGGGGCGCGGGCCCGCTTGAGGAAAGGCCGGCGGCGGAGTGGGGCGGGCGACGGGGCCTCAGCGGCCGAGCGCCGGGTGCAGCTGCAGCGTGACGTGTGCTGCGCATGCTGTGCCAAGCGCTGCGCAAGCGCAGGTCCATCCTGACGGACGAGAAGCTGTGCGTGCTGGGCAGCAACGGCAGCATCTACGCCATCGGCGACGCCGCCACCATCAGCCTGCCGAAGGCGCTCGACCACGCCGAGGAGCTCTTCCGCGAGGTGCGCGCTGCTGCATGCGCTGCGCTGATCTCTGGTGCCATATGACATGGCCGGGTGCCAGCAGGGCTCTGGCTTTGCGCCCTGCCTGGCCGTGGTCTGACTCGACCACCAACGTTGCGTGCAGGCGGACGAGGACAAGCCTGACGCTCGCGTGCTGCGCTTGCTTGCCGCTTGCAGGCGGACCGGGACAAGGACGACCACCTGACGCTCGAGGAGGTGCGCGAGGTGCTCGAGAGCGCCAGCTCGCGCTTCCACCACCTGCGCGAGCACCTCAACTTCGTCGACAACAAGCAGGGCATGTCGCGCTGGGGAGGCATGGCGTACAAGGCGCTCTCGCGTGAGTCGGGTCCGCACGCACGGACCTCGAGCGTGTCGCGGCGTTGGGTGTTTGGCGGGAAGCCGCGGAGATGGCGCGGCTTTGTTCGCCTTGCCCGCGTGCGTTGCAAGCCCAACGCGTGCCGTGCGCGCCTCCTGCCGTTCGTGCCGCGTGCGCGCGCCCGCAGGCCGCCAGACGCTGCCCCAGCCGCTCACCACGCTGGAGGAGGACACGGACGTGTCGCTCGAGGAGTTCCGCGCGCTGCTGTCCAAGATCGACTCGGGCCTGCGCGCGCTGCCCGCCACCGCCCAGGTACCGCTCGGCTGCTGCGGTTGGCGCGAGCTGCGCTGTGGGCGGCCACGCAGCAGCAGAGGCTGCGCTTGTGCTCGTGTGCACGCCAGACACGCCCCGTATTCGCGTTCCCTCCACCGCTGCGGCGTTCGCGTCCCCTCCAACTCGCTGCACTGCAGGTGGCCAAGCAGCAGGGCGACTTCCTGGCCGACCTCCTGTCGCACAACAAGGTGCGTGGTGGTTGTGTCCACGTTGGGTCCGCAGCAGTCACTGCTCTGGGGAGCACAGGCGTCTCTGCTCTGGGGAGGGATGCTCTGGGCGCACGCACGCCTCCTGTCCCTGCGCCTCCTGTCCCTGAGCCCGCCTGGCGACAGCTGCGCTCAAGCGCGGGGTTGCCTGCGTGGCGTCCGCAGGTGACGGGCGACCCGGGCACCACGCAGATCGCGCCAAAGTACGAGCGCTTTGAGTACAACCACAAGGTGCGAGGTTTTCGCCTCGCTCTCGTGCGGGGTCGCGCGTGACGCCGTGGGCCGCGCGCCAGGGTGGTGGCGGCAGCGGCATGCACGCGCAGCGAACACCCCCCGGCTTTGCCAGAGGGCTCAGCCGGGCACGGTGGGAACGGCGAGAGGACAGGCGCAGGCGCCTGCGTGCGGGCGCGCCAACCCGCCGCCCCCGCCCCCTCACGCCCGGTGGCAAGGTCCCCCATGCCCACGTGACCACCCGCGTGCGTTGCGTTGCGTGCGCCCGTGCCCTCATGCAGGGCTCGGCGGCGTACGTGGGCGGCGACAAGGCCGTCTTTGACGTGCCCAAGCTGGGCCACTTCACCGGCTGGACCGCCGGCGTGGTCTGGAAGAGCTTCGAGACCTTTTCCCAGTTCTCTTTCCGCAACCAGTGCCTCGTCGCCTCGGACTGGTGAGCTGGTGGCTAGAGGCGTGGGGATGGCACGGGGTGGGGCCGAGGCCGCCAGTGAGCAGTCGTCGTGGCCCTGGCAGCTTGGGCAGCTGTCGTCTGCAGCAGGCGGGGCAGAGAAGGGGGCAGCAAGCGAGTCGGTTTGCTGCGTTCTGCGGTGGGGCGGCGGCCCGGCGTGCGGCGCCCCCGAGTGCCCATGCTGCACGCGGCTGCCGTGCTCACAAGCGTGCTGCGTCGCCGTGTGCGCGGTCCTCCTTCCCGCAGGGTGCGGACCAAGCTCTTCGGTCGCGACATCAGCCGCGTGTGAGCAGCTGCGTCTGGGCGGCGCCTGGCTGCCGGCCGCGACGTGGGGTCGTCGTGGGAGCTGCACAAGGAAGAGGAGGAAGAGTGGCGGCGGCGGCGGCGGCGAGGAGGAGGTGTCCAATTCAGGCAGAGGCCCGACGAAATGAGGGGAGCTGTTTTGCCGCTTTGTGTGTCCGCCTGTGGTGGCCCCACTGCCGTGGGCAAGCGAGCTGCCTGGGTCCCTTTGCGGCGTCTTTGCGCTTTGGCTGTACGTCGCGCGGCACGGCGCTCGCTCACGCCCTCCTTCCCACGCATGCGTTCCGCGGACCCACCTCACTCACACACACACACACACACACTCGCGCCAGTGCCCATGACCGCCGTGTGCGCCCACCCTCCCTCACGCGGCGACCTGCTGGGCGTCTGCGCCACCTCTGCCCGTCCCGGCTTTGGCTGCTCCTCTCTTACGCACGCAGTCATTAGGCAGGCGCTCGCTCCCCAGTCCCACTGGATTTCACGGCTGCGCCCACACGAGACGCGTGGCAGTTGGCCAACGGGAAGAGGAATTTCTTCTTCTCAGCCCAGGCAAGCCGGGCGCACGAGCGGGCGCCCCCTTCATCCTGTTCTGTAGCCTGAGGGGGAACTCGCCCCCACACACATGGGGTTCTCACCTGGAGGTGCGGGTTTTTGTTGTTTTGGTTGATTGCGCTTGGGCGCGGCGGCAGGGGCGCACGTGGCAACGGTGGGAGGCAGAGGCGGGGGCACCGCCCTCTCGGCCGTGCGCTGCTGCACTGGAACGTCACGTTGGGGAGGCGCTCCCTCCGTCCCTCCCTGCAGCTGTTGTTGTTGTCGTTTCCGCGTTCAAGGTTTTCTTGAACCCACTCCTTGTCTTGAGATTGAGGCCGCCCGAAGGCTCTCATCCCTCACGCCCAGCGCGGATGGAACCGCGCTGGCAGGAGGGGCGGGGCAGGGGGGACGGCGCAGCCCTGTGCCGGGCGCGTCTCGCGCGGGGCTGCGCACGTCCAAGAAGACACGTGTTGGTCAGAACCCTCCTGTTGCGTTGCTTCGTGTGGTCCGCTGATAGTACGCGCCGCGGCGGCGACGGCCCGTGGTCTCTTCTTCTCCCCACCGCCTTGCCGCGGCTCTCTGCACTGAGAGGAACCCGCCAGACTCTGCTGTACCACGTGCTCTGTGGCTGAGGATCCCCAAACGAGAGAGAGGTGATATCTCTGTCAATGGCGCAGGCGGTGGCGAGGGCCCAGGGGCCTTGCTGCGTCAGGAGCCCAGCGCTGCAGTGTTGATTAGCCTCCTCCCTGCTAGGGGCAACAAGTCTTGATGCTGGCCGAGAGGCGCGACGGCCAAGTATTCCTGGAGGAGGTCCTGGCTGGTCAACGTGAGAGCGTCCCCACGGCTGGGACTCTTGCAGCGGCTGCTGACGTGCTCTTTCTCGTCTTGTCGCGCACGAGCTGCTGAGCGCGAGGCGGGCCCAATAAGCGTCTCCTGAACTATGCTCTCTCTTCCTGTGGCGAGATGCAAATGCTCTCTTCCCGTCAGGGGCTCCCAGCACGTCACGTTGCCGCAAGAGCCGTCAGCACTCGCAAAGGATCACGCCGCAGCGCTGAGCACCACCAGCGTCGGCGAGGCGCACCACACCAGCAGCGACACCACAACGCAGAACAAGACCCACGAGCGGTGCTGCAGCACCGCGACGGTGCCTCGCCGCCGCGCCACCCGACCCTCGCTGCCCGCCGCGCGGCGCCCCAGCAGCGCCTCCCACGTGCCGCTCGTGGCCTCGCGCGCCACCGAGCGCACCACCTCAATCGCAAACGACCGCACCTCCTTCTCCCGCACCAGCACACCAACCACCGGGTGCAGCCACGCGCCGGCCGCCTCACCGCCCGCGCCGCCGCCGTTGCCCCCCGCCGCTCCGGCCCGCTCCGCCCGCACAGCGCGCCGCTGCCGCCGCCACCTCACGCAGCCGCTGCCGCCGCCGCTGCCAGGCTCCCACGCAGGGAGGCCGATGCCTTGCTGCTGCGCAGGCTCCCAGAGGTCCCCGCCGGCGCAGCCCCAACGCCTGGTGGGCGGCATGGAGGGGCCCGGCGCGAGCTCCAGGTGCGCCGCGCCGTCACCGGCGACGGTTGAGAAGCTGCCGCTGGAGCAGGTGGACGAGCCGCCTGACGAGCTGCCGCGCGAGGTGCTGGCCGTGAGCACGCCGGGGCAGCAGCCCGAGCCGGCGCCGGGCCGGAGCGAAGACAACGCGGCGGCCAGACAGCCGTCCCCGCCCTCCTGCGTGCTGCTGCGGCGGCAGAGGCTGGGCGGCGGCGCGGCGTTGGGCTGGCTGTTGCGCCTCGCCCTGCCGCAGTGCTGCTGCTGCTGCTGTGTGGAGCGGATGGCCACGACGACCTCGCGGCAAAAGGCCGCGGACACCTTGGACGTGAACCTGGCCACGGCGTCCCGGTTCTCCTGCGTTGGCCAATGGGAGCCGCATCGACGAACAGCGGGGCTCTGACGCAACGTCGAGGGCGACGCCTCATGCCGCAAGACACGCAAAGCAGGGCCCGCCACGACCTCTCATCATCCTGGGCGCCCGTGACGCGCGCGGCCGCACCGCACCTGCTTGAGCAGCAGGGCGCTCCAGAGTCCCTCGCCGCCCTGCTGGCGCCCGGCGGCGCCAGCGTGCTCCGCCACGGCGGCCGCCGCGGCCCGGATGCTCTTGGTGATGAGCAGGCTGACGAGGCGCTCGCCCTGTTCCGACGTGAGCGCCGCCAGGACGTGCTGCGCTGCCGGAGGGCCGGAGGAGGAGCTGGAGCTGGTGGTAGCGCCGCTGGGCGCATCCCCGCCCAGCATGCGCTGCTCCAGGAACTGGCACAGCGTGGCGGTGGCGCTGCGCGCCGCCATGCCCACCGCCATGCCCACCAGCGACCGCCCCCGGTCACTCAGCGCGGCGTCCAGCACCTGCTGCACGGCCGATGGCGCTGGTGGCAGGTCCTTGTTGCTGCCTTCCTGCTGCTGCTGCTGCTGGCCCGCGGCGTGGAGCAGGGTGGTCGCGCAGGTGTGCAGAGTCGCCTGCACGTCGGGCGCCGCGCCCAGCTTGGCCAGCTGCCGCAGGCTCCTGGGCACCTCATCGCTGTCGGATGAGAGGAACGCGTGCAGGTCCTTGAGGACCAAAACGCTGATGGAGCCCGCGCTGCTGAGCGCCGCGCCGAGGTCGGCCGCGGCCTTGAGCAGCCCCCTCGTGTGTGGCGGCCCGGTGCGCCACCGATGAGCGAGGTAGAGCGCCACGACCGCGGCAGCGGACGCGCCGGCGAATCGAGTGCCCATCGCCCACGTTGCTGGGCGCAAGCGCGACTTCCCGCCGTCCGCCATTTTCTACTTGGACGGCTGGCGCGACGGGCGGGGTGTGGAAGCACGCTTTTGCTTCAACACGCTCACTGCGACTCTGTTGCCATGCCGATGGTGGTGTTCGCTGTGCCGCCTCCAGGGTGTGCGCGCCCCTTGTTGGGCCGGGTGACGTGGCGTTGACCCACGTGCGCCGACGGCCAAAGCGTTGCAGATGCAGGGGGAGATGCACAGCTAAACTACGCGTGCCAGTCTTCACGGGCCCCACGTCTCGACCTGGCAGTACGGGAGGAAGTCGATCACGTTGAGGGCGCCCCACCTGCACGCACGCCCACACCCGCACAGCTGCATCGCGACACCACGGCTCCGCGCGCACAACCGCGTGGCGCAGGGGGAGGCTCCGCGCAGCTCACCTGGAGAGGCGGAAGAACATGGAGGTGGTGAGCGAGAGCAGCAGCAGCTTCTTGAACGACTTGAGCGCGCCGGCGTCCGGCGGGCAATCCAGCATGTCCCCTGCGCGTGCCCACACACGTGTGTACGACAGCAGCAGCAACCAAGGAATGAGCCCTTGCGTCACACACCGCTCGCGCCCCTCACCGGCGTCCCAAGCGTGCGCCGCAGCCGGTGCAAAGGGCGCGAAGGCGACGCACCGACGTGCCAGGTGAGCTTGCGCAGCGCCGTGAGCGTGGTGAGCGCGGCCATGGCGGCGTTGGTCACGTGCTGGTTGCTGACGGCCATGACGCCCAGCGAGGTGAGCGAGGTGAGCGCTGACAGAGCCACCACGTGCTCGTCCGTCAGCCCGCCCACGCCCTCGAGCTGCAGGCTAGACAGCCCCACCAGGCCCCCCAGCAGCGCCTGCGGGGCGGCGCAGCAAGCCAACCTGTTTTGCGCCGCCTGCTCTCTCCGTGTCCTCACCCCGTTGCGCAAAGCGCCCGCCTGCGGAGCTGCATCTCTCGCACTGTGCGCACAGCACTGCTGCGCTCGTGAGCAGCAGCGACGCGGCGAGCGGGGGCCTGACGTCGGGAGGCGCACCTTGAAGTGGCCCGAGCTGTCGGCCGTGCAGTTGGTGAGGGACAGCTCCTGGAGGCCCGGCGGCATGGCGGCGGCGGCGGCGCTCCCGGCGCACTGCAGCTGGGCAAAGCGCAGCCTCAGCGCCGTGAGCTGCCGGGGCAGGCTGCATGGCCACACCTGCAAACCACGCGCATATGCAGCGGCGCGTGCGTGGTCGGGAAGTCACCAACTGCGTCGGCCACATGGAAGGTCACTCTTCTCGTGCTGCACACTGTGGGCCGCGCCCCCACAGCATGCAAAAGCGCATTCCGGGTCACTGTCGACGCCCGTGCACGTGTGGGGCAGAGAGGGGGCCGCACCGGCAGGCGGCATCGCGTAGTGTCGGCGCACTTGAGCGCCAGCGTGCGCAGCCGCGCGAAGCGCAGCAGCGCGCCGGGCATGCTGCCGGCCAGGTCGCCGTCCAGCACGCCCTCCAGCTCCAGGTGCAGCAGCCGCTCGCCGTGCGTCGACGCCAGCCTGCGTGGACGCGCACCCGCACGCCAAGGAATGCCACCATGGTCGTCACGTTGCACCCCCCCCCCCCAAAGGACGCTTGATCCAGTGTTGGAACCGCCCCGTGCAACGCCCACCCAAGCGCCTGCGCACGCACTCACTCGTCGAGCGCGGCGGCGGCGGCCTCGTCGCGCGCGGCGTGGCAGGCCAGCGGGCGCGCCCACAGCAGCGCCGTGAGCGCCGGCAGGTGCCGCGAGGCGGCCGACAGCGTGGCGGAGAGCAGGTCGCCGGCGGGCTGGTGCGGCGCCGCGCAGTAGAGCTCCAGGTGCTCCAGCGCCGGCAGGCCCTGCAGGCCCGCCTCCACCTCGCCCGACGTCACGTCCACACACCTGCAGACCCCGCGCCGTTTGGAAGCAACAAGACCCAACCCAGAACGCAGCCGATCAGCCCCAAGGATCCAGCGCGAGCGAGCGGGCGGGCAGGCAGGCGCTCTGCGCTCCAAGCGGCCCCCTGGTGGTGTGTCGCACCTGACGACGAGCTTGCGCAGGCAGTGCGCCTGCGTCTCGCGGAGGTACTGCAGCCCGCTGGCCAGGTCCCGCACCCACCACGGCCCCGCCTCGGCCTCGGGCTGCGCCTTGGGGGGCACGCACAGCGTCACCTCGACGTGGCGCAGCTTGCCGCCGCCCGCCTGCGCCCCGCCGCCGCTGCTGTCGGGCTCCCGGGTGCCGTGGCTCCCGCCCGACCACGCGCTGCCGCCTCCGCTGCCGGCGGTGGCGCGGCTGGCGGAGCGGAGCACCGGAGGCGACGCGTGGCTGGCGCCGCCCCTGGAGCGCTGCGTGCCGCCGCTGGAATGCGTGCCGCCGCTGTTGGTGGCGGGAGAGGAGCCGGAGGAGCGGGCGGTCAAGGAGGAGGAGGGCGGCCAGGGGTCGAGGCCAACGCAGCGGCCGGCGTAGCGCGGGTGCTGGCTGCAGGGCAGCGCCAGCGACAGGACCTGCGCGCCACAGGGCGTGCAACAAGGCATCTCGCGCGGCGGCAGCGCCCCGTGCACGCGTGGCACACGTCGAGGTCCCGCCCACCCCACCCCTCCCGCACCGGCGCACACACCTCGAGGTTGGGCAGCAGGCGCTGCAGGCTGCAGTGCGTGCCGGGCGTCTCCACCAGCGGCGGCTCAGCGCCCTGCCCCGCCCGCGCCGGCTGCCTGCCCGCCCCCGCCCCCGCCGCCGGCGCGGCAGACGAGGAGTAGTAGGTCTGCTCGCCGTCGAGCACCACGGCCTGGCCCTGCAGCACCAGGCAGGTGAGCGCCCACAGCGCCGAGAGCGCGCGGGCGTCCAGCAGGCCCGCCACGGGCACCTCGAGGTGCCGCAGCGAGGTGAGCTGGCACAGCGCCGCCCAGGCCGGGGCGCCCACCACGCCGTGCGGCGGCGCCAGCGGCTGCGCGGGCCGGGCGGCGTGGGCGCGGTAGTGGTCGAGCGCCGCGGCGTGGTGCAGGTCCGAGGTCATGCGCAGGCGGGTGAGCGCCGTGAGGGCGGTGAGCGCGCCCAGGTCGGGCGCGCCGAGCGTGGGCACGTTGTGGAAGGAGAGGCTGGCGACCTGGGTCAGGGCGCACACGGCGCTGAAGGTCTTGAGCGTGGGGCCCTGCGCGCAGGAGTGAATGCATTTGGGAGCGGGTTGTTGGCGGTCGCGAGGCAGGACGACCACGGGCAGAGGCCGGAACAAGGCAACCACTCGCCGACGGCGCGGTGGTGACGGGCCACTTGGTCTCCTGTGCCGCCTGGCCGCTGATGGTGAGGCCGCGCAGGCTGCGCAGCGCTTTGAGCTCGTCGAACATGGCGTCGGCCGTCGCCTGCGGGCGGGCGCAGCCGGCGGCGGCGAGAGAGCGAGCCCAACGCCTGAGCGTTCGAGCTCGCACGCCCCGTTGCTGTTGCTGTTGCTGCTGCTGGCGCTGCGTGCGTTTGCGCACCTGCGGCAGGCGGCTCGAGACGTGCAGCTGCAGCTCCAAGGCGACGGGCATGAGCGAGCGCAGCGTCGTGATCGTCTTGCGCCCCACCTCCGCGTCGGGGTGCACGCCCATCGTCAGGCTGCTCACGTCTGCAGTCGTCGCACCGCGGACGCGCACGGCACGAACGGGACCTTGCTGCAGCACGCCGCACGCCCGCTGCTTGAACGCACGAACGCGCGAATGTACAGGACAGCCATATGTTCGCCCCCTTCGAGTCACCTGCCGTGATCAGCTTGGCCCATAGCGTGCACACGAGCCTGCACGCCTGGAGATCGTTGGGCTCGAGCTTGGCGCCGATGAGCTGGGACGGCGAGGCAAACGCCGAAACAAGTGGCGCATCAGCAGAGCTGCTGGCCACAGACGGCATTGCAGCGACAGCGCGCGCAGCCACGCACCTGCACGACCTCGTGTGGCAGGTGCAAGATCGTGGTGGCCTGCTGCTGCTGCTGCTGCTGCTGCCGGGGCTCTTGGTGAGCGCTGGAGGCACGGCGCTGCCTCTTGGGAGCCGCGAGCTTGGTGGCAGGCGCCACCAGCGACACGTCGCAGCGCCCATCGTACGCCGCCGCCGCTGCGCCGCGCTGCTGCTTCCGCGAGGAGGAGCGCTTCCTCCCTTCCCCACCTCCGCCAGCAGCAGCGCCTCCTCCTGCTGCGGAAGCAGCAGAAGCTGCTGCTGTGCGGCTCTGCTCCCCGCTGCTGCTCATCATCTTGTTGTGCACGCCTTGTGCCGTGCTGGCACTTCAAGGAGCAGTGCTGGGACTCCCAACGAGGGCGAACGCTCTGAACGCTCAAGACCGCTCAAGCAGCAGCAGGAGAAGCAGCAGCGGCCACCAGCAGCGTGTCCAGCGCGGCATCGGACGCGCCCACCACTTTCCCCCCTGCCTGGAGCACCGCCCGCAGCGCCTGGAGCGCGTCCGACGTCAGCACTTCGCCGGGGTACACCACTGGCACGCCGGGCGGGTAGGGACAGAGCAGCTCGCAGCTCACTCGCCCCACTGCTTGATCAGCCGGGAGCCTGCAGCGAGCAGCGGGAGGAGGGAGGCAGCAGCGGCCGTCGACAGCTGCGGCGCACGCGCCCTGCGACGGCGTGCGCGCGCAGCCTGCACACCCACCTTTCCGTGCGCGCGAAGAAGGCATCCCGAGGGGTGAGGTGCCGCTGCGGCTGCTGGTGCGGCGGTTGAACTCTGCGGCGCCGTGGTGCCTGACTCTGCGCCAGGCCGCCGCGCTGCTGCTCCGGTCCTCGGCGCGCGGACAGGGCCCGGAACGCCTGGACCAGCTGCTCGGCGTGGTGCTGCGTGCTGCCGGGCCCCAGCACAAAAACCACCACCTGCGCAGCCAGCGCACGCTGCACAGTCGCAGCTCTTTCTTTGCTTCAGCAAGGCGCCCACCGGCCGCCTCAACCCGCCACGCACCTGGTGGTTGGAGAGCTCGGACACCACGCCGTGCTGCTCGTCCAGGATGTCAGCCGCGTCGTAGCCCGTCAGGCCCAGCCCCTTGACGCACACGGTGAAGCGCAGCGGGTCCGACGCGTGGGCCGCGCCGTGGCCGTCGCCGTCGTCGTCGTACTGCACAAGGGAGATGCCGCTGATGCTCGCCAGCCCCTGCCTCACAACCTGCACACGGCACGGCACACATAGGGTGTGTGGCGGCAGGCGGAGGTGCAAAGGAGGAGTTGGCGGCCTGCGCTCGCGTTCACGCCACACGCAAGACTCGCCTGAGCCGCGCGGAGCGGTTCTGCGAAGCACGCCTCGGCGTCCGCCGCCTGGGCGCGTGCGGCGTCCAGCGAGGCCATGAGCACGTACGACGGCGACGAGGACTGCAAGCAGCGCACGTGCACCAGGAGGATGCATGTGAGAACTCCTGCTCTGTGGATGCCAAAGGAATTCCTCTGGCTGCGACCTGACGTCACCCTTGGTCACCTGCAGCAGCTCGAGCGCCCGGGAGACGCGCTCGGCGCTGACCAAGCTGCCGCCGCCCAGGTGCAGCATGGAGGCCTGCGTCATGGCCGCCAGCACCTTGTGCGTCGAGTGGATGGCCACGTCGGCGCCCTCCTGCACGGCGCTGGGCGGCAGCGCCGGGTGCAGGCCAAAGTGCGCGCCGTGCGCCTCGTCCACCACGAGCGGCACGCCGGCAGCGTGGCACACGCGCGCCAGGCCTGCGGCGTGCGGGGGTTGGAGGGGGCATGTGCTCGCAGGGTGCTCTTCCTGCTCGTGAGCTTGAGCAGCGCAGCAAGGTGGCCGCGCACCTGCCACGTCCGCCCGCATGCCAAAGTACGTGGGGCTCACGACCAGGACGCCCGCCGCGCGCTTGCCCGCCGCCCTGGCCGCTGCCAGCTGATCCTCCAGCGCCGCCGGCGTGACGGTGTGGGCGATGCCCAGCTCAGGGTCCTGCTCGGGCTGCAGCCACCACGGTTCACACCCTGCCAAGGGCAGACAGGTATGCGTTGGGTGCTCGCTCGTGCGCCCCTTTTACGAGAGCCCTCCTGATGCGGCGCACCACGCAGCCAGCACAAATCAGAGCCTTGGCGCCAACCCGTGCGCGCTCACCCGACAGCACGAGCCCGGCAAAGGCCGCCTTGTGGCAGTTGCGCGCAACCAGCAGCGTGTCGCCTGGGCCCGCCACGGCCATGATGGACGCGTGGATGCCCACGCTCGAGCCGTTAACCAGCAGCCAGGTGCGCTGGGCGTGGAACGTGTGCGCCGCCAGCTGCTGCGCCCGCTGGATCACGCCGGTGGGCGACATGAGGTAGTCCAGCCCTGCCAGTGTCGCACGGCACGGCAACAGGTGTGGGGTGAGTCGTGTGTCAGCGTGCTGGGCGAGGCACCTGGCCACTACAACAAGTGGCCACCTCGTGGCATACCTGGCACCTCGGTCAGGTCGTGGCGCAGCACGCCGGCGTCCAGCAGGCGCTGGAAGCTTGCGTGCACCGCGGTGCCCTTCTGCACTCACACAGCACGCGGCGTGGTGTGCCGGTCTGGTGCGCAAGGCCTGGGAGGCGGCCGCCAAGTGTGCGGTGGGCTGACCTTGTGGCCGGGGATGTGGAAGGGCGCGTCTGGGCGTGAGGCACGCTCCAGCAGCGCGTCCACCAGGGGCGTCTCCTGGTGGTGTGGCTGCGCGGCGCGCAGCACGTGGCCTGGAGCCGCGTGCCCCCTGCGGCGGCTGATCGTTGACCGGCGCGCCCCCTGCGCGTCCATCGGTGCTGAGGACCCCATCATCGGCCCTGGCTGACCAGTGCACCAGAATCAGGCAACAGCACGCGCACGAACAGCTGCCGCGCAGGTTGCCGCAGTCCAGCGCATCGATCACCCGCAGAGGGGCTTGCGGCTTGCCATGCTCGATCGCTGCGCACGCTCGGTGGGCTGAAGAGTCGCGCGCACGACGATGGCATCGAGCACTTCGATGGCGCGGTTGTGTTTCGGCGGTCTGGCCGCGGCGCTGCTGCTTCTGTGCCTCTGCACGGCACCTGCGGAGGGCCGGGCCAAGCAGCTGCGCAGCTCGGCCTGCGACGCGTGCCTCTTCAGCTGGCGCATGGTCGACGACGTGCTGAGCGACCCGGAGGTCGTGCAGAGCGTGGTGCGTGGAGAGCGCGAGCACAAGCGAACCCCAGGGCTCCGTGTGCTCGGCTCCGAAGCGCGCGAGGCCCTGATCG